>Ga0310826_100671_pt1 | contig 28630 bp, 26 predicted proteins | sample WT_ome_FD_201306 | JGI IMG/M metagenome (GOLD analysis project Ga0310826, IMG submission 201306) | Sorghum-adapted microbial communities enriched on wild type (WT) sorghum from Joint BioEnergy Institute, Emeryville, California, United... ... | reverse complement strand
TCGATCGAGTTCATGTTCGCGCCGACGGGACCGGAAGAACTGAGGGTCGTCACGGACGACACCGAACGGATCACGGTGCCGGTCGGCAGCGGCGGACTGTTTGTGGAGGGGGACTACGACGAGAACAGCATCATCAACGGCACTCCGGTATCGTTGGACAATCTTTCCGCCGTCATTGGCGCCGCGATCGATTTCTACCAGAACGAGACGAACGAGGACGCCGCCGAAGATTTCGAGACCTATTACCCGCTTGCGCAGACGCCCACCTGCCCCGGCAACTGCGTGTCGGATGCGAGCTGGGAGGCGATGGCCGCGAATCTTCCCGATCCGCCGGTGTTGAAAATTCCGTCAAGGAACTATTGGGATACCCTCAACGTCACCTTCGGCAGCCCGGAAAACCCGGCCGTATTATTTTTCGAAAACAAGCCCTCCTTCAACAATCTGACTCTGACGGTGTACGGGACCGTGATCTTCCCTCAGGGGGTGACTTCCCACGGAATGAACCTGACCGTTTACGGGGACGTCATCTTCGGGACGAGTATTTCGCCGACCACCGTTTTTAATGTGACGACTTACAAGCTGAACGGTGAAGGCGGCAATTTCTATGTGCTGGGCGATTTTACGCCCACCAACTCGCCCAACCTCAACATCGCGGGCAATTTTTACGCCAATAACGTGCGGCTGTCCAACCCTTCACGGATTGTGGTCGGCGGTAAAATGATCGTGGACGGCCAGCTGAGGTTTCAAAATACGATGGTTCAGTTTCAGGTTGGCCTGGATTTGCTCGTCGGTTCCCTGTACACCTGTTGCACCAACCGGCTTGATTCCGGCGGCGACATCCTGATCGAAGGCAGCATCCAGCGGACGGGGACCCTCGAGATGAACGCAGGCGGCAACATCGGCGTGGGCGGCACCCTCGCCGCGGCTCCCTGGCATCCCGTCATCGTGCAGACGGGCGGCGGAACGACGTCCCTCATCATCCCGAAGGCGCCCGGCGGCGAGGACGGGGGGAACGGAAAAGGTTCCGGCAGCGGCGGGGGAAGCTGGAACCCGGTGCGGCTCAGCTGAAAAGAAGCTGATAAGAAAATATTAGGAACCCGCTAAAAATACGTTATATTTTCAACCGTGGAAACGACATAGCAATCCCTGTAAGATTGTGTTAAACTACAGGCGGAATACCCAACCGGGGAATTTTGCGGTAAACGACCATCAAAACAGGGAATTTCAGGAGGAAGCCGTGGCCGTTGGCATGAGGGAACCCGCAGCAGGAAACGCGACCTACTTCATCTTCGGGGCGACGGGGGATTTGGCCAAACGCAAGCTGTTTCCCGCGCTCTACAGTCTGTATCGGGAAGGAAAACTCGGCGAACGCTTCGCGGTGATCGGACTGGCGCGGAGGCCTCGCACGGAGGAAGAATTCCGCGAGGACGTGCTTCGCTCGATCCGCGAGTTTTGCCGTTACAAACCGGAAGGCGGCATAGAGTGGGACCGTTTTGCCGCGCACTTTACCTACCAGTCGCTGGACATCGGCAATCTGGAAGGTTTTCGCGCTTTGCGCGAGCTCGCCGAGTCGGTGGAAAGCAAGTTTGACATCAGCGGAAACCGCCTGTTCTATCTCGCGCTGGCGCCGGAGCTGTTCGGCACCGTTTCGCGCCACCTGAAAGAAGGCGGCATGCTGGATTCGCCGGGCTGGCACCGGCTGATCATCGAGAAGCCGTTCGGCTACGACTACGCGTCCGCGAAACAGCTCAACGAAGAGATCCGCCAGGTGTTCCGGGAAGAAGAAATCTTCCGGATCGACCACTACCTCGGCAAGGAAATGGTGCAGAACATCGAGGTGATCCGGTTTTCCAACGGCTTTTTCGAGCCGCTCTGGAACAACCGCTACATCGCCAACGTGCAGATCACCCTGGCCGAGACCGTCGGCATCGAGGACCGGGGGGCGTATTACGAAAACTCCGGCGCGCTGCGGGACATGGTGCAGAACCACCTGCTGCAGATGCTGACGATGATCGCGATGGAACCCCCCAGCCGGCTGGATCCCGAGGATATCCGGGACGAGAAGGTGAAGGTGCTGCGCTCCATCCGTCCGTTCCGGTCGCAGGAAGACGTGATGCGCCGGGTGGTGCGAGGGCAGTACGCCGCCGGCATGCGGAACGGCAAGCCGCTCAAGGGTTACCGCGAAGAGGAGAAAGTCGACCCCAATTCGCAGACGGAGACGTTTTTCGCCGCACGGATGTTCGTCGACAACTTCCGCTGGGCGGGGGTGCCGTTTTACGTGCGGACCGGCAAGCGCTTGCCGGTAAAGGCCACGGAAATCGTCATCGAATTCAAGAACGCGCCGGACAACGTCCTGTTCGCGAGGCGCCAGGTGCTGCAGCCGAACCTGCTGGTCATCCGCATCAATCCGATGGAAGGCATCTATATCAAGGTCAACGCCAAAAAGCCCGGCAACGAGCCGCTCATCCAGCCTGTGGCCATGGAGTTTTGCCAGAGCAACCAGATCGGCATCAACACGCCGGAAGCCTACGAGCGCCTGTTGCACGACGCGGCGCGGGGCGATTCCACCTACTTCACCCGCTGGGACGAGCTGGCGGCGGCATGGAAGCTGGTGGACCCCATCGCCGCGGCCTGGCGGGAAAACGCGGGTCCCCTGTACTTTTACCCGGCCGGCTCCTGGGGACCGCTGGAAGCGGAGATGCTGCTTCGCGACGACGGTTACCACTGGTGGCCGGTGAACGGCCAGGAAGAAGACAACGTCATCTGGGTGAGCAACACCGCCAAATGACTGGATTGCATCCGACGCTTGCGAACGGCCCCGGCCGCCCGCCGCGGAAAGCGGCGGCCGGGGTTTGAATTTGCCGAAGGAGGCCAGGAACACATGCCCCGCATTTACGACATCTCCATGACCATCCAGGAAGGCATGCAGGTGTGGAAAAACTACGATCACAAAAAGCCGAAGATCACCAACGTGCAAAACCACGCCATGGGCAAGCCCCATGAAAGCCGCATCGACATCGACGTGCACTGCGGCACCCATGTGGACGCGCCGCTGCACATGATTCCCGGCGGAGCGACCATCGAGACCATCGGCCTGGAGCGCCTGGTCGGCCCGGCGCGGGTGCTCGACCTGACCGGCGCCAAGGACTGCATCACGCGGGAACATCTGGAGCCCTTTGCCCTGCAGAAGGGCGAGCGCATCCTGCTGAAGACGCGCTGCTCTTACAGCGACGAGTTCGACGCGGAATTCCCCTACGTGCGGGAGGATGCGGCCCGGTATCTGGCGGAATGCGGCGTGTCCCTGGTCGGCACCGACACCCTCGGCATCGAGCGGGCGCAGCCGGAATATCCGACGCACCGGATGCTCATGCGCCACGACATCATCATCGTGGAAGGCCTGCGCCTGAAAGAAGTCGAGCCGGGCCCGTACTGGCTGGTCATCGCGCCGCTGAAACTCACGGGCATCGACGCCGCGCCGGCCCGGGCGTTTCTGATCGGGTGACGCCTTCCCGAGCCGTTCCCGGAAATGCTTGGCGTCGCCGCCGCCGGCCGTGCGATATATACGAAAATTCGTACATATGAACTCCCGTGCCGGGGGATTTTCGGAATTTTGTGCGGAAAATCGTATATATTGACGAGATCAACGCGGTCGGGGGACGGTTTTGTGCGAAAAATCATATAAAACGGTGAATGCGCCGGGTTCGAAAAAAAGATATGTGCGAAAAATCAACCAAAATCGTCGGACGCTTCCGGCGAGGCAGCCTGCATGGGGGCCTTAGCGAATCCGCCTGCGGCTTTCAAGTTGGCTTTCAATCCGGCTCTCAATGAAGGTGGATCGTTTTCCGGTGATCGCCGAAGGAAAATGGAGCAAGGCTCTCATCAGGTGCAAAGTAACGAAATCGGGTTCAATCGATGAAAGAACCCGATTTTTTGCTGGTGAGACAAAGGGCGGCGAAAAGGCGAACGTTCAAGGCATGCACCCGGCTTTCCGGGACGCCGTTTGTGGTATAATGTTGATCGTCATGTTTTCCGGAGCATCCTGCTTGGACGGAAAGGAACGGCGATGACAGGCTTGGCCACGGCAGACGATACGATCCGGAAGGAAGTGGCGCGGCGCCGCACCTTCGCGATCATTTCCCACCCCGACGCGGGGAAAACGACGCTGACGGAGAAGCTGCTCCTGTTCGGCGGGGCGATCCACCTCGCCGGCGCGGTCAAGGCGCGCAAGGCGGCCCGCTACGCCACCAGCGACTGGATGGAAATCGAGAAGCAGCGGGGCATTTCCGTCACATCCTCGGTCATGCATTTCGAATACAACGGCTACCGGGTCAACATCCTCGACACCCCGGGCCACCAGGATTTCAGCGAAGACACGTACCGCACGCTGACGGCGGCCGACAGCGCGGTCATGCTCATTGACTGCGCCAAGGGCGTCGAGGCCCAGACCATCAAGCTGTTCCAGGTGTGCCGCCGGCGCGGCATTCCCATTTTCACCTTCATCAACAAGCTGGACCGGGAAGGGAGGCCGCCGCTGGATCTGCTGGAGGAAATCGAGCGGGTGCTCGGCATCCGCTCGGTGCCGATGAACTGGCCCATCGGCATGGGGCGCTCGCTGCGGGGCGTGTACGACCGCATGGAAAAACGGGTGGAACTGTACGGGGAAGGCGAGCGGCGCGGCATCCGCGTGTTGCCCGTGCAGGGCGGCGATGATCCGGCGATCCGCGAAGTGGCCGGGGAAGAGCTGGCGGAGCAGCTGGCGCAGGAGCTGGAGCTTTTGGACGTTGCCGGCGATCCGTTCGACCACGCGAAGGTGCTGGCCGGCGAGCTGACGCCGGTGTTCTTCGGCAGCGCCATCAACAACTTCGGCGTGCAGACGTTTCTGGAAAACTTCCTGCGCCTGGCGCCCCCGCCGGGCCCGCGCAAGAGCGCGGACGGGCCGGTGGAACCGACGGAAGGGAAATTTTCGGGGTACATTTTCAAGATCCAGGCCAACATGAACCCGCAGCACCGGGACCGGATCGCGTTTCTGCGCATCTGCTCGGGGCGTTTCCAGCGGGGGATGACCGTGCGCCACGTGCGGGCGGGACGGGACATCAAGCTGGCGCAGCCGCAGCAGTTTCTGGCGCAGGAGCGGGAAATCGTGGAAGAGGCGTATCCCGGGGACATCGTCGGCCTGTTCGATCCGGGCATTTTCCGGCTGGGGGACAGCCTGTGCGAAGGCCGGGACGTGGTGTTCGAAGAACTTCCCACCTTTTCGCCGGAAATGTTCGCCAGGCTGACGATGAAAAACGCCATGAAGCACAAGCAGTTTCAGAAAGGGCTCGCCCAGCTGGCAGAAGAGGGGACGGTGCAGGTGTTCCGCACGGCCGGACCCATGGAGGAGACGATCCTCGGCGTCGTCGGGCAGCTGCAGTTCGACGTGTTCGAGTACCGGATGAAGCAGGAATACGGCGTGGAACTGGAGCTGACGCGCATCCCCTACCGTTTTGCCCGCTGGGTGGAAGCGGAAAAGGTCGATCCCGGCCAGTTCCGCATCAATTCGACCCTCGTCCGGGACAAGGATGGCAACCCCGTGGCGCTGTTCGAAAACGAGTACGCGATGCGCACGGCCATGGAACGGATGCCGAACGCGCGCTTTCTGGAAACGGCGCCGTAGGGCCGGATGGCCCTGGCGGCGGACCCGAGCCGCGGAATCGGGAAACCTGAAGCAAAATATGGACAAAAGTGCATTTATTTTTTCTTGAAAACGGCCTTTCCGGGAAAATAAATGCATTTTGTGCCATTAAAATGGAAATATTTGTGCGATTTTGGTCAGGCGGTCCGAAAATAATGTCACAAATGTCGCTATTTCACCTGAACGGCCATGAAAACGAAAAAATAAGGGCACTTTTGTCGCTGTACCGGTTCGACCGGCCATCCCTGCCTGCCCGCGACGATCAATAAAAATCCGGGAAAAGGAGAGCATCTGCCGGCTCCGGTTTTTTATTTTTATTCGGGAATGCTGCCTTCGGGCCCTCCGGATCGGATTCGGTCAGGAAGAAGGCGGCGTGCGGGCCAGGATCTCGTTGGCCAGTTGATATTCCAGTTCCAGATTTTCATCCCGGACCCAGCGGTGCACATGGAACGCGTCCACGATCCACCAGATGATGGAGATGACCATCCCGAGCACCGTGAGCGTCAGGATCAGCATGGCGACGGCGGACCCCGTCTTTTTCATGAAGAAGCGGTGGCCGCCGATGATGCCGAGGGCGTACCAGAGGATATAGGCGACCAGCACGTTTTTGCCCCGGCTTCTAAGTTCGGATTCCAGAATCGCGAGCTGTCTGGTGTCCATACGGCTTTTGAGCTGCAAGAGATCCTGCATGACTTGCATCACTCCCCAACGATATTGACAGTTCCATGTTTATTGGGTCGAAATCGTTTTCAAAACATGGCGGACAAGCTCCCTCCGGGAAATTTTTTGACAAGACGGTCCTCTGCGAACGCAGGTTGTCCCTTGCGGCGGCGCCGGGTACAATGGGAACAACGAAAAGAATTGCGGTAACGGAAGGCGTGGTCGGAAATGGGGCGTTTGTTCGTGCGCGGGGGACGGGTGGTGATGCCCGGCGGAGTGGCGGAAGCGGATCTGGCGGCCGAAGACGGACGCATCGTGGCCGTCGGCGCCGGCGCCGCCCGGGACGCGGGAAGCCGGCCGGACGACAGGATCGTGGACGCCGAAGGCCAATGGGTGTTGCCCGGCCTGGTCGATCTTCATTGCGACGCCATCGAAAAGGAGGCGGAACCGCGGCCCAATACGCTGTTTCCGCTGGAGATGGCGTTTTTGGAATTCGAAAAAAAACTGGCCGGCCACGGCATCACGACGATGCTGCATTCGCTGTCGCTGGGCGTCGGCCTCAGCCTGCGCGGAGAGCATCTGGTCGCGGAGATGATCGGGTGCATCCACGCGCTGCGCCAGGAACGGGCGATGATTCGGCATGGCGTGCACCTGCGCTACGAGGTGTCGCACCTTTCGGGCCTCCCCCTGGCCCGGAGGCTGATCGAAGAAGGCGCCGTCCACTTGTTTTCCCTGATGGACCACGCGCCCGGCATCGGACAGTACAAGAAACCGGGTTCCTTTGAACGCTATGTAATGAAAAACCAGGGCGTGACCATTGACGAGGCGGCCAAAATCGTGGAGGAACTGCAGGAGCGGAGGCGGCAGGTGGATCCGGCGCGGCTGCGGGAGCTGACCGACGCCGCCGCGGCGCGCGGCGTGACCGTCGCTTCCCACGACGACGATTCCCATGCGGCGGTGGAAAAATCGCTGACCTTCCGCGCGCGCATATGCGAATTTCCCCTGGATCTGGAGACGGCGGCTTACGCCCGGCGGCGCGGCATGGACGTCGCCGTCGGCGCCCCCAACGTGGTGCGCGGCGGTTCCCATGACGGCAATCTGCGCGCCATCGACGCGGTGAGGGCGGGTGCGGCCAACATCCTTTGCTCCGACTATCATCCCGCTTCGCTGCTGCACGCGCTGTTCATCCTGCACCGGCACGGGATGCCCCTTCACGAAGCGGCGGCCCTGGCCAGCCTCCATCCCGCCCGGGCGATCGGGCGGGATGACGAGATCGGGTCCCTCGAACCCGGCAAACGCGCCGATTTCATCGTCGTCCGGGAAGTGCGCGGCTGGCCCCTCGTCGTCTGCACCGCGGTGAACGGCACCGTCGTCCACCAAAGCCGGGATATGTCAGGCTACGACGGCAATTTCTGACGGACGAGGCTCTGGTGGAGGACGGAAACCATCTTTTCCCGTTCTTCTTCCCCGCTGTCCCGCCAGATCATCTCAAACAGCACGCCGAGTCCGGGCAGCGCCATTTCGGTGTTGCCGACGGAATCCTCGATGATTTCGCGAAGCTCCGCTTCGCTTTTGTTTTTGACGCGGTTCATGATCGCCTGTCGAAGGTTCAGGTTCAAGGCGTCGTCCTCCCTGGCGACAAGTTCCCGCCTTAGGATGCGCCGGTGGGGCCGGGCGTATCCCGGGAAGACAAGGGCTTATGATATAATGGGGGCAAATTTGCGTTGGAGGTATTTTCCCTTTGTCCAAAAAACAGTTCGCCATCATCGGACTCGGACGGTTCGGATCGAGCGTGGCCCGATATCTGTCCGAGATGAGATATGAAGTGCTGGCCATTGACAACAATCCCGAACGCGTACAAAGCCTGGCTCCGATCGTCACCCAGGCCGTCACCGCGGATTCCACCGATGAGGAAGCGATGCGGGCGCTCGGCGTGCGCAACTTCGACGTGGTCGTCGTCGCCATCGGCAGCGACATCCAGGCGAGCATCCTGACGACGCTGATTTTGAAGGAACTCGGGGTTCCCCGGCTGGTGGCCAAGGCGCAAAACGACCATCACGGAAAGGTGCTGGCCAAGATCGGCGCCGACAGGGTCATCTATCCCGAGCGGGACATGGGCCTGCGCGTCGCGCACCAGCTGATCTCGCCCAACATCCTGGAGCACATCGAGCTGTCCCCCGAGTACGGCATCGTGGAAATGGCCGCCGCGCCCGGCATGATCAACAAAAATTTGCGCCAGCTGGGTATTCGCGCGGAATTCGGCTGCAGCGTGCTGGCCATCAAGACCGGCAACCGGATGAACATTTCCCCCGGCGCGGAGGATCTGATCCGGGAAGGAGACGTGCTGGTCATCGTCGGCCGCAACAGCGATCTGAACCGGCTGGAAAGAAGTTATGGAGAAAGCTGAGGTCGCCCGGGCGTGAGCACCGTCCGCGAAACGATCGTCACTTCGCCGCAAAATGACAAAGCGAAGCGCTGGGCTTCGCTGCAGCACAGGAAATACCGCGACCGCCACGGCGCGTTTCTGGCCGAGGGCGCGCATCTGGTGCAGGAGGCGCTGGCGGCCGGGGAGACGGTGGAAGCCGTCGTCTTTGACGAGGGGCGCGGCTGGCCGGCGGATCTGGACCGCGGTTTCGCCGCGGCGGCGGGGGAAATCGTGCGGGCGTCCGGAGAGGTCATGGCCAAATGCACCGCCACCGACTCGCCGCCGCCCGTTTTCGCCGTCGTGCGCAAGCGCCCTCCCGATCCGGCCGTGCTGTTCCGCCCCGGCGCCCTGATCGTCGCCCTCGACGGGCTGCGCGACCCCGGCAACGTCGGCACCATCATCCGCAGCGCCGACGCCGCCGGCGCCGATGCGGTCTTCGTGGGGCGGGGCAGCGCCGATCCTTTCAGCCCGAAGGCGGTGCGCTCCACGATGGGATCGCTGTTCCACTTGCCGGTCCTCGAGGGGGATTTGACACGGCTTCTTCCCGAGGCGAAGGCCCGGGGATTCCGCCTGATCGGCTCCGGCCCGCGCGCGGAGCGGACGTGCTACGAGTGCGACTGGAGCGGCGGCGTCTGGCTCCTTCTGGGCAACGAATCGGAAGGGCTGTCCCCGGAGACCGCCGCGCTGCTGGACGAGTTCGTCCGGATTCCGATGCGCGGCCGGGCGGAGTCGCTGAACGCGGCGATGGCCGCCACGGTGCTGCTGTTCGAGGCGATGCGGGCGCGGGGGATTTGAGAAACCGCGGCATATTGGCCCGGGAAGCGCGGCCCGGGAGCGAAGCGCACATGTTGGGCTGGGAGGTGCCGCGCGGGAACGAATATGTGTGGTTTTTCGCACATATTGGCTCGGGAAATGCGGGTGGAAGTGAATATATACGGTTGTTCGCACATGTTGGTTTGAGAAGTGCGGCGCGGAATGGCCTGTGAGGTGCCGCGCAACCGGCAAATGACCCAAAACGGAGGGTCATTTTTTTTCCCGAAAATTTCGATTGACAAAACGCCGTTCTCCTGTCATATTGAAGTCAGATTAAGGAAAGCGCTTAATCTCCAATAAACAAATGAAAGAAAGGGTTTTCTTTTCAAGAAGTTTTGTTAATCGCTTTCCTCCTCCCCGCGCAAGAATCCACAGGCATCAAGAGGTGCACCGAAAGACGATGAATCCGAGGCTTTACGCGCTGAACGCGGGAATGGGCGATTCGTTCTTCCTCGAGATCGACTCCGGCGCTTCCCGCGCCGTGGTCCTGATCGACGGCGGCGAGAAATTCTGGCACGAGCGGGCGTCTCCCGTCCGGTTCGCGGAAGAAAAAGGCTGGCGGCGGATCGATTTGCTCATCCTGACGCACCTGCATCCCGACCACATCGTCGGGCTTCTGCCCGTGGCGGAAACACTGCACGTGGCCGCGGCGGTCCTTCCCTACCCGCCGCATCGCTTGCATCTTCCGCCCATGCGGCACCCCAAGGCGGAGCAGGCGGCGGAAGTGTTCCGGATGTATCAGCGGCTTTGGGAACTGCTCAAGTCGCAGCGGACGGCGATTTCGCTGCGCCCGCCCTTCGGCGAGGTGTGCGTCTGGCGGTTCGGGGAGACGCGGCTGCGCCATCTCGATCCGACGAAGGAGATCCATCTGCGGGCTTACGAACGGATGAAAGCGCTGGCCGCGGACGACCGCATGCCGGACGAAGACCGGGAAAGGCTGCTTCGGGAATTCGACGCGCTGTCCAACGGCGACAGCAGCGTCTGGGTCCTCGAGCACGGGGACGAGGCCGAACCGCTCGTGGCGTTCGGCGCCGACGCGCTGCTGGCCAATTGGGACCGCATTCTCGAAAAAGAGCCGCTCCGTCCCCGCGGGCTGAAAGCTTCCCACCACGGCCACCCTGACGCGTTGGACGCGTCCCTCCTCGCGCGGCTGTCCCCGGAGTGGACCATCGTCACCTGCGACGCCGAGCGGTACGCGCAGCATCGGGACGAATGGGACCGGCTCGCCCGGGCGTCGGGCAGCGCGTTCGTCGTCACCGGAGCGCGGCCGAATACCCTTTACCTTGAGTGCGAGCTTCCGCAAAAACCCGAAGCCGTGGAGTTTGAATCCTGAATTTCGACAAAAGACCAGGGAGCGAGTGAACATGCAGCAACTCGTGATCGGCATTATCGGCACCGGAAGAATCGGCCGGCTTCACGCGGAAAATCTGGTGCGCAACCCGCGGGTCGCCATCAAGACCGTCTCCGACCTCTATCTTGACGCGGTCCGGGATTGGGCGGGAAACCACGGGTTCCGCCTGACCCGGGACTACCGCGACATCATCCGCGATCCGGAAATCCAGGCCGTTTTCATCTGTTCCTCGACGGACACCCACATCCCGATCATCACCGAAGCGGCGCAGGCCGGCAAACACATTTTTTGCGAGAAACCGATCAGCTTCGACCTGGAAAAAACCGCGCAAACCCATGAACTCGTAAGGCGTGCCGGCATCAAATTCCAGGTCGGCTTCAATCGCCGCTTCGACTTCAACTTCGCCCGCGTGCGGGAGCTGGTGGAACAGGGGAGGATCGGCGATCCCCACATCGTCCGCATCACCTCCCGCGATCCGGCGCCGCCGTCCTACGACTACGTGAAGGTGTCCGGCGGGCTGTTCATGGACATGGCGATCCACGATTTCGACATGGCCCGATTCCTTTCCGGAAGCGAAGTGGAGGAGGTGTTCGCGCAGGGCGCCGTGCTGGTCGACCCCGTGATCGGCGAGCTGGGCGACATCGACACGGCGGTAACCACGCTCAAATTCAAGAGCGGCGCCATCGGTGTGATCGACAACAGCCGGAGGGCCGTGTACGGATACGACCAGCGGGTGGAGGTGTTCGGCTCGAAGGGCGGCGTGTCGGTGCAGAACGATTTTCCGAATTCCGCCGAGCTCAGCACGGGGGACGGGGTGTACCGGGACAAGCCGAGATATTTCTTCCTGGACCGGTACCGGGAAGCCTACGTGAAGGAAACGGAAGCCTTCGTGAGCGCCGTGCTGGACGGCAAGGATGTGCCGGTAAGTTACCATGACGGGCTGCAGGCCGAGCGTATCGCCCACGCGGCGAAACGGTCCCTGCTCGAGAAAAGACCCGTGCGTCTGGACGAAATCGGCTGATTGGCAAAAGAAAACAGGAGGAGGAACGACGGATGAAGCGTGTGCGTTTGACGATGGCTCAGGCTCTGCTCCGCTTTCTCGACAACCAGTATGTCTCGATTGACGGGGTGGAGCACAAATTCGTGACCGGCATCATGGGCATTTTCGGCCACGGCAATGTGCTTGGCCTCGGTGAGGCGCTGGAACGGGACCCGGGCAATCTCACCTTCATCCAGGGCAAAAACGAACAGGGCATGGCCCACGCGGCCATCGCCTACGCCAAGCAGAACAACCGGCTCAAAATCTACGCCTGCACGTCTTCCATCGGCCCCGGCGCCCTCAACATGGTGACCGCCGCCGCGGTCGCCACGGTAAACCGGATTCCCGCGCTGTTTTTGCCGGGGGATATTTTCGCCTGCCGCCAGCCGGACCCGGTATTGCAACAGATCGAGCATCCGATGGACTATACGGTTTCGGCCAACGACGCCTTCCGGCCGGTGAGCAAGTACTGGGACCGCATCACCCGTCCGGAGCAGCTCATGGCGGCGGCGATGAACGCGATGCGGGTGCTTACGGACCCGGCGGAAACGGGCGCGGTCACCCTGTGCCTGCCGCAGGACGTGCAGACGGAATCCTACGACTATCCCGAGGAATTTTTCGCGAAAAGAGTGCACCGCATCGAAAGGCGTCCCCCGACACGGGAGGCCCTGGAGCGGGCGGCGGAACTCGTCGCTTCCAAGCGCAGGCCGATCATCATTGCGGGGGGCGGCGTCCACTATTCGATGGCGACGAAGGAACTGGCGGCATTCGCGGAAGCCTTCAACATTCCCGTGGGCGAGACGCAGGCGGGCAAGAGCGTCTTGCCCTGGGACCACCCGCTCAACATGGGCGCGATTGGCGTGACTGGATCTCTCGCCGCCAACCGCCTGGCCAGGGAAGCGGACCTGATCATCGCCGTGGGCACGCGGCTGGCCGACTTCCCCACCATGTCCAAGACGGCGTTCCAGAATCCCGAAGTGGCGTTTCTGAACATCAACGTCAGCTCCCTGGACGCCATGAAGCTGAACGGCCAGCAGCTGGTCGCCGACGCGCGGGAAGCGCTCGCCGCCCTCGCGGAAGCGCTGAAGGGAAAAGGGTATGCGTCCGGCCACGACCCGCAAGCCCTCGCGGCGCTCAAATCGGAGTGGAACGCGGAAGTCGACCGGCTGTACCAGCGGGAGTCCGAACAGGGACTCACCCAGACGCGGGCGCTCGGCGTGATCAACGAAACCATCGAGGATGATGCCGTCATCGTCAACGCCTCGGGCGGGCTGCCGGGCGACCTCCATCGCCTGTGGCGGTGCCGGAAGGAAAAGACGTACCACATGGAATACGGTTTTTCCTGCATGGGGTACGAGGTGCCCGGCGCGTTCGGGGTGAAGCTCGCCAGCTCGGACCGGCAGGTGTACGCCCTCGTCGGGGACGGCGGGTTCCTCATGCTGCATTCCGAACTCATCACGAGCATCCAGGAAGGGAAAAAAATCATCGTCGTGCTGTTTGACAACCACGGCTACCAGTGCATCTACGGGCTGCAGACGTCCCACGGCAGCGACGGGTTCGGCAACGAGTTCCGCCTGCGCAGCGCGGAAACGGGGCGCCTGACGGGGGAATACATGAACATCGACTACGCCGCCATTGCCCGCGGGCTGGGAGCCAAAGCGTACCGCGCCGAAACCGCCGACGAGCTGCGCGAGGCCCTGCTCAAGGCGAAAGAAGAAACGGTAACGACGCTGATCGACGTCAAGGTGCTGCCCCAGACGGGTACGGCGGGGTATGAATCCTGGTGGCGCGTCGACGTGCCGGAAGTTTCCGTCAGCGACAAGGTACTGGCTGCGCGCGGAGAAATGGAACGGCACCTGCAGACGGCAAGGCTGCTCTGAGTGTTGCGGAGAAAAAGACGGGAGAGGAGAAAACATGGACGCGTCGGGGCTGAAACTGGGCATTTCCCCGATTGGCTGGGTGAACGAAGATTTGCCCGAGCTGGGGGACCATTACACGTTTGAGGATCTGATGAACGACTTTACGGCGCTGGACCTCAAGGGCACGGAAAACTCGCGCAAGTTCCCAAAAGACCCGGCCGAACTCAAAGCGAAACTGGCGGAGAGAGGCATCCAGCTCACTTCCCAGTGGAAAGGGGTGCTGTTCAGCGATCCCTCCGTGCGGGAACGGGAGTTGGAGGCGTACCGGAAACACGTGGAGTTCCTGCACTTCATGGGCAGCAAGGTGGTGGTCACCTGCGAGCTCGGCGGCTCCATCATCGGCGATCCGCGCCGTCCGTCCGGCGAGCGGCAGGTCATCCCCTTCACCGACGAAGAGTGGAAGCATGCGGCGGAGGGCCTGGAACAAGCCGGCCGGATTTGCCGCGAATACGGGATGAAGCTGGTGTACCACTACCACGTCGGCACGAACGTGGAGCGGCCGGAGGAAATCGACCGTCTCATGGCGTCCACCGATCCGGAGCTCGTGTATCTGCTCTATGACACCGGCCACGCCTATTATGGCGGAGCGGATCCCCTGGAACTGCTGAAAAAACTCGGACACCGGGTCGCGTACGTCCATCTGAAGGACGTTCGCCAGGACGTGCTGGACAGCGTGCGGAGGGAAGGCATCCCGTTCCAGCAGGCGGTGGTGCGGGGGGTGTTCACCGTTCCCGGCGACGGGTGCATCGACTTTGCCCCGATCCTGCGGGAACTCGGACGCCTCGGGTACGACGACTGGATGATCATCGAGGCGGAGCAGGACCCGTCCGTGGCGAATCCCGTGGAATATACGAAAAAAGCGCTGGAATACCTGCGGCGGATCGCGTCGGCGACGCAGCCGTGACGCGCTGGGGGAGGGTGACCGCATGTCGCGATTGCTGGTGAAGGGAAAGGCGGTTCCGGACGCGGACGGCCTCGTGATGGACATCAGCCCGGAGTCGGCCGGATGGACGTACGTCGGTTTTCAGATATACCGGATGTCCCCGGGCGGCACCCTGGTCCGGCCGACGGGCGACCGGGAAGCGTGCCTCGTGCTGCTTTCGGGGCGGGCGGACGTGAAGACGAACAAGGCGGAATGGCGGAATATCGGGGAGCGCATGAGCGTTTTTGAAGGCAAGCCGCCCTATTCGGTCTATGTGCCTTCCGGCGACGGGTTCGAGGTGACGGCGCTCACCGATCTGGAACTCGCCGTGTGCCTGGCGCCGGGCTGGGGCACCCATCCCGCCCGGCTCATCGAACCCGGCGACGTGGGCGTGGAAACGCGCGGATACGGAAACATGGAGCGGCGGATCCACAACATTTTGCCGGAAACGCAGCCGGCGGACAGCCTGCTGGTGGTGGAGGTGTTTACGCCGGACGGGCATTGGTCGAGTTACCCGCCGCACAAGCACGACGTGGACGATCCGCCCCGGGAGACCTGTCTGGAGGAAACGTATTTCCACAAAATCCGGCCGGAACACGGCTTCGCCGTGCAGCGGGTGTACACGGACGACCGCAGGCTGGACGAAACGCTGGTCGTGCGCAACAACGATGCGGTGCTGGTGCCCGGGGGATACCACCCCGTCGCGGCCCCGCCCGGCTACGAGGTGTACTATCTGAACGTGATGGCCGGCCCCGTGCGCGCGTGGCGGTTCCACAACGATCCGGACCACGAATGGCTTATCAAAAAGTGAGGGTGGAAATCGATGAGTCTTCTGAACTTCAATCCGGACAGGCCGCTCGACGTGATCGGGCTCGGCCGGCTGTGCATCGACCTGAACGCCAACGAAATGAACCGGCCCATGGAGGAAACGCGCACGTTCACGAAATATGTGGGCGGCTCTCCGGCCAACATCACCATCGCCCTCGCCCGGCTCGGCGCGAAGACGGGCTTCATCGGCCGCGTGGCGGACGACGCCCACGGGCGGTTCATCGTCAAGTATCTGAAGGAGAACGGCATCAACACGGACAACGTGGTGACGGACCGCTCGGGCAGCGTGACGGGACTGGCCTTTACCGAGATCAAATCGCCCACCGACTGCAGCATTCTGCTGTACCGGGACAATGTGGCGGACCTGAAACTCGAGCCGGGCGACGTGCGCGAGGAATACGTGGCGGGCGCCAAGGCGATCATGATCTCGGGCACCGCGCTGGCCAAATCCCCGTCGCGGGAAGCCGTCTTCGCGGCCCTGGAACTGGCCCGCATGCATGGCGTCGTGAAGATGTTTGACGTCGACTACCGGGTCCATCCGTGGCTTACCAGGGAGGAATTCGCCGTGTACGCCCGGCTGGCCGCGGAGAAATGCGATGTGCTCTTCGGCGGGCGGGAAGAATTCGACCTGCTGGAAATCCATCGCGGGAAATCTTCCGACGACGCGGATACGGCCGCATCCTTCCTCAAGGGCCAGGCGAAAATCGTCGTCATCAAGCGGGGCAAAGACGGCTCCACGGTGTACACGCGGGACGGCGGCGTCTACCACGGGCGCACGTTCCCGGCGCAGATGGTCAAAACCTTCGGCGCGGGCGACGCCTTTGCCGGGTCGTTCATCTACGGCCTGCTTCAGGGCTGGAGCATTGACAAGTGCCAGGATTACGGCGCCGCTGCGGCTGCCATCGTCGTGTCCAGCCACAGTTGCTCCGACGCGATGCCCACGCTGGACCAGGTCGATGAGTACGTCAAGAAGCATGCGGGCTGACCGCCCCGAAAACCCGCAGATGCGGATTACGGGAAGCAGGGGGGAGAATCATGGGGAACGATCAACAGGTATTGCATAACTTTATAGGCGGCCGGTGGGTGCCGGCGTCCACGGACGTGACGGAGCCGGTGCCGAATCCCGCCACGGGGGAAATACTGGCCCGGGTGCCGATTTCGACGAAGGACGACGTGGACCGCGCGGTGGAAGCCGCCGCCGAGGCGTTCAGGGAGTGGAGCAAAGTTCCCGTGCCGAGACGTGCGCGCATCCTGTTCAAATTCCACCAGCTCCTTGTCGAACACTGGGACGAGCTGGCGGAAATGGTGACGAAGGAAAACGGCAAAAACCTGAAGGAAGCCCACGGCGAAGTGCAGCGCGGGATCGAGTGCGTGGAGTTCGCCGCCGGCGCGCCGACCCTGATGATGGGAAGCGTCCTGCCGGACATCGCCACGGGACTCGAATCGGGCATGTACCGCTACCCGCTCGGCGTCGTCGGGGGCATCACCCCGTTCAATTTTCCGATGATGGTGCCCTGCTGGATGTTTCCGCTGGCCATCGCCTGCGGCAACACCGTGGTGCTGAAACCCTCGGAGCGGACGCCGATCACGGCGAACCGCCTGGCGGAGCTGTTCAAGGAAGCCGGCCTGCCGGACGGCGTGCTCAACATCGTGCACGGGACGAAGGAAGTGGTGAACGGCCTGCTGGAACACCCGGGCGTAAAGGCGATTTCGTTCGTCGGGTCCCAGCCCGTGGCGGAGTATGTCTACAAGACGGCGGCCGCCCACGGCAAGCGGGTGCAGGCCCTCGCCGGCGCGAAAAACCACTCCATCGTGCTGCCGGATGCCGATCTGGATCTGGCGGCGCGGGAAATCGTCAACGCCGCTTTCGGTTCCGCCGGGGAACGCTGCATGGCCTGTTCCGTTGTCGTTCCCGTGGGCGACATCGCCGACGAGCTGGTTGACCGGCTGGTGGAGCAGGCGCGCGTCATCGTGGTCGGCAGCGGTCTGGACGAGCGGGTGTTCCTCGGGCCGGTCATCCGCGATGCTCACAAGGAGCGGACCGTCGGCTACATCGAAGCCGGCATCCGGGAAGGCGCGGTGCTGAAACTGGACGGCCGCGATCATCCCGCGGCACAGGGCGCCGGCTATTTCCTCGGTCCCACCATTTTCGATCATGTCAGGCCCGGCATGAAAATCTGGACGGACGAGATTTTCGCCCCCGTGCTGCAAATCGTGCGCGCGGGAAGCCTGCAGGAAGCGATCGAGATCGCGAACCGCTCGGAATTTGCCAACGGCGCCTGCCTGTACACCAACAGCGCCAAGGCGATCCGGGAGTTTCGGGATTCCATCGACGCGGGCATGCTCGGAATCAACGTGGGCGTTCCCGCACCCATGGCGTTTTTCCCGTTCTCCGGTTACAAAAAATCGTTCTACGGCGATCTGCATGCGAACGGTCGGGACGGCGTGGAGTTCTACACCCGCAAGAAAATGGTCACCGCGCGGTATTGATCGCCGACCCCATCCGCCGGCGGTCCGGGAGCGCCGCGGCTCCCGGCCTTGCCGGCGGCGCCGTTTCGGGAGCGCGCCACCCGTCCTTGCCGGCGGCCCCGTTCCGGGAGCGCCGCGTCCGGTTTCGGCGGGCGGTTCCGCTTCCTGGAGGCGCAGCACCCGCACGACTGGATGAGAGGTGAAACGTCATGACCCGCCGTGTTCCGCTTCCTGGAGGCGCAGCACCCGCCCTTGCCGGCGGCCCCGTTCCGGGAGCGCGGCAACCGGCTTCGGCGGGCGGCTCGGTTCCGGCGAGGCGCAGCCCGGATCACCTTCTACCGGAAGGGTGGATTTTGGTTTATATTTATACCGTGAACTTGACGAAGCAGGGATCCATGCATGAAAGTGACCATTTACGACGTGGCCAGGGCCGCGAAAGTATCCATCGCCACCGTGTCCAAGGTGATCAACCGGACGGGAAGCATCAGCGAGAAGACGCGAAGCCGCGTGCTCAAGGTGATGGAGGACCTGAACTATAAGCCCAGCGTGGTGGCTTCCGCCCTGACGGGGAAACGGACGAACACCGTCGGGCTGCTCATTCCCGATCTGGCCAATCCGTTCTTTGCGGAAATTGCCCGCAGCGTGGAAGACCGGGGGCATGAAGCCGGCTTCAATCTGATGATCTGCAGCACCGACAACGATCCCGACAAGGAAAGCGAATATATTTCCCTCATGCGCCAGAAAAGCGTGGACGGGATCATCCTGGCCTCGGGTCTCGTCAGCGACACCGCCGTCAAACAGCTGATCGACCATCAAATCCCGCTGGCCGTCATTGCGCGGGATTTGCCGGTGCTGGCGGTAAATGCCGTGTTGGTGGACGATTTCGCCGGCGGTTACATGGCGGTTTCCCACCTGCTTTCGCTGGGTCACCGCAGAATCGGGGTTGTGGCCGAAGATTTGCGGCTCATGAGCAGCCGGGAACGGGTGCGCGGCTACCGGCACGCCCTGGAGGAAGCGGGGGCGGAAAATGACGACAGCCTGGTTCGGGTAAGCGATTTTACCATCGAGGGCGGACGGAGGGCGGCCCTGGAGTTGCTTCAAATGCCGGACAGGCCGACGGCGCTGTTCGCCTGCAATGACCTGCTCGCCATCGGCGCGATGCGGGCGGCGAAGGAGCTCGGTCTCGCCATTCCGGAGGATCTGTCCGTGGTGGGCTTCGACAACACCATACTCGCGGAGATTGTCGACCCCGGGCTGACCACGGTGGCGCAGCCGATTGGGAACATGGGCCGCCAGGTGGTGGATCTTCTGATCGACGAGATCCAAGGGGAAGAAAAGCCCGCCCGGCGCGTGGTGCTTCTGCCCCGGCTGGTGGAGAGGAAGTCGACCGCTCCGGTCCGATCCGGATGATATCGATGAAATCTATCCGCAGATGGATAGATTTTCTTGTTTATGGGGCGTTTGTGCTACAATGGGCGCGTGACAGAGCCGGGAGAGAACACGCGGCTGAATCCACGGACAAGGAGGTTGTGCCATGGCGCGGATCGGGGAGTGGGAAAATGCCGAACCCGGCGTAAGGCGCAAGATTCATCCGCCGGGAAAGGCGCTGATGATCATGCAAGTGGAGTTCGAGGAAGGCGCCGAATCCGCCGAGCACTCGCACCCGCACGAGCAGATTTCCTATTGTCTCCGGGGAGAGTTCGAGTTTCGCCTCGACGGCCGCCCCGTGCGCCTGCGCGCCGGCGAGTCGCTGGTCATTCCGGGCGGCATCCGGCACGCGGCGAAGGCGCTGGTTCAGGGCGCGTTGCTGGACTCCTTTACGCCGGTGCGGGAAGATTTGGTGGGAAATTGAACGGCCGGCCGCACCTTCTGATTTGTCCGCGACCCGCATAAAGATGAAGCAGTACAGGGATCGGGCTTGTCGGCGGGAGGGGGACGCATGCGGCGCAGATGGGGGAAGCCGGTGCCGGCATTGCAATGGCCGCCGCGGCCGCGGTTTGCCGCGCGGCCGCGCCTCGCTTTGCCGCCGATCCGCTTTGTGCCGGCGCGACACCCGGTGTTGCGGCTTCCCCGCTTTTCGCCGTTCCGCGCGCGCGGCCCGTGGCGGAGCGCGCCGCTTAGGATCGGCGGCTCGCGGCGGTTCATCCCCGCGCGCCGCGCCGTTTGGCGGACCCCCTCCCCGCAATGGACCGCCTACCGGCGGCGGACCGGGCAGACTGCCGGCGGCCGGCGCGGCTGGGCGACCCGTCCGCCCGGGCGGCTGAGGATCACCCGGGGGAAACTGGTCCTGCTGTTTCTCCTCGCTTTCGTTTTGTCCGCGCTCGCCATGGCCTGGTTTTTGGATGCCCGCCTGAAAGAGCCGCTGTTTTTTCTCGCCAAGACGCGGATCACCCAGATCGCCACCGAGGCGGTCAACACCGCCATCGCCGCGCGTTACGCCGAGCAGGCCGCCGAGGGCGGGCTGATCCGCTGGCAGACGAACGAAAAGGGCGGCATCTCCGGCTTTGTGATCGATTACCGGGAACAGATGCGCATCGTGGCGGAGACGGTCCGCGTCGTCCAGGAGGTTTTGCGGGAAAAGGAAGAGCTGCCGGAGCGCATCCCCATCGGGCACGCCCTCGACAGCCCGTTGATTTCGGCCATCGGCCCGCAGGTGGCGGTCCGGTTCCATCCCATCAGCGCTGTTCGGGCAAACGTGGAGACGCGCCAGCATGAGGCCGGTATCAACCACGTGCTGGTGGAGGTGTTTTTGCGCGTCCGCACCGATGTCGCCATCGTGATCCCGTTTGACCGGCAGGCGGAATCCATCGAGACGGAAATCCCGCTGACCTACGTGCTCGTAGCCGGGGATGTGCCGCTGTACTACTACGACAACAAAGGCAATCCCGTCGGCGGCGGTTCGGCCCAGGCGCCGCCCATCGTGCTGCCGGCGCCGGGAGAGCCGGATTAGTCAATCGTGATCGGAAATAAATGCAGAGCGCCCGGTTCGGGCCGGCGGTCTAGCGGCGTTTCGCGGAACCCAGGCGCTTTTTTTCTTCCTTTTCCCATTTTTTCAGCAGCGGATACGGATCGAAAGCCCATTCCACCATGCCCCGGTCACGGTAAATGCCGTAGTGCAGATGGGGCGGAAATTTCCCCTGCGTGCCCGGTTTCCCGTATCCGGAGCTGCCCACCCAGCCGATCACCTGGCCCGGCCGGACGATGTCGCCGGGCTTCAGCTTTTTGTCATACCCCGACAGATGCGCGAAGTAATGGTAAAGGTTATCCAGGTCGCGGATGCCGATGCGCCAGCCGCCGTACAGGTTCCATCCTTTCGTTTCCACGATGCCGTAGCAGGTGCTGCGCACCGGGGTGCCGTAAGGCGCGAAAATGTCGGTGCCTTCGTGGATGCGGGCGCCTCCCCAGCTGCGGCGCGAGCCCCACGTGCTGCGGTACGAGTAGCGGGTCCCCGGCGGCAGGGGAAAGACGTGTTCGTTCAGATCCAGCCGGTCGAAGGCGGCGTAAATTTTGGCGAACTGCTGCACGCGTTGAACCGCCCGGGTTTGTTGGTAATATTCCCACAGGCCGATGGCGAAATCGTCGTCGCCGAAACCATACCTGGCGATCAGCCGGGCCACACTGTACAGCCTGTCGTCGTCGCTGGCCAGCTCGGCGCGCCCGTCCCCGTCCAGATCCCGCCCGATGCCGCCGAAGAAGCGGATGGAAACGGGATGCGTGTCGTTTTCGTCCGGGTTGGTCATGCCCGCCCAGCGCCGGGGCGGCACGTAGACGCCGCTCAGGGCGTTTTTGTCGACGGGCCGGGCGGAGGGGCGGGCGCGGGACAGCGTGCGCTCGTATTGATCCAGCGCGGCCACCATGTGCCAGGGCATGCCCGTGGCCATGGCGATGCGCTCGTACAGATGCATGCGCAGCGCGTAGCGGTCGTTTTGTCCGGGGCGTTCCTGCGGGGAACCGTCGGCGGGACCGGTGCCGGACCCGGCGAAGCCGACCAAATAAACGCAAACGGCGGCCAGCACCGTCGTTCGGCGCAAGGCCGTCCAGGGATGGGTGGCCGGCCGGTGCTGTCTTGTCGTCCGGCTCGGCGGCTGCGAAACCTTGCGGCGGAACACCATCAACTCCCTCCCGCTGTTGTCCGTGCCTTGTTTTTTTCGCATCCACGGGCCTTAGGTTTTGCAGATTTCGTTGGTTTTTATCCGAATCGTGTTATAATAGGGAAACAGAAAGCGAGGGGACGGCCATGCCCGACCGGACCAAAGCCCGCAAGCCGGATTGGCTTCGGGTCCGGCTGATCGCCGGGGAACCATACCAGGAACTCAAGCAGATGATGCGGTCCAAATCGCTGCACACCGTCTGCGAGGAAGCGCGCTGTCCCAACATTTACGAATGCTGGGCCAACCGTACGGCCACCTTCATGATCCTGGGCAACATTTGCACCCGCGCCTGCCGATTCTGCGCGGTCAATACCGGCATGCCCACCGAGTTGGACCTGCAAGAACCCGAACGCGTGGCGGAAGCGGCGGAACAGATGGGCCTCCGGCACTGCGTGGTGACGTCCGTGGCGCGGGACGACCTGAGCGACGGCGGAGCCTCCATTTTCGCCGAGACGATCCGGGCGATCCGCAGGCGCGTGCCGCTGTGCAGCGTGGAGGTGCTGATCCCCGACTTCCAGGGGAATTGGGACGCGTTGCGCGTCGTCATGGACGCGGGTCCGGACATCCTGAACCACAACGTGGAAACGGTGGAGCGCCTGTCGGACCGGGTGCGGGCCAAAGCCAAATACCGCCGTTCACTGGAGCTTTTGCGCATGGCGAAACGGATGAAGCCGCGCATCCCCACCAAGTCGGGGCTGATGCTCGGGCTTGGGGAATCCATGGAGGAAGTATTGCAGACGATGGACGACCTGCGGTCCGTCGGCTGCGACATTCTGACCATCGGGCAGTATCTGCAGCCTACACCGCAGCATCTTCCCGTGGAACGTTACGTGCATCCCGACGAATTCACCATGCTGAAACGGGAAGGGCTCGCCCGCGGGTTCTCCCATGTGGAATCGGGTCCGCTGGTGCGCAGCTCGTACCACGCCCACCGGCAGGCGCAGTCCGCCATGGCGGCGGGCGGCGAATCGGCCGGTCCCGCCGGGGACGCCTGAAGCAGGGGTAACGATGTTTTGGGAGGATATTCCGTGATCTACGTGGCTGGAGGAAACACGTACCGTCTCGTTCGCAACCACAAAAACGGATGGAATCCGGAAGCGTTCCGCGAGCGGTACTCTGAAGTGCTGGAGCGGTACGACTACATCGTCGGAGACTGGGGATACAACCAGCTGAGGCTGAAGGGGTTTTTCCGGGACAACCACCCCAAAGCGACCAAGGAGACGTCCATAACCGGACTGGTGGATTATTTGAGCGAATACTGCAATTTCGGCTGCGCCTGGTTTGTGCTGGCAAAGGTGGACCGGAAGCAGCTGCCGGCCGATGAGCAGGTGGTTTCTGTCGAACCGTCGGTAAGCGCATACATCGGCGGAGAGAGCCAGGATGACGGCGGACAGGGGTTGCCGATGCGCTGGCGGGCCGGCGGCGCAACGTATGTGCCGCATATCAGCGCGTACGATTTGGCACGCGCCCAGGCCGAGATGGAAAAGCGCCGGGCGACGGCGAACACCGCGGCCCCCTCGCGGGAGAACGGGCGCAACGGGAGTGCCGGGAGCGGCGAGGGAGGCTTCCGATTCCAGGAAGAGCGGCGGCCGAACGGCGGCGCGAACCGGTCGCCGAACGCCCAGAACGCGCAGCATGCCGAAGCGAAACCGGAAGAGAAACCGGTCCGCACCCACGCGCAATCGCAGCAACAGGGCAAAGGCGGCGGGCAGGGCGACTCCCGTTCCAGGCGTCAGCAAGGGAACTTCCGGCCGGAACCGCCCCGCGACGCGGCGCCGTCCCGTGCCGCGGAACAGGAACCGGCTTCCGGAAAGACGAACGCGGCCGCGCCTTCCGTCCAGCAGGGACGGCAGGAGGAAACTGCTCCCGTACAGGGGCGTCCCGGAGAGGGGCGTCCCGGCGGCGGACGCGGCGGCCACTGGGGCCGGCGACACCGGCACAAACGACGCCAGGGCAAGTCGTTTCGGCCGCCCTCCGAAACGTCCCGCACGGACAAATAAGGACAAGCCCCCGGGCCTTCGGGCTTTCGGGGGCTGATTTCTTTTTTACGTGATGAACGACTCCCGCACCCGGTTCCAGAACGGAAAAGGCCGGTAGCGGGCAAAGCTGATTTTTTCCTCCGCCACGTGGAAACGGATGGTGCGAAGATCGTCCGGCCTGAGGACCAGATGGTCCATCCAAAGCTCGACCGGTTTTTCCGTCTTCACGTCGCAGTAGTGATGCTTGGGCAGCACAATGGAGGATCCGAGGGTCCGGAAGACGCGGTTGTTGATCGACGCGATTTCGGCAATTTGCATCGTTTCCAGGGACGGGTGGATCACGGCGCCGCCCACGCTCTTGTTGTAGGCGGTGCTGCCGGACGGGGTGGAAATGACCAGCCCGTCGCCGCGAAACATCTCGAACGGCTCCCCGTTGATCTTCAGTTCGGCGACCAGCGTGCCTTCCGTACTCTTCAGGGTAAATTCGTTCAGGGCGAGATGGACGACTTTGTCGCCGCCGCTTTCAAACTCGGCCTGGACGAGGGGATACTGCACGATATGCGGTTTCGCTTCCGCGATCATGCGGACGAGCTCGTCCAGCTCGTCCTTTCTCCAGTCGGCGTAGAAACCGAGACGTCCGGTATGTACGCCGACGAACGACACCGTCCGCACCAGGTGCCGGAACCGGTGAAACGCCTGGAGCAACGTGCCGTCGCCGCCGATGGAAACGACGATGTCCGGCGTGTGGTCGTCGGCATGAAGGCCGCGCCGGGCTGCTTCTTCACGGAACCGGTCCGCAAGCGCGCGCGATTCCTGGTCTCCCTTGTCCCAGATGCTGTATTTCAAAGACTGCGGCTCCTTTCCGGGCGCTGTTTCGCGTTTTTTCGTCCCGATTTTGCATTTTGGTTGCGAATTTCGCATCTCATACGATCATATCCAATCTCCATCCGCAACACAATGCCCGATGACTGGCCGCCAACCGAAAAATTGCCTCTTCAACGGCGGCGTCTTTTCATTTTTTCACCCCGATCCAGGGCCACAGGGCATACACCAGCAGGGCCGACACCGCGGCGTGAAGCAGCCGGGCGCGGACAAAGGGCGCGTACCGCCACTGTGTGCGGCTCATCAGTCCGGCCACCTGGGCGTGGACCGAAAGCCCCGCCCAGGAGAGCACGAACGCCGCGGCGGCCACCCGGTCCATGAGCGGCACGGAGACGTCCGAAGCCGCCGCCCTGGCGCCCAGCGTCACTTCAAGGGCGCCCTGCGTGAAGGCGGAGGCCAGCGCGCCGGACAGCCCAAGCGCCTCCAGCGCTTCTCCCATCCTTTCCTGCAGCCAGCGCAGCAGCCCGCTTTCCAGCAGCAGCGTCAACGCCATGGAGAAAAAGACCACCAGCCCGCCCACGACAATCATCAGCCGTGCGGACGACCGCAGCGCGTCGCTCACGAGCACGCCGACCGGCCGCCCGTCTTCCATGCGCGCCATATGCATCTCCCGCACGGCCTCCTTCAGCCGTCCGACACCCGGGATACCGCGAGCCGCGCCCTGCGGGTTTCCGCCGCAGGCGGGGGATGAACCGGCACCGGAGCCGGTACCGGTATCGGTACCGGAGCGCCTGCCGAACCCCAACCGGACCCAATGGCGAACCGGCAAACCGACCAGCAGCGCTCCGGCGTAATGGGCGCAAGCGAGCACGGGCGCCGCGTCCTTGTTGCCGAAAAAACCCACGCATACCGCGCCGATCAGAAACAGCGGGTCGGCGGTGGTCGTCATCACCACCAGCCGTTCTCCCTGCTCGCGGTCGAGCAGCCCCTGTTCCAGCAGTCGGGAAGTCATTCTGGCGCCGACCGGATAGCCCGAGACGAACCCCATGGCCAGCACGAAGCCGCCCAGGCCGGGGATGCGGAACAGGGAACGCATCAGCGGGTCCAGCAGCCTGCCGGCGAAATGGACGACGCCGAATCCGAGCATCAGCTCGGACAGGACAAAAAAAGGAAACAGGGCGGGAAACAGGACGTCCCACCAGATGGCGACGCCGCGCAGGGACGCCTCCAGGGCGGCCGACGGCATGGCGAGGGCCAGGCAGGCGACGCCGAGGGCGGCCGCCGGAAGCAGCGTCGCCTTCCCGATTTGGCGCGCAGTCAATCTTTCCCCTCCTTGTTGTGCTATTTCACTATATGCGGCGACATGGACAGGTTTGTCCGGTGACAGATGAATGAGCGGAATGGTAAAATAAAATCATTGGAATACTCCATTTTCTGAAAAAAACGCATACATTACCGGACAGCGCGATCTCAAAACTGGGCTTTCCCTCAAACATGACCCCAGGGAGCGTTTCCATGACAGCTAGTTCCGTTGACCGTGCGGAGGGATAAACTAAATGGTAGAGCCCTTATACCGGGTGAAAGTGACCTGCCTGTGTTGCGAAGCCACGTTTGAAACGTCCCGGGTCAGGCCCAGTTTCAAAAAGGTGATCAGGACCGATTCCGATTTTTGCACCCATTACAAGGACATCAACCCCGATTACTACGTGGTCCGCGTCTGCCCCGCCTGCGGGTTTTCGTTCACGGAAAGCTTTTCTCCGCATCTTCTGCCCGTCAGGAAACAGCAGTATATGGAAGCCGTCGGCTCCAAATGGCAGAGCAAACGGGACTACAGCGGGGAGCGCGACGCGGCGATGGCCATGGAGACGTTCAAGCTCGCCCTGATCACCGGTCAGACCGTCGGCGAGAAAGAGCGGGTCATGGCGTCGATCCTGCATCACATCGCCTGGATGTATCGCCGGGAAGGAAAGGCTGAGGAAGAAAAGCGGTTTCTCGAATACGCGCTGGAGGCGTATGTGCGGGTGTTCGAATCGGACCGGGAAGCGAACAACAGCGCGCGGCTCATGTATCTGATCGGAGAACTGAACCGCCGTCTGGGCCGGTTCAGTGAAGCCGTCCGCTGGTTTTCGCGGGTCGTGCACGACCACTCGATCATGGACGCGGCGATGATCCGCGCTTCCCGCGAGCAGTGGCAGGTCATCCGTCAAGAAATGGAATCGGAAAAAAAGCTTGCTAGTTCAACAGATTCTGACTTATAATGATTCCACAACCCGAGTGGAAATACATAGCATCCCGGACAAAATGTGACAAACTTCGCCGAAAGGAGGACGCGGATGGCGCAGGATCAGGTGCCGTTGGCCCGTCAGGTCGACGTGGCCATATCGCAACTGGAGGACGAATTGAAGGGCATGACGGCCGGAACCATCGTCTTGCAGATTCGCGACGATAATGTCGGAAAATTCGGATTGCGTCACCTGCCCCTCGCATGCGAAGAGCAACAAGCGGAATCCGGCGGACTAACCTCCATGCAGGTGGCGGCTTTGCGCAGAATGGCGGTGCAGGCCCTGAAGCGCAAAGGCAATTGGACGCACGGCGAAATTTGCTACGATTTTGCCTTGAGAAACGGTAAACTGACCCTCAGCGTGCAGTTCGAGTCGAACTACAATATGGCCAACATGCTGTTCAGGCTGAAGCCGAAGAAGCGGGACTTCCGCGAGGCGGCCGGCGACTGACCGGCGGGAAAACCGCCCGGCTCCGCAGGGAGCACGGGCGGTTTGTTTTTTCCGTCCCATCTGTGGGGCCCGCCGGGTTGGAAACCCTTTCATTGACGAACCCAATGTTTCCATTGGGAATCTGTATTTCCCATGGCTTGGGGCGTCCATTTATGATGAAACCAGGAATCAAAGAAAGGTGCAAGGAGGTTCAAGCCATGCAGGAAACAGAGGAACGGTCAAGATGTTGGACAGATTCGACCCCGCTTCATGTCACCGGTCTGATCAAGGACTTTTTCAGCAATGCGCAAAACCCGGGCGAACCTTCCGGCACCGTCGGACTGCCGTCGTGACAAGCGGGTTGCAAGCGACGGAATTGTGGGCAGCAAGCCGTGGGACGGTGGGCCGTGATCCGCGAATCGGCGGGTCGCGCGGCACGCACCGTTGGGCAGCGTCGACCGGGAGGACGGTACAGTCACGAGCGCAGGCAACCCGACTGGATTGCCTTTTTGTGTGTTAACGGACATATAGTCCGAAAAAACGCTATGAAAGCGGTTTCGCGCGAAGATTTCGGACATATGGTCCGAAAAAAACGTCAGAATTGGATTGAAAACAATTCCAAGAACAAAAAATCATTTTTTGACGGACTATATGTCCGAAAAAATCATACGAATCCGTTTTCTGGGCATGTTTTCGGACTGTATGTCCGAAAAAGGTTGCGCTTGTGGCCCTCCAAACGAGGTTAGTGTAAAATCTCCGTGGGTGTAGGAATTGGAAAAAGCGGATATAGAAAAAGAGCTTCTCCCTTGGTAAAGTGATGTTTGCACACAACACACCAGGATGGAGGAAGCTCCTGTGAGCCACTTT
>Ga0310826_100669_pt1 | contig 28670 bp, 26 predicted proteins | sample WT_ome_FD_201306 | JGI IMG/M metagenome (GOLD analysis project Ga0310826, IMG submission 201306) | Sorghum-adapted microbial communities enriched on wild type (WT) sorghum from Joint BioEnergy Institute, Emeryville, California, United... ... | reverse complement strand
CACTTCGCGTTGCACCGTATAAGCCAGGTCGTATCGCCCCTGCGATTCCAGGAAAGAGCCGACTTCCATGAGCGCGTTGTAGCGCTCGAGCTCGTCCCGGGTCAGCAGACCCCGCACTTGTACGCTGCAGTGCCGCATCAGAGGAATTTCCCTTTGCGCAGCGCGAGCGGAATGCCGCCGATGATGAACAGGTAGCGCAGATCGATCAGCTTCTTCAGCTGGGCGGCCGTCCAGCCCTTGTATTTCTTGCCGAACACGATGCCGATGGCCTCGCCCTTGCCGAGCGAAGCGACCGTGCCCTTGCTCTTGAACTCGAACTTCTTCAGCGCCTGGTTGCGGATGGACGCGACCAGGTTGTGCGCGACGGCAATGCCCTGCTGCATCGCGATCTGCGCCGTCGGCGGGTACGGGCGGCCTTCTTCGTTGAACACGATCGAGTTGTCGCCGACGATGTAGATGTTGTCATGCCCCGGCGCGCGCAGATATTCGTCGACCTTCACGCGGCCGCGCACCGTCTCGAAGCCGGCTTCCTCGATCAGCCGGTTGCCGCGCACGCCGCCGGTCCAGATGACGGTCTGCGCCTTGATCTCCTCGCCTTCGCCGACGATGACGCCGTCGGGCTTGCATTCCTTGATCGGCGTGCCGATCCGGAACGTGACGCCCTTCTTGCGCAGCACTTCCATCGCGTATTCGACGAGCTCCGGATCAAAGCCCGGCAGCGCGGTCGGCGCCGCCTCGATGTTGATCAGCTTCACGAGCTGCGGATCGACGTCGAACTCGCGGCAGAGCTGCGGGATGCGGTCGGCCAGTTCCCCGACGAACTCGATGCCCGTGAAGCCCGCGCCGCCGACGATGAACGTCAGGTAGTCGGTGCGATGCGGCTCGCGCTTGAACTTCGCGAACTGGTACTCGATATGCTCGCGGATCAGGCGGACGGAGTTGATGCTCCGGATGTTGAGCGCGTATTCCTTCAGGCCCGGAATGCCGAACGTCTCCGGCTCCCCGCCGACGCCGATCACGAGGTAATCGTAAGAGAGCGTGCCGTCCTCCAGGATGACCTTGCGGTCCTGCGGACGAATTTGCACGACGGTCGATTTCACGAAATCGATCTTGAACTCGTCGATCAGCTTCGAAATGCTGACGCGCGCGTTCTCCGGACTGTCCGTTCCTGCGGCCGGCATGTGCAGATGGGTCGTAATATAATGGTAATCATGTTTGTTGACGAGCGTCACGTCCGCTTCGTTGTAGTTGAGCATCTTCTGCAGGCGAAGCGCCGTCATGACACCCCCGTACCCGGCGCCGAGAATGACGATCTTCGGTATGCTGCTCATGTTGGGCTCCCTTCCATTCTTGGTCGATGATCATTACCGGGATATTGTGAAAAATTACACAAACAAGACCGGCCATCAAGGGGTTTCTTGCCTAGCTTGCGTCAATTCAAACGCCTTCATGTATGCGCTCGAACCGATATCGGACACAATACCCGTAACATACATTGAAAATGATAGCAGTTTTCAGAAAAAGTTCAAGAGCAAAACCTACGAATTCTTTTAGAACTCCGTACAAAAACGACAGACGCCGCGTTCGGGAAGCGGTATAATGTAGAAATGGCTACGGAGATGTCGAAAACGATCAATCGGCCTGGAGGTGCCATGATGTCCCAGCAAACCCATCCCAATCTGACCGACATCGTCATCGTCGGAGGCGGACCCGTCGGCATGTTCGCCGCGTTCTACGGCGGCATGCGGCAGGCGTCGGTGAAGATCATCGAGAGCATGCCGCAGCTCGGCGGACAGCTCTCCGCGCTGTATCCCGAGAAGGACATCTACGACGTGGCGGGTTTCCCGCGGGTGAAGGCGCAGGAGCTCGTCGACCGGCTGCGCGAGCAGCTCGGACTGTTCAAGCCGGAGATCCGTCTCGGGGAAAAGGTGCTGAACGTGCGGAAAATCGAGGAGCGCCTGTTCGAAGTGACCACCGACCGCGACGTGCACCACGCGCGCGCCGTCATCATCACCGCCGGCGTCGGAGCGTTCGAGCCGCGGAAGCTGGAACTGCCGGGCGCGGAGAAGTACGAAGGGGCCAACCTGCACTATTTTGTGAACGACATGGAGCAGTTCCGGGGCAAGCGCGTCATGATCAGCGGCGGCGGCGATTCCGCCGTCGACTGGGCGCTCATGCTCGAGCCGATCGCCGCTTCCGTCACGCTGGTTCACCGCCGCGACAAATTCCGGGCCCACGAGCACAGCGTCGAGAAGCTGAAGGCGTCGGGCGTGCGCATCATCACGCCGGCCGAGATCGCGGCCCTCTCCGGCGCGGAGCGCATCGAGCGCGTCACCCTGAAGCACGGCCGCTCCGGCGAGACGACGGAGCATGAGGTCGACGCGGTCATCGTGAGCTTCGGCTTCGTCTCCTCCCTCGGCCCGATCGAGCAATGGGGGCTCCGGATCGAGAACGGCTCGATCGTCGTCGACTCCCGCATGGAGACATCCATTCCGGGCATCTTCGCCGCCGGCGACATCGTGACCTATCCCGGCAAGCTGAAGCTGATCGCCGTGGGCTTCGGGGAAGCGCCGACCGCGATCAACAACGCGAAGGTGTACATCGATCCGAACGCGAAGCTCTCCCCGGGCCACAGCAGCAGTATGAAATGGTGAAGTCCGGGCATCCTGACGGACGGGGTGATGGCCATGCCGCCGATCTGTCCCGTGTGCAACGGCCTGGCGCCGCTCGTCTTCGACTGTCCCCGCTGCGGCGAGCCCGCCGGGGACATGGGTCGGGCGTCCGACGCGCTCGGGCCTTACGCGCCCTACGAGCCCGGACACGAAGAAAGCCGCCCGGGCGGCTCGACGGAAGACATGACCTGTATTCACGCGGTGCATTGCGCATCCTGCGGATCCGACGGCGAAGTCGCGATCGTGCTGCGGCCGTGAAGCGCCGCCCGGACCGTCCGGCGGCCCCGCGGCCCCGAACATCCGTCCGGACGATGCCGCGCAACGCCAGGTCCCAACGCCGCACCCGCGGCCCTACGCGCCCATCCGGACGGAAGCGGGCTTCAGCTTGCGCCGGGACAGTTCCGCCGCGAGCATGCGGATGAACGCGGGATCGAGTTTCTGTTCAACCGCCGTATAATACGCTTCGAGCAGCAGGTCGTCCGGAAGCTTGTTCATGGGCGGGTCATCCTTTCAACGCTGGAGTCACCATCATCTTAGCATGTCCGTTTTCGGCGGGACAAGCGATCCGGTTATCCACAGCGGACTGTGTATGATTTGTGCGTTTCTTGTGGGCAGACGTCGAAAATTGCGCCGCTCCTATGGGGATGTTGTGGATAGAGTTATGCACAGCTCCCTCCGGCCGGCTGCCCGATAAAAAAGTTTCATGCATATCGCCATCCGCATTACCAAATCCTATTAACCCCGTTAAATATTCCCGGTTCCGCTTCAGTGCGGCCGGGTGTTGACTTCGAAGATCCAGATTTTCCCCGAGCGGTCCAGGCCGTAATCGAATCCGAGCTGGCCGATTCCGGGATACCGCCGTTCCAGCACGGCCGTCGCCGTGTACGTGAGCGACCGCATCTGCCGTTTCTTGGCGGCCGCGAGCCGGGGCGAAAGCGAGCGGCTGATGCCGACGGAGGCGGGCAGCTGCGTGCCGCCGCGGCACAGGTTCGTGACGAACAGCCCCTTGCGCGCGAGCCGGCCGACGATCGCCCGGATCGTCCAGACGCCGTTCTGCTTCACGATCTTGACGCGGTAGTCGATCGGCCGGCCGCCGATCGTCGCGAGCGGGATGCGGCGCTGGATCAGGTACCTGCGCCCCCGCCTGAGCCGGCGCAGCGCCTTGACGAGCCCCGCGAACGAGCGGTAGCCGCGCTTCGAAGCGCCGACGGTGACGGTATAGCCGCTTCCGGCGCGCGCGATTTTGGCGACGCCGGCGCCGCCGGTGCCGCGCTGCGGTTTGATGACGACGCAGCCGTATTGCGCCAGCATCCGGCGCAGGTTGGCCTCGGTGTACAGCCGCGTCTTCGGAATGTGCGGAGCGATCCCCGGATGCGACAGGAGCGCCGCCGTCTTCGCCCATTTGTCCGCCAGCGTCCTGCCGGCCGCCTGGGTTGTCGCCTGCATCGGCATCGCTCCCCTTCCCCTTGGTCTTGCTGCATCATATGCCCCCGGGACAACGCTCTCCTGGACATACACCCTCGCCTCGTCCAAAATGTGCGGTTGCCGTTGATTTCATGCCTTCCGGGATGGTACGCTGACTGTACCAGGGAGGTGCCGACATGATACCAATCGACGCCGAAGCGGTCCAAGCCAGGCTCGAGGCGCTGAAAGGGCGCGATCTCTACCTGCACCTCGAGTCGACGACCGGGGCCTACGCGGCCCATCACGACAGCAGCCGGCATCCGTCATCGGCGTTCGTGAAGAACGCCGTCATCCGGTACGAGCGGGGCACGATCGCCGGCAGCGGCCCGTACCGCGTCGGGCTGAAGATGGCGCACGGATGGGTCTATTGCGAAGGGCTTACGCATTACGAGGAGACGGAGACCGGGCGGCTTCTGCTCGCCGGCCACAACCGCGAAGGCAAGCTGGCCGTCGCGCTGCAGCTGTCTCCGGATCCGTTCTGACGGGAAGAGGTGATTGGCCGATGGAAAAACGCGTTCTCGCCGTATTCCCGCACCCCGACGACGAATCGTTCGGCGTATCCGGCACGCTGGCCATGTACGCCGCCTCCGGCGCCGAAGTCGCCTACGCCTGCCTGACGCTCGGCGAGATGGGCCGGAACTTGGGATTTCCGCCGTTCGCAAACCGCGTGACACTGCCGGAGTTCCGCCGCAAGGAGCTGGAGGCGTCCTGCAGGGCGATCGGCATCCGGGATCTGCGCCTGCTCGGCTTCATGGACAAGACGATCGAATTCGAGGATCCCGGCCTGCTCGACGAACGGATCGGCGCGGTGGTGCGCGACGTGAAGCCCGAACTCGTCATCACCTTCTATCCGGGCTACAGCGTCCATCCGGACCACGACGCCTGCGGCGCCGCCGTCGTCCGCGTGATCGGGCGGATGCCGCGCGGCGGGCGTCCGGCCGTGCACTGCATCGCCTTCTCGCACGGCTGCGAGCGGGTGCTCGGCAAGCCGGACGTCATCCGCGACGTGCGGCCGTATCTGAAGCAGAAATTCGCATCGATCCGGGCGCACCGCTCCCAGTTCTACGTGCCCGGCATTTCGGACGGCGACGGGCGGGTCACGCGCGAGCTGGAGGAGCGGTTCGGCACCGAGCGGTTCTGGACTTATCGATTCGATTGACGGACGCCCGCTTTACAAAAACCGGCAAACGGGGATATAATACGGCCAACCGATTCGGAAGGAAGGCGTCAGCGATGATGGCAGACCGACGCATGAAATCCGAAAACGCCCGCAACCACCATCATCGGCCAGGCGTTTGACCCTTGCGGATACCGTCCGCGGGGCAAACGCCTTTCGGCGTTGTACCTGCGGGCTCATGCTCACGCGGACAGGAGAGCCGGCCAGGTACAGCCCGTGCCTGAATCGGCTCTTCCATTTTTTCATGGGGAAACGGAGGTTGTGACATGCCGCTCGTTTACCGCCTGCCGGAGGAGCGGGACCGGCTGGAGGCGCGCCTGGCCGCGCGCCGCACGCTGTTCGACCGGAAGACGCTGGAGGGCGTGCTCGATCTGTTCGACGACGTCGAGGCGCGGGGCGACGCCGCGGTGCTCGACGCGACGCGGAAGTTCGACGGCGTCGCGCTCGAAAGGCTGACGCCGGAGGACTCGTATATCGCCCGCTGCATATCGGCCTTGTCCCCGTCGCTCAGGGAAGCCGTGGACACGGCAATCCGCCATGTACGCGAGGTGAACCTCGCCCTGCTGCCCGAATCCCGGGAATTCGAAATCCGCCCCGGCACCGTGATCGGCGAACGGTTCCGCCCGCTCGATGCGGTCGGCATCTGGATTCCGTCGCGCAAGGGGCCGCTGCTCTCGACCGCGATCATGCTCGTCGCCGCCGCCCGGACGGCCGGCGTCGGCACCGTCGTCGTCGGCATGCCGCCGAAGCCGGACGGGCTCGCCGATCCGGCCACCGTCGCCGCGGCGAAGCTGGCGGGCGCGGACCGGATCGTCGTCGGCAACGGCGTCGCCGTCATCGCGGCGTTTGCTTGCGGCACGGCGTCGATTCCCGAGACCGACGGCGTCTTCGGTCCGGGCCCCGGCGGCATCGGCGCCGCGATGATCGCCGCGATGATGCGCGGCAAGCGGAGCGCGCCCGGCATCGGCCCGTCGGACTCGGTCGTGCTCGCCGACGAATCGGCGGACCCGGCGCGGCTGGCCCGCGACCTCGCGAACGAGGCCGAGCACGGCCCCGACTCGTCGTCGGTGCTCGTGACGACCTCCGCCGCGCTGGCCGGGCGTACCGCCGAAGCGCTGCGGCAGGTGATCGCCGAAGCGGACGAGCCGCGGCGCGGCTGGCTCGAGACCGTCTTCGGCCCCGCCGGGCGCGGCGCGATCGCCGTCGCCTCCGACCTCGGCGAGGCCTGCGCGTTCATCAACGACTACGCGCCCGAACATCTCATGATCGCCTGCGAACCGGAGACGGAACGTCAGGCGCTGGAGGGAATCCGGCACGCGGGCGAGATTCTGCTCGGGGACCATACGCCCTTCTCCGCGGCCAACTATGCGATCGGCATCACCGCGGTCCTGCCGACGAACCGGTTCGCGCGCGCATATTCGGGCGTGACCGCGCGGGACATGATGAAAGCATCCACCGTCGGCCGGCTGGACCGCGGCGCGCTGCGCGGCATCGCCCCCGTCATCCGCGAATTGGCGCGCTGCGAGGGGCTGCCCGCGCACGCGGCGGCCGCCGCTGTCCGGCTGGAAGGACAGCGTCCGTGAGCGCGGCCGCCGTCCTGCTCGTTCTCGCTTCGGGATTCCTGCACGCGGTCTGGAACCTGCTCACGAAGCGCAGCGGCGACAAGAAGACATTTCTGTGGGCCGCGCAGACCGTCTCCGCGCTGCTCTACCTGCCGTGGGCCTGGCACGATCTCGCACGGACGGCGCTGACGCCGGAAGGCTGGCTCTTCCTGCTGCTGTCCGTGCTGCTCCACGGCCTGTACCTGCATCTGCTGGCCGCGACCTACGATGCGGGCGATCTGTCGCAGGTCTACCCGATCATGCGCGGAACCAGCCCGCTGCTCGTGCCGCTCGCGGGCGTCCTGCTGCTGGGCGAGCCGCTGACCGTCCCGGGTTGGCTCGGCGTCTTCGCGATCGTCGCCGGCATCGCCCTGCTGAGCGAAGCCGGACCGCGCCCGGGCGCCGCGAACGCAGCGGGCCGGTCCCGAAAGGCGCCGCTGCTCGCGCTCGCGGTCGGCCTCGCCATCGCCGCCTACATCGTCACGGACAAACTCGCGCTGGCCCACGTCACGCCCGCCGTCCTGATCGAGGCGACGAACATCGGCAACGCCATCGCGCTGCTGCCGGCCGTCCTCCGGTCCGGCCGCGTCAAATCGGAAGCGCGGCGGCACGGCTGGTCCATGCTGCTCGGCGGCGCGCTGATGCCGTCGGGCTACCTGCTGTTCCTGTTCGCCCTCTCCCTCGCCCCCGTCGCGGTTCTCGCGCTGATGCGCGAGATCGGCACCGTCTTCGGCGCGGCGCTGGGCGTCGCCGTGTTGAAGGAGAGAAGCGGCGTCCGGCGGATGCTCGCGTCCTGCCTCATCACGGCCGGCGTCATCGCGCTTGGCGCGGCGGGTTGACAAGCCCCGCAATCCCCTTGTCGGTTCATTGCGCGGCCGGCCGCCGGGGCATATACTAAATGTACATTCGATTGAATCGGGCGCATGCGCACGCCGTGCGCCGAAGGAGGCGGCCTCATGGGCGATTTCCATCATCTCGCGCATGTCAAGGAACAGGAGGCGTCCCGGCGCACGCTCTGGATCGTGCTCGGCCTCACCCTGTTCTTCACGATCGTCGAAGTGATCGGCGGCATCGTCTCGAAATCGCTGGCGCTCCTGTCCGACTCCGCCCACATGATCTCCGACGTCGCCGCGCTCGGCCTCAGCCTGCTGGCGGTGCGGCTCGCCTCGCGCAAGCCGAACTCCACGTACACGTACGGGTACCTGCGGTTCGAGACGATCGCCGCGCTGCTGAACGGCCTGGCGCTGTGCGCGATCTCGGTCGGCATCTTCATCGAAGGCGCGCGCCGGTTCGTGACGCGGCCCGAGATCGACTTCGGCATCATGCTGACGATCGCCGTCATCGGCCTCGTCGTCAACATCGTCCTGACGGCCGTCCTCAGCCGCAGCATGAAGGAAGAGAACAACCTGAACATCCGGAGCGCGCTCTGGCATTTCATCGGCGATCTGCTCAGCTCGATCGGCGTCATCGTGTCGGCGGCGCTCATTTGGCTCACGGGATGGCACCTGTTCGACCCGATCATCAGCATCGTCATCGGCGGGATCATTTTCGGCGGCGGGGTGAGAATCATCCGGCAGTCGTTCCGCGTCCTGATGGAATCGGTGCCGGAAGGGTACGAACTGGAGGAGATCCGGCGGGACATCGCGAAGGTGGAGGGCGTGCTGGACGTGCACGAGATGCACTTCTGGGCGATCTCGACCGACCACAACATCCTGACCGCCCATGTCTTCATCCGGGCCGACATCCAGCCGTTCTGCGTCATCCTCGCGATCAACGAGATGCTGAAGGACAAGTACAAAATCATGCACGCCACGATCCAGACCGAACACGCGCAGATCCACCCGCACGGCGAGTACGGCAGGCAGTTCCTCGAGGACCGGCGTCCGCGCGAAAAAGAGCCTGCGGCAACACCGTAGCGCGGATACCGCGGTACAGATCCGCCGGATGCGGCGCACCGGGCGCTGTAACGAGGATACCGCGTTACGGACCCGCCGGATGCGGCTCGCATGGCGCTGTAACGAGGAAACCGCGTTACGGACCCGCCGGATGCGGCTCGCATGGCGCTGTAGCGAGGATACCGCGGTACAGATCCGCCGGATGCGGCGCACCAGGCGCTGTAACGAGGATGCCGCGCTACGGACCCGCCGGATGCGGCGCACCAGGCGCTGTAACGAGGATGCCGCGTTACAACCCGGCGCCGGCACGCGGAGGGACGGGCCCCCGGCCGCAGCGCCGAAGCGGCCCGACAAACGGCAAACGGGCCGAACGGCTTGCACAGCCGATGCGGCCCGTCTTTCATGCGCCGGCGCTCGCTTCCCGCGCCGGCCGCCCGCTCCGGATCAGAAACGCGGTCGCCAGCGACACGAGGCTGCCGGCGGTGCCGTACAGGAACATCCAGCGGAAACCTTCCGCCACCTCCGGCGCCCGCGCGAGCATCGCGCCCATCAGCGTGACGCCGAACGTCGTGCCGATGTTCCGCGCGAACATCTGCAGCGACGTCGAGACGCCCTTCTGGTCGGGCGCCACCAGCTGCTGCACCCCGATGATCGACACCGTCGACAGCAGACCGAACGCGAATCCGAGCGGGAACGTCAGGATCAGCACGAACCAGAAGTCGTTGAACGTGCCAAGCATCAGGAACAGGGCGGCTGAAGCAACCTGAAGCAGATTGCCGATCACGATGAGCGGCCGGTAGCCGTATTTCAAAATCCAGCGGCCCGCCGGCACCGAAGCGATCATCCAGCCGCCGGTCATGCCGAGCATCGCGACGCCGCTCATGAAGATGGACCAGCCCCGGTCCTGCAGATAGTACGGCAGATAGGTGCTCGCGCCGAACAACGCCGCGTTTGCGAGAAAACCGTTCACATTGATCCAGGTCACCTGGCGGTTGCGGAAAAGGGGCAGCGGCACCAACGGCGATGCGTGCCGGCGTTCCCAACCGACAAACAGCGCCAGCACCGCAATCCCGCCGGCGGCGTACAGCGCATGGCCGCTTTCGACGACCGTCGTCAAAAGCAGCAGGCCGACGCCGGCCGTGAACAGCACCGTTCCCGCGTAGTCGATGGCGGCCGGTCTGGGCTGGTACACCTCGCGATACGGCAGCAGGAGCAGAATCGACACGACGCAGATCGGGATATTGACGAAAAAGATCCACCGCCACGTCCAATACTCGACAAACAGCGAGCCGAGCAGCGGCGCGATGACCCCCGACAGCCCCCACATCGCCGTGAACAGCGCCTGGATGCGCCCCCGTTTCTCGACGGAGAACAGATCGCCCGCGATGATCGCCGGGAACGGATTCATGACGCCCGCCCCGATGCCCTGGACGGCGCGGAACAGCACGAGCTGCACCATCGATTGCGCCGCGCCGCACAGCAGCGATCCGAACAGGAACAGGACAAGTCCGCCGAGCAGCACCTTCTTCCTCCCGTACAGGTCGGACAGCCGTCCGGCGATCGGCGCCAGCACCGTCGTGAAGATCATGTAGGAAGCGAACGTCCAGGCATACAAATGGAACTGCCCGAGCTCCCCCGCGATCGTCGGCATCGTCGTGTTGATGATCGTCGTGTCCATCGCCGAGACGAGCATGGCCATCACAATGCCGGCCAGCACCGATATCCTGCGCCAGTCCATCGTCCAACCTCCCGTGAAACCGCATACCGCCATTATCCACGATCGCCTACCGGGGGTCAATCCCCATCCGCGACACGCAAAAAAAGACGCCGCCGCCCGGACATCGCGCGCCGAACCACATAGGATAACCGAGACCGACGAACGCCACGATCCGGGAGGCATGCGAGGATGCGACTGGTCCTGCTGTGCGGCGGCTCGGGCACCCGGCTGCGGCCGCTCTCCAACGATATCCGCTCGAAGCTGTTTCTCGATCTGTTGCCCGCGCCGGGCGGGGGCAGGGAGTCGATGGTCCGGCGGCTGTGCCGGCAACTGGATGAAGCGGGAATGCTGTCCACCGCCCTGTTCGTCATCCGCCGCGACCAGACGGCGCTGCTTCGCAACCGGATCGGCGGAAGCGGGCTCGCCGTTCCCGAGCCCGCGCGGCGCGGCACCTACCTGGCGGCGGCGCTCGCCGCATCCTACATCCATTCGGTGCTGGCCGCGGATCCGGGCGAGATCGTCTGCGTCATGCCCGCCGATCCGCTCGTGGACGAAGCGTTCTTCCGGACGATCGCCCGGCTTCCGGACGCGCTCGACCAATCCGGTGCCAACCTCGCCATGATCGGCGCCGTCCCCGCGCGGCCGTCCGATCAGTACGGCTACATCGTGCCGGAAGGCGCCGTGCCGCCCGGCGGCCATGCGGCCGTCCGGCGATTCGCCGAGAAGCCCGCCGCGCCGGAGGCGGAGCGGCTGATCCGGGCCGGCGCGCTCTGGAACTGCGGCGTGTTCGCGTTCCGGCTGGACTACCTGCTCGGGACGATGGCGGAGCGGGGGCTGCCCGCCGACTACGGCCGGCTGCAGGAATTGTACGAAGGGCTCTCCGCGGACAGCTTTGACCGCGAGATCGCCGAGCGCGAGTCGAAGGCGGTCGTCCTGCGGCATGACGGCCTGTGGCGCGATCTCGGCAGCTGGGCTTCGCTGTCCGGCGAGCTCGGTTCGGCCGTCGTCGGCCCGGGCACGATCGCCGGCGATTCGCGCGGCTCGCACATCGTGAACGAGCTGCACATTCCGATCCATGTGGTCGGCGTCCGCAACATCATCGCGGCCGCCGGACCGGACGGCATCCTCGTCGCGGACAAGGCGGCGAGCGGGCTGGCGCGCGATCTTCCCCCGCCCGCGGGCCGTCCGATGTACGGCGAATACGGCTGGGGCGTCCGGCGCGTCATCCATGCGGACACGCATGAGGGCGGCGGGCGGACGATCGCGCTGGCGAAGCTGGTACCCGGCGCCTTGCGGCGGATGCCGGAAGAGCCCGGCGCGGGCGTCCTGATCGCGGTGCTCGCGGGCGAGGGCAGGCTGCTGCGGCGGGACGGGAGCGCCGGGGCGCTCCGCCCGGGCGCGGCGGCCCTGATGGCGGGCGGCGAGCCGTTCGCGCTCCAGACCGATTCCGGCATGGAGCTGATCGAAGCGCACTTCGGCGGGCAGGCGCATATGCTGGAGTAACGATACGAGCGAACCGGGGTGAGCGTTGTGACAACCGGCCGCGTCAACATTTCGGGTTCGGGCGAAACGATCGACGTGCTCATTCCGGCCGCCCGGAAGGATCTCGGCACGCTGCCGCACACGATCGACAGCATCCGGCGCATGGTCCGGCATCCGATCGGCGCGATCTTCGTCGTCTCGCCGGAGAGCGCGGGGATCCGGGCGGTCTGCGCGCGCAAGGGATGCCGCTTCGTGAACGAGCGGAGGATCGAGCCGATTCCGAAGAGCCGGATACGCTACCGCTCGAAGCGCTGGGAGCGGTCCGGCTGGCTCTACCAGCAGCTGCTCAAGCTGAGCGGCGACCGCCTCGTCCGGCGCCGGCATTTCCTCGTCATGGACGCCGACACGGTGCTCATCCGTCCGCACCGGTTCCGGATCGGCGGCAAGACCGTCTTCTATTGCCGGCGCTGGAGCCAGCCCGAATATTTCCGCACCTACCGGAGACTGCTGGGCCGCCGCCGGAAGGCGAAGGTGTCGTTCGTCGCCCATTACATGCTGTTCGACCGGCGCAAGCTCGCCCGGCTCAAGCGGACGATCGAGGCGCGGCACGGCAAGCCGTGGTATCGCGCGATCATGGACAGCATCGACCGGAAGCGCAACTTCGGATTCTCCGAGTACGAGACGTACGGCAACATGGTGTACGGCCAAAATCCGTCCGCCGTCAAACTGCTCCCCGCCCGCAACCTGGCCCTTCGCCGCAGCGCCTCTTCCCTCACGGCGGCCGAGAAGCGCCGGTACGCGCGGAAGTACCGTTCGCTCTCGTTCCACAGGCGGGGCGTGTACAGCCGGCGCGCTTCCAAATGACAAGCAGCCTGTCCGGCTCGCCTTGGCAAGCCGGGCAGGCTGCTTGTTCTTCGATGGAATTCAGGGCATGATGACGATTTTCAGCGTGCTGTTCTTCTCGTTGATCGCCTTTTCGAAAGCCTTCGGCGTCTCCTCCAGCGGCATGCGGTCCGTGATGAGCGGTTCCAGGTCCAGGCTTTCCGCCGTCATGACGGCCACGCCCGTCGGATACGTGTTGTGGTAGCGGAAGACGCCTCGGATGTCGATTTCATTGTCGACGATGTACGGGATGTTGAGCGGCGTCGCGTCCTCCTGCGGCAGGCCGACGAGCACGACCCGGCCGCCGCGCCGCACCGATTGCAGCGCCGACTGGGCCGCCCTGCCGTTGCCGGCCGTCTCGATCGCGAGATCCGCCTTGCGTCCGCCGGTGAGACGCAGCAGCGCTTCCGCCCCGTCCTCCTCGCGCAGGTTGATGACGGCGTCGGCGCCCATTTGCAGCGCGCGCTCCAGCCGGAACCGTTCCAGATCGACGCCGATCACCTTGCCGGCGCCGGCCGCGCGGGCGGCAACGAGCGTCATGATGCCGATCGGCCCCATCCCCATGATGACGACCGTCTCCCCCGGCTTCAGATCGCCGCGGCGCACCGCGTGCAAGCCGACGGAGAGCGGTTCGATCAGCGCCGCCTTTTCCCAGGACATCGAATCCGGAATCGGGTACAGGAAATCGGCGCGGATGGCGATGTATTCGCAGAAAGCGCCATCATGCGGCGGCGTGGCGAGGAATCGGACGTCGGGGCACAGGTTGTAGCGGCCCGACTTGCAATATTCGCAGCGGCCGCAGGTGACGCCCGGCTCGATCGTCACGCGCTGGCCCGGTTTCAGATGGCGCACTTCGCTGCCGACGGCCACCACTTCGCCCGCCGCTTCGTGTCCGAGGATAATCGGCTTTGTCACGACATACGGGCCGATTTTGCCGTGTTCATAGTAGTGGACATCGGAACCGCACAGGCCGACGGCCTTCACCCGGACGAGCGCCTCGTCCGGCCCCGGAACCGGAACATCCAGCTCCCGCATCTCGATTTGGCCCGGCCTGACCAATACTGCCGCTTTCATTTTCTCCGTCATGGAACCTCGATCTCCTTTCCGATGATACAGCCGGCAAATTGGCGGCTATAACAATTTTAAGCGCGCCGCGGCGTTGCTGGGAAGCCCGCATGTCAACGTTTTCAGCCAAAAATGATACGAAAATGAGATGAATTCGGGGATTCGATTGTCTTTTCCGGATCGATGAGCCGCGCAACCACGGAATAAGCCATCGCCGGTGTCCCGCCGGCCAATGTCGGGCGGGCGCCGCACGATGGCTTTTCGCTCATGGCCTCAGGATCGCAGGCGAAGCCATCGCCGCATATCGGCCGCGGTCGCGGCGGTCTCGTCCGGCTCGATGCGGTCCGCTTCGGTGAAGGCCATGAACCGGCGGATGCACTCCGCCAGGCTGTCCAGCAGATCGTCCGTCGGCTCGACGCCCGGCTCCGGCCACCAGCCGCGGATGACGAGCGTGCGGCTTCTCCGGTCCAGCACCGGCTCGATCCGGCCGACGAACCGGTCCCCGTACACGACCGGCAGGACGTAATAGCCGTACCTGCGCTCGGCGGCGGGCTTGTACACTTCCCACCGGTAATCGAAGCCGAACAGCTCGAGGATGAGCCGGCGGTCCCAGAGCAGATTGTCGAGCGGCGCCAGAATGGACGCCCGGTTCGGCCCGCCGGTTCCGCCGCGGATCACCTCGTCGAGGAGCGGGACTTCCTCTTCCTTTATATAGAGCGGGTGCTTCTCCATGCCTTCGACGGTCACCCTGCGGATCAGGCCTTTCCGGTGCAGACGCTCGAACGAAGCCGTCCGATGCGCGGACTTCATGCCGCCGATCCCGAGCCAGGCGTCCCCGGACCGGTTCCAGAGCAGGCCGATGGCGCCGATGCGGCGGAGCACATGCCAATCGCGGTAATCATCCTCCGTCGGGTTCGGATCGGGCGCTTCCAGCACTTCGGCGGGCAGGTGGCGGCGGGTCAGGTCGTAATATTTTCGCGTCCCTTCCTTGTGGTGAACGATGATGTCACCCGCGAAGAACAGCGTTTCGAGCACCGCGCGGGACAGGCGGGCGGGCGCCCACGGCCAGTCGACCTTCTCGTGAAACTCCAGGTCCGCGGACGACAGCGGCCCGCGCTCTTCCAGCCGCCGGATGACCGGCGGGATGAGCTCCCGGATCTTCGGATTCGTCATCCTGCCGTCCGTCACGGCGCCGCGCCGGCGGGCGAAGCAGGGCCAGTCCTCCGTCAGCAGGATGGACATGTTCTTGTCCCAGCCGTCGAACAGCACCCGGTCGCGGTACAGCAGCTCGTCCAGCATTTCCGGGCGGTAGCCCTTGATCCGGGCCTGCAGCACCAGATGCGGGTTGTAGCCCACGACATTCAGCGGGTCGAATTGCAGGCACCGGACCGACCGCAGCCAGTCCATGATCCCTTCTTTCCCCTCGTAACGCCAATCACCGGCCAATCCCTGCCGGACCAACAGAAACTGGCCGGCCTGCCGGCGGGTGATCACCCGGTCCATTCCGCACTCCCCTTCGCCGTGCGCGGCTTAGCTTGCTGCTTTGATGATACCATTTGCCGGATGCGCCGATCAACCGTTTTCGGGAACATCTGTTCCTGTGGTTGTCCGCGGCGGCGGGCGCACCGGCTTGCAATACGGCGGTTTGTCTCGCGGGTCGGGTTTGCTTTACAATAGCGAAAGGAGAGGGAGCGGAAGGGAGCGGTCGTTCATGTCCGACGGCAGAAACGTGAATTGTTTTCAATGCCGCCACTACTTCGTCACCTGGGATCCCGATTTCCCCCGCGGATGCAAAGCCTACGAATTCAAAACCCACATGATGCCGAGCGCCCTCGTCCTTTCGTCGTCCGGCCAGCCGTGCCTGAAGTTCGAGCCGAAGACAAACCGGAAACCCGCCAAGTGAAGGAGGAATCGCGATGAACCGACCCGCGTTCGAGCCGGCTTCCGGCCGCCTGGTCTACGCGCTCAGTTTCGTGCTGTTCTTCACGGTCATGAACGCCACCATGTTCAACGTCGCCCTGCCCGCCATCGCCGGGGAATTCGGGCTCCGGTCGTCGGCCGTGAGCTGGGTGGCGACGATCTATTCCGTCCTGTACGCGCTCGGTTCGCTCCTGTTCGGCAAACTGGCCGACCGGCTGCCGCTCAAACGGCTCATCACGGTCGGCCTGCTCGCTTTCGCCGCGGGATCCGCGATCGGCGTGTTTGCGGACAGCTACGCGATGCTGCTGTTCGCGCGCGTTATCCAGGCCGCCGGCGCTTCCTGCGTCCCGGCGCTCGTCATGCTCATCCCGATCCGCTTCTACCCGCCGGAGCGCCGCGGGCGCGTCATGGGAACGATCGCGTCGACGCTCGCGTTCTCGGCCGGGATCGGCCCGATCATCGGCGGCTTCATCGCCGGGCAGTTCCATTGGTCGGGCATGTTCCTCGTCTCGCTGCTCGCGCCCGTCGCGCTGCCGTTCATCCGCCGCGCGCTGCCCGACGAGCCGGTGCGGGACGGCGGCGGAGTCGACTGGCTCGGGGCCGGGCTGCTCGGCGCCGCGGTCACGCTGCTCATGCTGTCCGTCACGCAGTGGAACGGCTGGTATCTGCTCGGATCGGCCGCGGTCGCCGCGCTGTTCGTGGTCCGTTCGCTCCGGGCCGCGCATCCGTTCATCCGGCTGTCGCTGCTTGGCAACGCGGATTACGCGTATGGTCTGGCCGTCAGTTTCTCCGCGCTGTTCGCGGTATTCGGCCTGTTCATGATGATGCCGCTCATGCTCGGCGACCCGGTCGGCCACGGCCTGGGCTCGCAGGCCATCGGCTTCGTGCTGTTCCCCGGCGCGATGTCGGCCGCGCTGCTCGGGCGGATCGGCGGCGGCCTCGTCGACCGGCGCGGCAGCCGGTTCACGCTCTTCGTCGCGCTCGGCTTCATCGGAACCGGCATGCTCGCGCTTTCGCTGCTGTCCGCCGCCGACGCCTGGGTCATCGCGCTGCTCCTGCCGCTGATCAACGCGCCGTTCACATTCGTGCAGACAGCGATGGCGAAGGCGGTATCGTCCGCGCTGCCGCGGGAAGAGTCCGGCGTCGGCATGGGGATTTACAACCTGGTCAACTTCATGGCCGGCGCGATCAGCGGCTCCGTTGTCAGCAAATTGATGGAGTTCGACCTCAGCTGGCTGAACGCCGTGAACCTGGTGCGGCCGTCGACCTACGGGGCGATCTGCCTGTTGCTCGCGCTGCTGATCGCGTTGACCGGCCTGCTGGCCTGGGCGCGGCTGGAGCGCCGCGGCGTGCCGCAGCCCGTGCGGCCGAGCCGCTCCGCCGGCGGGATGTGACGCGTGCGGCGGCGCGAGCTGGCGGCGCGCCAACGGTACCGCGTACCGCTAGAGCGGGCCGTGACCTTGCTTGCCGGCTCGTTAACGGTACTCCGTACCGCTAGCGGCGGTCCGTGCCGGCCGAGCCAGGCCTGCAACGCGCGCCAACGGTACCGCGTACCGCTAGAGCGGGTCGCGACCGCTCCTGCCTGCGCGTTAACGGAACTCCGTACCGCTAGCGGCGGTCCCCGCAGTCTGTGACCGGCCTCTCAATGTGCAATGATAATCACACATACCGCTATTGCATGCAAACGCCCGACCGAATCTTCAATTAACGGGGCACCACAGACCGTTATTGACCGCCAACCCCCAAACCGGGCCGCGATTGCCCATTAACGGCACCACTTGCCGCTACAGCGTGCCAGCGCCCGTCCCAATCGCCCGTTAACGGCATCCCATTTCCGTTATTTCAATCGCGCACATCATAACAAAAACAGGCGGAGTTGCATCAATTGCAACCCCGCCTTCCATGCGATGCCACGATCGGCCCGTCGCTCGGGCGTGCTGCGCATTCCCGGCTGCCCGGGCAAGCGCAAATGTCTCGCCCGCCTGGCCTGCGCGCTCTCGTGAACCATCAACGCCAAAGGCTGGCGCCACGGCAACGGGACATCACGATTCCGCGCCACCATCCACGCGCACATCCCCGCTCCCGAAACTACAGGAGAAGGGACCGCGCATTAGCGCCGCCCGCGAGCCGCGTCCCTCTCAGCCCGCGTCCGCACTCACGCCCGCTCGCCCGCACGCGGCGTCCGCGCTCACGCTCCCGCTTCCGCGTACCGCGTCCAGCGCGGCGCGCCCGGCGCGGGGCAGGCGCGGTCCTTCAGCTTCGCGACGATCGGGACGATGCAGCCGCAGACCGCGCAGGTATGGCCGCCGATCAGCTTCGGGCAGGACCGGCAGATGCTCAGCCGCGCCTCATAGACGTTGTCCGGCACGCACAGTCCGCTGTCTTCCGCGAACATCGGGGCGGCGAGCATCGCCCGGATGCGCTCCTCCGACACATGCGCATCCGACCGGCAGTTCCTGCAGCGGCGGTCTTCCGGCGTCATTTCGCCCGCCCCCCGCGAACAACCGCCGGAGCCGCGTCAACGCATGCCGCCGTCATCGGACCCTCACCCCGCGGTCAACTCAAGCACCGTCACGGACATCGGCGGCAATTGCACGTCCAACCGTCCGCCTTCGAGCCTGAAGCCGCGGAACGCGGCCGGCTTCACCCGCTCGGGCTCGTCGAACGTGTTGTGCCCGTCGATCCGGTCCGACGTCAGCGTCGTGCCGGCGACGCTCACGCCGTCCGCCAGACCGCGCAGCTCCACCTCCACATCCGCGCTGCCCGCGAAATCCAGATTGCACAGGCTGATGTGGATCTTGCCGTCCGCCGCGCGGGAAGCCGACGCCGACACCTTCGGCAGCTCGCCCTCCGGACCGGTGCGCTCCACCGACTCGTGGCTGTCGAGCAGCTCCGCGTCCTGGTGCACCTTGAACATATCGAACACGTGATACGTCGGCGTCAGCAGCATCCGCTCGCCCTCCGTCAGGATGACGGATTGCAGCACGTTGACGAGCTGGGCGATGTTCGCCATCCGGACCCGGTCCGAGTGCCGGTGGAAGATGTGCAGCGTCGCGCCCGCGACAATCGCGTCGCGGATCGAGTTCTGCTGGTACAGGAAGCCCGGATTCGTGCCCGGCTCGACGTCGTACCAGGTGCCCCATTCATCCACGATCAGATCGATCCGCTTCTCCGGATCGTACACGTCCATGATCGCGGAATGCTTCGTCACGAGCTCGTCCATGAACAGCGCCTTCTTCAGCGTGACCCACCATTCGTCGGTCGTGAAGCCGGTCGCGGGGCCCTTCTTCTCCCAGGTGCCCGGAACGGTGTAATAATGCAGCGACAGCCCGTGCATGAACGGCGCGGCCTGCTTCATCAGCACTTCCGTCCAGTGGTAATCGCCCGAGTTCGCGCCGCACGCGATCTTGTGCAGCTTGTTGTCGCCGAAGTTGCGCAGGTACGTCTGGAACTGGCGGTACAGGTCCGCGTAATATTCCGGCCGCATGTTGCCGCCGCAGCCCCAGTTCTCGTTGCCGACGCCCCAGTACGTGATGCGCCACGGCTTGTCCCGTCCGTTCTCCCGGCGCCAGTTCGCCATCGGCGACTCGCCGTCGAACGTGATGTACTCGACCCACTCGGACATCTCCTGCACGGTGCCGCTGCCCACGTTGCCGCTGATGTACGGCTCGCAGCCGAGCAGCTCGCACAACATCAAGAACTCGTGTGTCCCGAAATGGTTATTCTCGATGACGCCGCCCCAGTGCGTGTTCACCATCCGCTTGCGCTTCTCCCGCGGCCCGACCCCGTCCTTCCAGTGGTATTCGTCCGCGAAGCAGCCGCCCGGCCAGCGAAGCACCGGAATGCGGATTCGCCTCAGCGCCTCGAGCACGTCGTTCCGGATCCCGTTCGTGTTCGGAATCGGCGAGTCCTCCCCGACCCACAGCCCCTCGTAGATGCACCGGCCGAGATGTTCCGAGAAGTGGCCGTAGATGTTGCGGTTGATCTTGCCCTTCACCCGGTCGGCATTGACGACAACCCGGCTTGCCATCATGCATCGCTCCTTCATCTGCTGAAATATCATCTTCCGCGGAAAAAGCATCACGCATACGCGCCGGTTCCGCGATTCTTGCCTACACTCGACATTGTAAAGGTTTGATCGTCCGGACAAAATGATCTATCCTAATCAATAACTGATCTTTCGTCCACAGAGAGGATGGGCGCCATGTTCCGGATGAACCGCTGCGGCTACAACGTCATCCACCCGGAGGGCATCGTCATCGACCGGCCGAACGGCTCGGGCGATTATCTGTTTCTGTTCTTCCGCAGCCGGATGCACGTCGAAGCGGGCGGAGAGCGGCACCTGACGGACAAGAACACCTGCATCATTTACCGCAAAGGGAGCCCGCAGTACTACCGCGAGATCGAACGGCCGATGGTGCACGACTGGTTCCATTTTGACGGCGACGAGGTGGAGGCTTTTTGCCGGAAGCTGAACGTGCCGTTCGATACGCCGATGAAGGTGCACGAGCCGGTGTACCTGTCGCGCAAGGTGAGCGAGATCCAGGAAGCGCTCGTCCAGAACGGGCTCTACCGGGACGAAATCATCGACGCGACCGTCCGCTGCCTCCTCATGAAACTCGCCGACCTCCGCAACCGGATCGGGCCGAGCCGGCTGGCCGGCAAATATTACGATCTGCTCGTGCAGCTCCGCAACGACATCTACAACAACCCGTCCGTCCCCTGGTCGATCGGCGAGCTGGCGTCCCGGGTCAACATGAGCCGGTCCTATTTCCAGAAGCTGTACCGGGAGCTGTTCGGCATTTCCGTCATGAACGACATCATTCACAACCGGCTCGAATACGCGATGTACCGGCTGAAAAACACGTCCGACAGCATCCGGGACATCGCCGCGCAATGCGGGTACGAGAACGACGTCCATTTCATGCGGCAGTTCAAGAAGTACATCGGCCTCACGCCGAGCGAATTCCGCTCCGGGGGCAGGCGATCGGGCAAAAAAGGCGTCGCGGGCGAAACGGGGCATGTTTGAAGGTAAAGCAGAGCATATCCGAAATGACCCTGTGTATTGCCCGACCTTGCGAAATTCGTGATGAAGTTTGTGGTTTGCCACCTTCGGCGCGAGTTTTCATATTTTGTAATAATATGGAAAAATGTGTGCCGTCGTCCATTCGAGGTGTTAATCCTTGCCGCTGCATAGATCGAGCGGCGAGCATCATCCTGTTCGCTTTATGCCCCTAACGCTTTCGGATGTGAAGAATGTTATGAAGTATCGTGATGAATGAACCGGAGGCAAGTTTGAAAGTACTCACCGGCAAAGGTGAGGTTTTCTTTTCCACGCCTTCTTCCGGAGCGATTTATTGTGAAATGGCCGGTCCGCCCGGCTCTACGGGATCAGACCGGCCTCCTGCCGACCGCGATCCTACGCTTCCACGCCCGCCGTCCGCACGACGCGGCGGAACGCCTCCTTCGGCCGGTGCTTCTCGTCGAACAAGAGCGGCCAGTTGCGCCGCCCGCGCACCGGGAAATAGCTCAGCCACGTGTAATCGTCCGCCGCGCCCCAGAACGTGACGCTCTTGATGACGTCCCGGTATTCGCGGTAGAGCGAGAACAGCTGCTCGTACAGCTCCGCCTGCCGCTCCAGCATCTCCGCCGTCGGCTCCGTCAGATCGGTCCGCCGATCTTCCCACGCGTAGACGGACATGTCCAGCTCCGTCACATGGATGACGAGGCCGAGCTCGGCGTACTTCTCGATCGCCTCGCGCACCTCGGCGATGGACGGCGACGCCAGGTTGTAGTGCCCCTGCATGCCGATGCCATGGATCGGGGCGCCCTGCTCCTTGAGCCATTTCACGAGGCGGATGATCTTGTCGCGCTTGGCGGGTTGGCATTCGTTGTAGTCATTGTAGAACAGCAGCGCGTCGGGATCGGCTTCGTGCGCGTACTCGAACGCGCGGACGATGAACTCCGGCCCGACGAGGTCGTGCCACTTCGACGCGCGGAGCCACTGATCGCCCTCGTCGGCGACCGCCTCGTTCACGACATCCCAGCAATAGGTCCGCCCCTTGTACCGGCCGGCGACCGCATGGATATGGTCGCGCATCCGCCGGAGCAGCGTCTCCCTGTCCGCCGGTCCGCCGCCGGGCGCTTCGAAGAACCAGTCCGGCGTCTGGTTGTGCCAGACGAGCGTGTGCCCGCGCAGCTTCTTGCCGTGCTTCGCGGCGAAATCGGCGATTTTGTCCGCCATCTCGAAGGTGAAAACGCCTTCAGACGGCTGCGTATGGATCGGCTTCATCTCGTTCTCGGCCGTGATGCTGCTGTATTGCGCCTTGAGCAGCTCCGCCGCGCTGTCCACCGTCCGGACGTTCACCGCCGCGCCGATGTCGAAGTCGTTCCTGAAAATCTCCCACAGTTTCAGTTCGGTCATGTTCAATCCTCCCCGCTTTTTGGATGATGATATCAAAAAAACCGTTCGACCAGCCGCCAAAACCCTCAACCTGACGCCGGGAGGCGCATCACAGGCTATCTGTCCCCCGGCATCATTCCCACCGAAACGCCACACCGATGTCAAAATCGGCATACCGCAACATCGCACCAACCGCAACGCCCGGGAAACCGCGACATCCCGAGACTGCGCGAGAACCGCTGAACGCGGCGTCCGCAAATCGCATTGACGCGCAATCCGCAACGTCCGGCAAACCAAGTCATCCCGCCTGCCGCGTCAACGCGCAAACGGCGACGCGCGCCAACTGCGGCATTCCGCCGGCCGCGCCCGCGAGCGGCTACCGGAAGTCGCTGCCGAACGTGATGTCGCCGGACGGCGCGAAGCCTTCGACCGAGCGCTTCTTCTCGTGGAACCGGATCGCGCGGGACAGGATCCCCTCGCGGGTGTAGAACGGATCGTCCGGCGCAAGCGGCAGCCGGACCGTCCGCCCCGTCGTGCCCGCCTTGTAGACGGCGGTGATGAACTCGAGCGTCCGCCGCCCGTCCTCGCCGCCGATCAGCGGCTTCGCGCCGGTCCGGATCGCGTTCAGCACGTCGGCGTACTGGCCGGCGTGGCCCTCGTGCTCGAGATCCGGAATCGCTTCGTACGCCTCCCGCAGCTTCCGCTCCAGCTCCGGATTCGGCTCCGGGAAGCCGTTCGGCTTCGCGACGCCGGCCTTCGGCCGCCACGGCGCCGAGATGCGGGCGCCGGCGCACTGGAACACGAGCTGCTGCTCCTCGCCGTGGTGGACGACGGAGCTCGTGAGCTGGCCGAGCGTCCCGTCCGCGTAGCGGAAGATCGCGATCGACAGATCCTCCACTTCCGCGTTGTCATGCGCCGTGTTCGCGAGGTACGCCTGCACCTCCGCGGGCATGCCGGCCATCCAGAGCATCGCGTCGATGTGGTGCACGGCGTGGTTGATCGTGCAGCCGCCGCCCTCCTTCTCCCAGGTGCCGCGCCACCACAGGTCGTAATAGCTGTAGCCGCGCCACCAGTGGGAATCGACCTGCACATGCAACACCTTGCCCGCGATGCCGGATTCCAGCATCCGCTTCAGCTTCATGAGCGGCGTGCGGAACCGGTTCTGGGCGATGACCGACAGCACCTTGCCGCTCTCCGCCGCGGCGGCCAGCATTCGGTCGCATTCCTCCAGCGAAGCCGCCATCGGTTTCTCGACGATGACGTGCCGTCCCGCGCGCAGCATCATGATCGCGAGCTCCGCGTGCGTGTAGGGCGGCGTGCAGACGGCGGCCAGGTCGAAATCGAGATCGGGCAGTTTCTCCGCTTGATCAACCACGGCCGCCTGCTCCAGACCGAAGCGCGCCTTGAGCGCCTCGGCCTTCTCCGGCACGATGTCGCACAGCGCGACGATCCGGCATTGCCCGGGAAATGATCGAATCGCTTCGACATGCGCGGGCGCGATCGCGCCGCAGCCGATCAGCGCGACGCGGACGGGACGGTTGTCCGGCATGTTCATCTCCTCCTCGCACAGATGGTTGGTCAACGGACGGGCGGAGGTCCGAATCCACCGTCAATACATCTTGCGCCCGCGCTCGTCCGGTATGCCCGATTTCCGCCAGAAATAGGTGTTGATGACGTCGCGCCACTCCCCCGCATGTTCCGCCTGTTCCTCGAGCCGCCGGAGCACCTGCAGGAACCGGCCGGAATCGATCCGGTCCTTCAGGCTCTTCCACCGTTCCACGAGCCCGCGGGCCTGCTCCGCGCCCTCGAAATGGGTGTCGTAAATGTGCTGGATGACCGTCTTGCCCGAACGGAGCCGGTGCGTGTACGGCACATGGTGGAAGAACAGCAGCAATTCGTCCGGGCAGAGCTCGAGCGACTCGTAGATGTCGCGGTGCGGCTTGTGGTATTGGGCGGTAAAGCCGGTTCCCGTCTTCACCGTCCGGTCGACGCCGATGCCCCGGAAGTCGGCGAAGTGATAGGTCCCCCATTTCGAATATTCGTACCCGTCGACGTTCGGTCCGTAGTGGTGGCCGGGATTGACCATCCAGCCGACGCCGAGCGGAGCCGTATAGCTCTCGTAGATGCGCCAGGAATCGAGCAGCATCTCCGAAATCGTGCGGACCGTCACCGGGTCGCCGCCGAACGTGAGCCGCACCCATTCGTCGGTGACGCCCTCCGCGGTCAGCTCCGGATTCCACGCCAGCCGGCCGAATCCGTACAGGTTCGCCTGCGCCAGCAGATGGCCGGTCCAGTTCGGATCGTCGCCGATGTTGGAGACGCCGGCGATGCCGCCGAGCGCGCGGCCGAACGCGCTGCCGTCCACGATGCGCGCCACGGTCGTCCCCTCGCCGCGCGCGTGGGTGTCGAAATCGAGCACTTCCTTCCACTGCGGCACCAGGTAGCAGAGATGGCGCTGCTGCCCCGTGTACTCCTGCGTGATCTGCAGCTCGAGCACCTGGTTCGTCCGCGCAAGGCCGCCGAACAGCGGCGACACCGGTTCGCGCACCTGGAAGTCCATCGGCCCGTTCTTGATCTGCAACAGCACGTTGTCCCGGAATCGGCCGTCGAGCGGCACGAAATGGTCGTACGCCGCCTTCGCCCGGTCCGTCTTGCGGTCGCGCCAGTCCTGCAGGCAGTTGTAGACGAAGCACCGCCAGATGACGATGCCGCCGAACGGCTCCAGCGCCTCGGCCAGCATGTTCGCCCCGTCCGCGTGGTCCCGGCCGTAGGTGAACGGCCCGGGCCGGAACTCGGAGTCGGCCTTGACGAGGAAGCCGGCGAAATCCGGAATCCGGCGATAGATGTCCGACGCGCGCTCGCGCCACCACGCCCGCACCGCCGGATCGAGCGGATCCGCCGTCGGCAGGCCGCCGGCCTGGATCGGCGCGGCGAAGTTGATGCTGAGCATGAGCCGGATGCCGTACTCGCGGAAAATGTCGGCCACTTCCGCCACTTCGGGCAGCAGTTCGTCCGTGATCAGCTTCGTCTCCGTCTCGTGCACGTTGACGTTGTTGATCGTCAGCGCATTGACGCCGATCGAGGCGAGCATCCGGGCGTAGTCGCGGATGCGCGTCTTGTCCGAAACAAACCGCCCGTTATGGTAAAAAATGGATTCCCCCGCGTATCCCCGCTCGATGCTGCCGTCCATGTTGTCCCAATGATTGATCATGCGCAGCGGGTTGCGCGGCCGTTCGGCGATGTCGAGGCGCGCGAGTGCCGCGTCGTTCAGGCTGCCGATGGCCGCGAGCCGCAGGAAATGGAACGCGCCGTACAGCAGCCCGCGCGCCGTGCCGCCCGCGATCAGCACCGCCTCGAAGGCTTCCCGGCGGACGGTGCGGATGACGAACCCTTCCTCGTGCATGGCGCGGGCTTCCGCTTCGTCCAGCAGCCCGAGCGCGGCGGCCCGCTCCGCCGTCGCGGCGACGAGCGTCCGGCCCGCGCCGGGAATGTCCGCCGCGTCCGCATCCGCTCCGGGCGCATCCGCGAACTCCGGCCCGGCGCCGAGCAGCGACGCCAGCGCCCCCGCCAGTTCGCGGCGGACGGTCCCGTGCAGGCCGTCCCGCTCCGGCATCACGATCCGGCGGCACCAGCCGGCCAGCGCCTCGGCCTGCCGCTTCGGCAGCCGGTCGTACCGGAGCCAGGCGTCGTAACCGGTATCGGAAATGGCGTTCGCGACGGACATGTACGAAATCCTCCTTATGTACGCTTGGTGGAGACCCGTGATAGGATAATTGCAAGAACCCGTGCCGCGATCCGTATTTCGCGCATGAACGCGGCGACTGGCCGAACGAAGGAGGCTGCTGTGCCCATGGCGGCATTCGAATACGATCATCTGGTGCCCGAGGTGGTGCTGTTCGTCGACCGGCGCTGCTATCCCGACTGGAAAATCATCCGGCGCCGGATCGATTTCCACGACCTGACGTTCGTCGTCGGCGGCAAGGCCGATTACTACGTCAACGACGTCAGGCATACCGCGGAAGCGGGCAATCTGATCTACATTCCGCCGGGGTCGGTGCGTGAAGCGCATACGTACGCCGATTCGCCGATGCACTCGTACGCGTTCAACTTCCTCTGGCTGGCCCCGAACAACGAGACCCGGCTGCCGCTCGAGACGATCACGAAGTTCCGGCTGACGGGACCGCTGCTCGGGATGATCAAGACGTTCAACCAGATCTGGATGAGCAAACAGCCCGGATACAAGATGCAGGCGCGCGGCCAGTTCCTGCTGATCCTCCACCGGCTGCTCGTCACGGCGCTGCACCGGACGGGCGACGCGGCCCCCGATCCGCGCGTCGAACGCATGAAAGCCTATCTGGCCGAAAACTACGCCGAGGACATCGACATCGGCCGGCTCGCGGAGCTTGCGGGCCTGCACCCGGTCTATCTCGGCCGGCTGTTCAAACAGCAGACCGGCGTCTCCTTCCGCGCGTTCCTGAACCAGATTCGCGTCAACAACGCCGAAGCGATGCTCGCCGCCGGCGGCTTCACCGTCAGCGAGGTGGCGGAACGGTGCGGGTTCAAGGACGTCGCTTACTTCAGCAACGTGTTCAAGGCGATCAAGGGCTACCCGCCCTCCGCCGTCGCGGCGAAGGGATGGTCGCCTGTAAAAATTTAAATTGTCGGATTGTAAAAACAGAACGCCGAAGCGTTCCGCATTCTTTATTATTATAGAAATGAAGCCCCGAAAACCGCCATAGAAGAACAATAGAACATTTGTAAATTTCCAATATGTTTTTCGCCCGGGCGACAGCCCGGGCGCATGCGACAACGTTTCGCGGCGAGCGCGCCGCGGTATGCCTTCGGGACGCGGGACGCCATCCGGCCCCTCCCGTTTACGTCTGCGTCGGCTTCGGAATCGGGACCGGATACATGTACGCGTCGGAACAGGAAGAGCCGCGCCCGGCCGTGGCCGGAAGATCCCCTCCGCAAGACGGCCGTCAAGCGGACGGGGTCTTCCGTCTGCGCAACGCGCAGTTGTTGTTCGCCGAATCGGGCGATCGTTCCACGGCATAAGGCGCGGCCATATCCGGTTTCGCCGGACGGTTGCCGGCGGGTTGACGGACGGCTGACGGCCGACCGATCAGTACCCTTTGGACGCTTTGTAGGCGTCCAGTTGTTTTTGATACTCCGCGATCACTTTGTCGATGCCTGCGGCTTTCAGTTTTTGGAGCGCCGCGTCGATTTTTTCCTCGTAATCGACCACGCCGTCGTAAATCGGCATGATATCGGACGTGTACACCGCCTGGACGTTGGCCATTTCGACCTTGAGTTCGCTCGGGTCGAAGAAGAAATCCGCGGCGTAGAACGTCTCGGCATCGGGATCGGAGACGTACAGCGCCTTTTGCGCGCTGAGCAGGTTCGGGCTGTAGCGAATGAAGTTCAAATTGCCGATCATCCATTCATCCTGCGCGTACAGCAAGGTGGTGTTGTCGGAGTCCTTGATGAATTCGACGCCGCGGTCGCCGACCTTGTTGTACGTTTTCCCTTCGATGCCGTACATGAACAGATCATAGTTTTCCTGGCTCGCGTACAGCCAGTTCAGGAACTTGACCGCCGCTTCCGGGTGCCGGCTGTGCGCCGCGACGGCGTTGACGTTTTTGGCGTTCAACATGCGGTACGTCGGTTTTTCCGGATGAAGCCGCTGCAGCGTAAAGTCTTCATCGGTCATATCCGGATACGTTCTGCGCATTTCGTCCGGATTGTTCGGCGTGCCGAAATGGAAGATGTAATTGCCGCTGTTGATCTGCTTCTCCAGTTGCTCCTGCTTGTAGACCAGAATGTCGGGATTGGACAGCTTCCGCAGGTAGGCTTCACGGAAAAAGGCCGCATCCTTCTTGAACTCTTCCGTTTCCGCCCAGTTGCGCACGATGCCGTCGCTTCCGATGAACGCGATCTTGTCCTTGACGACGAACGGATACGAATCGTATTCCCGGTGCAGCACGTCGGAAGCGTCCCGCAATCCGCCGCGAATCGGCAGGTACGGTTTCGACGCCCCTTGCACGTTGGCCATCACCTTCTCCATCGCATCCAGCATTTCCGCCTGGGTTTTCGGCATTTCGGTAATGCCGGCCTGTCTCAGCAGAATGCGGTTCGCGGTATACGATCCGTCGACGGCGGGTTCATACCAGTAAGCCGGAATGGCATAAATTTTGCCGTCTTTGGTCACGCCGCTCCACACCGACTCCGGAATGACCTTTTTCAGATTTTCCCCGTACTGTTCGATTTCCGCGCTGATGTCGCGGACCGCGCCGCGGCCGATATAGTTGGCGAGCGAAATCCAGTCGTTCATGACGTGGAACATGTCGAACGGCTCATTGGTGGACAGTTTCAGATTCAGCTTCTGTTCCCAG
>Ga0310826_100664_pt1 | contig 28736 bp, 40 predicted proteins | sample WT_ome_FD_201306 | JGI IMG/M metagenome (GOLD analysis project Ga0310826, IMG submission 201306) | Sorghum-adapted microbial communities enriched on wild type (WT) sorghum from Joint BioEnergy Institute, Emeryville, California, United... ... | reverse complement strand
ACGCTGCAGTACGAACTGCAGAAGACGCTCCAGTTCTCGAACGCAAGCAACCGGAACGTGGACTTCACGGCGATGGGGTCGCGCGCCGTCAACCAGGTGACGCCGGTCGCGATCCGCGCGACGATGACGATCGTTGCGTCCGTGCCGATCATCATGGTGTATCCGTTCCTGCAGAAATATTTCGTGAAGGGCATGATGGTGGGCGGCGTGAAGGAATGATCAGCCGCCGGAATTTTGGTCTTTTGTTCAAACGGAAATGCAGGTATAATTTTGGAAGACATGGAGCCGGCCTATGTTCGGAGCGATCCGGGGCCGGTTTTTCGCGTAGAAAACGTCTGTGCGGAGGTGCCGGATGAAGCGGATCGTGTTGCTCGCGGCGTTGCTGGCCATCGCGGCGGCGGCTTTTCCCGCGTATTGGTTCTGGCCGAGGGAAGTGGACTTCGAGGCGCAGGGGATGAAATACCGGCTCGGTTCGCCGGGCGCGCCGGAGGAGCGGCCGCTCAAGGTCAGCATACGGGGAAAACTGTACCGCAACCTCAAGGGCGACCTGACGTTCAAAGGCACCGTCGGCCTGGAAGGGGAAGACATCCCGGTCCCGGAAGACCAGCGTACGGTCAAGATCACGAAATACAAGGGGTTGCACAGCTACTGGCTCGTCTATTCCTACATCGAAGACGCGAAACCGTACATCTTCTCCATGGGACAGCTTTTCACGGATGACGATTTCGGCAGGATCGCCATCCAGTTGTACGAGCATGAAGAGGGCGGGGGACATTGGGATGCCGAAAGCGGCCTCATGATCGCGGCTCCCGCGTCGAACCGCGAAGAGGCCGTGGCGCTGTCCAACGAGCTCATGCGGGACATGCTCGCCGGAGTCGTGCTGAAGTGAACCGGTCGATGGCGGAGGTATCGAAATGAAGCGGGTCATGTTGGCCGGCGTGCTGCTGGTTGCGGGTTTCCTGGCCTGGCTCGCGTACCTGTTCTGGCCGATAACCGTGGACTTCGAGGCGCAGGGGATGAAATACCGGCTCGGTTCGCCGGGCGCGCCGGAGGAGCGGCTGCTCAGCGTCAGGATCAAGGGCAAAATCTACCGCGAAAATCTCAAGGGCGACCGGAGGTTCCACGGCACGATCGAGCTGGAAGGCGAGGAGATCCCGGTTCCGGAACGGTTCAGGGAGACGGATTTCATGAAGTTTCGCGGTGCCGACCATTATTTTGTCTGGTTCCCCTATGTGGACCGATTCGGAAGGCCGGATCAGTATATCATGGGCAATCTGTTCATGAACGACGACTTCAGCCGGATGGCCCTCACGCTGTTCGAATATGAGGAAACCGGGAGAGGCTGGGGCGCTGACGACGGGTTGATGGTCGCGGCTCCGGCGTCAAACCGGGAGGAAGCCGTGGCGCTGTCCAATGCGCTGATGCAACGGTATCTGGGCGGCTATATGCTGAAATGATCCGGACTTTCGGCAACCCGGATGCAATTGTAAAATGATGGAAAACGATCGCGCATGTGAGGAGGAACCGGACGCGGATGGAAACGGGCAAGCCCCTTTTTGCGGCGCGCGAGGCCAGGCGGGACGATTTTGCGGCGATCGCCGCGTTTCCCCGGAACGCGGAGGAGCAGTATTACATGTATCCGCGGGGAACGTTCCCGCTCGACCCCGAGCAACTTGCGCGCGAGGCCGAGGGCCGGGTGCGCCCGACGGTCATTCTGGACGGCGACGCCGTCATCGGATACGGCAACCTGTACAACGTCGAGCCCGGCTCGCACGGCTGGCTGGGCAATGTCATCATCCACCCCGGCTGGCGAGGCCGGGGCGCGGGGAGGTTCCTCGTCGAGACGATGGCCGGCATCGCGGGGCGGGAACTCGGCCTGCGCGAACTCCGGCTCGTCTGCCACAACACGAACACGCAGGCGCTCCGGCTGTACTGGCGTACGGGGTTCAAGCCGTACGACCTGGAGGAGCCGAAGGACGCGAACGGCCGGATGCGGATCCTGATGAAGCGGGTGTTGGGCGATGCTTGAGCTGGCGCGCGGCATCCGCTGGATCGAAGGCGGCGATGCGGCCCGCAAGATGGCCGGAATCGGGGAACGGGACATCGAGCCGCTGAGCCCCGGGCTGGAAGCCGAGGTCGCGCTGATCCGGCTTGAGATCGGACCATGCGTCCTGAAGATCTGGAACCGCGATTCGAAGCCGGATATCGGGTTCCAGTACCGGCTGCTCAAGGCCCTGCATGACCGGGGGATGCGGGTGCCGCGGCCGCTGGCCTGGGGCGTGGACGCGTCCGGCCATCAGGCGCTGCTCACCTCGTATGACGGAGCGCCCGTGCGCGAGGCGGACGCGGACAAGCTGCGCCGAATCGCCGGGATGCTGCTGGATGCCCACCGATGCCGCATTGACGAGCCGGAGCCGCCGCGGTACGATTTTGTATCGTACTTCTTCCCGGGAATCGACGCGCATCCGGATCTGGCGGCGGAGCTTGCGCGGCTCGTCGGGATCGCGCGTCCGCAGCAGGACGCCTTCATCCACGGGGACTACAACTTCAACAACGTTCTGGAGGCGGAGGACGGCCGGCTGACGGTCATCGACTGGACGAACGGCCAGCTCGGCGACGCACGGTACGACATCGGGTGGTCCGTCTTCCTCGCCGACCTCTACACGGACGACGCGCTGGCGGGCGCATACCGGTCGGCCTTCCTGTCCGGCGGCGGGTACCGGGCGGAGGAGCTGGAGCCGTTCGAGGCGATCGGCCTGATCCGCTGGCTGCTGCTCGACCGGACGGCCGGCATGCCGCGCAAGGCGGAGACGGAGGAGCGGCTTCGGAACATCATGGCCGCCAACCGATACATCAGCCGGATGGAACGGGCCTAGACCGGAGGAGCAGACATGGAATTGCCGCAGCAATTGAGACTGGCCGTCGAACGGCACATCCAGGGCATGGACCAGGCGAAGCTGAAGCGGGATCTGCAGTCGTTGAGCGAGCGCTACCGGAATCGCAGCGGCCGGGGCCTTAGGCTGCTCACGGAGGACGCCGAGGCGGCGTCGTACGCGATCGCGCGCATGCCGGCGACGTACGGCGCCGTCGCGACGGCGCTCCGGCACGCGCTGGAGCGGACGCCGGACCGGCCGGCGACGCTGCTCGACTGCGGCGCGGGGACGGGCGCCGCTTCCTGGGCGGCCGATTCGCTGCTCGACCTGCGCGCCGTCACCTGCCTCGAGCGGGAGCCGGCGATGATCCGGCTCGGGCACGGCCTGATGGCGGATGCTTCACCGGCGCTGCGCGGCGCGGCCTGGGTCCGGCGGGACATCGCGAGGGAGGACGTTCCCGAGCGGGCGGAGCTCGTCATCGCCTCGTACGTCCTGAACGAGATGAACGGGGCGGACCGGATCGCCGCGGCGGAGAAGCTGTGGAACGCGGCCGAGCGGATGCTGCTCATCGTGGAGCCGGGCACGCCGGCCGCGTATCGCGGGCTGATGGAGGTGCGCGACCGGCTGCTCGCGCTCGGCGCCCATCTTATCGCGCCGTGCCCGCACGCGTCGGCCTGCCCGATGGGGGAGGGCGACTGGTGCCATTTCCGCGCCCGCATTCCGCGAAGCCGGCTGCACAAGCGGCTGAAGGACGGGGACGCCCCCTACGAGGACGAGAAGTTCGCGTATCTCGCCGTGGCGCGCGAGCCCGCCGCGCCGGCGGAGGCACGGATCATCCGGCACCCTTGGACCGGCAAGGGGCGGATCTGGCTTGAGCTGTGCACGCCAGCCGGCCTGCGGCGGATCGAGGTGCACAAGAAGGACGGCGAGGCCTACAAGCGGGCGCGCAAGGCCGACTGGGGCGACGCGTTCAGCCCGCCCGGAAAGGAGAGAGACCTGCCGTGAAGCTGATTGATCGCCATATGCCGGAATGGGATTTCGCCAGCGCGAACGCGATCGAATGTCCGGGCGGTTTCGGGCGGGTTCCTGTTCCGCTGAAGCTGCTCGGGACGGATTTCTCGCGCTCGCCGGCCATTCGCCTGCTGTTCGCGATGCGCGGCATGCCCCGGCGGATGCTGACGCTGCGCGGGTTTCTCGATGTCGGCTTCATCCTGCTGGAGCATGACGACCGGGAGCTCGTCATCGGCATGGCCGCGCAGCCCTGGAAGCCGACCGGCGGCCTGGTCCGGCTGCGGCCGGAGGAATTCGCCTGCTTCTCGCGGCCCGATTGCGTGAAGACGGCGTGGAACTTTCGATTCGAGGAATCGGGCGGCCGTGCGAGGATCACGACCGAGACCCGGATCGCGTGCACGTCGCCCGGCGCAAGGCGCAAATTCGGCGCGTACTGGGCGGTTGTCGGGCCGTTCAGCGGCATCATCCGACGCGAGATGCTCCGGCTCATCCGGCGGGACTTGGCGGAGCCGGCCGGCGGCGGGGCGGCGGCCCGGAGCGCGGCTTCACATCATCCTGAGCGAAGGGGATAAGCCAAACCATGGGATATATCCTGGAACTGCGCCGTTATGTCGGCAACCGGCCGCTCATTCTGACCGGCGCCGCCGTCATCGTGCGGGACGGCGAGGGCAGGCTGCTGCTCCAGCGGCGGTCGGACACGGGCGACTGGGGAACGATCGGCGGCTCGATGGAGCCGGGTGAATCGTTCGAGGAGACGGCGGCGCGGGAATTGTACGAGGAAGCGGGATTGCGCGCGGAAGCGTTCCGGTTCGTCGCGCTGCTCTCCGGCCGCGACATGTACTTCCGCTATCCGAACGGCGACGAGGTGTACAACGCGATCGCGGTGTTCGAGGCCGTCGGCGTGTCCGGCGATCCGGCCGTGAACGACGATGAAGGGCTCGAGCTCGGCTGGTTTCATCCCGACCGCCCGATTCCGGAGCTCAACCCGATGGCCGCGATCATTCTGCGCAAGTCCGGTTATGTAACAGAACGTTCATGAATTGCTTCTCCGGTTGTGACAAATGTCACACAGGCGCTCCCCACCCGGTTCTACAATGGGATCAGTTCCGGGAAATACAAATGATACAGGGGAGTGCGGAGAATGAAAAAGTGGATTTTGACTCTGGGTCTCGTGGTTGGCGCGTCCATGATCATATCGGCCTGCGGCGGCGGCAATTCGGACAGCGGCGGCAGCAATGGCGGCAGCGGTTCCGGCACCGAACAGTCCGCTTCGACGGGCGAGACGAAGTCGTTCACGATCAAGGCGACGAACTGGGCGTTCGAGCCGACGGAGATTCGCGTGAACAAGGGCGACACCGTCGAGATCAAGCTGGTCAACGAAGACGGCTACCACGAAGTCGAGATCAAGGGTTACGGCAAGACGATCAAGGACAACGAAACGGTCAAGTTTACGGCCGACAAAACGGGCGAGTTCGAATTCATCTGTTCCGTCTTCTGCGGCACCGGCCATGACGACATGATCGGCAAGCTGATCGTCGAATAACGGCAAGAACATACACCGGCATCGCCTGGTCAGATCGCGGGCGGATGCGTTCCGAAACGGAATGCGTCCGCCCGTTTTATTGTCCAAATATTCCGACGAATTGTAACAAAACCGACGAAATTGGCGCGGGCCATTGTGACAATTCTCACAATGACCAAAGTCGCGGACCGCTAAACTTACGGTAAAAAAGCGAGGAAAGGGTGAACCGTATGTCCCGGGACCGGGTCGGGAAAGACAAGGAACATTCGCTCAAGGGCACCCTGGTGTCCGTCTTGCTGCTCGGCGGATTCATCGCCCTGTCATGGCTGGGGGTTTACATTCTGTTCATCAACAGGTAGGGGGTAGCGGAACATGCATATTCACCGTCTGGAGAAAGTATGGCTGATCATCGGCACGGTCATGCTGTTCGTTTTTCTGGGCGTGATCGGGGTCGGTGCGTTCGCGATGGGGATGCAGCCGCCGACCGGCGAGCACCGGATCGATCCGGAGAAGTTGCGCGAGACTTACCCGTTCAACAATCCCGGTCTGGAGCAGATCGGCGAGAACGAGTACAACGCCTACATGATCGCCTACGCGTTCGGTTTCACGCCGACGAAGATGGAAATACCGGCCGGCGCCAAGGTGCACTTCCAGGTGACGAGCCCGGACGTGGTGCACGGCTTCCAGATCACCGGCACGACGGTCAACCTGATGGCCGTGCCGGGCGAAGTCAACCACTATACGTACACGTTTGACAAGCCGGGCGAGTACCTGGTGCTCTGCAACGAATACTGCGGCGCTGGCCACGAATACATGGCGACGACCATCATCGTGAAATGAGATCCGCAAAACCGATACGGAGAGGATGATCGAGCGTGACTGCAACTGCGATTCCGGCGTCCGCGGCCGACCACCGGCCGTTCGACGCCAAAGACGGGAAGCTCGTGATCGCGCATCTGCTGGTGGCCTTCACGGCGCTTCTGCTCGGCGGAGCCGCGGGCGTCATTCAAGGCCTGGTGCGCGGCGGCGTGATCGAGCTGCCGTCGGAGCTCGGCTACTATCAGATCCTGACCGCGCATGGCGTCCTGATGGCGCTCATCTTCACGACGTTCTTCATCATCGGCTTCCTGTACGCCGGCGTCGGCAAGACGATGGGCGGCAAGCTGATTGGCATCACGAGCCGCCTGGGATGGGCCGGGTTCGTCCTGATGACCCTCGGCACGATCCTCGGCACAATCATGATTCTGGCGAACGAGGCGACGGTGCTCTACACGTTCTACGCGCCGCTGAAAGCCAACCCGTTCTTCTACATCGCGCTCGTGTTCGTCGTCGTGGGCAGCTGGCTGAGCGGCTATGGCATTTTCGCGCAATACCGCTACTGGCGCAAGACGAACAGTGGCAACATCAGCCCGCTGTTCGGCTTCATGGCCGTCTCGACGATGCTGCTCTGGCAGATCGCGACGATCGGCGTCGCGATCACGGTGCTGTTCCAGTTCATTCCGTGGTCGTTCGGCTGGGTCGAGAAGATCAACGTCATGATCAGCCGGACGCTGTTCTGGTACTTCGGCCACCCGCTCGTCTACTTCTGGCTGATGCCGGCCTACATGTGCTGGTACATTTGCATACCGAAGATCATCGGGGGCAAAATATTCAGCGACTCGATGGCGCGGATGGCGTTCGTTCTGTTCATCATGTTCTCGGTTCCGGTCGGCTTCCACCATCAATTGATGGAGCCCGGCATCGCGCCGATCTGGAAGTACATTCAGGTGATCCTGACGTTCATGGTCGTCATTCCGTCCCTCATGACCGCATTCGCGATGTTCGCGACGTTCGAGCAGACCGGCCGGGCCAAGGGCGCGCGCGGGCTGTTCGGCTGGCTCAAGTCGCTGCCGTGGGGCGACGTCCGCTTCTTCGCGCCGTTCATGGGCATGCTCGTGTTCATTCCGGCCGGCACCGGCGGCATCATCAACGCGTCCAACCAGATGAACGCGCTCGTGCACAACACGCTGTGGGTGACGGGCCACTTCCACCTGACCGTCGCCACGACCGTCGCGCTGACGTTCTTCGGCGTCGCATACTGGCTCATCCCGCACGTGCTGGGCAGACAGCTCACGCCGAAGATGCACAAGCTCGGCATCATCCAGACGGTCATCTGGCTCATCGGGATGTTCTTCATGTCGGCTTCGATGCACGCGTCCGGCCTGTTCGGGGCGCCGCGCCGCACCGCGTACACGACGTACGGCGACCATCCGGACTCGGTGCTCTGGATGCCGTACTATGTGGCAATGGCGATCGGCGGCACGATCCTGTTCATCGGCGTCATCCTGATGTTCTACAACGTGATCGCGCTGATGCGCGCGCCGAAGGGCGACGCGGGCACGACGGCCGAGTTCCCGATCGCCGAGGCTGCGGAAGAAGCCGGACCGACGCCGAGATGGCTCGAGCGCTGGGGCGTATGGGTCGGCCTCGTCGTGGTGCTGGTCCTGTTCGCGTACTCGATTCCGTTCGGCGACATGCTCATCGACCCGGCGCCCGGCTCGAAGCCCTGGGTGACGTGGTAAAATCGAACAGCTTGGGCTGCAATCTTCGGCGCTCGTCCTGCCGTGAGGCGGGGCGGGCGTTTTTTCTATTGCCGTCGTGAAAAAGAAATGGTAGAAATGCATGGAAAGGAAGTGCAGCCAATGGACCGATTCCGAACGATATCGTACCTGAAATCCGGCAACGAGATCCAGCGCCGCGCGCATGAGGCCATAGCCGAACTGAATCTGTTCCGCGATCTGGCCGGGTACAACCCCGTCTTGTGCGGAACCGTTCCGATCGCGATTGACGTTGCGGGTTCCGATCTCGACGTGATCATGGAGGTGCATGATTTTGGGCGATACATGGACGAGATCAAGCAGCGGTACGGAAATCTCGAAGGTTTTCGGATGAGGGAAAGAACCGTGAAAGGCGTGCCGTCCGTCATTGCGAACTTCCGGTTCCGGTCGTTCGACTTTGAACTGTTCGCCCAGCCCGTTCCGGTCGAGGAGCAGGACGCTTACCGGCATATGCTGATTGAACATCATGTGCTCAAGTCACATCCCCATGTGAGACAGGAAATCATCCGCCTCAAGGAAAACGGATGGAAAACGGAACCCGCCTTCGCCCGGGTGTTGGGATTGACGGGCGATCCCTACGACGAACCGCTGGCCTATGGCGTCAGGTCGGGGATTGTCCGACCGTGAGCGGAATGGGCGAAAAGTCGCGGTTTCGGGGCGCTTTTTTCGTCGAAAATAGTCAAATCAGCTCAATTATGGTGTGAACATCTATGGAAATCTTGATCTCTTGGAAGAACTTGACGATAACTATTCATTGAACAGGATCTTCGGATCGGCCGAATACGAACAAAGGCAAACCCGTAACGAAAGTCGGGGACGCAAAGCCACGGGTCTACAGCGCGGGACTCCGCCGTCCGTGCGCCATGACAGCCGGGCCGCTCGATACGGTGGTGATGAAGATTGGAACCGGCCGTTCATCACGCATTCCATTCGGGGCACGCGAGCCTGATCATTCGGGGAGAAGCGCTTGATTTCGACGAAATCACGCGAAGGTTGAATGTGGAGCCGTCGAAATGCCTGAAGAAGGGCAGCAAGATGCCGTTCGAAGGCAAGAAATTGCCCTCGGATTTCTGGATGTACCGGGTGAAACTCCGGGACAGCGACCCCGTCAGCCCGCTCGTCCAACTGCTCCGGGATCTGGAGCCGCACATCGATTACATCCACCGGTTGGCCGACAGCGGCTACGACGTGTACCTCAGGATGTACTACCAATCCGAGCTGGGCCAGATTTACTTCGAAATGCCGAGCGAACTGCAGTCGCTGATCGCCAGGTTCAGGATCCGACTCGAATTCTCGATCCTGTCCTGGGGCGGCGCGGTCTGAAGCAGTCCGCGGGTCTGGGAGCGAAACCTCGCGCGAGCCCGGCGCCGAATGAAGCGGGCTGGCCGCTCATTTACAGCATGACGAATTGACGCGAACCTTGGGGCATCATGTCCCAAGGTTTTTTGATTTAGCGGGACATATTTCCAATATCATGTTGTCTTCCTTTAGTTCCGAGGCTTTTACGGCCGTGCACATCCAAAACACCGCCCTTTTTTCGTGCAACGCTACAAACTCATGTAATAAAAATTGACCCCAATCCCCCGTGTTGTTACGATCGAGTCAAAAACGTAATATTACCTTACATCACACGGGTGGTGAGAGGATGCTGGCGGAAAAGGCGTCCGCGTTGGTGAGCATGGAGCAGCTGGAAAAGGTGTACCCCAACGGCACGATTGCCGTCCAGGGCGTGGATCTCCAGGCGGGCGCGGGCGAATTCATTTGCTTCGTGGGGCCGTCCGGCTGCGGGAAATCCACCGTCTTCAAAATGATCGCGGGACTCGAGCAACCGACCGGCGGACATCTCGAGATTTTCGGGAAATGTCCGGACGAGGCCCGCAAACGGAACGAAATCGCCTTCGTGTTCCAGGAACACACCCTGCTGCCCTGGAGCACGGTGGAAGCCAACGTCATGCTGCCGCTCGCGCTGCGGAAGGTCCCGAAGCCCGATCGACGGGAGGCGGCGCATCGGGCGCTCAGCCTCGTCGGGCTTTCCGATCACGTGAAAGCTTTGCCGAGGGAGCTGTCGGGCGGCATGATTATTACGGCCTGGCCGGACTTGCGGATCTGTGCACCGAGGAAGAGCGCGAGTTCGGCATCCACGCCGGCGACTATGAAACATCGGTGGTCATGGCCGTCAAGCCGGACTGGGTTCGTGAGGGCAAACGGATCCGGGAAGTGCCGGACGTGGCCCCTTACCGGTATCTGACCCTGGAAGGCAAGATCCGCTTCGTCTGGGTGATGGCCGACATCTCCGAAAGCGGCATATCGGGCGACGCGACCGGCGCGACGGCGGAGAAGGGCAAAATCATGCTCGGCCGCATCGCCGCCAACCTGGCGGAAGCGCTGAAGGAAATGTGCGCATTCGACATCGCCGGCGTGAAAATGAAGCCATCCGCCGCGACGTGAAGGAGGTTCCGGCATGAAGACGATCGTCGGCCGCATGGACGACATGCTCATTCCCCGGGAGTCCGACAGGACGACGGCGGAAGGGGGATCCCCGGATGACCGATCGGAAAACCAAACCATTGCAAAGGATGTCATCGTATGAAGGATCAATGGGGAGCCTTCTGCAACGATCGCATCTGTCTCGATCCGAAGGCGAAGGGGCCGCTCAGCGGGATGACATTTGCCGTGAAGGACGTTTTTGGCATCGAAGGGTATGTGTGCGGCGCGGGAAGCCCGGACTGGAAACGGACGCACGGGCCCGCGGCAAGGCACGCCGACGCCGTCGAAACGCTCCTGCGGAGCGGAGCCCGGCTTGTCGGCACGACGCATACCGACGAGCTGATGTTCAGCCTGAACGGCGAGAACTATCATTACGGCACGCCGATCAATCCGAAGGCGGTGCGGCACATTCCCGGCGGGTCGTCCAGCGGTTCGGCCGTCGCCGTCGCCGCGGGACTGGTGCATTTCGCCCTCGGCACCGACACGGGCGGCTCGGTCCGGGTGCCGGCCAGCTACTGCGGGGTTTACGGGATTCGTCCCACCCACGGCGCCGTCTCCACGCGGGGCGTCATTCCCCTGGCCCCGAGCTTCGATACCGTCGGATGGTTCGCGGGCGATCCCGAGACGCTGCTCAAGGTCGGAACCGTGCTGCTCAAGGGTCTGGAAGATGACCCGGAGCACAAGAAACCGTTCAGCCGGGCGATGGTCGGGCGCGATCTGTTCGACGTGCTGGAGCCGGGCGACGGTGAGGCGCTGAAGGCCGCCGCCAGAAGCGTCATCTCCGCGGCCGGATTCGATGCGCGGACCGTCACGGTGGCCGAAGAGGGAATCGCGGAATGGATGGGCGTGTTCCGCCGGCTGCAGGGATCGGAAATCTGGAAGACCCACGGGGAATGGATCCGTACGGTGAAACCGCGGTTCGGCCCGGGCATCGCCGAGCGGTTCAGCTGGAGCAGCACGCTGCAGGACGCCGATCTCGGCAAGGAGATCGAGGCGCGGAAGCGGATCCGCGAACGCATGCTGGAGCTGGTTGGCGAAGACGGCCTGCTCTTCCTGCCGACGGCGGCCGGAACGGCGCCGCTGCGCAACACGAAGGGCGAGGAGATGGAGAAGAAACGGAACCGGACCCTGATGATCAGCTGCGCCGCCGGTCTGGCCGGTTTTCCGCAGATTACGCTGCCGTGGTGCGCGTCGGACGGACTGCCGCTCGGCTTGTCCATCATCGCCGGTCCGCGCCAGGACTTGCGGCTGCTCCGCTTTGCCGCCTGGCTGGCGCAGAAGACCGGAGCATCGCATCCGGAATCCGGCCATCCGGTCCGGCAATCGTAAGGAGGGATCGCGATGGGTGCAAGTCTTGCACCGTCCGGAAATGGCGGCTGTCGGGCGATGGTCGTCAGCCCGCATGCGCTGGCTTCCGAGGCGGGCGCGCGCATTCTCGCGGCGGGGGGCAACGCCTTCGACGCCGCGGTGGCGGTCAGCGCCTGCCTCGGCGTCGTCTACCCCCACATGACGGGGATGGGCGGCGACGGCTTCTGGCTCGTCTATCACGCCGGCGAGAAGCGGGTGCGCGCCTACAACGCCAGCGGCCGCTCCGGCTTGCTGGTGCGTCGCGGCCTCTATGCGGGGGAGCCGCACATCCCCTTTCGCGGCATCCGCAGCGCGATCACCGTCCCCGGCATGGTGGACGGGTGGGCGGCGATCCATCGCGAGTACGGCAGGCTGCCGTTCGGCGAGGTGCTGAGTCCGGCGATCCGGTACGCCGAACGGGGGTTTCCGGTCTCCGCCGGCCAGGCGGCCTTCACGCGCGAGGCCGAAGCCGTGCTGGCGCGGGATAAGCGGACCGCCGCCGTCTATCTGCCGAACGGCCGCCCGCCGAGGGCCGGGAGCCGGTTCGTCCAGACCGCCCTGGCGCGGAGCCTGAAGCGGGTGGCCGAAGGCGGGAGAGAGGCGTTCTACAAGGGAGAGATCGCGCGGGAAATCGCCGATTTCATGCGCCGGGAAGGCGGATATCTGACCCTGGACGATTTCGCGGATCACGCGGGACGCTGGGAGACGCCGCTTTTCGGCCGGTACCGGGATTGCACGGTCGCCCAGGTGCCGCCCAATTCGCAGGGGTTCGCCGGGCTGATGATTCTGAACATCCTGGACCGCTTCGACCTGTCCGCGATCGAACACGGTTCCGCAGATTACTACCATCTGTTGATCGAGGCCGTCAAGCTCGCGTTTCGCGACCGGGACCGGTATCTGACCGATCCGGATTTCAGCCCGGTTCCGCTGGACCGGCTGCTCAGCCGGCCGTACGCCGCAGAACTCGCAAGCCGGATCCGGATGGATCGGGCGCGTGATGCGGACCCCGCGCCGATGGGCCGCGACACCGCCTACGCGGCCGTGGCGGATGCCGAGGGCAACGCCGTCTCCTTCATCCAGAGCCTCTATTTCGAGTTCGGTTCGGGCGTCACGGCGGGGGAAACCGGCATTTTGCTGCAGAACCGCGGGTCCTTTTTCTCGCTGGAACCGGACCATGTCAACCGGCTGGAGCCCGGCAAGCGGACGTTCCACACCCTGATGCCGGCGATGGCGCTGCTGGGTGACAGGCCGGCCGTCCTGTACGGCACGCAGGGCGGGGAAGGGCAGCCGCAGACCCAGACCGCCGTGCTGACCCGCATCGTGGACTACGGCATGCATCCGCAGGAGGCCGTCAGTCAGCCGCGCTGGCTGTGGGGGAGGACGTGGGGCGAGCCGCGCCGGGATTTGCGGATCGAGGCCCGGGCCGGCCGGGACGTCATGGATGAGCTGCGGCGGAGGGGACACCCGGTGGTGCCGGCAAGCGATTATGACGGTTGCATGGGGCACGCGCACGCCATCCTCATCCGGGACGGACGCTGCGAAGGCGGCGTCGATCCCCGGTCGGACGGCAAGGTCGCAGGTTTTTGAATGACGGGAGGGGAGTGCCGATGCACAGATTGGGCAATCGCCGCAAGTTTTGGCTGGTTTCGAAGGAACATGTGGTCATGACGGCCGCGGGGCCCGCGCCGAAGCGCATCACGCTGGAAGCGGAGCCGCAGCGAGTGACCCTGGATCTGGCCAGAACCGCCATCATCGTCGTGGATATGCAGAACGATTTCTGCAGCCCGGGCGGATGGCTGGATCATATCGGCGTCGACTACACGCCGGCCCGGGCGCCGATCGAACCGCTGAACCGGCTGCTTCCGGCGCTCAGATCCGGGGACGTGCCCGTGATCTGGCTCAACTGGGGCAACCGTCCGGATCGGCTCAACATCAGCTCGTCGCTTCTCCATGTCTACAACATGAACGGGGACGACGTCGGACTCGGCGGCATCATCCCCGCCACCGGCTCGGCGGTTCTGGAGAAGGACAGCTGGGGCGCCGCGGTGGTGGATGAGCTCGTCATCGAGCCGTCGGACATCCGCGTGGACAAATACCGGATGAGCGGGTTCTGGGACACGCCGCTGGACAGCATTTTGCGCAATCTGGGGATTGACACCCTGCTCTTCGGCGGGGTCAATCTCGACCAGTGCGTGATGACGACGCTGCAGGACGCGGTGTGCCTGGGCTACAATTGCGTGCTGCTTCGGGATTGCAGCGCCACGACCTCGCCCGATTTTTGCCGGGAGGCGACGCTGTACAACATCAAGCAGTGCTTCGGATTCGTGTCGACGGGCGACGTCGTGCTGTCCGCGCTACGGGCCGGCTGAAGGATGGTCGGCCATGCGAAGACTAAGGATGATCAACGCGGCGCTGTATCCCGACGGCGACGGGCGCCTGTTCGAACTGACGGCGGAGGACGGCGTGTGGCGCACCGTCCGGGAGCAGGAAGGTGCGGTTCACGAACCCGGCGCGATCCGGCTTGCGGACATCCGGTTTGGCGAGGGCGGAAGCGGCGGGGTCCCGTTCGGGAACCGGGCGGCCGCAAGTCCGGATGCCCCGGCGGATGCGGCGATCGATCTGGAGGGACGGATGCTGCTGCCGGGTTTCGTGGACGCCCACATGCATCTGGACAAGGCGTTCTCGCTGCCCGCGGTGCCGAACCGTTCCGGCACGCTGTGGGAAGCGATCGAAAACTACCGGAAAGCCGTTCCGGCCTTCGGCAAGGATGAAATCCGGGACCGGATCATCCAGACGGCCATGCTCGCGCTGTCGTCCGGTTCGACCGTGCTGCGCTCCCATCTCGATTTCCATCTCCATGCCGGCGCCGATGTGGCCATGCGGACGATCGAGGCGGCGCTGGAGGCGCGGGAGAAACTCCGCCATCTGATCGACATCCAGTTCTTCCCCATGTTCCCGTATCATGGTTGTAGTCCGCAAGACGAGGAACTGATGAAAGAGACGATCCGGATGGGGATGGACGGCATCGGCGGGGCGCCCCATCTGTCTCCGACGCCGGACGCCGACATCGCGCGGCTGTTCCGGATGGCCGACGAGCTCGGCTGCCCGATCGATCTGCACGCGGACGAGAACGACGATCCCGCGGTGCGCACCGTCCTGACGATTGCCGCGCAGACGAAACGGTACGGCTTCGAAGGCCGCGTAACCGTCGGCCACCTCTGTTCGCTTGCCGGCATGCCGCAGGACGCCGCCGACGACGTGATGGAGAGGATGGCGGAGGCCCGGCTGAAGGCCGTCACGCTGCCGGCCGCCAATCTGTATTTGCAGGGCCGGGGCGACCGCGGCATCGTGCGCCGGGGCGTCACGCGGGTGAAGGAGCTGCAGGAGGCCGCATCCCGCTGGCGACCGCTTCCGACAACATCCACGATCCGTTCCACCCGTTCGGCAGGGGAGATGTGCTGCAGATCGCCCTCATCACCGGATACGCGGCCCACATGGGCAGCCCGCGGGACTTGCGGCAGCTGCTCCGGATGATCACCGTGACGGCGGCCGACGTGATCGGCCTTGCGGATTACGGCGCCAAGCCGGGCAGTCCGGCGGATTTCGTCATCCTGGACGCGCGCTCGCCGGAAGAAGCGTTCACGATGCTGCCGGCGACGCGGTGGGTGGGGAAGCGGGGGCGCTTCGTGTTCGCTTCCGTGCTGCGGAGCCGGTGGCTGGAGCAAGCGTTGGTTGAAGAACGGGCATGAACCGCCGGGGTTGCAACAACGAGATATTGACAAGATTGTCCGGGCTCCGTGAAATGCGGAGTCCGTTTTTGTGCCGCATTTTGGTATTCTAGTATACTAAGGTAAGGAAACTGTCCGATCTTCGCCTGAAGACATGGGGAGTGCAAACGTTGTCGAATGCCGAAAAGATCAATCGTGTGCTGGAACGTTCCGGGATGGATGACAGGGAACTCGTGCAGGAAATCAACGGTATGATCAAGCGTATGGATGCCGGTGAGCAATTGGAGCTGTATGGCCATTTATCCCCTACGGCCATCTTAAGAAAATATCCGATACTCAACGAATTATCGCTCAATGTTCACGCCAAGGAGCACCTGGCATGGTCCTACTTCCGGCATCGGATTTATGGTACGGAAGCATGGGGCGAGGAGCTTCTCGGCGAGATGATCGGGGTTTATGCACAGTTTCGCTATCTTGCCATCGAAAGTCTATTCGTTGAAATGCTGAAGCACGATAGGCTCTCGCTCAAGCAACTGGATCAAGCCGATCAAATATTTACGGGGAAGGCGTTCATCAAGGAAGCCAAGGCATTCAAATGCAGACACAAAATCAGATCGGGAAATTGCTTGACTGCAGATGATGTCTCGGAACTCTTGCAATTGGGAGCATATGGCACCATTGCATTCGCACTGGATCGAAATGCGGTCACGCCTGATGGGCTTGATCAAATTGCGGAACCCCGTCCCACGGAGAGAGACAGGAAGAAAAAGCTTGATCTGTACCAAAGAGCCTGCAAGCTCAGGGAAGGAACATGGGAAGACAAATCCGATTCTTCATGACGCATGATGACGAAGCGGACTTCATCAAGTTTGTGACGTCGCTTGACGGACGGTTCATTTCGGGCGAAATGGTCCGATTGGAGAGGGACAAGTCCATGCGATACGGCAGACTATGGGTCTCGACAGGTGAGGGGAGGGCCAAAACCGGACGGCTGATCGACCGATACAAGAAATTGGCTGCCTGCGTCAGGCGGACAATGGCGATCAGCCAATGCAGGGATTTCTATATCGCCAAAGGTGCGAAAGAGCTGTACAGGCAAGGGATCGGGATGATGGCTGCGCCCAAATCCTCCGTGGAGTTTGGTTGATTTCCCTCGTTCAGCCCATCGGCATCACACGCAAGAGGTGATCGAACTGAGCCATCCCTACAGACAATATGAGAAAACCGGATTGTGGAACATCGTGGAGAGCGTCATCGACGAGCTCGTGGAGAATCAGGATTTGATCGAAAACACCCCGAGGCCGTACATCGTAGGCTATATTTGCAAAAGATTGAGCGAAGCCTGCAACAAGGGAGATATCGCCCTTGAGTAATTCGATCCTCGATGGGGGAACGGCATGCGAATTTTCGACGAGGACAACAACCGGACGTTGCGCCGTGTCACGCTGCTATTGAAAGCGGATGAGGCACGGGAACTGTTGGACGGCTTGAAGGAACTGCTGGAGCGGACGGACGGGCACGTACATACGAGCGATGCAACCTTTGCGCATGAAATCACGGTAGCCATCTATGAGGAAGGAAAAACGGACGGCTTTCACGAAAGGATCAAGCGGGTGTTGGTGGAAGACATGTGAGCCGGGCCTTGAGAAGGATGAACCTCAGGGTCTTTTTTGTCAAGCGCTAAGAAAAATGCGACGCCAACGCGCATGAGTCGGGAAGCCTTGAACGGAAGGGGAGCGTTTGCCATCGAGTGGATCATTTTTTTCGCCGTCGTGTTCTTGTTGCTGCCGGTGTTGATCCAGGAGTATTTGATTCTCATCTATATCATGGGCAGCGGTGCGTTCGCGCTGGCCGCATCCGCCATCGTGTTCATCCTGTGTGTCGCCGGACACGTCTGGCCGATCAGGAAATTCAGGGACAAGGTGATGTTGCGGGTCGGCCTGATGGTTTCCTTGCTGGTATCTTCGCCCTTCATCACCGTGATCGCGGTCATGGCGCTGGCCAAGGCATTCGGCTTCGAGGTCAAGATTGAATAACCCGGCTGGTGGTTTCGGATTGAAGGGGATCAAAGCCGTCATCTTCGATCTGGACAATACAATTGTGGATCGGAGCCTGACGTTCCGGAATTTCGCCGCGTCGTTCGTTCGGAGCTACTTCGGCCATCTGAAGGAGACGGACGGGCTGATCGAGCGGATCATCGAATTGGATCAGGACGGCTACAAAGAGAAGACGGCGTTGTTCGGGGAGCTCATCGACGAGCTGCCCTGGCGGCACATGCCCGGATTGGACGAACTGATGGAATATTACCGGCATCACTATGTCCGGAATGCGGCACTTATGGATCAAGCATTGGAAGTGCTTCGGGCACTGAAGTCAAGCTATCGGGTCGGTCTGGTGACCAACGGAAGAACGGACATTCAATACGGGAAAATCGACCGCCTGGGCATCCGTGATCTGTTCGAATTCATCCTGGTGTCGGAAGAGGCCGGCGTGAAGAAGCCCGATCCCCGGATATTCCGCATGGCCGTCGAGCGGTTGCGCGTGAGGCCGGAGGAATGCGTCTTCGTCGGCGACCACCCGAGGAACGACATCGAAGGGGCCGGGTTGGCGGGCATGAAAACCGTCTGGATCAAGGTCAACCAGCCATGGCTGCCGGAGCTGACCGTGAGGCCGGATTATGAGATCGAGCGATTGTCGGAACTGCTGGAGTTGCTGTAGGCAGGGGCAGCGGACGGTCATTTTCATCAAGGGAGGTAGCCCATGAAGGAACTTGTGAATGCGCTCAAGTCATGGTCGAAATATTTGCTCTCGTTCCGCAAGCGCGATTGGAGCCTGTCCGATTATCCCGTCGAATTCAGAAGGCAGGACACGGATGAATCATTCCCGGGTTCATTGGGCAATTCGGTGGTCGTCAAGCCCTGGGAGGCGCGCATCATCAAATGGTACTGGATGAACGGCACCGGCGAGACGAAGGAGCAGGCCCTTGAGGAATTGCGCAATCGGTTCAATGCCTTCAAGGCGGAAGGGAACCCGCTTCCCCGTCCGGGCATTAAAGTTCCGCTTCGGTTCGCCGAAACCGACGAGATTGAGCAATACGGGCATATCGCGGAAGAATTTTTCCCCGTGATCTTGGATATCGATTACGGGAACATCCTGTTCATTTCCGATGACCTGAGAAGCAGGACGGAGGATGTGACCGGGATTTACAGGCTGGCACCCGGTATGGAAGATTGCACGATGCTGAAAGAAGTTTGGGCTTCGGCCAAAGCATTTGTCGCCAGGGAACTTGAGGACGGATCGGACGAATAGCCGAGCCTCCTTGCCCTGCGATGGAAAAACCTTTCAACCCGTAGAAGCGTCTACTATAATGGTTGGAGCATACATTGATTCATGGGCTTGGGAGGGCGGCATGATTCGATCGGCACTGTCCATTTTCGCGATATTGCTGCTGCTCTGCGGGTGTGCGGATGCCCGGGAAACGAAGCATGACGGGCAGCCGCCTGTTGTCGGGGAGCGCACGGAAGAAGGCGGTCCGGCGGTCCGGGAAGACAAGCCGGAAGTTCAGGATTCAACCATCGACGACAGCGGCACGGACACCAACCCGGAAGCAGTGCCGGACGCCGCAGCGGACGAAACCCCTGACGCGACCCTGGAGGAATCCCCGGATGTGTCGGCCGCGCTGAATGAAGTCCGGAAATTCCTTGACGCCCTGAAGGCGCACGATGCGGAACAGCTCGCCCGACTGCTGGAATATACCGCGCAATTCCATGCCATGCGGATTGACGAAGACATGGCGAAGACCATCATCGAGGGGTTCGCGGCCAATTTCGATCTGAATTTCCTGGTCGCGGAGCCCAATGAAGAAGGCCTCTCATGGTCGCCCGAATCCGGGCGTTTCGAGTTCACGTTGCGAGACAACGGGGATATGAACCGGTTTGATCCCTACGAAAACGCGCTGTTGATCGGGTTTGAGGAGAATGGAACCGGCGTCTATTATTACAGCCCCTATATCCGGTATTTTCCCTATGCGGGCGACATGGTCTCCCGATACATGGAACTGATCGAAGCCGGGGAAGCGGAAAAATTGGCCGGGTTTTTGAATCCGGATGATCTGGAAGTTCCCGTCCGGGTGGCGGAAGAGACCATCAGCAATTACAAAGCATTTCTGAAGGGCGGCACGCCGACCGTCCGCTACGTGAATCGTTTCTTCTTTGCCGTGGACAACGGCCGCGGCGAGGAACACACGATCCGGGTGATGTACGGCGACGGGCTGATGTCGATTCGTGACGAGTTCATTCCCGAGTTCTAGTTCAGAGGGGGATTGGTCGCCATGATCATCGGCATCTATCTGCTGACGTCGGGATTTCTGCCCGTTTGATCAGGAATGCGAAGCAAACCGATGACCGGTTGGATCAAGGAGCAGTCGCCATGAACGGCATCCATGAACAGCTGGAGATGATTCTCCTGAACAAGGATCTGCTGAAACCCGCCAGCCGGCTCCTGGCCCGCTATATGAAAGGGTCGTACGGGCTGGATGAGGAGCTGGCGACGAAAGGCGTGAAATCGCTGCCCGATCTGATGGAAGACGGAGTCGCCCAATTCTACATGGCAAAGCTGGAACGTGATTGGGTCGGCTTCGTCGTGGTCTGTTGGGGCTTCTCCACGACTTCGGGAAAGCCGATCCTGAGAATCCAGGACATCTATGTGGAGCCGGAGTTCAGAAACCGGGGGATCGGAACCGGGCTGCTGGCATTCTGCGAGAAGTTGGCGAAGACGAAAGGCGCGGGCAGCATCAGGCTGGAGACGAATGCGGACAACCGGGCGGCAAGAAAGCTGTACGAGAAGGCCGGTTTTGTGGAATTTTCGCAAAGGCTGGTCTGCATGAAGTTCCTGGATTGAGGGGACAAACCGATCACGGAGAGACGGGTGTGGACGCTGAAACCGATCGGAAATTCCGCCAAGGCCGTCATTGTCGAAAACGGACGGGTGCTCCTGACCAAGAACGTGGATCATCTGGGGCACTACTACCTTTTTCCCGGCGGCGGGCAGGAAAAAGGCGAGGATCTGAGAAGCGCGCTGGTCAGGGAATGCCTGGAGGAGACGGGCTGCAGGGTGGAAGTCGGGGACCTGGTGTACATCCGTGAATACATCGGCAAGAACCACGAGTTCGCCGAATGGGACCGCGATGTGCATCAGGTCGAGTTCTATTTCGCATGCCGGATCGAAGGGCCGGAACGGGAACTCGAAGGTTCGAATCCGGACAGTTTCCAGGTGGATGTCGAATGGAACGAGTGCCACCGGCTGGATGAGATCAGGCTGTACCCCCGGGAAGCTTGCCGAGGTGATCAAATCCAATCAGGCCGGCCCGGTCTATCTTGGAGACGTCAATTGAGAAAACGGGAACGTCAGGAAGGAAAATCCATCCGATAGATCGAAACCAACTGCAAGGCGACAAATCGACTTCAGTTGACAGGTGAAAACATGGATCCCCAATCAACCATCAGAATCCGGGCCGCGGGCGTGCTGATCAGGGAGAACCGGATTCTGTTCCAACGGAACAAGAAAGGCGACGCGTGGGTGCTCCCCGGCGGGCGGGTCGAACCGCAGGAAACTTCGGCCGGGACGCTCGAACGGGAGTTTCGCGAAGAGCTCGGCCTGCGGATTCGCGCGGTCAGACCCGTGTGCGTGATCGAAACGTTCAATGCCTACGAATACGACGGGCTGCACGAGATCGGCATCTATCATGTCGTGGCTTCCGATGACGAGCTTGCCGTGAGCGATTCACCTTTCAAGGGCAAAGATCCTGCCGTGGACCTTACCTTCAGATGGATTCCCCTCGACGAATTGGACCGGCACAAAATCTATCCCAGGGTATTGAAGGAATTGCTCGGGAACCTGCCCGATGAACTGAAACACTATACGAACAACGACAAGGAAGCGTGAAGCCGATCTTAAGCATCGGGAGGAGGCGGAGACACATGAACATGAGATATGACGCGGTGCTGCTTGTGTTGGCGCTGCTTTGCGCGGCATGCTCGGCATCTCACCGCGATAACGAAATCGCCTACCGATACACCGGCGAATTCGTCACTCTCGTCGATCAGAGAAAAGAACCGGTCAACAAGAAAATGAGAGTCGAATATGCCTTGCAGCTCAAGAATTTCGATCCGACCGAAGATGTATTCGCCAAGTACAACGGTCAATTTCAGACCTACGATAACAACAAACACGTTGAAATCACGAAAAGAACAAGGATTTACGAATACACCGGCAATACCCGGAGAGCAGTGCCCGTGGAGGACCTGCGAAATGCCGGGAAACTCGAATTGTGGATCACCCCGTATGAACGGTCCGAGTACATGATCGAGGCCCTGGAGATTTACATCTTGAAGGATTGAACCAGACCTGGCTTGTCATCGAAATCACGGACGCTTTTGGCCAAGGCGCCATTCTCATCCATTCGAAGACGATTGCCGGCTGATTGGACGGAAAGGAGCGGAACATGGACAGCAAGGAGAGATTTTCGAACCGCGTCGACTGGTATGTGAAGTACCGTCCGGGCTATCCGAAAGCGGCCATTGATTATTTGTATGACGTGGTCGGACTGCGGCCGGATAGCCGCGTTGCGGACATCGGAGCCGGCACGGGCATTTTCTCCGGATTGCTGCTGGAACGCGGAAGCCGCGTGATGGCGGTCGAGCCCAACGAGGCGATGCGGGCCGTCGCCGAACAGAGGCTGAACGGCCATCCGAAGTTTCGGGCTGTACCGGGTTCCGCGGAATCGACGGGGTTAACCGACGGATCGGTGGAGTTCATTGTCTGCGCGCAGTCGTTCCACTGGTTTGACCGGGCGAAGGCGAAGACCGAATTCCGGCGCGTTCTGCGGCCGGGCGGTAAAGTGATCCTGATCTGGAACTCGCGTCTCGTGGACGGCACACCTTTCCGCGAAGCGTATGAGCAGTTGATTCAAACGTACGGAACCGACTACAGGGCGATCAACCACCGGAATATCTCAAGAACCGGGCTGCTGGCCTTTTTCAAGGATGGGACGATGCAAGAAGCGCGGTTCGCCATGAGCCAGACGTTTGATTTCGAGGGGCTCAAGGGCAGGCTGTTGTCTTCCTCCTACATTCCGCTCCCCGGACATCCGCGCCACGATGCGATGATGGAAGCGCTCCGGAATCTGTTCGACCGGCACAATCGGCAAGGTCGGGTTTCGATCGATTATGAAACCGTGATCGTTTGGGGTGAAGTATAAAGTGCCGATGGTGCACTCATTCGGGATACTGGATGAATTCGACCGCCGGCAAACGTTCAATGAGTATAACCCTTGGGAATACGACTGCGTATCTGTGCATGACGATCTTGTCTGCGGCTTCATCGGGAAATTGTCCGCGATGAAAACGTACTTTCATTCGTTGGACCGTCCGGAACATGGATTGGCTTACTGCGGAATCACGCTTATTCCTCCCGAATCGTCGTCGTTGTTCCATGATGCCGTGACCTCGTCGGAACATTTTGGAGATTCCGACCAGCTTGCCAGACTGGCGTCAACAATTACGCAAGCCATGAAAGCGGGCAAATACATGATTCATTTTGGAATTTGACCAAGACAAAGGTTGCGCATGGGTCCGATTCTGGAGTTCATCCATACGGGCGGGGGAAAATGGAACGTTTCCTCCCGGTGGCTTGCCGGGGCGGGGAGGACTTGATGCGGACCAATCGGGCATTTGGCCGGGATCATGAAAGGACAAAAAAACAAGCAAGCGGATGTGGTAATGGATGATGGTTTCATTTGATGTGGGCGATTCACAGAAGTTTAATCTGCGGGCCGCCTGTTTGATCCTGAAGAACAACCGAATTCTGTTCCAACGATTCAACAATAGTGACTGGTGGTTTCTTCCGGGCGGACGGGTCGAAATGACGGAAGAAACGGTTCAGACCATTGAAAGAGAACTGCGCGAAGAATACGGCTGGAGCATCAAAGACAAGAAACTGGTTTGGATTGTGGAAAATTTCTTCAGGCTGGACAACAGGGATTTCCATGAATTGGGGCTGTACTATTATGTCCAGATCAATGAAGAGATTGAAGCAACCGATGAGGATTTCACGGGTCTGGAAAATATATCCGCAAGCCGATGGATTCCGGTGGACGAGCTGGATCGATACAACATCGTACCGGCGTTCATCAAGCACGAAATCGACGCGGAACAGTTAAGGACTCTCAAGGAAATCAAGCATATTGTCCATCGGGGTTGATCCGGGAACCCGTTTTGCGGTCACTGATCAATCGAAACCAACCGCACGACGACGAAACGACTCAAACGGACAGGTGAAACCATGGATCCTCAATCAACCATCAGAATCCGGGCCGCGGGCGTGCTGATGAAGGATAACCGGATTCTGTTCCAACGGAACAAGAAAGGCGACGATTCTATCCCCGGGCGCTCAAGGAAATGCTCAAGGCCCTGCCCGGTGAAATGCGGCATTTCATCAACGACGACAAAGAACCGAAGAGGTGATCCCATGAGCAAGATCAATTATGATGGACGAATCTTCAGATCGGTATCCAACACCGAAAACGGCGAAGTGAACGGGGAGACGATTTTCCGCTATTCGCAGGAAGGCAACATCGTGACGGCGACGTATTCGGGCGGCGGGATCCTGGCCGGCAGCATGATCGCGGTCGTCGACGAGCAGGGGGTTCTGGACATGCGCTATCAGCATGTCAACGATCGGCTCGAACTGATGACCGGCACGTGCATCTCCCGGCCGGAGATGATGGAGAACGGGAAACTCCGGTTGCACGAGGAATGGCAATGGACCTGCAAGGACTACTCGAAAGGGCGATCGGTCGTTAAGGAGATGTGATCTTCCGGCGATAGGGAAGGACCATCTAATCAAAAGCGTCAAAGCCGGCGTCAATTTGCTCGCCGTATTTCTCGTTTATTGGTGGATGGACCGGCGCTTTGGCATCACCGGGCCGAATGTAAAGGTTTATTTGACGGAAGTGTTCTGGCCTCCTGCATCATTTTCGATATTCCTGTTCCTGTTTTGGATTCTTGTCGTTGCCGCCGTGTATTATTCGCTCGGCCAGATTGTCCGGTACAGGGGGTTCGGTTATATCGTTTCCAGTATTTTTTGGATTCTTGCTTCGACCGTTCCGGGCTATTTGTTTGTTCTGAATGCATATAACAATCGGCATCTCGAAGGCACAGGCGGGTTCTTCACACTGCCATGGCCATGGGATTACGGCATTTGGGAATTCTGGATTCCGATATTGTTGATGGCAGGACAACTATTAACGGGAATGGTGTTCCTTTATCTCTGGCTGGATGCAAGATCGGCTTCAAAAACGGACCGGCTCGAAGATGAATGAATCCCGGTACCGAAGCCAGGATGATTCAACTGTGGGCGTTATTCGGGCGCACTTGATGCAGGGGAAGTGATGCAGGATGAACATTCGGGGCGTCATTCTCGAAGGCCATTCCAATGCCGGCAAGACGTCGCTGCTAAGGGCGCTGAAGCGATTGCAGGCCGGCGATGATAGCGCGGAGTCAAGCGTCGTCATTCTCGGCGAGCATTATTCGCAGATCCTGCAGAATGTGCGGGGACGGCTGGTCCGGCTGTCGAGGGAACGGCATCTGGAACTGCTGGGCGACAGGGTGGACATGCTGAAGAAGCTGAATGATTGGGCGAACTACCTGGGCCCGTGGCGCCGAAAGTCCCGCGGGCTGTTTTTCATCCTCGAGCGGTTCCATCTCAACCACAGGGTCGCGTTCCCGGATCATGATGACGCGGCGATCGCGGGAATCGAACAGCGGCTCTTCGAACTCGGCGCCAGGTGCGTACTGCTCACGATCTCGCCGGCGGTTGTCGAGGAGCGGATCAAGAGCAGAAATCCGGAAATGTGGGAAGGGAAATCCAGCCGGGAAGTCGAAAAAGCTTGCAAGGAGTTGCTTGAGGCCCAGGACGCATTCCGGTTCCATGCCGCCAGATCCATCGTCCCCACGCGCGAAATCCATACGGATGACAAGGATTGGGACACGTATGCGCGAATGATTATGGAAGACATGGAGTCCATTTGACGGAATTCACGATTCCATATCCAACCATTCAAGGAGATGGCCCATGATCCAAGCCTTCATCTTCGATATGGACGGCGTCATCATTGACAGCGAACCTTTGCATTTCGAAGTCGATCTGATCACGGCGCGGCATTTCGGAGCCGAGCTGGACAAGGAAACGCTCGAACGGTTCGTCGGCATGACGAACCCCGAGATGTGGGCCGTCATCAGGCGGGAATACGGCATCCCCCATGCGGTGGACGAAATCATCGCCTTCCAGTCCGAGAGGAAAAAGCGCCATCTGAATGAGTCGGAGATCGGACCGATCGACGGGATCGCGGAACTGCTGGAGGCACTGCGCAGGCACGATGTTCCGGTCGGACTCGCTTCCTCGTCGCCGCGGGCGTTCATCGAGGCCGTATTGGCCAAGTTCGGGATCAGGGCGTATTTCTCGTGTGTCATCAGCGGGGAGGAAGTGGCGAGCGGCAAGCCGGCTCCGGACATCTATCTGGAGGCGGCGAGCCTGCTCGGGGTGCCTCCGGCAGCGTGCGTGGTGCTCGAGGATTCCCGCAACGGCGTGCTTGCGGCGAAGCGCGCGGGCATGCGGTGCATCGGCTTCGCGAACCCGAACTCGGGCAATCAGGATTTGTCGGCGGCGGATCGGATCGTCCGGTCGATTCGAGACATCAGGATTCCTGATCTCCTGAACCTTCAAGATTCGTCACACGGGAGTCGGCTTGCGGAAGGGTGAAAAAAGAGTTGGGCAACCAACCGGCAATCCGGCTCCGTCCGGCGAATATCGATGCGGATTGCGAGAGTGCGCTGGCGTGGTACCGGGACCCGGAAGTCCTGCATTTCTCGGAAGGCCCCGGAACGGAGCCGTACAATTTGGAGACTGTGAAGGCGATGTACGAGTACCTGAGTTCGGTCGGACGGCTGTTCATCATTGAGGTTCAGGAAGACGGGGAGTGGGTGCCGATCGGTGATGCGACATTGTCGCAAGAGACGATTCCGATTGCCATCGGTCATCCCGGATACCGCTCCAGAGGCATCGGCACGCGGGTCATCGAACAGCTCATCGAACGGGCGAAGCGGGAACATTGGAAAGAATTGAAGGTCAAGAAAGTCTATGTGTTCAACGAACGGTCCCATCGCATGTTCACCCGACTGGGATTTACGGTCACCGGCGAAGGCGTCGACGAGAACGGGAGCAAGTACAGAAGCTACAGGCTGGAGATCTGATTTTGGGGAGGGACCTGATTGACGCCATCCGAAATCATGGAAAGCATCGACCATTTCTGCAACACGGCCATCTCCTGGGCAAGATCCTTCGACAAGAGCCTGGATTTTACGGACGGCAGTATCGGCGAAGTGGAAGCCATCCTGGACTTCTATCACCGGGATTTAGTTCGTTCGGACGAGAAGCCGACGCAGGATCAGATCTGGTCCATGGCGGTCATATGGGGAGCCTACCTCGGAGAGGTCATGCGGCGGAGAATCGGGGAGCCGTGCGGATGGATCTGCGAAGACGGGGAATTTCTGCTGGAGGCCGCGGGCGCGAAGGCGAACCCGATCGGCAAGGCTTACTAGCGAATCGTGAACGGACCGGAGGATAACGTGGTCTCGTTTTACGAGATTATCGGATTCCACATGAAGAGACATATCGATCGTTGAGGTGAATCATGAATTCGGACATCATCACGGCGCGCGAAGGAAGTGGCCGTGAACGCCGTGCTGAAGGCCGGGCAGGTGGCGAAGGAGCATTTTGACAAGACGGCGGTCATCCGGGAGAAAGGCAGCTTCGGCGATGTCTTGACGGAAGTGGATTTCCGGGCAGAGGAGATCATTTTGCAGGCGATCGCACGCGAATTTCCGGACCACCGGATCACCAGCGAGGAAAGCGGCGCCAATGACAAGGACAGCGAATGGCTCTGGATGGTCGATCCGCTGGACGGAACGAACAATTACGCGATCGGCCTGCCCGTCTTCTCGCACTGCATGACGTTGCTGCACCGCAGGGAAGCCGTGCTCGGCGTCATCTACGAACCGCTCGTGGACCGGCTTTATGTGACCGTCCGGAACGAAGGCTCCTGGTGCAACGGCCGCCGGATGGAGGTCCGCAAGCGGGAAGAGCTCGCGAAGGGCACGGTGGGCTGGATTCAGGGGCATCAGGTGCAAAATGAACCCGCCGCCGTCAGACTGAAGCACTACATCGATGTCAAGTTCAAGCGCATGATCCGGTTGTGGGCCCCGTCGCTGCAATGGTGCATGCTGGCCAAGGGCGACCTGGACGGCATCGTCCTGTACAACTCGGAAGGGGACGACCTGTACGCCGGCATTCTGATGGTGAAGGAAGCCGGCGGGATCGTGATTGATTTCGACGGGAACGATTTTGCGGGCATGAACGAGGAGCCGTATCTGATCGCCTGCCATCCCGAGAGCAAAGCCTTTTTCATGCAGGTCGTGAGAGAGGGATTGGGAAATAAACCTTAATATTAGTAATACAAAAAACGCCCACCAAATAGGAGGATATAAATGGTTAAATTTTCAATTAAGGCTAATGGAGTAGATAAATTACTTTTTAGAATCAAGGAAGTTAATAATAGAGTAAATAAAGAATATAAAGATCTAAATATTACATTTCCAAGTAGTAAAAGAATATACTTTCCTCCAAGATCGGGAGATATGAAAGAGTTAATTGATAATTTATCAAACTACAAATATTATATCGAATATGTCGAATCACATATTTCAGTTCATTGCAATCCCGGGAAAGAAACCATAACAATAAAAAGATCGATAAAGCTTAACGACAATGAAAGTGTATCATCTTGCCAAGTCAATCCGGGTGTAAAAAGAGATAACTTATTTGTGCCAATAATCTTTAGAATTGTTGGAGATATAGACGATCCGATCTTTGATTTGTCTAATTCAAGCAATGATCGAATAGTTTATTTACCAACTGAATATAATCCTAAAAAAGATCAATTGCGATTTATGCTTGTGGCAAGTAGCAGTGAGAAACATTTTACTCCTCACATTGAACATCCTTCAAATACATTATTTTATCAATTCAAGAATTTCACAATAACCATCATTTATTC
>Ga0310826_100662_pt1 | contig 28762 bp, 28 predicted proteins | sample WT_ome_FD_201306 | JGI IMG/M metagenome (GOLD analysis project Ga0310826, IMG submission 201306) | Sorghum-adapted microbial communities enriched on wild type (WT) sorghum from Joint BioEnergy Institute, Emeryville, California, United... ... | reverse complement strand
CCGGCAGCCGGCGCTGCGGTAGATGCCCGCGATTTCGCCAAGCCGCTCGATGGAGCCGGCGAAGCTGTCCTCCGTAATTTCGATGACGACCCGGTCCGGCGCGACCCCGTACCGCTCCAGCATGCGAAGCGTGTGCAGCCTCCCTTCGTGCTGGTAAGTCCGGTCGATCCAGGACGGCTTGACGTTCAGGAACAGCAGGGGGCGCTGCGCACCGTCCGTCTGCGCCAGACGGGCGATGGCGCGTTCCCGGATGATGCGGTCGACCCGGACCTGCTCCCGGACATCCGCGTTCGCGTTCGTGAAGAACGGGCCCAGGCTGGCCGCGCCTTCAGCCGTGCGGTACCGGCCCAACACCTCATATCCGACCACGAGCCGGCTGTCCAGGGCCAGTATGGGCTGGAAACAGGGAAACAGGTCGCGTTCGTCCAACATGCCGGGAAGCACCGTACTTTTCAGCGACATGGCTTCGGACTCCTCAAGGCGGAAATGTCAGCTATTTTTACATGCTGATATTACCTCGATTGTACGGATTTTGTAATGCAAAGTAAAGCATTCGTTCACGCATTCTTCAAATTAGCCGCACGATTCGACTTTCCCGGTCGCTCACGGAAACTTCGATGACATGGAATTTCGGGCGGTAGACGACCTTGCCCGCGCCCACGGGAATGACCGGCTGCGCGCCGAGTCCGTAGAACACGTCATCCGCGATCGCCTCCAGCGTCTCGCGCCGCTCCCGCTCCCCGAGCCCGGCCCATTCTTCCGCATCCATGCCGCAAATCCGGTAGCCGTCCCCGATGTCGCCGACCGCCTCGGCCAGCTCCCGCAAAATGTCGCCGTATGCCCGGCCGTGTCTGACTCCCATGTACATCCTTCCTTTCGCCGCCTGGTCGTTTTTCTCGCCTGAAGGCCGCATTCCGCCGCTCGCCCCGCCCTTGCGGCCAATTTTGTCGGCTCAATATCTAACAATCTCCGCAAGAATGACGATAAATACTATATGGCATGTGTCGATCGGACATGATTTATGCCGCACTCCGGCCACGGTCCATTCAACATTTCTTATAGTCAGTGCGAGGTGTCCTATGGAGAAATCGACCTTTATCGGCATCATTCTCGGCATTGTGGCGGTCATCGGAGGCATGGTGCTGAAGCATGCGCCTCTGGCCCAGCTCATCAACCCCGCCGCCTACGTCATCATTCTCGTCGGTACGGCCGCATCGCTGTTCATGGCGTTTCCGATGTCCGAACTGAAGAAGTTTCCCGCACTGATCCGCATTCTTTTCAAAAGACAGGAACTGGTCTCGCGCGAAGAACTGATCCGGCTGTTCATGGAATGGGCGACGATCACCCGCCGCGAAGGCCTGCTGGCGCTCGAGTCGCGGGTGGACGACATCGAGGATCCGTTCCTCCGCAACGGCATGCGGATGATCATCGACGGCCAGGACCAGGACTTCGTCCGCGACGTTCTGCTCGAAGAAATCAACGCGACCGAAGAGCGGCACAAGGCGGGAGCGCAAATCTTCTCCCAGGCCGGCATGTACGCTCCGGCGCTCGGCGTCCTCGGCGCCGTCATCGGCCTGATCGCCGCGCTGTCGGACATGACCGACATGGCCCAGCTCGCTTACTCGATCGCCGCCGCGTTCATTGCGACGATGCTTGGTATTTTTACCGGTTATGTGCTCTGGCATCCGATCTCCAACAAGCTGAGACGGCTCTCCAAACGGGAAACCGAGCTTCGGCTCATGATGGTCGAAGGCCTGCTGTCGATCCAATCCGGCGTCTCCACAATCGCCATCAACCAGAAGCTTTCCGTCTTCCTGACGCCGCAAGAGCGGCAGGCGCTGCATGAGCGGCAGGAACGCGAGAGGGAGGCGAGAGGCGTTGAGCAAGCGGTATAGACACGAGGAGCATGAAGAGCATCCGAACGAGACCTGGCTTGTGCCGTATGCGGACCTGCTCACGCTGCTGCTCGCGCTTTTCATCGTGCTGTACGCCATGAGTTCCGTCGATGCGCAGAAGTTCCAGGAGATGCGGCAGGCGTTCAACATCGCGTTCAACTCCGGCATCGGCCTTCTCGATCAATCGGCCGTCGTCATGTCCGTGGACCAGATGTCGAACACGACCGACATGCTGCGGATGTCCGGCTCGAAGGGCAACGCCAGGGAAGGCGGCACGCCCAGCGAGGCGGCGCGCAAGGCGGAGCAGGAACTGCACGAGTTCGAGCGGCTGCGCGACCAGCTCAGTCAGTATATCCAGCAGAACAATCTGACGACACAGCTCGATGTCCAATTGAATCATTCGTCCCTGCTCATCGTCATCAGCGACAACGCGCTGTTCGCGTCCGGCAAGGCGGATCTCACCCCGGAAGCCCGGCAGCTCGGCGTCGCGATCGGCCAGATGTTGAAAAACTTCCCCGGCTACGAAATTTCCGTCGACGGGCATACCGACAACCAGCCGATCAACACGCCCGAGTTCGAATCCAACTACGAACTGAGTGCGAAGCGCGCGATCAACTTCATGCGGGTGCTGATCGAAGCCGGCGATCTCGATCCCAGCCTGGTCAGCTCGACCGGATACGGGGAATTCCGGCCCGTGGCGACCAACGACACGCCCGAAGGCCGGGCGAAGAACCGGCGCGTCGAAGTCTCCATCATCCGCAAGTTCACGGATACGGATGCCGTCGAAGCGCTGACCGTATCCGGCGGCGGCACCGCGGGCGGCAGCGAATCCTGAAGTTGCGATCTTCAATACGGCAAAATGCCCGAACCCCCTGTGCGAAGCGCAGGGGGTTCTTCATTGCCCGTCGTCGTCCGTCCGCCGGGCCGCGGGCAGGCTGATTGTGACGGTCGTGCCTTTGCCTACGGTGCTGCGGATTTCCATCGTTCCCTGATGGCTCTGGATGATGCGCTGGCTGATCATGATGCCGAGACCGGTCCCCGATTCCTTGCTGGTCACGAACGGATCGCCCAGCTTCGGAATCATTTCTTCCGAAATGCCGACGCCGTGATCCCGGATGGTCGTCACGATCCAGTCCGACTGCTTCCGCGCCTCGATTTCGATCTCGCCGCCCTTCGGCATGGCCTCGATCGCGTTTTTCAATATGTTGATGAACACCTGCTTCAGATGGTTCTCCTCGCAGGAGACCTCGCAGGGCTCGCTGTCGAAGGATGTGGTGAACACGATGTTGCACAGATGCGCCTGGCTGTCGAGCAGCGAAATGACATCGCCCAGGATGAACCGCACATCCTGGATCCGGAATTTGGTCGCCTGCGGCTTCGCCAGGATGAGAAACTCGCTGACGATCAGGTTGATCCGGTCCAGCTCCGACAGCATGATGTCGATGTGCCGCTGGTTCAGCTTGTTCGTCTGCTGCTGGAGCTGCAGAAATCCGCGCAGCGTCGTGAGCGGATTGCGGATCTCGTGGGCCACCCCGGCGGCGAGCTGGCCGACGGTGTTCAGCTTCTCCGAGCGGCGAAGCAGCTCATCCATCTTGTTCCGGTTCGTCATGTCGCGCGTGATGCTGGCGAACGCCTGGATGACGCCGCCCCTGTCGCGGATCGCCGACGTGGTGACGCTCACTTCGAAACAGCTGCCGTCCTTCCTGCGCCGTACCGTCTCGCGCGCCGGCAGCATCTGTCCGGCGAGCAGCGCCTCCCGGGCTTCGCGCTCCTCCTTCATGTGGCTTTCGGGCACGATCGGCAGGCTGCGGCCCACCGCCTCTTCCTCGCTCCATCCGAACATCTGCTCGAACGCCGGGTTGACGCGGATCAGAACGCCGTTCACATCCTCGATATGTATCGCATCCGTCGTATGGTTGATGATGGACTCGAGGTATTCCTTCATCTTCCGGTTTTCTTCGAACGCCTTCTTGAGCTTGGCCGTATAGACATCCAGGTTCTTCGCCATCGCGTTGATCCGCTCGGCCAGTTGGCCGGTCTCGTCCCGACGTCTGACGGCCAGCGGCGTGTCGAAACGTCCGGAAGCCACTTCATCCACCTTGCCGAGAATGTGGCGAAGCGGCCGGATCATCATATAGGCGATGCCGTAGTTGATGGCGACCGCCGCAAGCAGCAAGACGGCGTTCAGGAGGATCTGCCGGTTCCGGGCGTCCCCGATCATTTGGTAGATCGACGTGACGTCCGCCGCGATGCGAACGGCGTACGGACCGGAATCGGGAAATCCGAACGAGCCGATCAGGAACGACCGGCCGTCGCTCCTGAACGAGCGGTACGCCTCGCCTTCCCGCATGGCCGCGGCCAGATCGGCCGCATCCGTGTCTCGCGCGAAGCTCCCGTAGCTGCCGTAAAGCAGCTCTCCGGCGGGTCCCGATCCGCCAGGAGGAGCGGTCGAATCCCCCGCCTCCCGGTCGGCGGCCGCGCCGGGTTCACCGTCATCCGCCATGCGGAACACCGCGACCTCCAGGATGCCGTGATGCAGGTTCCGGTAATGCCCGATAAGCTCGGCCGGATCCAGGACGGCGCCGCCCGCGCCCGCTCCGTCCGCCGGCATGTGCCGCCGGGCTTGCTCCGCGACGTCCGCGGCGATGTTGTGAAGCAGATGCTTCACCCCGCGCTTCAGGTTGACCCGCATCGAATAATCGTTCACAATGACGGTGAGTGTCTGGAAGACGATGACGACGGCCGAAAGCATCAAGGTCAACCTGATCTTGAATGACAAACCGGGCACCTCCTTCCAAACGAACACGGCAAAGTGGTGTATGCACGTCAGGCTTCCTGACCATTCCTGTGGATAACTGTGGATAACTTCCGGGTTATCCACCGAATTATGCACAACGTGTTAACAACGAATATCTGTTCGCTGAATATTCGGCGGATGCGCTGAACCGAACGGAAGAGGGGGCAGACGATATGAGCCTGACAGGGGACGACGTGCGCTATATGCGCGAAGCCATTGAGGAAGCGAAGAAAGCAGAGTCGCTTCGGGAAGTCCCGATCGGCGCGATTATCGTGAAAAACGGGGAGATCATCGGCAGAGGCCACAATTTGCGCGAATCGCTGCGCGATCCGACCGCCCATGCCGAAATGCTGGCCATCAAGCAGGCCAGCGAGCGCCTGAACGCCTGGCGTCTGCTCGATTGCACGCTGTATGTCACGCTGGAGCCTTGCCCGATGTGCGCGGGCGCCATCCTCCAGTCCCGGATTCCCCGTGTCGTCTACGGAACGGACGATCCGAAAGCGGGATGCGCGGGCACGCTGATGAATCTGCTGCAGGACGGGCGGTTCAATCATCGTGCCGAAGTCACGGCGTATGTGCTGCGTGACGAGTGCTCCGAATTGCTTACCGGCTTCTTCCGGGCGCTGCGCAATCGGTCATAAGCGGGAAGCTTTCTTGTCGGGAATGGTCAACTCGTCCCGCTGCATCTGCTGCAATGCGACGATCAGCCTGTCCGCCTCTTCGCTCAAAGCGATGACTTCCGGGTCGGTCAGACTCCCTCTGGCTTCCGCAAGTTCGTGCAGACGAAAGCGAAGCGTTTGCAACTGCCCCAGCAAGCGTTTTTTCTTCATCTGCCTCCGTCTCCCCCGAATAGAACTTATGGATTGTGCTTCCATTATACACTGCTTGAACCACAGAATTTGTAAGTTTTTGTCGATTGGACTCCACTTTTTTCTGCCGCTTTTCGACACATCCCGGAATTCGACAATATCCTTCCGGTTTCCCTTGTATCCGTCAAGACATTTTCATGGAAACTTTTCGAAACCGTAGTACCAATTTTATGAAGATTATGAAAATTGGGGTTGTCATTTTGTCGCAATCTGCGGTATAATGTAGATTGCCGATTCTCAACCGGCAACCGGATATCGCAACTTGCATAGGCGTCGAATCATGACAAGGGCAAACTTGTCGAAAGACAAGGACGCAAAGCCAAGGGTCTAAGGCTCCGTGCGGGCTATGATCGCCTGGTTACCGGGATTCGGATGTACCTGTTTGTGCATGGACCTTTGCATTAGTGCATGCAATGGGTAGGCCATCCCTGCTAATCGGGGGTGGTCTTTTTTCGTATCGGTTCGGGCATACAGACAAGAAAACCAACAGGAGAGGAGTAGTGGCAAACCATGGCCCTGTCGAACGCTTCCTCGCCGTCGGATAACTCGATGGGTTATGACATCACGGTTCTGATTGACTCGAAAGCCGTTGTCGAGAAGAAAAACTTTGTCGCTACCGGTACGGTGACCTATGTCGCCGGTGAACTGCTGGAAATCGAATTCCCGCAGTTCGACCTGTTCACGCTCGGCGAGAAGGTCAAGATCATGATCTACGCCAAAGGCGGCATCTACGTGTTCGAATCCACGGTCATCGCGAAGGATTCGGGCGCGCTTGTCGTGCTGAATCCGCCCGAGAATCGCCGCAAATTCCAGGACAAGCGCCAGGATCCGCGGGTGCCGATCAAGGAGGAGGCGCGGCTGCTCGGCCTGTACGAATATGCCCGCAAGCAGGAGCGCAAGTTTCCGGATCCGCCGAGCCTGAAGCTGGACAACATCAGCATTTCCGGCATCGGGCTGCTGATCGACATCGATGTGCCGCTTCAGCCGCGCAACCAGCTTCACCTGGAGCTCGATCTCGGCGTCCGGTTTGAATGCCGCACGGAAATCATCCATCTGCGGCCCGGCGACGAAGGCATCCGCTGCGGGACGCGCATCATCGAAATGCCCGACGAATACATGAAATGGCTGCGGTCCTACGTCATGACGCGCCAGATCGAGCATTACTACCATGAGAAGGCCGAGAGGATCCGCCGGGCGCTGATGGGCGACGACGCACAGGCCCCGGCCGCGGATTCGACCCCGGGGGTTCCCCGATACGGGCTGGCGACCGAAGGGGAAGCGGACCATGCCCATACCTATCTGTACGACAAAAAGCGGTGAGTCGGAAGGCCAGGCAGCGATTTTCGGGCCCCCAACCCTTCCGTCGCCCGGCGCAATGTGCTATAATACATGTTGCTGCGCGCCCGTAGCTCAGCCGGATAGAGCGACAGTTTCCTAAACTGTGCGTCGTGGGTTCGAGTCCCACCGTGGCGCGCCAGTTCCATCTGCAACACACCCTCCCGCCGTTTGCGCTGCGCGGGAGGGTTTTTTGTCATGTCATGCCCGGATCATGGTTTTGCCTTCTCGCTCAACAAGGTCCACGCTTCATTCTCGACGAGAAAATCATCTTCTTCCGGAAGTGTAAAATGATCTTCGATCCATCGGAAGAACGATTGGGGTGTCTTCTCGACCCGCGCATTTTCGAAAAAGCTTGTAATCGTATCGCCGACGATTGCCCGGCCGGCGCCCGCCGCCGCGCCGGAAAAAATTTTTTTGCTCCGGTCCCTTTACAACGGCATCTGGCTGTGCTAAAATCATCATTGCTTGTTTGAAATGACAACACTTCGAGACGTGGCTCAGCTTGGTAGAGCGCTTGGTTCGGGACCAAGAGGTCGCAGGTTCAAATCCTGTCGTCTCGACCATTACAACACACGAAATTGCGGGTGATGCCCGCAATTTTTTATTTCGCCTTCCCGTTATTGACAGCGGTCCGGCCTGATTGTAGCATCTAGGTGAACGTGCTTGCAATGGAGGTTTGCGCCGCATGGCCTCGAAACGGAACGAGATCAACAGCATCGAGATCGCACGGTTGGCGGGCGTCTCGCGCAGCACGGTCAGCCGCGTCGTCAACAATTATCCCAACGTCCCGCCCGAAACGCGGGAGAAGGTCATGCGCATCATCGAGCAGTACAATTACTTCCCGAACCTGTCCGCCCAGGTGCTGGCCGGCAAGAAGACGCGAACGATCGGACTGTTCCTTGTGGGGTCCGGCAGCGTGGCCGGCGACATCGTCGCGAACATGCTCATCTCCAGTGTCATCGAGAACGCGTCGGGCTGCGGCTACTACGTCCTGACGCATATTCTGCGCAGCACCGCGGACGGCGAAGCGGTCAGGCGCGTGAAGGAGATTTTCTATCAGCGGCGCATCGACGGAGGCATCTTCATCGGCGCGCCCAACGAGGAGCCGCTGATTGAATCGCTCATCGCGGAAGGATTCGCCGTCGGCATCGTCGACCAGCATCTGCCCGGCAAGTCCGATCCGAATCGCCTCGTCGTCAACTTCGACAACGCGACCGGCATGGAGCTGGCCGTAGGCTTCCTGGCGGAGCTGAACCACCGCGACATCGGGATTATCAACGGCGCGATGAACCGCTATTCGGGACCGGACAAGTACGAATCGTTCCGCCGCGCGATGGCGCGCCGCGGCCTCGCGGTCAATCCCGACTGGGTGCTGCCCGGCGACTTCCACGAGCCGGCGGGCTACGAAGCCATGAACCGGCTTCTTGGTAGCGGCAAGCCGCTGCCCACCGCGATCATCGCCGCGAACGACAGCGTCGCTTTCGGCGCCATGAGAGCGCTCCGGGAACACGGCCTGCGCGTCCCCGACGACATGTCGATCATCGGCTTCGACGATCATGCGCTGAGCGCCATGCAGCAGCCTGCGCTCACGACGATCCGCGTCGATTTCAAGTCGCAGATGAAGCATCTGACGGACGGGCTGATCCGCTACATCGAGACGGGCACGCCCTTCTCCGAGCCGTATCTCGAGCCGACGGAGCTCGTCATCCGCGATTCGTGCCGAAGATTGTAGGCGCCGGCTTTCCGCCGGGCTTTGTGAACGCGTGTTTACGCCGCGGGCCGCCAAAGCAGGGCGAGCCGCGGACCGGGCACGGTATGATCATGCAAGCCTGTCCCGCGACAACGGCGCGGCCAGGCCGCAGGTTGATTCATACACCAATCTGGAGCGATGAAGGAGTGTCATCAGCCATGGCAGACAGCGTTTTGGGCACGAAAATCGTCACGCAGATCGGCATTCTCGTCCACGACATCGAGAAGACGGCGCAGGCGTGGGCCGATTTCTTCGGCATCGAGAAGCCGAAGATCATCGTCACCGACACCGTCGACATCGCACAGACCGAGTATCGGGGCGCGAAGACGCCCGCCCGCGCGAAGCTCGCGTTCATCGACGCGGGACAGTTGCAGATCGAGCTGATCGAGCCGGACCACGAGCCGAGCACCTGGCGCGAGCATCTCGACCGGCACGGCGAAGGTCCCCATCACATCGCGTTCGTCATCGACGGCATGAAGGAGAAGGTGCTGCAGCTCGAGAGCCGCGGCATGCCGCTCATCCAGAAGGGCGAGTACACCGGCGGACGCTATGCGTACATGGACACGTTCCCGCAACTGAAAGTGCTCGTCGAACTGCTCGAGAACGACCGGAAATGACGCATAAGGGCCGAACCTCCGGATTCGCCGGCGGTTCGGCCCTTGCCGCTTCATGGCCGTCGTTCAGAACGCCAATCCGGCGAAGAGCGACCGCTGGAATTCCTCCCAGGTGATCGCCTCCGCTGGAATGCCATGCTCGAATGTCACGTCCTTGTTGATGTTGTCATACCGGATGTCGAAGGTGAAGTCGATCATCGACGTCCGGCCGTTTTCCGCCACCTCGGCGTTCCCCTTCACCGCCTGATAGACCAGATAGTCGCCCTTGAGCGCTCCCGTCATGCTGATCTCGCGGATGTTGAGGCTCTCCTTCAGCGCTTCCAGTTCATTCCGGAGCGAATCCGGATCGGTCGAGCCGAGCTCCTCCTTCGCCTTCCTCAGGTCATCCTCCGAAATTTGCAGCGCGGAACGATACGCTTCGTTCTCCAGCAGCAGGTCGATGATCTCCGGCGCGATTTTCTCGACGAGGGCCGTCATGAACGCATCGAAGTTCTCCTCCGTGATGGCGAACCGGATATACCGGTCGGCCTTCAGATCGCCGGGCAGGCCCGGAACGTCCGTCTTCTTCGCCTCCCGGAAGAAATCTCCCTCATCCAGGTGCCGGAACACGATCGCCATCACATCGCCGGCCAGTTTCCGCTGCACGTCGACATCGAACGGAAACACGCCGGCTTGCTCGCCCGCCGTTTGGGCCGGATCGAGCTCGATGAACTTGCCCGCCGCATCGCCCAACGGGAAGAACGGAATGTCGGGAATCCGCACATACACCTTGTCTTCCGTCCGGATGATCGGCAGTTCGATCGACAAAGCCAGATCGCCCGGAATCGTCAACTTCAGGATCATCTCCATCCGCAGCGGGTTCCGGGTGTATGTGCCGCGGAAGTCAATCGTCAGATTCCGGAGCGTATCGGGATCGAGGGGCAGAACCCCCATGTCATGTCCGCCCGCCGACAAATCCAGGCCATTGATGACGAACGAACCGTCGAACGTGAACGACTTCATTTCCATCGAAGCGGCCCAGGCGTTCTCCATCGCTTCCTTCGGCAATGTCTTCTTGCCGCAGGCCGACATCGTCAGCACGACCGCCATCAGAACGGCGAGCAGCAACATGAGCCGGCTGCGTTTCATTTTCCCCGTATCCCCTTTCCTTTTCCGGATAACCTCCTTATTGTAAACGATTTGCAAAGATGCGGGAAGGGGGCGACGACATTTTGAAACGTTTTGTTGCCGGTCGTTTTCTCTTCGCAAAAAGCCTTCCGTAAGGTAAGATAAGGAGAGAGAATCACGAAAGGACAGATATCGGATGGCGCTTTCGTTTCAGCCTGTCACAACAAAAGAAGAGATCGAGGCAACCGCGCGATTGGCCGCCGAAATCTGGAGGGAGTATTATATCCGCATCATCACGGCGGCGCAAATCGATTACATGCTGGACAAGTTCCAGTCCGTTCTTGCGATTGCCGACCAGATTGAACATCAGGGTTATGAATATTACCTCATGCGGGTAAACGGGGGCCACGCGGGCTATCTGGCGATCAAGCCGGAGGATGAGAATCCGAAGCTGTTTCTGAGCAAGTTCTACCTGCTTAAGGCGTACCGCGGCCAAGGCTACGGAAGCCGCGCGATCCGTTTCCTGGAGGAGCTGTGCCGCGAGCGCGGACTGAAGGCGATCTGGCTGACCGTGAATCGGCACAACACGTCGTCGATCGCGGTCTATGAGCGGAACGGCTTCCGGACCGTGCGGACGCAGGTTGCGGACATCGGCGGAGGCTTTGTGATGGACGACTATGTGATGGAGAAAGAGGTTTCGCCGGTCGGGGCCTGAAACGTCCGCCCGTCATCGGGCCGGCCGGGAACGCGGCCGGCCCTTCCGGTATCGTGACCGATCAGGACCCTTCCCCGTGATTTTGTCTGCTGTGGTTGCGATTTTTCACCTTTTTGGAACCGGACAGCGGTTCATGTCCCGCGCCGTCCCGCGCATCCACATCCCGCCCGGCGTGCCCCTGACCCGGTTGGGGTACGGCCTGCGACCTCGGCTTCGTCAACGTCGACTCTCCTCCCTTCAGGCATGGGTCAGATTGTGCAGCGACTGGGCGCACTCATGCAGGTGGCGCCGGTAATCGCGGACCAGTTCCTGAACCGCATCGGCGTGCTCATCGATGGATCTCCCGCCGCTTTCCACATCGACCAGCTCAATGGCAATTTCCCGGCTGTCCAGGTAACGGACGGGCGAAATCCAGCTCGTACATCCGGCGGCCCGCCGCTCGGATCTTCACGCGCAACGCCCCGGAATCCGCCTCGTCCGCCCATACGCTGACCGAATCCCCCGCGTTCAGCCGCTCCGGCAATGTGCGCCGCCATGCCTCCACCAGTTCATGCTGCGGCACGGTCAATCGATCTTTTCCGGTCATCCCAACACCTCCGCTGTACCATTCACCTGCGGGATCAAGGCTATTGTGCCCCGGGCTTCGGCAAATCAATCGCCTGCATGAAAAAGCAGACCCTTCAAGGATCGGCTTTGGATCAAGCTGAGGCGGAGAGAGCGGGATTCGCTCCGCCGCGGCCGCGGCTCTGCCGTTCGCCGCGATTTGGCCGCGACGGTCACGCCGGGGCCTGCCGGACATGCCGTAAGGCATGTCCGCCTGCGGCCCGTTCGAATCCCACCTCCGCCAAATACAAAAAGCCGACCTGCTGTCGGCTTAATAAGCTATGGCGGAGAGAGTGGGATTCGAACCCACGTGGGCTTGCGCCCTAACGGTTTTCAAGACCGCCCCGTTATGACCACTTCGGTATCTCTCCGCGCTTTTCGAAGCACAGAACATTGTATCACAAGCCGCGATCGGCTGACAACCGGCCGCGGCCTGTAAAATCGCAGGAGGCCGTCAGGCGGGCCGGATCGCATCCAGCCCGCCCATGTACGGGCGGAGCGCTTCCGGAATGAGCACCGAACCGTCTTCCTGCTGGAAATTTTCGAGGATGGCGGCGACGGTCCGGCCGACCGCGAGCCCCGATCCGTTCAGCGTATGGATGAACTCGGGCTTGCCCTTCGGCTCGCGGCGGAAGCGGATGTTCGCGCGTCGCGCCTGGAAATCCTCGAAGTTCGTGCACGACGAAATTTCGCGGTAGGTGCCGTAGCTCGGCAGCCACACCTCGAGGTCGTACGTCTTCGCCGCGGCGAAGCCCATGTCGCCCGTGCACAGCGCGACGACGCGATAGGGCAGGCCGAGCGCCTTGAGCACCTGTTCCGCGTCCGCCGTCAGCTTCTCCAGCTCCGCGTAGGAGTCCTCGGGCTTCACGTATTTCACCAACTCGACCTTGTTGAACTGGTGCTGCCGGATAAGACCGCGCGTATCGCGCCCCGCGGCGCCCGCCTCGGCGCGGAAGCACGCGGAATAGGCGACGAAGTTCTTCGGCAGGTCCGAAGCGTCCAGGATTGTCTCGCGATACAGGTTTGTCACCGGCACTTCGGCCGTCGGGATCAGGAAGAACTCCGATCCCTCGATCTTGAACAGATCTTCCTCGAACTTCGGGAGCTGGCCGGTGCCGATCAGGCTGTCCCGGTGCACGATGTAAGGAGGAAGCACTTCCTCGTATCCGTGCCGATCCGCATGCAGATCCATCATGAAGCTGATCAGCGCGCGCTCCAGCCTTGCGCCGAGTCCGCGGTAGAAGACGAACCGCGAGCCGGTTGTGCGGGCCGCCGATTCGAAGTCGAGGAGGCCGAGCCGGTCGGCGATCTCCCAGTGCGATTTCGGTTCGAACGGAAAAACGGGAGGTTCGCCGTGGCGGCGGATCTCCACGTTGTCCGCTTCCGACGCGCCGACCGGCACCGACTCGTGCGGGATGTTCGGAATGGCGAACAACAGCTTCTCAATCCGCTCTTCCAATTTCCGCACTTCGTCATCCAGTTCCTTGATCCGGTCGCCGACCTCGCGCATTTCGACGATCAGGGCTTCGGCGTCGCCGCCTTCGCGTTTGATCTCCGCCACTTCCTGCGACACCGTGTTCCGGCGGTTCTTCAGCCGCTCGGTCTCGGTCAGCAGCTCGCGGCGCCGCCGGTCCAGTTCCGGAAATTCGGCGATGAGCTCCTCCGGCGCGCCGCGATGCTCCAGCGCCCGCTTCACTTTGTCGTAATCGCTGCGGAGCAGCCTGACGTCCAACACGTTCTCGCTTACCCCTCTCTATTTCGCGCTGCTCTTCTCTGTCGCCGCTTCCCCGGCCATGGCGATGAAATAAGCGTGCAAAGCGCTGTCGTCCGTCAACTCCGGATGGAACGAGCAGGCGAGCAGACGGTTCTGCCGCGCGGCGACGATCTCGCCCCTGCAGACGGACAGCACCTCGACGCCCGGCCCGACTTCCTTGATGAGCGGCGCGCGGATGAAGACCGCCCGGAGCGGCCGGTCGAGCCCGGCAACCTCCAGGTCCGTCTCGAAGCTCTCGCGCTGGCGTCCGAACGCGTTGCGCACGACCGTCATGTCCATCAGGCCGAGATGGGGTTCCTCCCCGCCGTCGATCCGCCGCGCCAGCACGATCAATCCGGCGCATGTGCCGAAAATCGGCTTGCCATCCGCCGCAAACCGACGGATGGCCTCGATGAACCCGTACTTGCGCATGAGCTTGCCGATCGTCGTGCTCTCGCCGCCCGGAATGATCAGGCCGTGCAATTCCTCAAGCTGTTCGACCCGCTTCACGGCCACGGCTTCCGCGCCGGCCCGCTCAAGCGAGCGGATATGTTCCGCCACGGCGCCTTGCAGCGCCAACACGCCAATTTTGATGGTCAAGGTGGATCCCTTCTTTCGTCGAGGGTCCGGTTACACGCTGCGATCCTGCATCCGGTCGAAACCGGACAGCTGCGCGATTTCCATGCCCCTCATCGGGGTACCCAGATTTTTCGACACTCTGGCGATCAGGTCGTAGTCCTCGTAATGCGTCGTCGCCTCGACGATCGCGCGGGCGAATTTCTCCGGATTGTCCGATTTGAAAATGCCCGAGCCGACGAACACGCCGTCCGCGCCGAGGTGCATCATGAGCGCCGCGTCGGCCGGCGTCGCCACGCCGCCCGCCGCGAAGTTGACGACCGGCAGCTTGCCGTTCTCGTGCACGTAGACCAGGAGATCGTACGGCACGCCGAGCACCTTCGCCTCGTTGTACAGCTCGTCCTTCGACATGTTCTGCACCTTGCGGATCTGGCTCATGATCAGCCGCATGTGGCGAACCGCCTCGACGATGTTGCCCGTTCCCGGCTCGCCCTTCGTCCGGATCATCGACGCGCCCTCCTGGATACGGCGCAGCGCCTCGCCCAGATCCTTCGCGCCGCAGACAAACGGCACCGTGAACTGGTGCTTGTCGATGTGATAGACTTCATCCGCGGGCGTCAGCACTTCGCTCTCGTCGATGTAGTCGACGCCGAGCGCCTCCAGCACCTTCGCTTCGACATAATGCCCGATCCGCGCCTTCGCCATGACGGGGATCGTGACGGCCTTCATGACTTCCTCGACAATCGCGGGATCAGCCATCCGGGCAACGCCGCCGGCGGCGCGGATATCCGCGGGAACCCGTTCCAGCGCCATGACCGCCACGGCGCCGGCCGCTTCGGCGATCTTCGCCTGCTCGGCGTTCATCACGTCCATGATGACGCCGCCCTTCTGCATTTCGGCCATGCCGCGCTTCACGCGAGTCGTACCGGTTTCCATACCTTCAGTTCCTCCCACTCGACACTAGAATCTTCCGAATTCGTACTAAACCTATATTTTAAATGAACGGGCCGACGCCGGCAACTGCGGCCTGAAGCCGCATCCCGTCCGTCTACCCGATGATGCCCTTGAACAGATTGCGGAAAAAATCGCCGATGCCGCGCAGCAGCAGCCGCCACCAGCTCCCCTTCTTCGCTTCCTCGGCCGTGATCAGGTTGACCGTTTTCTCCAGCTTGTTCGCGCCGTCCGTGTAGACGTAGGTGACGGTTCCGATCTTCGTGCCCGCCGGAATCGGCGCCACCAGCTCCTCGGGCGGCAGCACGTCAAGATTCGCCACTTCGATTCTCGGTTCGACGCCCTTGCGGACGAGGAACGTGACATCCGAATCGGTCACGACCGGCACCTCGGTCTTGACGCCCTTCTTAATCTTGACCGTTTCCACCGATTCTACAACCGACTTCGGCGGCACGACCGTCTTCATCTCAAAATTGTTGAACCCGTAGTCGAACAGCTTCGCCGTCTCCAGAAACCGCTCGCCCATCGAGTCGGTGCCCATCACGACGCTGATCAGCCGCATGTCGCCGCGCTTCGCCGTACCCGTGAAGCAGTAGCCGGCCGCGCTGATGTAACCGGTCTTCATCCCGTCGACGCCTTCATAGACATATTGCCGGAAATTGGGGACGTCCTTGTTCCCTTCGAGCATCCAGTTGTAGTTGACCATCGGGTCCTTGTCCCGCTCGCGGAACTTGTACTGCGTGATGCTCGAATATTTCAGAAACGTGTCGCCGTGCTCCTGCAGAATGGTCCGCGCGAGCCTCGACAGGTCGCGCGCGGAAATCACCGTGTCCTCCTGCAGGCCGGTCGAGCCGGTGAAGCGGGCCGAGGACAGCCCGAGCTCGCGCGCCTTGTCGTTCATCATGTCGACGAACGCCGCCTCCGAGCCGGCGATATAGGAAGCGAGCGCGATCGTCGCGTCGTTGGCAGAGCCGACCGCCATCGCGATGTACAGCTCCTCGACCGTATGCTTGTCGCCCTCAGCCAGATAGATCTGCGAACCGTCGGCCGGCGTCGAGGCGGCTTCCTTGCTGACCGGCACGACGTCCGACCAATTCAGTTTCCCTTCCGCGATCAGGCTGAGCACGATATATTCCGTCATCAGTTTCGTCATGCTGGCGGGCGGTCTGGGCTGGTCTGCGTTGCGCTCGTACAGGACTTGTCCGGTCTCGTAATCGATCAGGATGGCCGCGTCCACCGAATCGCCGAGCTGGAACGTCGATCCGGAGATCGTCGCATCGCCGTCTTCCGCCAGGGCGGCGGGCACGGATCCGAGCGCATATACCGCGAACAATACGGCCAGAACAGCTGCAAATGTCCGCTTGCGGACAGACCGCTTCCCGTGGTCGTTCAACTCCGTTTCCCCTTTCTCCCCGTGTCGTATCGTCCCTAATTGTATCACAGTCTTTCCGGGCAGAGAAACCGGGAATTCCGGAAGGCGCCGCTGCCGGAGCCCGCGGAAAAACGCGAAAACGCGGACCTTGGGCAAAGTCCGCGTCCCATCGCAGGGTATGCGTCGGCAGGTTTGTCGATATCCGGCCGTGCGGAATTCGGTTTTTACAGCGAATAGTTGGGCGCTTCCTTCGTAATCTGCACGTCGTGCGGATGGCTTTCCCTGAGGCCGGCGTTCGTGATCCGGATGAACTGCGTGTCGTTGATCAACTCTTGGATGTTCCGGGCGCCGCAATAGCCCATGCCGGCGCGCAGCCCGCCGATCAGCTGATGGACCGTGTCGGCCAGCGGCCCCTTGTACGGAACCCGTCCCTCGATGCCTTCCGGCACGAGCTTGCTCTCGTTCTCCTGGAAGTAGCGGTCGCCGCTGCCGTCCTTCATCGCGCCGAGCGATCCCATGCCGCGGTAGACCTTGAACCGGCGGCCCTGGTAAATCTCCGATTCGCCCGGGCTTTCCTCCGTGCCGGCGAACAGGCTGCCGACCATGACCGCGCTGGCGCCCGCCGCGATCGCCTTCGTGATGTCGCCGGAATATTTGATCCCGCCGTCCGCGATAACCGGCACGCCGTACTGGCGCGCGACCGTCGCGCAATCGTAGATCGCCGTGACCTGCGGCACGCCGATGCCGGCGATGACCCGGGTCGTGCAGATGGAGCCCGGCCCGATGCCGACCTTGACGATCGAGGCGCCGGCCTCGATCAGGTCGCGCGTCGCTTCGCCCGTCGCCACGTTGCCCGCGATGATCGTCAGGTCCGGGTAGCGTTCGCGGAGCTTGCGGACCGTCTGGATGATGTTGATGTGATGGCCGTGCGCCGAATCGACCACGAGCACGTCGACGCCGGCCTGGACCAGCGCCTCCGCCCGCTCGAACGCGTCCTTGGACACGCCGATCGCGGCGCCGCAGAGCAGCCGCCCGTGCGCGTCCTTCGCCGCGTTCGGGAACTGGATCGCCTTCTCGATGTCCTTGATCGTGATGAGGCCCTTGAGCACGTTGTTCTCGTCGACGAGCGGCAATTTCTCGATCTTGTGCCGCTGGAGGATGCCCTCGGCCTGCTGGAGCGTCGTGCCGACCGGAGCCGTCACGAGATTTTCGCGGGTCATGACTTCCTTGATCTTGATCGAGTAGTCATGGACGAAGCGCAGGTCGCGGTTCGTCAGGATGCCGACCAGCTTGCCGCCCTCGTCCACGATCGGCACGCCCGAGATCCGGTACTTGCTCATCAGCTCCTCGGCATCGTAGACGTGATGCTCCGGCGTCAGCGAGAACGGGTTCGTGATGACGCCGCTCTCCGAACGCTTGACCCGGTCGACTTCCTCCGCCTGCTGGGCCGCCGACATGTTCTTGTGGATGATGCCGATGCCGCCTTCCCGCGCGATCGCGATGGCCATCGCCGATTCCGTCACCGTATCCATGGCCGCGCTGATCAGCGGAATGTTCAGCTTCACCTTGTCGCTGAGCCTGACGGATACGTCGACATCCCTCGGCAGTACCTCCGATTTGCGCGGAACGAGCAGCACGTCATCGAACGTCAGCCCTTCCTTCGCGAATTTCGTTTCCCACACAGTTGGTTCCTCCTCGATTGTCCGGACCCCTTCGAGATCCGTTTCCTCCGACACATTCCGGCGGCCGGATGCCGCGCGCCCGAAGCCCCGCGATACCGGCTCCCTGTGTATATTGTCGTTATCTTATCAAAGCGGTTTTGGGCCTGTCAAGGACGGCGGGCGCGTTCCCGCGCCGTCCCCGCGCGCCCCTGCGGCTGGCGGTAATCGTACGTGCAGGCCGGGTCCCAGAGCAGGAAATCCGTGACGCCCGCCGCTTCGGCGGCGCGGATCTGCTCGCGGATCTCCTCCGCCCGGTACGGCCGGTGCGGGCTCAGCCAGACGGCGGTGAACGCCTGCAGCCACGGCCGGATCCGCGCCGGACGCTTCCCCTCCGCCGCCAGGATCCGGTTGCGCCGGCCGGCGTCTTCGAGCGCATGCCGGACGACGGCCGCCGGCTTCAGATCGGGGTGGCGGATGCCGTACGTGCCCTCGGCGTAATGGGACGGATAGACCATCGGGGAGATGACGTCCACGGCCTGGGCGATCTCCCGCCAGGTCTGTCCGATGCCCATGTCGTCCCGCGCCGTCGTGACCAGGCCGAACACATCCGCCGACACTGGCGTGCCCGCAGGGTGAAGCGCGTCCCGCGCCTCGCGGAGAAACCGGCCGATCGCCTCCCGCTTCGTCCAGCCCGGCGGATTGCGGTAGCGGACGACGCGGTCCATCGCCTCCCCGTTGTCGGGGAACCGGACGTAGTCGAACTGGATCTCGTCGAACCCGAGCGCGGCCGCCTCCTTCGCGATCGCGATGTTGTAGGCCCGCACTTCCGGCAGGTACGGCTCGACCCAGGGCTGCCCCTTCCGGTCCCGCCACAGCCCGCCGCTCTTCCTATGGAATGCCCACTCCGGCTTCGCGCGCGCGAGCAGCGGATCCTTGAAGACGACGACCCGGCCGATCGTGTAGATCCGCTTCGCCTTGAGCCGCCGGATGAGGCCGGCCATGTCGCGCACCGCCGGTTCGCGGTCGGCGCCGACGTCGCGGACTTCCGGCAGCGACGACCGGTAGGTCAGCTTGCCGTAGTCGTTCTTCACGTCGATGACCATCGCGTTCAGGTCCGTCTCGTCGACGAGCCGGATCAGCCGTTCCATCGGCTCCCCGCTTCCGGCGATCCAGCCGGAGACGTAGATGCCGCGGACGCCTTCCGGCACCGGCGGAGCGGCGGCGGGATCCGCGGCCATGGCCGCCGGTCCGCCCGACCCCTGACCCGCCGCTTCCGAATCCGCCTTGCCGCTGCCGGCTGCGGATCGGTCCGATTTCCCGCGGTCCGGCGACGTCCGGTCGGCCGGCTGCCGTATCGCGGCGTGCCGTTCGGCCGTCCCCCGATCCGCCGCCGGGCGAACCCCCGCGGCATGCATATCCGCCGGCCGATGCTCCTTCCGCTCGTCCGCCGCCGCGCAGCCGCCGGCCAGCAGCAGCGCCGCGGCGATCGCCATTCCCTTCACAGCGAGCGCGCGTACCGTCATGGGCGTTCCTCCGCAACATGGTGTGCCTATAGTATGGGCACGCCGACTCCTCCGGTTGAGAAGGAGATTCCGCCAGCGCAGGAAGAAATCGCCCGACGCACAGCAAGACCGCCCGCTGGACAAGCCGCGGGCGGTCTCATGCCCTCATGCGTTATTCGCCGGCGCGCTCCCGCATGTGCGGGAACAGCAGCACGTCCCGAATCGACGGCGCGTCCGTCAGCAGCATGACGAGCCGGTCGATGCCGATGCCGAGCCCGCCGGTGGGTGGCATGCCGTACTCCAGCGCGCGCAGGAAGTCCTCGTCCATCTCGTGCGCCTCGTCGTTGCCCTGCTCGCGCTCCCGGAGCTGCGCCTCGAACCGCTCGCGCTGGTCGATCGGGTCGTTCAGCTCGGTGAACGCGTTCGCGTGCTCCCGCGCGACGATGAACAATTCGAACCGGTCCGTGAAGCGCGGGTCCTCGTCATTCTTCTTCGCCAGCGGCGAGATCGCCACCGGATGGCCGGTCACGAACGTCGGCTGGATGAGCTTGTGCTCGCAGAACTGCTCGAAGAACGCGTTGACGATGTGGCCGAACTGCATGTGCGGCTCGACCGGCACGCGGTGCGCCTTCGCCAGCTCGTGGGCTTCCTCGTCGCTCATCGGCTTCGAGAAATCGATGCCCGTCTCCTCCCTGACCAGCTCGACCATCGACACCCTGCGCCACGGCGGAGCCAGGTCGATCTCCGTCCCCTGGTACGTAATCTTCGTCGTGCCGAGCACGTCCTGCGCGATGTGCGCGATCAGATTCTCGGTCAGCGTCATGATGTCGCGGTAGTCGACGTAGGCCTCGTACAGCTCCAGCATCGTGAACTCCGGATTGTGCCGCGTCGACACGCCCTCGTTCCGGTACACGCGGCCGATCTCGTACACCTTCTCCAGACCGCCGACGATCAGCCGCTTCAGATGCAGCTCAATCGCGATCCGCATGTAAAGCTGCATGTCCAGCGCGTTGTGATGCGTGATGAACGGCCGCGCCGCCGCGCCGCCGGCGATCGCGTGCAGCGTCGGCGTCTCGACCTCGAGATAGCCGAGGCTGTCCAGATAGCGGCGCATCGACTGGATGATCCGGGAACGGGTGATGAACGTCTGCTTCACTTCCGGATTGACGATCAAGTCGACGTAGCGCTGCCGGTAGCGCAGCTCGACGTCCTTCAGCCCGTGATACTTGTCCGGAAGCGGCAGCAGCGACTTCGTCAGCACCTCCATCTGCTCGACCTTGACCGACGTCTCGCCGGTCTTCGTCTTGAAGACGGTGCCCTTCACGCCGATGATGTCGCCGATGTCGAGCATCGAGAACGCCTTGTACGGCGTCTCGCCGACCGCGTCCTGCCGGACGTAGATCTGGATCCGGCCCGACAGGTCCTGGATGTGGGCGAACGACGCCTTCCCCATGGAACGCTTCTGCATGATCCGCCCGGCGACGCTGACGGATACCTGCTTCGCCTCGAGCTCCTCCGTCTCCAGCGCGTCGTACGCGTCCAGAATCTCCTTCGCCTGATGCGTCCGCTCGAACTTCCGCCCGAACGGATCCAGCCCGAGCTTCCGCAGCTCGTCCAACTTGCCGCGCCGGATGCGGAGCAGCTCGTTCAGCTCCTGCTCCTGCCCTGCCGACTCCACCATGCTGCCGCCTTGCCGCTGTTGATCCAAATTGCCCCACTCCTTGTCCATTTGACCGGCACGCCCGTCCGATGGCGGACGGCCCGACCGGCTCATGCGTTCCGAAAAAAAAGCTTCCGGAGGAAGCTTTTCAACGCGAATGCCTTATGCCCTTCTCACTTCTTGATGTCCACAATCTTGTATTTGATGATGCCCGCGGGTACGTTCACGTCGACGATGTCGCCCTTCTTCTTGCCGAGTATCGCCTTGCCGACGGGGCTTTCATTCGATATCTTGTTCTGCGACGGATCCGCTTCCGCCGTGCCGACGATCACGAACTCCATCGTGTCGCCGAACTCGACGTCCTCGACGGTCACGATCGATCCGATGCTGACCGTGTCCGTGTCGATCTCGTCGTTGTTGATGATGCGGGCGTTGCGAAGCATTTTCTCGAGGGTGATGATCCGCCCCTCAATGAAGGCCTGTTCGTTCTTCGCGTCTTCGTACTCGGAGTTCTCGCTGATGTCGCCGTAGCCGATGGCGATCTTGATCCGCTCCGCCACCTCGCGCCGCTTCACCGATTTGAGATTTTCCAGCTCTTCCTCGAGCCGTTTCAAACCGTCTTGCGTAAGAATGATTTCCTTGTCGCTCATCTAACGATTCTCCCGTCGTAGCGAATTTTCATGGCCCTGCAAGAACTGAACTCGCTATAATATATTGCCGATTCGGCCGGTCATGACACATGCAACCACCCCGCGCCGGCCGGTTTGGGTCAATGTTATTGCATGATTATAGGCCATACCCTTCCCGAATGTCAATCTGGCCCCGACGGAATCGCGAAGCCGCGCGGACCAGCCGCGCGGCCGCTGTCGCTTCATGTTGCGCCGACCGTCTCCTCGAGCGAATCGACGTATTCGTACAGGATGCTCACCAGGCGATCCCGGCTCGTCTCTTCCATGATCTGGTCCTTCACGCGCGCCGCCCGCGGCAGACCCTTCAGATACCAGGCCAGATGCTTGCGCATTTCCTTCACCGCCTGCGCCTCGCCTTTCAGCGCGATGAGGCGGTCCATGTGCAGAACGGCGATCTCGATCTTCTCCCGCGGCGTCGGCTCGGGCAGAAGCTCGCCGGTCGTCAGATAGTGGACCGTCCGGTACAGCATCCACGGGTTGCCGAGCGCCCCGCGGCCGATCATGACGCCGTCGACGCCGGTCGTGTCCAGCATCCGCTTCGCGTCCTCCGGCGTGAAGACGTCGCCGTTGCCGATGACGGGAATCGAGACGGCTTGCTTCACGTCCCGGATCACATTCCAGTCCGCCTTGCCGGTGTACAGCTGCTCCCGGGTGCGCCCGTGGACGGCGACCGCCTTGCCGCCGGCCCGCTCGACCGCCCGCGCGTTCTTGACGGCGTAGATGTGCTCGTCATCCCAGCCGATCCGCATCTTCACGGTGACCGGCTTCTCGACGGCGTCGACGACGGCCGCCACCATCTCGTAGATTTTGTCCGGGTCGAGCAGCCAGCGCGCGCCGGCGTCGCATTTCGTCACCTTCGGCACGGGGCACCCCATGTTGATGTCGATGATGTCGGCGTTCGTGTTCTTGTCGACGTATTTCGCCGCCTCGACGAGGGTCTCCCGGTCGCCGCCGAAAATCTGCAGGCTGAGCGGCTTCTCCCGCTCGTCCACATAGAGCATCTCCATCGTCCGCTTGTTGCCGTGGAGGATCGCCTTGTCGCTGACCATCTCGGCGCAGACGAGCCCGCAGCCGAACTCCTTCGCAATCAGCCGGAAAGCGGGGTTGCACACGCCCGCCATCGGGGCGAGCACCACCTGATTCTTCAATTCAATATCGCCGATCTTGAGCATGGTTCATCGCCTCCTTTCCGCCGAACCAGACAAGTAAAACGGCCTGCGCCGTCCCTCGGACGGCCGCATCCGTTTTGCGCACAAAGATCAGCATCCGGTTTGTCCAATGATCATTAGTCGCCGGGGCGCCGGCATCAGGCGCCGTTCTCGTTCCCGGTCAATTCGTCGTAGTCGATGCCGAGCGATTCGGCGATGCGCTGCATCAGCTTCGAATCGGGGCGGCGCGTTCCGCGCTCGAGCGAGCCGAGCACGGCGACCGACACCCCCATCCGGTCGGCCAGTTGTTGCTGGGTCAGTCCCTTCAGTTTTCGGAATGCGCGGATGCGCAAGGCCAGGTGATCGTTGTCCATCGTGCGATGCCATCCTTTCCCTGCGAGAGCGCCGCCCGGGCCGCCGCCTCGACCGCCGGCCTGTCGGGAGCATGCTCATCCAGCACTTCGAGCAGCGGCACGAGCACGAACGCCCGCTCCATCATCCGGGGATGGGGAAGCGTCAGCTCCTCCGTATCGAGCCGAACGCCGTCCATCAGCAGCAGATCGAGATCGATCGTGCGCGGACCGAAGCGGATGTTCCGCACCCGGCCGAGCTCCCTCTCCACTTCCAGCATCTCCCGCAGCAAATCGAGCGGCTGCCGCTCCGTGGTCAGCGCGGCCGCCATGTTGAGAAATTTTGGCTGGTCGGTATATCCGACCGGATCCGTCTCGTAGACGGCGGACACCCGGTCGACCGCGATGCCGTCCCGCGCGTGAAGCCGCCCGAGCGCTTCCCGGAGATACGCTTCCCGGTCTCCGAGATTGGATCCGAGCGCGATGTAAGCCCGCCTTCCGCCCGGCGCCGTGCGTTCACCCTTGCCCATCGCGATGCTCCCGCTTCCTCCGGAGTTCCACGGTCACGCCGCCGAAACGGATGTCAAACGGCGGGTGCGGCTTCGTCACGCGGACCAGAGCTTCATTTATATTAGTATAAGTGGCGAGCAGATCGGTTGCAATACGGCGGGCCAGCGCCTCGATCAGCCGCGACGGCGGCCCTTCGACGATTCGCTTCACCCGCGCGTGCAGATCGGCGTAGTTGACCGTCTTCGAGAGGTCGTCCGAGACGGCCGCCTCCTCCAGATCGAGCGCCAGCTCCACATCGACGACAAACCGCTGGCCGAGCCGGTTCTCCTCCGGCAGCACGCCGTGGTAGCCGAAAAACTCCATCCCGCGGACGATCATCCTGTCCATGGCACACCCGCCTCTGCGCGAACCTCGGCCCGCCGGTAAAGAATCGCGTCGGTCATCCGCACTATCCGCACGATGCGGTCCACATCGTGTACGCGCGCGATCTGGCAGCCCTGGGCGATGCCGAGGGCGACGGTCGCGGCCGTCCCTTCGACGACGTCGTCCGCCGGCAGATCGAGCGTGCGGCGGATGAACCGCTTGCGCGACGTGCCGAGCAGCACCGGGTAGCCCAGCCGGACGAGCTCGCCGAGCCGGCCCATCAGGTCGAGATTGTCTTCGTATTCCTTCGCGAAGCCGATGCCCGGATCCAGCCAGATGTTGTACGGGTCGACGCCCGCGTCCAGCGCCGTCCGCACCGAGCCCAGCAGATCGGCCGCCACGTCCCGGGCGATGTCCGGATACCCGCCGGTCTCCGGCCGGTTGTGGCTGATGACGACCGGGCAGCCGAATTCGGCCGCGGTCCGCGCCATCTCCGGATCGGCCTTGAGCCCCCAGATGTCGTTGATGATGTGCGCCCCCGCCTCGAGCGCCCGGCGCGCCGTCTCCGCCTTGTACGTGTCGATCGAGATCGGCACATGCGGCAGCGCCTCGCGCACCGCCCGGATGACCGGGAGGACGCGCCGGATCTCCTCGTCCGCCGGCACCGGCCGCGAGCCCGGCCGCGTCGATTCGCCGCCGATGTCGAGGATGTCCGCGCCCGCCCGGACCATCCGTTCGGCGTGTTCGACGGCCGCGTCCACCGCCATGTATCGCCCGCCGTCGGAGAACGAATCCGGCGTCACATTCAGGATGCCCATCACGAGCGTCCGCTTACCCAATTCCAGCGCGACGCCGCCTTGAAGCCGGTACGTCCGGCTCCAGATTACCGGTTTCATCGCATCATCAAACTCCTTCCGTCGCCCCGCGCACCGAGCGCTCTACCGCCGATCGGTACGCCGCATGCAGCGCCCGCGTCACCGGTCCCGCGAGGGCGTCCCCGACCGTGCGCGCCGTCCCGTCCGCCGCCGTGATCCTCGTCACCGGCACCAGTTCCTGCACCGAGCCGGTCAGCCATACCTCGTCGGCCCGGAGCAAGTCCTCGATCGTATAATACCCTTCTTCTGTCCGATATCCGAGCGACCGGGCCAGCTCCAGCGTGAGCGCGCGCGTGATGCCGGGCAGGATGCCGGTTTCGACGGCGGGCGTCCGCACGACGCCTTCTTTCAAGAAGAAAAGGTTGCTCACGACGCCTTCCGCCAGCCACCCTTCCCGCGTCAGCATCAGCCCCTCCGCCCCGGCGGAGGCGCCGCTCGCCGCAAGCTCCCGCTTCGCCAGCACATTCGTCATGTAATGCAGCGATTTGAGCCGGACCGGCGTTTCGGGCGTGCCGCGCGGCGTCCGCAGCACCCTGAGCTCGCGCCCTTCGCGGTACAGCCGCTCGTCAAGCGGCGGCAAGGGCTTGACCATGAGCAGCGTGTTCGGCCGCTCGTACGGCCCGCCGGTCAGGCCGAGCCCCGCGTCGCCGGCGGTCACGGTCAGGCGGACATACGCGTCCCTGAGCCCGTTCGCTTCGAGCGCCCTCGCCAGCCAGTCCGCCACTTCCGCGTCCGTCATCGTCCAGCGGATGCCGAGTGCGCCGCACCCTTCCCGCAGCCGGGCGAGCCGGCGGGCCAGCGCGAACGGCGCCCCGCCGTACGTGCGGAACGTCTCGAACAGCCCGATGCCGTAGAGAAGGCCGTGATCCAGCGCCGGAATCACGGCCTCGCCCGCTTCATGCACGGCGCCGTTCAGCCCGATCCTCATCGGACGGCGCCCGCCTTGTACGCCAGGAAATTGCGCAGCATCGTCCTTCCGTGCTCCGTCATGATCGACTCGGGATGGAACTGCACGCCCTCCACCGGATATTCCCTGTGCCGGAGCCCCATGATCTCGCCTGCCGCCGTCTCGGCCGTAATTTCGAGGCAGTCCGGCAGCGTCTCCCGCTTCACGATGAGCGAATGGTAGCGGGTCGCCGTGAACGGGCTCGGCAGCCCGGCGAACACGCCTTTGCCCGTATGATGGATCTCGCTCGTCTTGCCGTGCATCAGATTTTCCGCCCGCACCACTTCGCCGCCGAACGCCTGGCCGATCGCCTGATGGCCGAGGCAGACGCCGAAGATCGGAATTTTGCCCTTGAAATGCTCGATCAGCGCGAGGCTGACGCCCGCCTCGTTCGGCGTGCAGGGACCGGGCGAGATCAGAATATGATCCGGCCCGAGCTCCCCGATGCCGTCCAGATCGATCTCGTCGTTGCGCTTCACGACGATGCTCTCGCCCAGTTCGCCCAGATATTGCACCAGATTATATGTGAACGAATCGTAGTTGTCGATGACCAATATCATCGCCGTTCCTCCTTCGCGGGTCCCCCCGCCCCGGCCGCGTGGCGAAACGCGCCTTCCGCTTCGCGCTCGACGTACTGGACCGCCTTCCAGAGCGCCTTCGCCTTGTTCAGCGATTCCTTGTACTCCCGCTCGGGGTCGGAGTCGATCACGATCCCGCCGCCGGCCTGGATGTGCACGAAGCCGTCCGCGACGACCATCGTGCGTATAAGAATATTAAATTCCATATCCCCGCTGTAGTCAATCCAGCCGAGGGAGCCGTAGTACGGTCCGCGCCGCGTCGGCTCCAGCTCCTCGAGAATCTCCATCGTCCGCACCTTCGGCGCGCCCGTGATCGTCCCCCCGGGAAAAACGGCCCCGATCACGTCCAGCGCATCCTTCCCGTCCGCCAGCTCCCCCTCCACCTGCGAGACGAGATGCATGACGTGCGAATAGTATTCGATCGTCATGAGCTCCTTCACCCGGACGGTGCCGTACTTCGAGATCCGGCCGAGGTCGTTCCGCTCGAGGTCGACGAGCATGATGTGCTCGGCCCGCTCCTTCTCGCTCGCCAGCAGCTCCTCCGCCATCATCCGGTCTTCTTCCGGCGTTCGGCCGCGGCGGCGCGTGCCGGCGATCGGCCGGGTCGAAAGCCGTCCGCCGCGCATCGCGACGAGCAGCTCCGGCGACGCCGAGACGAGCCGGAAATCGGGGCAGCGCAAATATCCCATGTACGGCGACGGGTTGAACAGCCGCAGCCATTCGTACAGCGCGTCCGGATCGGCGTCCGAAGCCTTGCTCATCCGCTGCGACAGATTCACCTGGAACACGTCGCCCGCCGCGATATACGCGCGGATTCGCTCCACCGCGTCCATGTAGGCCCGCTTGCTGAACGGGCGGATCAGCCCGTCCATGGCGTCGATGTCGATCTCGAGCCGGTCCGCCTCCATCGCCGCGCGGCGCCGTTCGAGACGCCGCTCCGCCTCCGGCGCGCGGGCGGCCGCCGCAATCCCGTCCCAGATCTCCCGCATCCGGGCGGTATGCCGCAGCGCTTCTTCATGGAGGACGGCCAACGTTCCGTCATCCGCCTCGTCCGGTACTTGGGTCTGGCGGGCGAGGATGAGCTCCCGCGCCTCGTGGTCGATGATCCACAGCTCGTCCAGCCGCAGGAACTGATAGTCCGGCAGGCCGAGGTCGTCCGCGGCCAGCTCGGGCAGCCGCTCGATCGAGCGGACGATGTCGTAGCCGAAGAGCCCGGCGATGCCGCCGGTCCACTTCGGCCCGTCCGGCAGCGATGGCCCCCTGCGGCCCGCGATCCAGGCGCGCACGACCTCGAGCGGCTTGCCGGTCAAGCGCCTGGTCGGCGGCGAATCCGCCTGGCCGGTCGTCCCTGCGCCGCCAACCGCCGCCGCGCCCGACGCTCCGCCCGTCTCCGACACAACGGCTTCATATCCCTTGCCCCGCAGCACGGCCGACGGCCGGAGGCCGAGGTACGTGTACCGGCCGTCCTTGCCGCTCTCGAGCACGATCGCGTGCGGATGCGCCGCCGCCCATGCGCCGCTCCACTCGGCCGGCCGGTCCTCGCCCGGCTGGAGGCGCACGCGCCGGAGCAGCGGCAGCGTGTTATATCCCTCGCGCCGCCACGCGCGCCATTGTTCCAGGGTCGTCACCGAATCCGTCATGTTCGCTCCATTCCTTCCACGCGTTGCCCTTAGTATAGACCAAGCCGTCCCGTGAAAGGAAGCCGGAGCCCCGGTTCAAGATTGGATTTTGCTTGCCTCCGCAATCACGGGTCCTGAACTTTGACGAGCACGTACTTGCGGTTCCATATCCGGGTTGTCGCGATCCGTCTCTCCCCGTCCTTCTCGAAGAACAGGCCGGCGCCTTCCTTGCCCGTGAACGTCCATCCTTCCGCTTCGCTCATCCGCTTGACCGCATCGTCGACCGCGCCGATTCCCTCGCCATTCCGCGCGATATACCACCGGACATCGCCTTCCGAGGCAAGCTCCGCCAGCACGCGGTCGGCAGCCTCCAGCCTCTTCACCGCTTCCTTCGCCGATATGTCCGGTACGGGGAGGGGAGGATCAAACCACCGGTTCATACCGAAAAGGAACCCGACAAGCGCAACGAGCACAGCCAATGCGGCACCGAGCATCAAGCCTCTCTTCCCCAATCCGCCGTC
>Ga0310826_100658_pt1 | contig 28848 bp, 29 predicted proteins | sample WT_ome_FD_201306 | JGI IMG/M metagenome (GOLD analysis project Ga0310826, IMG submission 201306) | Sorghum-adapted microbial communities enriched on wild type (WT) sorghum from Joint BioEnergy Institute, Emeryville, California, United... ... | reverse complement strand
GACGTTCAGCGTCACGGGGTCCCACATCCATTACGAACTCGAGATCCATGAGATCGAAGGCGACGGGGGAGTCGTGCATGAAGACGATGAATTCACGGTCACGGCCGCTCCCTTGAACCACCGGATCGCCTGCTTCGGCTACCGGGTCGAGGAGCGGCCGAGGCCGGGGACGCTGAACGCCGCCAGGCTCAAGGAGCTCGGCTTGCCGCAGGGCCCGCTGTACGCGCGGCTCAAGGCCGGCGAGGACGTGGAACTGGCGGACGGCCGCGTCATTCGCGCCGCGGAGGTCACCGGGCCGCCCATTCCGGGCAGGGTGATCGCCATCCTCGGCGACACGACGCCGTGCGAATCGGCGGTCCGGCTTGCCGAGGGCGCCGATCTCGTCGTGCACGAAGCGACGTTCGAAGCGGCGCTGGCCGACAAGGCGGCCGAATACGGGCACAGCACGACCGCCGAGGCGGCGCGAACCGCGCGCGACGCGGGCGCGGCGCGGCTTCTGCTGACGCACTTCAGCGGCCGCTACCGGGATGAGGACCTGCCGCGGCTCGAGGCGGAAGCGCGGGAAGTGTTCCCGCCGTCCGCCGCGGCGCGCGATTTTCTCACCGTCCATCTGCCGCACAGGCGGAGATCCTGAGGCGGGTCGGGCGGCGTCGGTCCAACGTCGTCCTCAAACCACCGGGCCAGGTTCATCCGGACGCGCCGCCATGAACGGACCGCCGGGTCAGCAATCGCAGCCATGCTTGTGCTTCGCTTCGTCCCGGATCTCTTCGCGCAGGCTTGCCAGACTTTCCCGCCGGCGCTCGTTCTTCGCCTCGATCCGTTTCCGTTCTTCGTCGGTGATTTCGTCCGCATGCTCGTCGAGATAGTCTTCCGCTTCCCGCATGTTGCGGATCGTATTCGAGATCGCCCGCTGGATGCGGGGCACGTTGTCATCGCGGTTGTCGGGTTTGGCCACGGCTCCGTCACCTCTTCGCGAAATGTTCCGCCTTCCGCCCGCCGCCTGTCCGGCGGGCCGGCTGCGGCGGATTCACGCGAATAGGATGGACGCGCGCCCGCGGGCTTATGACACGGGGCGCGGCGGAATCGCCGGGAAAGCGGCCCAATCGATGGCACGCCGGATGGCCGGCGAGGGTCGCTCAAGCGGGGCGGCAAGGCGTTGCAGGGCGAACATATATTCTGTACAATAGAGTAAATGCGCAAAGCATGGGAGCGGATGCCATGAACCGATTGACCGGCAAATTCGACAGTCTGGACGAATGGCTGAACGATCTCCGCAGCCGCCCCGAGATCATGAGCAACGTCACCCACTGGGAGACGATTCCGGCGCGCGAGGCGGTGTACGCGCCGCTGCCGAGCGGCCTGCATCCGAAGCTGGAAGCGGCGCTCCGCGCGAAGGGCATCGACCGGCTCTATTCCCACCAGGCGTCGGCCTTCGAGGCCGTCAGCGCGGGCCGGAACATCGTGACGGTCACGCCGACCGCCTCCGGCAAGACGCTCTGCTACAACCTGCCCGTTCTGCAGTCGCTGCTCGAGGACCCGAGCGGCCGGGCGCTGTACATGTTCCCGACGAAGGCGCTCGCCCAGGACCAGGTCGCCGAGCTGCAGCAGCTCGTCGATCTGATGGAAGTCGACATCAAGACGCATACTTACGACGGCGACACGCCGCCGACGGTCCGGCAGGCGATCCGGAACGCGGGGCATATCGTCGTGACGAATCCGGACATGCTGCACGCCGCGATCCTGCCGCACCACACGAAGTGGGTCAAGCTGTTCGAGAACTTGCGGTACATCGTGCTGGACGAGCTGCACGCCTACCGCGGCGTCTTCGGCAGCCACGTCGCGAACGTCATCCGCCGGCTCAAGCGGATTTGCCGGTTCTACGGCTCGAATCCGCTCTTCCTGTGCGCGTCCGCGACGATCGAGAATCCCGGCGAGCACGCGGAGCGGCTTATCGGCGAGCAGGTGCGGGTGATCGACAACAACGGCGCGCCGTCGGGCGAGAAGCATTTCATTTTCTACAATCCGCCCGTCGTCAACCAGCAGCTCGGCATCCGGCGAAGCAGCGTGCTCGAGACGCAGCGGCTCGCCGCCATGCTGCTCCGGCAGGGCGTGCAGACGATCGTCTTCGCGCGCAGCCGCGTCCGGGTCGAGATTCTGCTCACCTACCTGCAGGACGCGGTGAAGCAGCTTCCCGGCGGCAGACAGATCCGGGGCTACCGCGGCGGCTACCTGCCGAAGCAGCGGCGCGAGATCGAACGGGGTCTCCGAAACGGGGAAATCCTCGGCGTCGTCAGCACGAACGCGCTGGAGCTCGGCATCGACATCGGCCAGCTGCAGGCGTGCGTCATCAACGGCTATCCGGGCTCGATCGCGAGCACGTGGCAGCAGTCGGGCCGGGCCGGCCGGCGGCACGGGACGTCCGTGACGTTCCTCGTCGCGAGCAGCAACCCGCTGGACCAGTATGTGATCCAGCATCCGGCGTTCTTCCTCAACCGGCCGCCGGAGCGCGCCCTCATCCATCCCGACAACCTGCTCATCCTGATCGACCACGTGAAATGCGCGGCCTACGAGCTGCCGTTCGAGAAGGGCGAGACGTTCGGCGGCGAGCGGCTCGAGGACATGCTCGAGTTTCTCGTGGAGGAAGAGGTGCTTCACCGCGTGAAGGACCGCTGGTACTGGATGGCGCAGTCGTTCCCGGCGAACAACATCTCGCTCCGCTCGGCGGCGCAGGAGAACTTCGTCATCATTGACATCACGAACGGCAGCCGCGTCATCGGCGAGGTCGACCGGTTCAGCGCGCCCACGCTCATCCACGAGGAAGCGATCTACATCCACGAGGGCGTCCAGTACCAGGTGGAGAAGCTCGACTATCCGGAGAAAAAAGCCTACGTCCGCGAAGTGAACGTCGACCATTTCACCGACGCGAACCTCGCCGTGGAACTGAAGGTGCTCCATGTCGACCGCGAGGCCGAATCGAACGGCATCGTGCGGCAATTCGGCGAAGTGACGGTGAACGCGCGGCCGACCATTTTCAAAAAAATCCGCCTCCGCACCCACGAGAACATCGGCTCGGGACCGATCCACCTGCCCGAAGAAGAACTGCACACGAGCGGCTACTGGTTCTCGTTCAGCGAGGAGGCGGCGGCGCGGCTCGGCGCGAACGCGATGCAGAGCGCGCTGCTCGGCATCGCCAACGTGCTCATCCACATCGCGCCGCTCTACCTGATGTGCGACCCGCTCGACATCCGCGTCTATCCGCAGGTGAAGTCCGTGCACATGAAGCGGCCGACGATCTATTTCTACGACCGCTATCCCGGCGGCATCGGGCTCGCCGAGCGGCTGTTCGAACTGCACGACGAACTGCTGGAACAGGCGAAGCGGCTCATCCGCGGCTGCACCTGCCTGAGCGGCTGTCCGGCCTGCGTCGGGCCGATCGAGGAGGTCGGCATCCTGGGCAAGAGCCAGGCGCTTCAGCTGCTCGAGGAAGCGGCGGTGAAGACGCCGTGAGCAGCCTGCGCGAGCGGATGAACCGGCTGCGCGGATCGGGAGGCGGGCAGCCGGACGAAGCGCGGCAGCCCGCGCCGGGCGGGGAGGACCGGGCGGAATCGGCCGAATCGCCGGCCGACGGATTGGCGCCCGATCCGGCGTGGACCGCGCTCGGCGTCACGCGGCTCGCGAACGAAGCCGGCGAATGCCTTGTCCGCCGGGTAGCCTATTCGCTTGATCACCGTCACGGCCATCACCGGCTCGGCGAACTGGCCGATTGCGCCGGAACGCTCGCCGCGTTGTGCAGCGGCGGCGACGGCGAAGCGCCCGCGCCGGAGGCGGAGCGGATCCTGTTCCTCGACCTCGAGACGACCGGCCTCGGCGTCGGCGCCGGCAACGTGCCGTTCATGGCCGGCATCGCGTATTTCGAGGGCGGGCGCTTCGTCATCGAGCAGGCGCTGATCCGCCATCCGGCCGAAGAGCGGGCGATGCTCGAAGACCTGCGGAAGAAGCTGGCGGAGCGGCCGTATCTGGCGACCTACAACGGGCGGACGTTCGACTGGCCGCTGCTCAAGGGCAGGTTCATCATGAACGGCTTCGGCCGGAACGCGGCCGCGGAGCCGTGGCATCTCGATTTCCTCCATCCGTCGCGCAGCATCTGGCGGAACACGCTCGCCTCGCTCCGGCTCAGCCATGTCGAAGAGGAGCGGCTCGGCATCGCCCGCGGGGACGACGTGCCGGGCTCGATGGCGCCGGCGATCTATTTCCGCTTCCTGCAGGACGGCGATCCCGGGCCGCTGGGCGGCGTGTTCCGGCACAACGAGCTGGACATGCTGTCGCTCGCGTGCCTCGCGATCCGCTTCGGCCGGCTGCTCTCCGGCGGGCTCGGCCGCCATGTGCCGCTGCCGGAGGAGGACGAGGAACTGCTGCGCACCGGGTTGTGGCTCGAGCGGATGGGCCGCCCGGACGAGGCGGAGGCGCTGTACGAGCGGCTGGCCGCGCGGGACGCGGCGGGCTCCTGGTGCCTCTCCCTCGCGGCCCGCGACAAGAAATGTGGAAATTGGCGGCGCGCTGTGCTATTGTGGCAGAAGGCGGCGCAAGCCGCCGAACGTCAGGGCTGGGCCTCGGGCGAAGCGCACATCGAGCTGTCGATGTACTACGAACACCGGGCGAAGGATTACGAGCTGGCGCTCCGATACGCGTCCGCCGCCCTCGAGCTCGCCTCGCGGCGGTCGTCCCTCGGCCGCTTCGACGCGAAGAAGCGCGCGGAGCAGGAGGCGATCCGCAGGCGGATCGAGCGGCTGACGAAGAAGGCGGGGCGAACCCAGGACCGGGAGCAGACCCTGTTCTGACCATTCAGCAATCCAGGCGACGAAAGAGGAATGACCATGCCGGAATGGCCGGAAATGGAACATTATCGCAGACTGCTCATGGAACGGATCGGCGGACGGAAAATCACCGGGGCCGAGATCGGACGTCCGCGATCGATCAACGTCGACCCCGACGAATTCACGCGCGAGACGGTGGGTTCTGTCGTCTGGTACGTGGAGCACCGCGGCAAATATCTCATTTTCCACCTCGACACCGGCAAGCGGCTGCTGCTCCATCTGATGGTCGGCGGCTCGCTGTTCTTCGGCACCGGGGAAGAAAAACCGGACCGCACCGCGCAGATCACGATCCGGTTTCCGCACGGAAACCTGTACTTCATCGGGCTCCGGCTCGGCTACCTGCACCTGCTCACGGTGAAGGAGGCGAACGCGCGGCTCCAGGAACTCGGCCCGGACCCGATGGACCGCCGGCTTGACGCCCGGGCGTTCGCGGCCCGGTTCGCGGGCAAGCGCGGCATGCTGAAGCCCGCGCTCACCGACCAGTCCGCCGTCGCGGGCATCGGCAATTGCTATGCCGACGAAATGCTGCATCTGGCGGGCATCCGCCCGGATGTCCCGGTGCCGCGGGTCGACGCGGACGCCTGGCAGCGGCTGCACGGCGCGATGCGGACCGTGCTCGAGGAGGCCGCGGCGCACGGCGGCTACATGGAGATGCCGCTCTACGCGGGGGACACGCAGACGGGCAAGGCCGTCCGTCTGCTGCAGGTGTACGACCGGGAAGGCGAGCCGTGCCCGAAATGCGGCGGCGCGATCGTGAAGACCGAAGTGTCCGGGCGGAAGACGTTCTTCTGTCCGGCCTGCCAGCCGTCGGCCTGAAGCGATGCGGATCGGCTGCCACGTCAGCATCCGCGGCGGCTACGCGGAGGCCGCCGTCCGCGCGGCCGGGCTCGGCTGCGGGGCGTTCCAGTACTTTCCGAAAAATCCGCGCTCCATCGGCGTGAAGGCGTTCGACCGCGCCGACGCCCGCCGCTGCGCCGATTTTTGCCGCGAACGCGGCATCGTCTCGATCGCGCACGCGCCGTATCCGGTCAACCTCGCGGCGGAGCGCCCGGACCTGCGCGGGCGCATGGCCGCGTCGCTCCTGAACGATCTCGAGATCGCCGAAGCCTGCGGCTCGATCGGCGTCGTCGTCCATTTCGGCGTGTACAAGGGCGCCGATCCGCTCGCCGGCTACCGGCTGATCATCGAAGCGCTGGACGCGGTGCTCGTCCGGTGGAACGGCGAGGCGAAGCTGCTCATCGAGAACCAGGCCGGCGACCACGCGCCGATGGGGACGACGCCCGAAGAGCTCGTCCAGATCCGCCGGCTGTGCGCCCGTCCGGAACGGGTCGGTTTCTGCCTCGACACCTGCCATCTGTTCGCCAGCGGCGAGTGGAACGGCCGGAACGAGGCGGACTGGCTCCGCCGCGCGGGGGCGCTCGGATATTTCGACCACCTGGCCGCCGTCCACGCGAACGATTCCGCGCACGCGAGCGGACAGCGCAGGGACCGCCATGCGCCGCTCGGGGCGGGGCGGATCGGGGAGGACGGCTTCCGGCGGCTGTTCGCCTCGCCCGAATTGCGGCGCGTGCCGGCCATACTCGAGACGCCGGAGACCGGCGATCTGCCGATCGGGCGGCAGATGCGGCTGCTTCGTGAATGGATGGGAGAGGAAACGCGATGATCCACGTTTTTCTGGACGATTACCGGCCCTGCCCGCCGGGATTCGTCGCCGCGAAGTCGGCGGAAGAGTGCATCCTGCTTCTGGAGTCGGAAGAGGTGGACATTCTGTCGCTCGATTACGACCTCGGCTGGGGCAATCCGAGCGGGCTCGACGTGGTGCGGTACATTGCGGAGAGCGGACGCTATCCGCGCCGCATCTACATGCATTCGTCCAGTCCGTCGGGCCGCGAGCGGATGTACCAGGTGCTCCGTTCGGCGCTGCCGCCGGACGTCCACCTGTCGCACGCGCCGATGCCGGAGAGCGTGGCGGCCGAGGCGGCCAGATCGGCCGGAAAGCGGGCATAGCATGGAAGGAGTCAGCTTCATGATCAGATTGCGGCAGGTCACCTGGCGGCGCGAGAACCGCGACATCCTGAAGGGCGTCGATCTCGACGTCCGCCCGGGCGAACATTGGGTCATCCTCGGCCGGAACGGCTGCGGCAAGACGACCATCCTCGAGATGATCACCGGCTACCTGTTCCCGACCTCGGGCACGGTCGAGGTGCTTGGCCACCGATACGGCCGCGTCGACGTGCGCGAAGTCCGGAAGAAGATCGGCTACATCAGCCAGTCGCTCGTCGAGAAAATGAGCCTCGCCGACCCCGTATGGGAAGTCGTCGCGACCGGCCAGTACGCCTTCCTTCGTTTCTACCAGGCGATCGATCCGGATGTCGTCCGCAAGGCGCACGACATGCTGGAACGGCTCGGCATCGCGCATCTCAAAGACCAGCCGTTCGGCACGCTGTCGCAGGGCGAGCGGAAGAAGGCGCTGCTCGCGCGAGCGCTGATGGCCGAGCCCGAGCTGCTCATCATGGACGAACCGTGCGCCGGGCTGGACCTGTACGAACGCGAGAAACTGCTGGCCGACCTGGACCGGCTCGGCGGCATGGCGAAGACGGTGCTCTATGTGACGCACCACATCGAGGAAGCCATTCCGCTGTTCACCCACGCGGCCATCGTGCACGACGGACGGATTGCCGCCGCCGGACCGAAGCGCGAGGTGCTGACCGGCGAGACGCTGAGCCGGGCCTATGATCTCCCGATCGAGGTCGACTGGGTGTACGACCGGCCGTGGATCCGGACGCGGGGGGCCGGGGTCCGGACATGACGCGGTTCGTCTGCACGGCCAACCACGGCTTCGCGCCGTACGCGATCGAGGAGCTCAGGCGCCTGTTCCCGTACGGGTCCTTCCGGATGATCGTGCCGGGCGAGGTGTTCGAACTGGCGGCGGAGGACGGCAGGGACGGGGTGCTGGCGAAAATCCGGCAGGCCGAACCGGTCTTCCTCCGCCATATCCAGCCCGTCGACCGCGCGCTCCCGGTATCGGGCCGTCCGGACGATCTGGAGGCGCTCGCCGCCGTCGTCCGCGACCAGTCCGGGAGATTCGCGGGCAAGCGGACGGCGGTGCACATCCGGCGCAAGGAGGGGACGCCGTTCCCGTTCACGGTCGCGGACACGAAAGCGGCGATCGACGCCGCGCTGCGGGAAGTCGGGGCCGAACCCGCCCTGCAGTCGCCGGATCTCATCCTGTCGGTCTTCGCAGGCGAAGCGGAGCTGCTGGTCGGCATCGGAACCGCGGAGGAGATGCTGTCCGACTGGCCGGGCGGCGCGATCCGGTTCCGCCGCGAGGACGGCCAGATCTCGCGGGCGAAGTTCAAGCTGCTGGAAGCGGAGCGCGCCTTCGGCCTGCGCCTGGACGCGCACGAACGGGCGCTCGACATCGGCGCCGCGCCCGGCGGCTGGACATCGCTCCTGCTCGAGCGGGGGCTCGACGTCACCGCCGTCGATCCGGCCGACCTCCATCCGTCGCTCGTCGGCCATCCCAGGGTGACCTGGCTGAAGCGGAACGCGGGCGACGTCTCCTTCGCCCCCGGCACGTTCGATCTGCTCGTCTGCGACATGAGCTGGGATCCCGCGACGATGGCGAAGCTGGTCTTGCGCCTTGCGCCTTCGCTGAAGGCCGGCGCGGAGGCGATCGTCACGGTGAAGCTGCTGCGCCGGAAGCCGATGCAGACGATCCGGAACGTCACGAAGCAGCTCGGCCGGGCGTTCGACATCCGCCGGGCGAAGCAATTGTTTCACAACCGGGAAGAAATTACGCTATACTTGGTTTACAGGGGAGAACAGCCCCGATAACGGACACGGGAAAGCATCCCGTTCAGCCGCCTGGGAAGGCGGCCGGACGGGATGCTTTTGCTTTCGTGAGGGAGGGAATGGACATGGAATCGGGACAGGCATCAACGGGCGGCGTGATGCTGGCCCCCGGCGAAATCATCGCCGGCCGGTACGCGATCGTGCGCGAGGCCGGGAGGGGCGGGATGAGCGTCGTCTACGAAGCGGCCGATCTCAAGCTCGGCGGCAAGCGCCGGGCGCTGAAGGCGATGAAGCCGGGAACGCGATGGACGGATCCCGGCATCGGCGAGCTCGAGGTGCTGCAGCGGATCGACCATCCGCGGCTGCCGCAGGTCGTCGACGTGTTCCCGCCGGCCGGCGGCCGGCCGCTCATGCTCGTGACCGACTATGTGCACGGCGAGCCGCTGGCCGCCGCCTTCGCGCGCGCCGGCCGCCGGATGGACGCGCGGCGGGCGATCGCGATCGCGGCCGAACTGTGCGAGGCGCTCGCCTATCTGCACGGGCTGCGTCCGCCGGTCGTCCATCTCGACGTGAAGCCGTCGAACGTCATGCTCGACCCGGCGATCGGCCTCGGCACGCCCGGGTTCGCGGCGCCGGAGCAGGCCGCGGGCGACCCGTGCGGGCCCGCGGCCGACGTGTACGCGGCCGGCGCGCTCCTCCACTGGCTGCTGAGCGGCGGGCGCGCGCCGAAGCCGGACGAGCGCCGCTTCCGGCTTCTCCCGGCCGATGTGCCGGAGCCGGCGCTCGACCTGCTGGCGCGGATGCTCAGCCGCGATCCCGCCTGCCGGCCGACCGCCCGGCAGGCCGCCGTCCTGCTGCGGCAGGCGGCCGGCGATGGCGCGGCGCTTGCCGGTCCGCCCGCGCCGGGCGGCGCGCATCCGCACGCCGGACGGCCGCAGCCGCGGCCGCGGCTCGTCGCCGCCGCGTCGTTCTCGCGCGGCGCCGGCGCGACGCTGCTGTCCGCGCTGCTGGCCTTTGCGGTCGCGCGCCGCCGTCCGACGGCGCTCGTCGAAATGCCGGACGGCGAACCGGAGCTGTTCGCGATGCTGGCCGGCGCGGACGCGATCGGCCGGGAGTCCCCCCGGCCCGCGCTTCCGCCGGTCAGCCGCCGCCACGTCTGCTGGCATGCCGGACCGTCGCTGCAGGTGCACGCGCTCCATCCCGACCAGGTGGAGCCGGAAGGCGGAACCGCCAGGCTCCGGCCGCACGGCGCGGCGAACGGTTCCGCGGAAGCGGCCCTCGCGCTGCTTGAGCCGGAACGGTTCGCGTTTCCGGAAGTTTCCGCCGCGGAGCCCCCGATCGTGATCGCCGACCTGTCGTCCGGCTGGATCGCCGGCGGCAGCCGGGCGGCGGCCGCCGCGTGCGACGTGCTCATCATGATCGCCGATCCGGCGGTCTGGAAGTGGACGCCGGAGCGCCGGACCGCCTGGCGCGAGCTCGCCCGGCAGCGGGAGTCCGCGGGACTTGCGACCGTCTGGATCGCGAACCAGGACGCCCGCTTTCCGCAGCGCGCCGCCTGGCTCGGGCTGATGCCGCAGCCGCCGGCCGCCGTCGTGCCGCTGCTCGCCCCGGGCGAATGGCCGGCCGCCGTCTGGTCGGGCAGGCTGCCGGCGGCCGGCCGGAAGCTGCGGACCGACGTCGAGCGGAGTCTTGCGCCGGTCGTCGATCTCATCCTGAACGGATAGGCAGCGCCGGAAGCCGTATGATACAATAGAAGGCGGGTTTTCGACCCCGGGCTTGTCCGAACCCGGAGATGCCGAACCGGCATGCGATACCGTCGGAAGGAGGATCCACGTGAACGAACGTTTGCTGGTCATCGAAGATGAGACATCGATCGCGCGCATTTTGCAACTCGAGCTGGAGCATGAAGGCTACAGCGTCGGACGCGCCGAAGACGGACGCAAAGGCCTGGAAATGGCGCTTTCCGGGGAATGGGATCTCGTGCTCCTCGACGTCATGCTGCCCGGTCTGAACGGCATCGAAGTGCTGCGGCGCATCCGCAGCAGCGGCAGCCAGATTCCGGTCGTGCTGCTGACCGCCCGCGACACCGTGCCGGACAAGGTGAGCGGGTTCGAGACCGGCGCCAACGACTACATTACGAAACCGTTCGCGATGGAGGAACTGCTCGCGCGCGTCCGCAACCTGCTGCGCATCTTCCAGCAGCAGAAGGCGGAGGGCGAGAAGGGCGACGTGCTCAAGGTGGCCGATCTGACGATCGAGCTGCGCACGCGCAAGGTGTACCGGAAGGAGATCGCGGTGGAGCTGACGCCGCGCGAGTTCGATCTGCTCGTCTACCTGGCCGAGCACAAGAACGAGGAGAAGACCAGAGAGCAAATCCTGTCCGACGTATGGGGCTATGACTTCGTCGGCGAGACGAACCTCGTCGACGTCTACATCCGATATTTGCGGCAGAAGATCGACCGCGGATTCCGGACGAAGCTGATCCATACGATCCGCGGCGTCGGCTACATGCTGAAGGAACCGGAAGCATGACGCTGCGCAAAAGGCTCACGCTGTTCACCATCTTCTGGTTCATCTTCATCCTCATTCTGTTCAACATTTTCGTCTACTTCTTCGTCATCCGGATTTCGACGGGCAGCGAAGAGCAGCTTATCGCGAACAAGGTGAACCTGATCGTCGAGCATATCCGTTCCGAACCGGAAAAGCCGCTGGATGATCCGGGACTGCTCATCGATTTCTACAACGTCAATGAAGTGATCCGGATTATCGACAGGGGCGGCAACATCGTCAACAAGATCGGCACCGACGAGGATCTGCACGAACGGGAAGCGGCGTTCTCCGCGACCCACCAGTCGGGCCTGACCTCGATCCGCGGCATGCGCGTCATGTACATGAAGGTGCCGCTGCTGAGGGAATACGAGGTCGTCGGGACGCTGGAAGTGCTGCGCAAGCTGACCGCGCTCGACCGCTACCTCCAGGTGCTCGTCGGCGCGCTCACCGTGACGAGCCTCGGCGCGGTGCTGTTCGCGATTTTCGGCACGTACTGGTTCACGCTCCGGCTGACGGCGCCGATCCAGACGATGGTGCAGACGATGCGCGAGATCGAGCGGAGCGGCAAGCTCCGGCCGATCGAGATGAAGGACAAGGAGGAGTCCGCCGAACTGCAGCAGCTCATCCGGGCGTTCAACCAGATGATCGAGCGGCTGGACCGTCGGATCGAAGGACAACGCCAGTTCGTCGCGGACGCTTCGCACGAGCTGAAGACGCCGCTGACGGTCATCAGCAGCTACGCGGACATGCTGAAGCGGTGGGGCCGGGAGGACTCGGCCATTCGCGACGAAGCGATCGAGGCGATTTCCAAAGAGGCGGAGCGGATGCAGAACCTGATCAAGTCGATGTTGACGCTCACCGAGGCCGAGCAGGAACAGTGGATGAAGGAAGATACGTTCGATCTCGTCCAGCTCATCGACGAGATCGCCTCCATGCTGCACAAGACGTTCAACCGGATCATCCGCGTGCACGCGTACGACGAGTCCGGCATTCCGATGAAGGGCGACCGGGACAAAATCAGCCAGCTCATGGTCATCCTCATCGACAACGCGATCAAATACAGCAAGGACGCGATCGACATCACCGTGAGCCAGTCGCGCAACATGATCCGGGTGCTCGTCTCGGACAAGGGGATCGGCATTCCCGAGGAGGAAATCCCGAACCTGTTCGACCGGTTCTACCGGGTCGACGGCGCGCGCCAGCGGGAGACGGGCGGCTTCGGTTTGGGCCTGTCGATCGCCAAGCGGATCGTCGATCTGCACGAGGGAACGATCGACGTGTTCAGCAAGCTCGGCGTCGGCACGACGGTCGCGCTGCAGTTCCCGAAGAAATGAAACGAAACGGACCGGAAGCCGGTTCCGGTCCGCATTTCCGACGTCGGGCGATGCCGTCACGCGCCGAGCCGGCGCGCGGTTACATAGTTTTGCTTCCAGTAGGACGAATTGATGCTCGAGAACTTGACGCCGCCCGCGCCGTAAGTGTGAATCATTTTGCCGTTGCCGGCGTAGATGCCGACATGTCCGATGATGTTCCCGCGGCTCGGGACCTTGAAGAAGACGAGGTCGCCCTTCTTGAGGTTCGACTTGGACACGTACTTGCCGACCTTCGCCTGCTCCCGGGCCGTGCGGGGGAGATTGTAACCGAACTTCTTGAACACGTGTTTCGTGAAGGACGAGCAGTCGAAGTAACGGGTCGTGCTCGTGCTCGCGCCGAACTTGTACGGCGTGCCGAGGTAGTTGTCCGCGTAGCTGATCAGCTTGTTCGCCGTCGAAGCGGATAGCGCGTCGGCCTGCCCGGCGCCGCCGAACCCGAGCGAGGCGAAGCCGATCGCGGTGCCGAGCGCAACGGCCAGGAGTCGTTTCATCATGGTGTGGATCCGTTTCATCTTGCTGCAGCTCCTTTCGTGTCGTCCGGTGCAGCTATTACATTACCAGAACCGGCATTTCCTAAATGATTCCTCGGTGAGCGCAAACGCAGCGCCGGCGCAGGTTGCAGCAAATTCATGAAAAAACGATTAAAAAATTCTCATGTTGGAAAGGAGGAAACCGCGTGCGCAAGGAACTGTATGTCTACGTTGACGGCAAGCCCGCCAGGGTGACGATCCGGCGCTACGGGGAGCGCGACTTCGACGCCCTGATCGACATCCAGCGCGAGAGCTTTCCGCCGCCGTTCCCGGAGGAGCTGTGGTGGAACAAGGATCAGCTCCGCGAGCATATCACGCGGTTTCCGGAGGGCGCGCTGTGCGCGGAGGTCGGCGGCAGGCTCGTCGGTTCGATGACGGGACTGATCGTCCGCGACGAGCAGCTCGCAGGCGCGCATACGTGGGAAGCGGCGACGGACGGCGGCTATATCCGCAACCACGACCCGGCGGGCGAGACGCTGTATGTCGTCGACATCTGCGTCATCCCCGCATTCCGGAAAGCCGGCATCGGCAAATGGCTCATGTCGACGATGTACGAGACGGTGGTCCATCTCGGCAAGAAGCGGCTGCTCGGCGGCGGCCGGATGCCCGGCTACCACAAGGTGAAGGACCGGATGACGGCCGGGGAGTATCTCAATCGCGTCGTGGCCGGCGAGCTGCACGATCCGGTGATCGGGTTCCTGCTCCGCTGCGGCCGGGTGCCGGTCGGCGTCGCGGAGAACTACCTCGAGGACGAGGAATCGTGCAACCATGCGGCGCTGATGGAATGGCGCAATCCTTTCCTGTGACAGGCGTGCGGGAAAAGGTTCACTATAGCCTCAAGGAGCGATTTCGAATATGGATTACGTGCGACTGACGTCGATCCGGGATCCGCTGTTCCGGCAGATGCACGAACTGCTGGGGCGTGTTTTTCCGAAGGAGGAAGTGCTGGCGTTCGAATTATGGGTGGAACCGCTCCGGGATGAGGGCATCCACGTCTACGCCGCCGTGCATGACGGGGAAGTCGTCGGCGCGACGGAGTACCGCTACTACGAGGACATGCGCGTGGCGGTGACCGATTTCACCGTGATCGGACGGGAGGGGCTGGGCATCGGCCGCTTCCTGGCCGAGAACCGGCGTAAAGATTTGGAGCGGCTCGCGGCGGAGACCCGGACTTCTCCGCTCGGCATGTTCGCCGAAATCTATGATCCGAAGAAGGCGAACGTTCCGGCAACGGAACTGACGCCGATGCATCCGTACGTGCGCCGCGAAGTGCTGTCCCATCTCGGCTACCGCAAGCTCGACCTCGACTACGTGCACCCGTCCTGGGACCACGAGGGGAACGCGGTCACCGGACTCGATCTGTGCTTCATGCCGTTCGACGAACGGACGACGTTCCTTCCCGCCTCGCTCGTCACGGCCTACCTCGAGCGCTATTACGCCGCGCTGCCGAACCGTCCCGAAAGCTGGTACGCGATGATGGACGGCCTGAGAAAACGCGCCGCGGTCGATCTGCTGCCGCTGTGACGCTTAGCCGGTACGGAAAGGACGGGAAGGCGATGACATGGACGCTGCGGTTCCTCGGAACGGGCGACGCGATGGGGGTGCCGCGCGTGTACTGCGATTGCGCCGTCTGCGCGGAAGCGCGCGCAACCGGCGTGAACCGGCGATTCCGCTCCTCGGCGCTGATCGACGGCGCCGACGTCGGGCCCGTCCTGATCGACTGCGGGCCCGACTGGGGCCGGATGATGGAGACGTCGGGCCTGCGTTTCGCGGAGCGGATGCTGCTGACGCACGCGCATTACGACCATATCGGCGGCCTGCCGGAGTGGGCGGACGCCTGCCGGTGGCTGAACCGGCGGGGAATCGCCTGGGCGCCGGGAGAGACGGTCGCCGAAGTGACGCAGCGGTTCCCGTGGCTCGACCGGCGGATCGAGTTCCGCCGCGCGGACGACGGCTTCCGCCTCGGGCCGTGGAACGCGCGCATCTGGCGCGTCAACCACGGGCACAACGGCCACGCGTACGCCTACCGGTTCGACCATGCGGAGACCGGCTGGTCATGGGCGTATTGCCCGGACGCGATCGGGCTGAGCGGGGAGGAGAAGGCGCCGCTCGCGGGACTCGATCTGCTCGTCCTCGGAACGAGCTTCTGGCACGAGCGGGCGCCGTACGAGACCCGTTCCGTCCACGACGTGGTCGAAGCGCTCGAGCTGCTCCGCGAGCTCGAGCCCGGGCAGGCGGTCTTCACGCATCTGTCGCATGACATCGACCTGACGCGCCGCTACGGCCTCCCGGAGAACGCGCGATTCGCGGAGACGGGGCTGGCCGTCAGGCTGGGCGGCTGACAACAAGCGCCGGCGCGGGACGGAAGTCATCCGGTTCCCGTTGCCGGCACTTTGTCATTTCGCTTTGTCATTTCGTTTCCGGAATCAATGTGCGGGCGACAATTTCGAAGCGGTCGTTGATCAATCCCACATAAAGCGGTCTATCCGGACTCCGCTCAAATTCGGTATCTTCTCCCGTGCCCCTTGGCAGGCCCCATTCCGCAAGCCGCCGGGCCGTCGCTTCATGCTGCGGAACGCCCTGCGCGCGGCTCTGCGCGGCGGGCGGCAGCAACGCGGCCGCCATCATCAGGCGGAAAGCAGGCAGGAGAACGGGGCGGACATGTCTGTTGACCGCAAGACGGACCGTCATCCGCATCCTTTCCGCCGCTGAACGAAGGATCCGCGGGAAGCGGGAACGTCGTCTTCGCGGCATTTTTTTCAAAATTATACATGATTGGGAGAAAGTTGTCGTGATATCGTCGGTTTTGCCGGATGCGGATGCCGGACAGAAACGGGGGGTCGGGCGGCTTATCCGGACCGGTCTGCGGACATGGCATCTTCGCCCGGGTCCGGAGGGACATGCCGGCCGCGCAGCCGGGCGAGCAGCTCTTCCGCCTTCGCTTGCGGAATATGGCGAATCTGCCAGGTGGCGGCGAAACCGCTGGACGCGGTGATGACTTGCAGCGTGGCGAGCTTCCGGCGCGCCTGGAGCGGCGACACCCGCAGCCGGTACCACTGGATGCGCCGGCGCGGGATGAGGCCGTATTGCAGGCTGAATCCCCCGAAACGGACGACGATCCGGTCGTCCCGCAAATGCCAGCCGGCTTGCCGGTGGCGAAGGAAGCCGAACAGCAGGGCGACGGCGGGCAGCGCCAGGGCGGTCCAGCCGTATCCGCCCGGAATCCAGATCAGACCCGGAACGGCGGCAATCGAGGCGACCGCGATGGGGAAGGCGATGTAGCCGGTCAACGCTTCCAGTCCCGGCCGGTAGAAGCTTTCCGGCCAGCCGGCTTCCGACGTGAACGACTCGAGCAGTTCGGGAAGTTCGCGCATCGGGACGAGCGGACAGAGAAGCGAATGGATCTGGCCGTCTTTCTTGATCGAGGCGTAGGTGACCAGGCTGACGCTGGCGCAGCCGAACAGGCGGCGCAGCAGATTCTGGTGCACGTGGATCGCCTGGATGCGTTCGAGCGCGACGGTAAACTGTTTGCGTTCGAGCAAACCGCGGCGGATCAGCAGTTTTCCGCCGTGCCGTTCGATGGTGAAGCCGAATTCCTTCGCCGTGATGACCGCCGTACCGAGAAGCCAGATGATGACGAAGGCCGCCGCCGCGAGCAACATCCAGTCCGCCGCGCCGGACGGTGTCAGGGCTTCCGCGGCGATCGCATCGAACAGGCCGAGATTCCACAGCCAGTCTTCCGCCTGCGAGTACAGCGCCATGATGATGACCAGGGACAGGAAGATCCGTCCGGAGGTCGCGCTGTACAGCAGGATCCGGCCGAACGGCACCCGGTATACCGCTCCGGGCGAAATGGTCCGTTCGTCCGTGCCGGCCGCAGCGCCCCCCGCGCCCGGCTCATGGGGCGGCGAATCCGCGCCGTCCTGCGACGGACCGGATTCCGGCGCTCCGGCATCCGAAGCGCCCTTGACCATGGCGGCGCGGATCCGTTCGGCTTCGGCCACGGTCACCGCGTTCAGCACGACTTCGGGCTTGCGGCTTCCGGCCGTCTCGATGACCAGCTTCTGCACGCCGAACAGCCGCTGCACGATGCCGGCCGACGTATCCACCGACTGGACGCGGTCGCGCGGGACGGTCAGCCGCTTGCGGATGAACAGGCCGTACTCGACATGCATCGCGTTCGTTTCCAGCCGGTAGACATAGCGGAGCCAGGAGAGCGCTCCAAGGGCGATGACCGCCGCGGTGAACAGCGCGATGCCGCCCCACATCCACAGCGGACGGATGTCGTCGCTCAGCGCGGTCGACAGAATGAACGCGATAAGCGGATAGATCATGTCCTTGACGATCTTCACAATGAAGAACAGGACGGAAATTGGGTGCTGCCGTCTCGGTTCATTAAAGTTCATCATCGGTGATCCTCGCCAACCTCGCAATCCGGGACTGGACTTCCTCGGCCCGCGCCGCGTCCAGCGCCGGAATTTCGTGATTGCCGGCCGCGGTCGAGAAGGTGACCGCAAGGAGGCCGTAGCGGCGCAGAATCGGGCCCTGTTTCGTGTCGACGTGCTGGATTTTGACCATCGGAATGAGCGTGCGCTTGCGGATGATGATGCCGTGGAGCAGCTCGATTTCGTCTTCGCGGATCGCGTATCGGAAACGCGCCATCCGCACCTTCGGCACGACATCGATTTCGAGCCACGCGGCGGCGGCGGCGATGACGGCCAGCGCGATGACGATCCATACGGGCCAGTCGAAGCGAAGCGTCAGCCACAGCACAATGCCGACGATAGCCGCATAGCCCGCGGCGGAGATCCATCCGGTCGTCCGCCAGACGCGCAGGGCGGCTTCATCGAGTTTCTCGTCGGGCAAGGGATAATGCAACGCCGGATCCCTCCTCTGGATGCAATCGTTGTCAATCCCTGCTGAACATGACGAGCAGCAGGCCTTCGCCGACCGTCACGACGCCTTCTTCGGCCTCCAGCACGTTGCTGATGCCGAGCGATTGTCCGATCTCGAGACGGGCGTCCTTCAGCGGGTAGCGGAAACCTTCGAGCGTGATGCCCGTGACGACCGGCGTCAGCGGCAGCAGCGACACGGTCGGGCGGTCCGTCCGGCGGAGCGTCAGCCGGTCGCCTCCGGCGGCCAGGCGGATCTCGTTCCGGCCGTCCGCGGCCACCGCCCGGACGCCGCGCCGGCGGGCGGACGCGAGCAGATGGACGTTCGCGAGCGAGTGATCGAAGCGCGTGCCGAGGGCGCCGGCGATCACGATCTCCTCCGGCCCATGCTCGAGCGCGCGGTTGAACGCGAGCTCCGTGTCGGTATGGTCCTTGTCCATCGGATCGACGATTTCGGTGCGGCGGCTTGCGCGGCGAATGATCTCAAGCTCGTCCGGCGTGACCGAGTCGAAGTCGCCGATCGCCAGATCCGGCGCAAAGCCCAGCTCGATCAGCCGGAGCGCGCCGCTGTCCGCGCCGATGAGCAGGTCGCCGGGGCGGATGAGCCGCGCCGGATCGTCCCCGAGATCGCCCCCGGCAAAAATGACGATGCGCTTTCCGTTGGCCATGGCGCCATCCCTCCGTGTCTTGTGCGTCCCCCGGCCGGGTAAAGCGGCCGGCGCCGTCCGCCCGGGCGGGCTGTATTCGCGCCTGCGCGGGGAGAACAGGCCGGGACTTGCGTGAATGCCTGCAAATTCTTGCCTTCCCAAGTATACCCGCGCGCGGCCCGTCAGGCCATACCCGAGGGGCGGCGGAACCGTTATTCACCGAAAAAATGGCAAATTCATGCAGAATACTGTTGCGTTCGATCGCGCGCCGTCTATAATAGGGTGAGGTGTGATTCGACAAGCCGCGTGAAACGCCGGCGTTTCCGGCGGCGCGGCCGGGGGAATACATGGCGGATGGAATGGCATGTCTTCGATGTCCTGAGCATGATCGGCACGGTCGCGTTCGCGGTGAGCGGCGCGGTTGTCGCGATGGAGGAAGAATACGATGTGCTCGGCGTGTTCGTGCTCGGCCTCGTGACCGCGTTCGGCGGAGGCGTGATCCGGAACGTGCTGATCGGCGTGCCGGTGACGACGCTCTGGAGCCAGGGACCGCTGCTGACGGCGGCATTCGTTTCGTGCCTGGCCGTCTTCGTGATGCCGATCGCCTGGTTGCGCCACTGGCGGCGAAGCGAGACGTTCTTCGACGCGATCGGGCTGTCGGCGTTCGCCGTGCAGGGCGCGCTCTACGCGACGCAGCAGAACCACGCGCTGCCGGCCGTCATCGTCGCGGCCATGCTGACCGGCATCGGCGGCGGGATGATCCGCGATCTGCTCGCGGGCCGCAAGCCGCTCGTGCTGCGCGAGGAGATCTACGCCGTCTGGGCGATGGCCGCCGGCCTCGTCATCGGGCTCGGCTGGGCCGACTCGACGGGCGAATACCTGGTCCTGTTCACCGCGGTCGTCGCATGCCGCATGCTGTCCGCGCATTACAAATGGCGGCTGCCGCGACGCTCGCTGCGCCACGCCTTCGCGGAATCCGTCCATGCCGTGCGGCCGGCCGCGGAAGGCGCGGGAAACCGGAAAGACACCGAATCGGAAGGAGCCGAATCATCATGATCCGCATCCTGTTCGTCTGCCTCGGCAACATCTGCCGCTCTCCGATGGCCGAGGCGGTCATGCGCCATCTGATCAGGCGGGAAGGACTGGAGGGGAAAGTCAGCGTCGATTCGGCCGGGACCGGAAGCTGGCATATCGGCAATCCGCCGCATGAGGGAACGCGCATAGCGCTCGACCGCCGGGGAATTCCGTGGGACGGCATCCGGGCGCGGCGCATTACGGAGGACGACTTGGACGCGTTCGACTACATCATCTGCATGGACACGGACAATCGGCGGAACGTCGAACGGATCGGCAAAGGGCGCGCCCGCGTCATGACGTTCATGGAACTCGTGAAGGACGCGCGCTCTCCGGACGTACCCGACCCGTATTACACGGGCAACTTCGAAGAAGTCTACGCCCTCGTGGAAGAAGGTTGCGAAGAGCTGTTGCGCCGCATCCGCAAGGAAATGAACGAAGCTCCGGCAGCGCCTTGAGGCGCCCGGAGCTTCGTTGCTTCCTACAGCCCGGCGAACCAGCGGAGCCCGTCGGGCACATCCTTCTGCCAATATCCCCACAGATGCTCGCCGTCCCGCTCGGTGTATTCGACGCGGGCGCCCCGCTCTTCCAGCAGTTTGCGCGCCTCCCGGTTCATCGCGACGAAATCGAAGATGCCCCGGTCCGTCCGGAACGCCGTCTCCTGCAGCCCGACCGTCATCCGGATGTTGAGACGGGACAGATCGCCGGCCGCGGCGATGGCCGCCCGCGATGACGGGTAGAACGCGCCGGAGAGCGACAGCACGTTGACGAACTTCCGCGGATACGCTAGTGCCAGTTGCAGCGAGACGGCGCCGCCGAGCGAGCAGCCCGCGAGAAGCATATATTCCGGCTCCGTCCTGACGGGGTAGCGCGCGGCGATATGCGGCACGAGCTCCTCGATGAAAAACGCGGTGTACGCTTCATGCAAATCGCCGTCCGGCGCGTACTCCCGCGTCCGCACCGACTTGTCGACGTCCACGCCGACGATGATGAGCGGCTCGATTTCGCCCTCGGCGATCAGGGCGGACGCGATCGTCGCGATCCGGCCGAAATTGAAGAAATCTTCGCCGTCCTGGCAGTACACGACCGGATATTCCGCCAGCTCGCTGTACCCGGGCGGGAGACTGACGCGCACATCCCGCGATCCGGTCGTCAGCAGGCGGCTGGGCACGGTTTCTTTCTTCACGATTCGCTTCGGGTGCGGTTCGGACATGGTTTCAATCGGCCTCCCTGGCAGCTCCGGACGGGCTGAATGTTTGGATGGGCGATGGGCAAACGTAAGGAAGCAGGCAGCGGCGTCCAACGTTGCCTCGGGTCCGGATTGTATCATCCTGTATCAATAAAAATTGACTTCTGTTTTATAAACAAAATCGTATGAAAATCAAAAAAAGTGTCGATAAATAAAGGATTTAATCGATTATCGTTTTGACCCGTTAACCGAAACAGTATTATAATGATTCTATAACAGAGTCCTTGCGGATTTCAATTCGACGAGGTGAACCTTATCCATGAGCAAACTGCCATATGAAGTGCATTCGGAGCCGGTGACGCCGCTCTCCATCCTGTCGCCCGAAGGCGAAGTTCTCCGGCCGGAACTGGTTCCGGATCTGACGGACGACCAGCTGCGCGAGCTCATGTACCGCATGGTGTTCACGCGCACCTGGGACGAGCGGGCGGTCAACCTCGGCCGCCAGGGGCGGCTCGGCTTCTACGCGCCGGTGTCCGGCCAGGAGGCGTCCATGGTCGGCAGCGAGTACGCGCTGAATCGGGACGATTTTCTGTGCCCGGGCTACCGCGACATGCCGCAGCTCGTCTGGCACGGCCTGCCGCTGTACCAGGCGTTCCTCTATTCCCGCGGCCATCAGCACGGCGGCCAGATTCCGGAAGACGTGCACGTGCTCATGCCGCAGATCATCATCGGGGCGCAAGTGCTGCATGCCGTCGGCGTCGCGATGGCGTTCAAGAAACGCGGCGAGAAGCGCGTCGCCGTCGCGTACACGGGCGACGGCGGCTCGTCGGAAGGCGATTTCTATGAAGCGCTGAACTTCGCGGGCGTGTACAAGCTTCCCGCGCTGTTCATCGTGCAGAACAACCGGTACGCGATCACGACGCCCTACGAGAAGCAGACGGCGGCGCTGTCGATCGCGCACAAGGCGCTCGCGGCCGGCATCCGCGGCGTCCAGGTCGACGGCATGGACGTGCTCGCCGTCTACCATGCGGTGCGCGAAGCGGCCGAGCGGGCGCGGAACGGGGAAGGCGCGACGCTGCTCGAGCTGCTGACCTACCGCTACCGCCCGCACTCGATGGCCGACGACGCGACGAAGTACCGGACGAAGGACGAGGAGGGCGAATGGGCGCAGAAGGATCCGCTCATCCGTTTCGGCCGGTACCTCGAGGCGAAGGGGCTGTGGTCCGAAGAGGAGACCGCGCGCGTCCGGGAAGAGGCGAAACAGGTCGTGAACGAGCAGATCAAGAAGGCGGAGTCGGTCGAGAAAATGACGGTCGCAGGCCTCATCGATTCGATGTTCGAGACGACGCCGAAGCATCTTGAGGAACAGAAAGCCGATTTCGAGTAAGACGGGGAGGAACCAGCGACATGGCGCAGATGAATATGAAGGAAGCGATCCGCGACGCCATCCGCACGGAGCTCAGGCGCGATCCGAACGTGCTGGTGTTCGGCGAGGACGTCGGCAAGGTCGGCGGCGTGTTCCGCGCGACCGAAGGACTGCAGGCCGAGTTCGGCGAAGACCGGGTGTTCGACACGCCGCTCGCGGAGTCGGCGATCGCCGGCATGGCGGTCGGTCTCGGCATCCAGGGGTTCCGGCCGATCGCGGAGATCCAGTTTATCGGATTCATTTTCGAGGCGATGGACCAGATGTTCGTGCAGGCGGCGCGCATGCGCTACCGTTCCGGCGGCCGCTACCACGCGCCGATCGTCTTCCGTACGCCGTGGGGCGGCGGGGTCAAGGCGGCGGAGCTGCACACCGACGCGCTCGAAGGCCTCGCGCTGCAGACGCCGGGCATCAAGGTCGTCGTGCCGTCCAACCCGTATGACGCGAAGGGCCTCCTGATCTCGGCGATCCGCGACAACGATCCGGTCTTCTTCATGGAGCACCTCAACCTGTACCACGCGTTCCGCCAGGAGGTGCCCGAGGGCGAGTACACGATCGAGCTCGGCAAGGCGAACGTCGTCCGCGAAGGCAAGGACGTGACGATCATCGCCTACGGCCTGATGGTGCACACGGCGCTGAAGGCGGCCGACGAGCTGGCGAAGGAAGGCGTCTCCGCCGAGGTCATCGACCTGCGCACGCTCGTGCCGCTCGACACGGATACGATCGTCGAATCGATCAAGAAGACGAACCGGGCGATCGTCGTCCAGGAAGCGCAGAAATCGGCCGGCGCCGCCGCCGAGATCATCGCGCGGATCAACGAGCTCGCGATTCTTCACCTGGAAGCGCCCGTGCTCCGCGTGGCGGGACCGGACACGGTCTATCCGTTCGCGCAGATCGAGGACATCTGGCTTCCGACGCCGGCGCGGGTCGTGAAGGCGGTCCGCAACGTGTTGGAGTTCTAATCGGGGGGGATAAGGCCAGTGGCAAGATTCGAATACCGGTTCCCGGAGCTGGGCGAAGGGCTGCATGAAGGCGAAATCATCAAGATCAACGTGAAGCCCGGCGACAAGGTCACCGATGACGACATCATCATGGAAGTGCAGAACGACAAGGCGATCGTCGAAGTGCCGTGCCCGGTGAACGGCACCGTGCTCGAGGTGTTCGTCAAGGACGGGCAGGTCTGCCATGTCGGCGAGGTCGTCGCGATCATCGACGCCGAAGGCGACGTGCCGGAGCAGGCGCCGTCCGCGGGCGGCGGGGCGCAGCAATCGCAGGCGCCGGCGCCGGAGGCTTCGGCGGCGACGCCCGGGGCGAGCGCGCCGACGGCACCGCCCGCGCCCGAGACTCCCGCGGCGGCTCCGGCAGCGGCTGAAGCGCCCAAGCCGGGCGGCCTCGTGCTCGCGACGCCGGGCGTGCGCAAGTACGCGCGCGAGAAGGGCGTCGACCTGACGCAGGTCGCCGGCACGGGCAAGAACGGCCGGATCACGCGCGAGGACGTCGACAGCGCGGCGGCGGGCGGCGCGGCTCCGACCGCTGCTCCGGCCGCGGAGGCGGCTCCGGCGGAAGCCGCGCCGAAGGCGGCTGCGGCACCGGCGGGCGCGCGCGTCGAGGAGCGCGTGCCGCTGAAGGGCATCCGCAAGGCGATCGCAAACGCGATGGTCAAGTCGGTCTACACCGCGCCGCACGTGACGCTGATGGACGAGGTCGACGTGACGAAACTCGTCGCGCTGCGCGCGAAGGCGAAGCCGATCGCGGAGAAGAAGGGCGTCAAGCTGACGTACCTGCCGTTCATCGTGAAGGCGCTCGTCGCCGCGCTGCGCGAATACCCGATCATGAACGCGTCGCTCGACGAAGAGACGCAGGAGATCGTCTACAAGAAGTACTACAACATCGGCATCGCGACGGATACGGAGGCCGGCCTGATCGTGCCGGTCATCCAGGACGCCGACCGGAAGAGCGTCTGGATGATCGCGGACGAGATCCGCGACCTGGCGGCGCGCGGCCGCGAAGGCAAGCTCGCGCCGCACGAGCTGCGCGGCAGCACGTTCACGATCACGAACATCGGCTCGGCGGGCGGCATGTTCTTCACGCCGGTCATCAATTATCCGGAAGTCGCGATCCTCGGCACGGGCCGCATCGCGGAGAAGCCGATCGTCCGGGACGGCCAGATCGTCGCCGCGCCGGTGCTCGCGCTCTCGCTCAGCTTCGACCACCGGCTGATCGACGGCGCCACGGCGCAACATTTCCTCAACTACATCAAGCAGCTTCTCGGCGATCCGGAACTGCTCGTCATGGAGGTGTGACCGATGGTCGTGGGCGACGCATCCATTGACATCGACGTGCTCGTCATCGGCGCCGGACCCGGCGGCTACGCGGCCGCCATCCGCGCCTCGCAGCTCGGCTTCTCCGTGCTGTGCGTCGACCGGCAGTACGTCGGCGGCGTATGTCTGAACGTCGGCTGCATTCCGTCGAAGGCGCTGATCACGGCCGCGCACCAGTATGAAGCGGTCAAACATGCGGCGCAGTTCGGCATCGAGACGGCCGAGCCGGCCGTCAACTGGGCGAAGGTGCAGGAGCACAAGAACAACGTCGTCGCGAAGATGACCGGCGGCGTCAACGCGCTGCTGAAGGGGAACAAGGTGCAGTTCTTCAATGGCGAAGTCATGTTCATCAACGAACACGAGGCGCGCGTCTTCAACGATCAGGAGATGCTGCGCTACCGGTTCAAACACTGCATCATCGCGACCGGCTCCCGGCCGATCGAGCTGAAGGCGTTCCCGTTCGGCGGCCGCATCCTGTCGTCGACCGAGGCGCTGTCGCTGCCCGAGCCGCCGAAGAGTCTGATCGTCATCGGCGGCGGCTACATCGGCATCGAGCTCGGCCAGATGTACGCGAAATTCGGCGCGAAGGTGACGGTCATCGAGGGCGCGGACACGATCCTGCCCGGTTTCGATCCGGAGATGTCGCGCCTTGTGGCGAAGAAGCTCGCGGCGTCGAACGTCGATGTCTTCACGGGCGCGCAGGCGCAGTCGGCCGAACAGACGGACGCGGACGTGACGGTGACGTTCACGGCCGGCGGAGAGGAAAAACGGGTGACGGCCGATTACCTGCTCGTCACGGTCGGTCGCCGTCCGAACACCGACGGCGAGCTCGGCCTCGACCTGATCGGCATCAAGCTGACGGAACGCGGCCTCGTCGAAGTCGACGATCAATGCCGCACCAGCATCCCGCATATCTACGCGATCGGCGATATCGTGCCGGGACCCGCGCTCGCGCACAAGGCGACGTACGAGGCGAAGGTCGCGGCCGAAGCGATCGCGGGGCTGCCGAGCAAGGTGGACTACCGCTGCATTCCGGCGGTCTGCTTCTCCGATCCGGAATGCGCGAGCGTCGGCCTGACCGACGCCGAGGCGAAGGCGCAAGGGTACAAGACGAAGGTCGGCCGGTTCTCGTACGGCGCGAACGGCCGCGCCGTCTCGCTCGGCGCCGCCGAAGGCTTCGTGAAGCTCGTCGCCGACGCGGAGACGGGCCTGCTGCTCGGCGCGCAGGTCGCCGGCCACGAAGCGTCCAACCTGATCGCCGAGATGGGCCTTGCGATCGAGATGGGTGCGACGCTGGAGGACATTTCGCTCACGATCCACGCGCATCCGACGCTCGGCGAGATGGTCATGGAGGCGGCCGAAGTCGCGCTCGGCCATCCGATCCACGCGATCGTCCGTTGACGGAGAGCCATAATCGAGAACATGGGGGAGGACTGCCGCGGTCGGCGGTTCCTCCTTTTGTTTTTTTGGAAGAGAAAGGAGAGAGACCGATGGAAAGCGCGCAAGACCGTAAGCCATGCGGCGCGTCCCGAACGATCATGACACAGCTCGTCTTCCCGCAGGACACGAATCATCACGGCACGATGTTCGGCGGCAAGCTGATGGAATACATCGACAAGACGGCGGCGATCGCCGCGATGCGGCACGCGCGCAGGCCGGTCGTCACCGCGTCGAGCGACAGCATGGATTTCCTGAAAGCGATCCGGCTCGGCGAGGTGATCCAGCTCGAGGCGTTCGTCACGCGCACGTTCCGGACGTCGATGGAAATCTATGTGAAGGTCGAATCCGAGCAGCCGTACACCGGCGAGCGGCAGACGACCGTCACGGCGTTCCTTACCGGCGTGGCGCTCGGGGAGGACGGCCGGCCGGCGCCCGTCCCGGAAGTCTTTCCCGAGACGGAGGAGGAGCGGCGGCTGCACGAGACCGCGCCGGAGCGGCACGCGCGGCGGCAGGAGCGCCGGCGGGGACGGAGCGGAAATTGACAAGTCCGCCGAAACATTTCCTCCGGACCCGTCCGAAACATGGTACAATGGGGATATCAACGGGAATGTCGGAGGGCGAGCGTTTTGAGCAAAAGCGAACGAGCGTATCTTGATCTGCTGGAGCATGTGCTGAACCATGGCGTGCGCAAGGAGGACCGGACGGGGACGGGGACGCTGTCGGTGTTCGGCTGCCAGATGCGCTTCGACCTGAACGAAGGCTTTCCGCTGCTGACGACGAAGAGGGTCGCGTTCCGGCTCGTGGTTAACGAGCTGCTCTGGTTCATCCGCGGCGACACGAACATCCGTTATCTGCTGCAGCACAACAACAACATCTGGAACGAATGGGCGTTCAAGCGGTGGGTGGAAAGCCCGGATTACGACGGTCCCGACATGACGGACTTCGGGCTGCGCGCGCAGCGGGATCCGGCGTTCGCGAAGCTGTACGGGGAGCAGGAAGCGATCTTCAAGCGCCGCATTCTCGAGGACGACGCATTCGCCGCGAAATACGGCGATCTCGGCAACGTGTACGGGAAGCAGTGGCGCAGGTGGGAGACGTCGCGGGGCGAGACGATCGACCAGCTCCGGAACGTCATCGCCGAGATCAAGCGAAATCCCGATTCGCGCCGGCTGATCGTGACGGCCTGGTCGCCGGAGGACGCGGTGCCGGAACGGGCGGCGCTGCCGCCGTGCCACGTCCTGTTCCAGTTCTGGGTCGCGGGCGGCAGGCTGTCGTGCCAGCTCTACCAGCGGAGCGGCGATCTGTTCCTGGGCGTGCCGTTCAACATCGCGAGCTACGCGCTGCTGACGCACATGATCGCCCGGGAATGCGGGCTCGAAGTCGGCGAATTCGTCCACACGATCGGCGACGCGCACATCTATCTGAACCACATCGAGCAGGTGAAGACACAGCTTTCCCGCGAGCCGCGGCCGCTGCCGACGCTTCGGCTCAATCCGGATGTGAAGTCGGTCTTCGACTACGGGATGGACGACATCGCCGTCGAAGGGTACGATCCGCATCCCGCGATCAAGGCGCCCGTCGCCGTGTAGAAGGGTTTTGTCGAGCATTTGCCGCCGGAGGTGGACATGTCGATCACGCTGATTGCCGCCATGGCGCGAGGCCGCGTCATCGGACGGGACAACGGGCTGCCGTGGAGGCTGCCGGACGACTTGAAATTTTTCATGCGGTCGACGCTCGGCCGCACCGTGCTGATGGGTCGGAAGACGTTCGAATCGTTGCCGGGCGGGCCGCTGAAGAACCGCCTGAACGTCGTGCTGACGCGCCGGACCGATTACCGGCCGGACGGCTGCGAGGTCGTCCATTCCGTGGAAGAGGCGTTGGCGCGGTACGGCGGCGGGGAACTGATGGTGGCGGGCGGCGCGGAAGTGTATGCCCTTTTTCTGCCCCATGCCGACCGGATGCTGCTGACGGAAATCGATGCGGTGGTCGAAGGGGACGCCTTTTTCCCGGAATGGGACACCGGCGACTGGACGCTTGTCGCAAGCGAGCATCATCCGGCGGACGAACGGCACGCCCACCCGTTCACGTTCAACACTTACATCCGCAATCCGGCCCGGGACTGATGGCATTCCCTTTTCCGGCGTACGTCACGGAGTGCAAATCGTTGTACGGATAATCCATTATGATCGGCGCCCGGGGATGGTACGATTAGGATCATCGAGACATGGCGCAACATGCGGCCGCACCGCGTTCGGTCGGACAAGGCCGATGGCGGGGCCGCCGGAAAGGGGAATTCCGATGTCCACGCCGACCGGATTCATGGAATACAAACGCGAGATTCCGAGGGACCGCGATCCGCTCGAGCGGGTTCGGGACTGGTACGAATTTCATCTCCAACTCGAGGAGGAGCAGCTCAGGACGCAGGGGGCGCGCTGCATGGACTGCGGCACGCCCTATTGCCATACCGGCATCGAGCTGGGCGGCGGCGTATCCGGCTGTCCGCTCCACAACCTCATTCCGGAATGGAACCATCTCGTGTACCGGGGGCTGTGGCGCGAGGCGCTCGACCGGCTGCACAAAACGAACAATTTTCCCGAGTTCACGGGCAGGGTGTGCCCGGCGCCGTGCGAAGGCTCCTGCACGGTCGGGCTGATCGGCGAGCCGGTCGCGATCAAGACGATCGAGCAGGCGATCGTCGACCGCGGCTTCGAGGAAGGCTGGATCGTGCCGCAGCCGCCGC
>Ga0310826_100656_pt1 | contig 28871 bp, 27 predicted proteins | sample WT_ome_FD_201306 | JGI IMG/M metagenome (GOLD analysis project Ga0310826, IMG submission 201306) | Sorghum-adapted microbial communities enriched on wild type (WT) sorghum from Joint BioEnergy Institute, Emeryville, California, United... ... | reverse complement strand
TGATGTTCGCCTCCAACCGGAATCCATATAAAATATATGAACAATTATTCATAAATTATAAATATCAAAAACGCAGCCGATTGGCAATCCCAAGAACGGAAACCGCACGCGGATCGTGCGGTTTCCCCAAAGCTAGACCGGCATGCGCTGTCTCCCTTCGCGCAGCGTTCTGCTCCACCAGAGCAGATCGTCGAGCACGCTGTGCAGGATGGCGGCATCCTGCTCGCCGCCTTGAAATTCGTCCTGCTCGATCCTCCTGTGCACGTTGAAGAGATGAAGCGCGTTGCCCAGCGGCGCCATGTTCAGTTCAACCAGCACGAGCCGCAGCTGTTCGACCGCGCGGATGCCGCCGGACGGACCGTACCCGATGAAGCCGGCCGGCTTGCGTCCTCATTCCGCGTACAGGTAGTCCAGCGCGTTCTTCAGCGCGGAGGGGAAACTGTGGTTGTACTCCGGGCACAGGAACAGGTAGCCGTCGGCCTTGCCGATCGTCTTCGCCCAGCGCCGCTGCAGCGGATCGGCGTATTCGCCCATGGCCGGCGGCTTCGCGAGGTTGAACACCGGGAAGTTCCAATCTTTCAGGTCGATCAGCTCAACGGTCATGTCCTGTCTCGCCGCGGCGACGCGATGGACCCATTCCCCGATCGCCCGGCCTTTGCGGCCTTCCCTGATGCTGCCGATGATGATCTGGATATGCATGTCGGTCATCCCCTTCCGAATGATATCAGTCGATCGTCAGGACGATCTTGCCGCGGCCGCGCCGGGTTTCGATCAGCCGATGGGCCTCGGCGGCCCGCTCCAGCGGGAACGTCTGCCGGATCAGGATGCGGAGCTTGCCCTGCTCATAAAGCTCGACCAACTCGGCGAGCCGGGCCGCGCTGCGCGCGGCGCGGATGACGGCGAGGCCGTGCTTTCCGATCAGCTCGGGAGCCGCGAAGGTGCAGATGCGGCGCGGGTCGCGCACCAGTTCGAGCGAAGCCAGCACCGCTTCCGCTCCGGCCGTGTCGATCGCGGCGTCGACGCCGTCCGGCGCGATGGCGCGGACCCGTTCGACGAGGCCTTCACCATAGGTCACCGGTATGGCGCCCAGCGAGCGCAGATAGTCGTGGTTGTATTCGCTGGCCGTTCCGATGACGGTGCCGGCGCCCCGAACCTTGGCGAGCTGCACGGCGATGGAGCCGAGCATGCCGGCCGCGCCGTGGATCAGGATCGTGTCGCCCGCGCGCGCGCCGATGGCTTCAAGCCCCATGTGGGCGCCCTGCCCGTTGCCGCTCAGGCCGCCGGCCACCGCCCACGGCATCGCCTCCGGTTTGCGCACGATCTGGTCCGCGCTCACCGCCACATATTCGGCATAGCCATTCAGGATGTTGAACCCGAGCACCTCGTCGCCGACCCGAAACCCGGTTACGCCTTCCCCGACCTGATCGATGACGCCGGCGAACTCGTTGCCCGGAATTTGCGGGAAACGGACCTCGACATTCCCCGGATACAGACCGCTGCGCACGCCGGTGTCGAAATGCTGCACGCCCGCCGCCTTCACCCGCACCCTCACCTGGCCCGGGCCGGCCGCGGGCTCGGGCAGCTCCATCAGCTCCATCACTTCCGGACCGCCGAACGATGCGAATGCCGCCGCCTTCATCATGCATCCCCCATTTCCTGTTCGTTTCTCGTCGCCAACAGTTTATAATGAATGCGAGATAAACAAAAATATATCTTTCCATATAAAGTCCATATACCTTGGTATATGATCGGGGAGGGGTTCGCATGGAACTGCTGCAGCTTCAGTATTTTCGCACCGTGGCCCGCATGGAGCACATGACGCGTGCGGCGCAGGAGCTGCGGATCGCGCAGCCCGCGCTCAGCAAGACGATCGCGCGGCTGGAAGATGACGTGGGGGTGCCGCTGTTCGACCGCCAGCACGCCAGAATCCGGCTGAACGCGTTCGGCAGGGCTTTTTTGCGCAAGGTCGATGTCGCGTTGAATCTGCTGGAGGAAGCGAAGCGGGAGGTGACCGAACTGGCGGGACTGGAGCAGGGGAACATCCGCATCGCGACATCGACGCTGGCCATGCTCACCGAACCGATCCGCAAGTTTCTGGACATGCATCCGAACGTCAACATGCAAATCACGCACGCGTCTTCTCATGGGGAAATGGCCGCGTCCATCAAGTCGGGGGAGGCGGACATCGGATTCTCGGTGATGCCGCTCGACCGGGAAGGGGTGGCGCAGGCCCGGGCGATGAGCGAAGAGCTGTTTCTGGTCGTGCCGCGGAAGCACCGGCTGGCGAACCGGTCCGCCGTCCGGCTCGCCGATGCCGCCGATGAGCCGTTTGTGGGGTACAAGGAAGGATTTGTGTTTCAGGAGACGAACGAAGCCTTGTTCCGGCAGGCCGGCATTGCGCCGAGATTCGTCTGCCGGGTCGACGAGCCCGCCGCGGTGCTCAGTCTCGTGCGGACGGGACTCGGCGTCGCGCTGTTCGGCTGCGTGGACCCGGACGACTCCGAACTCGTCTATCTGCCGGTCGAGCGTCCGGTCTGCCGGCGCGACTACTGGCTCGTCTGGACGGAGAATCGGTACCTCTCCCTCGCGGCCCGGAAGTTCATCGAGTTCGCGCTCAATCATTTCGCCGAAGAGAGCCGGAGCGCAGGCTGAAAGCGAACGCGGCCGCCAACCCGGCGGCCGCCCGCACGTCCGATGGTCACCCTTCGACCATCTTGATATAACGAATGTCCTTGCCGCCGACGACGGCAATGAAGATGTCGGTATCGGTTCTGTAGACGGGTGTTCCGACGGGCAATCGGCTGGCCGCGCCATCCGCGAACTCATCGGGGTCGATTGTCCGTTTGGCGATCTGGCCCAAAAGTTCCGTCTTCGCGTACTCGCGTTGTTGCGCCCAATCCAGATGTTCCGCGTTGATGTAAACGACGCCCCCGAAATAGAAAATGTCGGCTTCCGGATTGTCCAGAAAGTCCGCGGGGGTCGGATTGCCGATGATCGCTTGCCGGTATTGTTCCGCGGTACGTGAAGCGTCCGACGGAGATGAGGGTTTTTCCCCGCACCCGGCGAGGAACAACGCGAATGCGGCAAGGAATAGCGCATACTTGAAGCGGGTATTGAACGCCTTTTTGTTCAAAATGTGTATCCCCCCATGCTTATTCTTCCGTATGCTTTGACGGTCCATTGTCTGGAAATGTTTCCAGACCGGTTCGCGTGACCTGAAATTCAAAAAACGGACGAAAGCGCGTTTCGCTGGTCCCGGACAGTCAGTTGGCGTAATATGGTTCACAGGTATGTCTGTCCACAAGATTGGTGCGAGGAGGGCGAGTATGAACTTTATTTTGGAAGAGGCTGTGGAGATTTTGGAGCGGACGCCGCGCACACTGGAAGCCATGCTGACGGGACTGTCCGGGCCGTGGCTGGCGTGCCGCGAAGGCGAAGGGACGTGGAGCGCGTCCGAGGTGGTCGACCATCTGATCGAAGCGGAGCGAAGCAACTGGATTCCCCGGATCGAGTGGCTTCTCGAGCATGGCGAGGAGCGGACGTTTCCGCCGTTCGACCGGTTCGCCCATCTTCACCATCCGCCCGGCCGGACGCTGGAGGAGCGGCTGGCCGGGTTCCGGGAGCTCAGGGCCGCGAGCACGGCCAGACTCCGGGCGATCGTCGACCCGGAACGGCACCTCGGGCTCAGGGGGCGGCACCCGGAATTTGGCGGCGTGACGCTGGGCCAGCTGCTCTCGACCTGGGTGGTGCACGACCTGACGCACCTGGCCCAGATCATCCGGGTGATGGCCAAACGGTACCGCGACGACGTCGGCCCGTGGGTGGCGTATCTCAGGATATTGAAGGGATGAATCGCAACGCCTATGCCGCCTTGTGCGGCGCTTTTTTTTCTGCGACGGCTCCGCGCGCCTCTGTAACGAGGTATCCTCGTTACAGCCGCCTCATCCCGGCTCCTCATGCTCCCGTTACGTGGTCAGTCGAAGTTTATTTCATACCAACGCTTCCATTCACCGGCCATCCGAGGAAGTATTTTATCCCGCCGATCCGCCCACACTGACGGATATTCAACAAAATTGCCGGATCGCGTCGTTGTGATCGGTTTGAAAGCGCTTTACTATGATACTGCACCCACTACACCATGAACAGAAGGGGATTGTGAGCATGAAGAAGGCAGGGACAAGGCATCTCGTCGTGCTGGTTGTGCTGGTTCTGATGTTCGGCAGCCTGATCGCCGCCTGCGGCAAGACGACCGGCGGCAAGGAGTCGAAGGAACTGACGCTCTACTACTCCCACGCGGCCGATTGGTCCGACCCGATCATCAAGGAGTTCCAGGAGAAGACGGGCATCACCGTCAACCTGGTCGGCGGCGGCACCGGCGAACTGATCGCCCGGGTCAAGGCGGAGAGCGCCAACCCGCTCGGCGACGTGCTGTGGGGCGGTTTCGTCGACGGCTACGCGGTCGTGGACGAGTATTTCGAATCGTACAAATCGACGGAATACGACGATCTGATCGACGAGGCGAAGAGCCCGAACAACACGTGGTACGGCTTCAACATCGAGCCGATGGTCATCATCTACAACCCGAAGCTGGTGAAGCCGGAAGAGGCGCCGAAGAGCTGGGAAGACCTGACCGATCCGAAGTGGAAGGGCAAAATCGCCCACGCCGACCCGGTCAAATCCGGTTCCTCCTTCACGGCGGTCGTCAACATGATCCTGTCGAAGGGCAAGGGCGAGGAAGGCTTCGAATTCCTGAAGCGCTTCGTGGACAACCTCGACGGCAAGCTGATCGGCAGCTCGTCCGGCACGTTCAAGGGCGTCGCGGACGGCGAGTACAGCGTCGGCATCACGTATGAGCAGGGCGCGCTGAAGTACATCGAATCCGGCGCGGATCTCGCGGTCGTCTATCCGTCCGACGGCAACACGCTCCTCACGACGGGGCTCGCCATCATCAAGGGCGCGAAGAACAAGGAGAACGCGCAGAAGTTCGTCGACTTCGTGCTGGGCAAGGAAGTGCAGTCGCAGATCGGCAGCATCTACCGCCGTCCGGTGCGCACGGACCTGCCCGAAGTCCAGGGCATGAAGCCGCTGAACGAACTGGTGAAGATCGAATACGACATGGACTGGGCCATCGCGAACAAAGACCTGATCATGGAGAAGTGGAAAGCGTTCATCGTCGCCAGCGAATAATACACGGGGTGTGAGACTGTGAGCCATCATGTGGTGATCAACAACGTCGTCAAGAAATACGGGGATACGACTGCGGTAAAAGGCATCCAGCTGTCGATCGGGAAGGGGGAATTCTTCACCATTCTCGGTCCGTCCGGCTGCGGCAAGACGACTTTGCTCCGCATGATAGCCGGTTTCAACTCGATTGATGAAGGCGAAATCCTGTTCGACGGCAAACGGATCAACGACGTGCCCGCGCATCTCAGGAACATCGGGATGGTGTTCCAGAACTACGCCATCTTCCCGCACATGTCGATTTTCAAGAACGTGGCGTATGGCCTGAAGGCGCGCAAAGTGCCGAAACAGGAGCTTGCGGCCCGGGTGAACGAAGCGCTGGAACTGATGCGAATCAGCCAGTACCGGGACCGGGATCCGTCCCAACTGAGCGGCGGCCAGCAGCAGCGGGTCGCCCTCGCCCGGGCGCTCGTCATCCGGCCCGTCATCCTGCTCATGGACGAGCCGCTCTCGAACCTGGACGCGAAGCTCCGGGTTGAAATGCGCAACGCGATCAAGAAAATCCAGCGCGAGCTCGGTATCACGACGATCTACGTCACCCACGACCAGGAGGAGGCGCTCGCCGTCTCCGACCGGATCGCGGTCATGAACCAGGGCCGGGTCGAGCAGATCGGCACGCCGCAGGACATCTACATGAAGCCGGCCACGCCGTTCGTCGCCGGGTTCATCGGCACGACGAACTTCCTTTCCGGCGTCGCGGAGCCGCAGCCCGGCGGCGGCTCCGTGCTCCGGATCGAAAACGCGAAGACGGTGACGGTGCCCGGCACGTGGCGCGGCCGGACGATCGTCGGCCTCCGTCCGGAGCACCTCCATCTCGCCGAGGCGCGGGAAGGGGAGCTCACCGGCACGATCACGCTGGCGACGTTCCTCGGCGACTTCATCAACTACGAGATCGAGCTGGCCGGCGGCAAGACGATCGAGGTCAACGAATACACGAAGGATACGCAGCAGATCCGCGTCATCGGCCAGCGGGTCAGCGTCATCCCGGACCTCGCCCGCATGAACCTGTATCCCGATGAAGGCGGAGGGGTGCCGGCATGAACAGGTTGAAGCTCAGGGCGCCGTCCTTCTGGACGGTGACGGTCATCGTGCTGACCGCGCTCGTCATCCTTTTTCTCGTCTATCCGTTCGCTTCCTTGTTCCTGAAGAGCTTCTTCCATCCGAATACCGGCGATGTGTCGCTGGTCAACTACAAGAAGTTCTTCGACACGCCCTACTACTTCAACACGCTGAAGCGAAGCCTGCTCGTCTCCACGGTGACGACGGTGCTGGCGGTGCTGCTCGGCGTCCCGGTCGCCTACATCACGAGCCGGTTCAACGTGTGGGGCAAGCCGGTGATCAACGTCATGATCATCCTGTCGATGCTGTCGCCGCCGTTCATCGGCGCATACTCCTGGATTCTGCTGCTCGGGCGGAACGGCTTCATCACGAACCTGATGGAGAAGATCGGTATTACGATGCCCACCATCTACGGTTTTTATGGGATGGTGCTGGTGTTCACGCTGAAGCTGTTCCCGTACGTGTACCTGTACGTCTCCGGGGCGCTGGGAAGCATCGACAGCTCGCTGGAGGAAGCGGCCGAGAGCCTCGGCATGAACAAGCTCCGGCGCATGCTCACCGTGACGTTCCCGGTCATCATGCCGACGATCTCGGCGGCCGCGCTCGTCGTGTTCATGACGTCGATGGCGGACTTCGGCACGCCGCTGCTCATCGGCGAGGGCTACAAGGTGCTGCCGGTCGTCGTCTACGAGGAATACATGAGCGACATCGGCGGCGACACGATCATCGCGAGCACGCTCAGCACGATCATCGTGCTCTGCGCGGTCGTCGTCCTGTTCCTGCAGAAGGCGTACGTGTCCCGGCGGAACTACCGGATGAGCTTCATGCGGCCGCCGCAGGTGCAGAAGGTGAGCACCGGCAAGCGGATCCTTCTGACCGCGATCGCCTTCGTCGTCGCGTTCGCCGCGATGCTGCCGCAGTTCACGGTCATCGTCACGTCGTTCCTGAAGACGCGGGGACCGCTGTTCGTGGCCGGCTTCAGCCTTGACAGCTACAGGCAGATCGGGTTCAAATTGTCGAAGAACATCATGAACACCTTCCTGTTCTCGAGCATCGCGATCGTGCTCATGATTCTGCTCGGCCTCTTGCTCTCGTACATCGTCGTGCGTCGGACTTCGAAGCTGGCGCCGTTCCTCGACGCGTCCGCGATGTTCCCGTACGTCATTCCGGGAGCGGTGATCGGGATCGGGCTCGTCACGGCGTTCAACAAGCCGCCGCTCCTGCTGACCGGCACGATGGCGATTCTGATCGTGTCCTACATCATCCGCAAGTTGCCGTTCATCCTCCGGTCCAGCACGGCGATTCTGCAGCAGATCGATCCGAGCATCGAGGAGGCGTCGATCAGCCTCGGCGTTCCGCCGATGAAGACGTTCTTCAAGACGACGGCGATCCTGATGATTCCGGGGCTCATCTCCGGCGGCATCCTGAGCTGGGTGTCGACGATCAACGAGCTCAGCTCCACCCTGATCCTGTACGCCGGGAACACGGGCACGATCTCGGTGGCGATTTTCAACGAAATATTCAAAGACAGCTTCGGCACGGCGGCGGCGCTCGCTTCGATCCTGTCGTTCGCCACGGTCATCTCGCTGGCCATTTTCAACAAGGTGTCCGGCGGACGCAGCGTGCTGATGTAATTCCGGAGGGGAGATGTCGGGCGCATGGAGCGTTTGATGGACAAGGCCGTCGAGGCGGTCACCAGCCTCGGCGAATTCGTCCGCGAAGAGCGGAAGAAACTGAAGGTGGACGAGAAAGGGTTCGCGAACTTCGTCACGAACATCGATCTCGAAGTGCAGAACCGGCTGCAGGAGCGGCTCGGCGCGCTGGCGCCGGACGCCGCCTTCCTGTCGGAGGAGAGCCCGGATGTGGATTGGGATGCCGGCCGTCCGTGCTGGATCGTCGATCCGATCGACGGCACGACGAACCTGATCCATGGCTACCCCCACGTGGCGATTTCCGTCGCCTGGTTCGACGGCGGGGACCGGCTCGGCATCGTCTACAATCCGTTCGACGGCGAGCTGTACACGGCGGCGCGGGGCAAGGGCGCCTTCCTGAACGGCGAGCCGATCCGCGTGTCTGAAGCCCGCAGGATGGAGCAGACGATCATCGGCTTCGGCCTGCCGTACAACCGCGACCGGGCCCGCGTCATGTTCCGGGCGGCGGAGAAGGTGTTCGCCACCTGCCAGGACATGAAGCGCAAGGGGGCGGCGGCCCTCGATCTGTGCTATGTGGCGGCCGGACGTCTGGACGGCTACTTCGAGGTCGATCTCAATGTCTGGGATTTCGCCGCCGGGTGCGTCATCCTGGAGGAGGCGGGCGGCGAAGTGTCGGACTGGCTCGGGCGGCGGATCGGGCCGCACACCCGGAAGGCGGATCTTCTGAGCAGCAATGGCAAAATCCACAGCTTGCTGCTTTCGCTCGTTCAGTCAACAATAAAATAACGGACACGGAAGAACGCCGACCGCGATTCCTGGAGATGGGCATGGTGAGATCGTCATGACGAAGACGAACAGTTTCTTTCACAGACTCCTGCGCCTGCTCGTGGTGGTCGGGGTTCTTCCGCTTTTTATCATCGGGCTGCTCACATACGGGTTCTCGCGGGAATTGTTCCTGGAGCAGTACAGCCGGCAGGCGCTGGCGCGGGTGAACGGCGTGGCGGAAAGTCTGGACCGGCTGGCGGAAGAGTACGGCAACATCATCGGCACGCTGGCGGAAGACGCCGGCATCCGGGAAGCGATCGCCGGCGGGCTGGAGGAGCGGCGCGCGGACATCGAGCAGCGGATCCATCTGCTGCTCGCCGGCCACACGTTCAAACCGTCCGTATACGTGCTGGACCGGCAGGGGAGACTTTCCTTCGGCACCGGCGAGCTGCCCGCCGTCTACAACCCCGTCCGGCAATCGGGCTGGGGCATCTTCCGCGCCGCGCACGAAGACGGACCGCGGCCGAAGGTGTACGCCCATCGCCATGAAGCGGCGGGCGGCCGGGTCGTGACGCTCAGCCTGATCCGCACCCTCCAGGACGGGCAGGGGGGGACGATCGGCTACGTGATCGCCGACGTGTACCGGGACGATCTCGAGCGGCTGCTCCTGCAGGAGGACACGCTGTTCTCGACGAGCTACCTGGTGCTCGACCGTTACGGGTTCACGGTGCTCCATACGGCGAGTCCGGAGCTTGAGGGGACGCTGGACCGGATCGGATACCGGCGGATCATGGCGGAGAGCGAGGAGCAGGTGCGGACCGGGCGGGACGCGGGCGGGGAGCGCGTGCTCTTTTTCGCGGAATCGGCGAGGACCGGGCTGACGGTGATCGGGCGCACGCCGTACGAGGTGGTGAGCCAGAGCACGGGCTACATCCGCATCCTGTTCGCAAGCGCCGCGGCGATCAGCCTGCTCACGTGCCTCGCGTTCGCCTACGGCATGGCGAGGCGGATGTCGACGCCGATCATCGAGCTGGTCAAGGGCATGAAGCGGGTGTCCCGCGGCGATTTCTCCGCGCGCGTCTCCGCCGTCGGCAACGACGAATTCGGGCTGCTCGGCAGCGGCTTCAACCAGATGACCGAGAGAATCGAGAAATTGCTGCAGAGCGTGAAGGAGGAGCAGCGGCGGTTCCGGATCGCGGAATCGAAAGCGCTTCAGGCCCAAATCAACCCGCACTTCATCTACAACACGCTGGACCTGATCAAATGGAGCGCCAAAATGAACGAGACCGCGCAGGTAAGCACGATCGTCACCCAGCTCGGCCGGCTGCTCCGGGGCGTCATCCACGTGAAGCGCGAGAAGGTGTCCGTCCGGGAGGAGCTGGAGCTGGTGGACAGCTACCTGAACATCCAGAAAATCCGGTTCTCGGACCGGCTGTTTTTCCATTTCCGCATCGATCCGGACATCATGGAGGCGACGATCCCCCGGTTCACGATCCACCCGCTCGTGGAGAACGCGATCGTGCACGGGTTCGAGAACAAGAACGGCAAGATGTTTCTGGTGGTAAGCGGTTACATTCGGGACGGGAACCTGGTGTTCGAGATCATCGACAACGGCATCGGGATGACGCCGGAGACGATCGAGCGCATTTTCTCCGAGCGGAACGGCGACAGCACCGGCATCCTGAACGTGCACAAGCGGATCCAGCTTTATTACGGCGAATCCTACGGCATCCGGATCTCGAGCGAACCGGACAAGGGGTCCGTCGTCACGGTCGTCATGCCCTGGCAGGATGTCATGCCCCGGCAGGAAACCACATCTCGGCAGGGAGGGGAACCGCATGCTGAAAGTCGTGGTCATTGAAGACGAGATCATGCTGCGCAACGGCCTGCTCTACACGATGCCCTGGGAAGAGTGGGAATGCGAGGTGATCGGCCACGCCGACAACGGGCTGTCCGGGCTGGAGCTGATCCGGCGCGTCCGTCCGGACATCGTCGTCACCGACATCAAGATGCCGGGGCTCGACGGGATCGAGATGATCCGGCAGGCGAGCGGCGAAGCGGACTGCGAATTCATCCTGATCACCGGTTACAGCGAGTTCGAGTACGCGAAGAGCGCGGTCGACCTCGGCGTGCTCGGCTACATCCTGAAGCCGATCGACGACGAGGAATTCCGGCGGACCGTGCGGAAGGCGGTGGACAGGATCGCGGAGAAGCGGCAGATCGGCCGGGTGCTGACGGAGCGGCCGGAGGCGATCGTCGAAGAGGTCGAGAAATATCTCCAGCCGGACGCGGCGTCGCACAACCGTTATCTCGATCTGGCCATCCAATTCATCCACGACCATTACCGGGAAAACATCACGCTGAAGGACATCGCCGACCATCTGCAGATCAGCGAGAGCTACCTGACGAAAATTTTCCGCGGCAAAACGTCCTACAGCGTCGTCGAATACCTCACCCAGTACCGGCTGAAGCAGGCGATCGAGCTGCTGATGGACGCGAGCGTGAAGATTTACGAGATCGCCGGGAAGGTCGGCTACCAGGACTCGCGCTACTTCAGCACGCTGTTCAAGAAGGAGATGGGGCTGACGCCTTCGGAGTTCCGGAATTACTATCTGCATCACGGCATACGCGCGGAGCCGGGGGCGAACGGGTTATAATGGAAGCGGGGACGGACGTTCCCGCTTCTTGTGCGTTTCGGGAGGGATGTTCGATGAACGTTCGAGTCGGCAGACTGCGGCCGCTGCCCGTCATCGGAGCGATCGCCGCCCTGGTCCTCGCGCTGCTGGTCGCGGTAGTGGAGTCAGGCAAATCGTTCGGGCGGACGCAGGCCGAGGTGTGGCGGCTCAACTGGGGGTTCGACGCGCCCGAGCCGGAGCGGTTGGAGCGGATCGTCGCGTGGCCCGGCCGGGACTACGCGCAATACGTAATCGCACGGTACGGGGAAGACGCGGTCCGGGAGCTGCTGGCCATGTCCGATTGGGAGGGCGCCGGCGCCGCGTCCGGGCGGGTTGCCGCGCTGGTGCAAGCCTTCATGGAGGACCTCATGGCTTGGTACCCGGAAGACCGGGAGAACATCGCGCGGCAGTTCGAGCGCCACCCGCCCGTCTTCGACGGGCAGAGCCGCTGGTTCGTCAAGGAAGAACCGGACGGCGACCGGCTGATCGCCATCCTGAATCCCGGACTGCGAACGCTCTACGTATTGGAATCCTATCGTTGATCGGGATAAAGGCATCCGCCCGGCGCATCTTCAGACGGCCGGGCCGTTTGTCGAGGGTTGAGGCGGGGCTATGCGCGATCTTGTGCCCCGCCGTCGTTCATGGCGCGGTCATAATTGAGCCGCAGCAGTTCGATCGCGTTCTTCGCGGAAGTCTCGTCGGCGATCCGCACCGTCACCCAGTTCGAGGCCGGGTGAATGTGGTGCGGCGACGCCTTGCCCCGGGCGATCGCCTCGTCGCGCGCCGCGCGGGGCAGCGGAATGTCGACATGCGCAAATCCGTGCGTATGGCCGATTTCCCGTCCGTTCACGCGGAATTCCGTGCCGCCGAACCGGTGCGGCCCGGTCGTCACGCCGGGCCATCCGCACACTTCTTCGAACCAGGCCGGCCGCCCGCTGTTCTCCGTCATCCTTCCGTCACCCTCCTCTTGTGCGCGATGACGGCGCCGAAGCTGAGCCGGTAGACCATGAGCAGCGTCAAGTGCAGCGCGGCGAGCGCCGCGTAGATCAGGCCGAACGCGTCCGGGGCAAGCCCGGGCAGTCCGGGCAGGGCGCCGCTCCGGCCCGCCTCGACGGCGACGCCGTACAGGCCGGCCGCCGCCGCGGTGGAGAGGAAGTTCGTCATCGAGAAGAGCCCCATGCCGACGCCGGCTTCCGTCTTCGGCAGCGTGCCCGACACAGAATTGGTGATTGCGACCTGCATGAACGTCTGCCCGACGTTGCCGAGCACGAGGACGAGCGGAATTCCCCAGACGGGCAGCGTGCCCGCGAGGAGCGCCAGCAGCGCGAAGCAGGCGATCAGCAGCCCCGCGGCGATCGCGTAGAGGACCGGGTTGCCCTTCCGGTCCGCCAGCCTGCCGCCGCGCCGTCCGAGCACGGCCGACGCGAACGCGGCGGGCACGAGCGCGAAGCCGATCCAGCGCGATTCGAGTTCGTATATTTCCGCCAGCAGCATCGGCGAGAGCAGGAACACGCCGTTCGAGGCGGCGGCGATCAGCGAGGTCATGATCAGCCCGGTCCGATACAGCGGCCTGCGGAACAGGTCCGGCCGCACGAACGGCTCCCGCGCGCGCCGGATATGGAGGATGAACAGCGCCAGCGCGGCGGCGAACGCCGCGAACAGCCACGCGTTCCACCAGGTGAATCCGAGCAGCAGCGCCGCCGTCGCCAGCAGCAGCAGCCCGCCGCCGGCGGCGTCGAAGGTGCCGGGACGCGCGCCGCCCCCGGGCTCGCCTTCGGCCAGAAACTTGCGGAACAGCGGCAGCGGCGCCAGCATCAGCAGGGACGGCACGAACAGCCACCGCCAGTTCGCGAAGGAGAGCAGCAGCGCCGAGACGACCGGGCCAAGCACGCCGCCGATCGCGAGCCCGACCGCGGTCATGCTGATCGCCGAGCCGCGGCGCTCCGGGGCGAAATACCGGATCGGCAGGATCATCGCCATCGCCGGCACGACGGACGCGCCGGCCGCCTGCAGCAGCCTTCCGGCGAGCGCCGTCCAGAACGACTGCGACAGGAGCCCGGCCAGGGAGCCCGCCGCGAAGACGAGCAGCCCGGTCGTGATGATCGGTCTGAGCGCGAACCGGTCCGCCAGTTTGCCCCAGACGACGGTGCCGAACCCGTAGATGAGCGTGTAGCCGGAGGACAGCCAGCTCGCCTGCGCCAGCGTGATTCCGAACTGCCGGCTGATCTCCGGCACGACGATGTTGAACATGTGGACGCTCATGAACGACAGCGCCGCCGTGACCATCATGAGCCGCATCAGCTTCATGCCGGTCCGCTCCCGCTGCTCCGCATGCCGGTCCGCATGCGGTTCCGCAGGTGCCGCAGCTACCGCCGCACGAGTCTCCGTACTCGCCGTTTGCGCCTCCCGCGTCGTCCGGCCGTCAGTCATCATCCTCCGCGCCTCCTTCCCTGTCCGCCTCGTTCCTCGCCGCTTCGACCAGCGCCAGCGCGTTCGCCGACATGCGCTTGATCGTGCGCAGCATGAACTCGCATTCTTCCTCGGTGAGCCCTTCCTCGAGCGTCTCCCGCCAACGCCGGAGCTTGCCCTGGATCACGTCCTTCAGCCTGAGCCCCTCCGGCGTCAGCGTGACCGCGTAAGCCCGGGCGTCGGCCTCGTCGCGCGTCCGCTTGACCAACCCGAGCTTCTCGAGCCTGCCGATCGCCCGCGCCGTCGCGGCCTTGTTGATGTAGAGGCTTTGGGACAGCGCCTCCTGGGAGACGCCGTCCCGCTCGTACAGGTTCACGAGGTAGATGTACTCCGACGAGCGGATGCCGTACGGCTTCAGCTCCCGGTTCAGATACATCTGGAACTGGCGATGCAGCACCGAGATCCATTTCGCCACGCTCTCCCGGTGGGTGCCCTGGGTTTCGCTCATCGTGCGTCGCCTCCGTCTGTCGGAATGGTTGATAAGTCAACTATATACCGTTAACGTTGACATGTCAACGATTAAAGACCCAAACATTCAACCCCACCAATATTTCCGTTTTGGCCAGGGCGTCTGCAGGGATCGTTTTTTGCCTCCCCATTGACATATGAAAACAATCATGAAATACTGTATATATACGATATATACGGTATATACGTTATATACGGAGTGGGCCGATGGACATTCTGATCAGCAACAGCAGCGACAAGCCGATCTACGAGCAGATCACCTCGCAGATCAAGGCGATGATCATGAGCGGCAAGCTGGCGGCGGGCGAGCCGCTGCCGTCGATCCGCCACATGGCGAGGGAGCTCCGGGTGAGCGTCATCACGACGAAGCGGGCGTACGAGGATCTGGAGCGCGACGGGTTCATCGAGACGGTTCCCGGCAAGGGCAGTTTCGTGGCCGCAAGGAACCTTGCGCTGATTCGCGAGGAGCAGCTCAAGGCGGCGGAAGCCCGGCTGTCGGAGGCCGTCGGGATCGCGAAGCGAAGCGGCATTACGCTGGATGAGCTGACGGAAATGCTCAAGCTGCTTTACGAGGAGGAATGGCGATGACGGCGATCAGGGTGGAAGGACTCCGCAAACGCTATCCCCGTTTTGAATTGAAGGATGTCAGCCTGGAAGTGCCGAAGGGGAGCATCGTCGGCTTCATCGGCGAGAACGGCGCGGGCAAGACGACGACGATCAAGGCGATCGTCGGCGCGATCCGCAGGGACGCCGGGAAAATCGAGATTTTCGGGCGGGATTTCGCGCGGCATGGCAAGGCGCTCAAACAGACAATCGCCGTGGTGACGGAGGAGAGCTTCTTCCACGAAGAGTTCGCCGCGAAGGATGTCGCCCTCGTGTTGCGCCGGTTGTATGACCGCTGGGACGACGCGCTGTTCCGGCATTATCTGGACCGGTTCAATCTGCCCCCGGACAAGCGGATCAAGGAACTGTCCAGGGGCATGCGCATGAAGCTCGCCATCGCGGCCGCGCTGTCGCACCATCCGAAGCTGCTCATCCTGGATGAGCCGACCAGCGGGCTCGATCCCGTCGTGCGGAGCGAAATTCTGGATGTGTTCCTCGACTTCATCCAGGACGAGGAGCATGCGATTCTGTTCTCCTCCCATATCACAACCGATCTGGAGAAAATCGCCGACTACATCGTGTTCATCCATGACGGCCGGATCATCCTCAGCCGTCCGAAGGACGAATTGATCGAGCGATACGGGATCATGAAATGCGGGCTGGACGAGTTCCAGAGGGTGGATGCGGCGGATTGCGTGGGGGTGCGGCGGTACGGTTTTGGATGCGAAATGCTGGTCAGGGATCGGCAGGCCATGCGGCGCAAATATCCGCATCTGACGATCGACCCCGCGGCCATCGAGGACATCATGCTGTATTACGCGAGGGGTGGGCAATCATGACGGGATTCATCCTGAAGGACCTGCTGACGCTGCGCAGATATATGAAATTGATCGCGCTGGCCATCGTGGTTTTCGCGGCCATGACCTGGTACCTGGACAACGCGGCCGTCGTGACGGCCATGATTGCGGTACAGTTCGCGATGCTGCCCGTCACGACCTTCTCGTACGACCACCTGGCGAAGTGGGAACTGTTCGCCCAGACGCTGCCCGTCTCCAGACGGGAGATCGTGGCGAGCAAGTATGTGCTTTCCATCGCGTTCATCGCGCTGGGAACGATCATCGGCATCGGGCTGGCGCTGGTCGTCGGCCTGCTGAAAGACGAGCCGGCCGATCCGCGGGATCTCGCGCTCATGGGCGGGTTCATTGTCGCGGCGAGCCTGTTCTTCCACTCCGTCATGATCCCGCTCATCTACAAATTCGGCGTGGAGAAAAGCCGCTTCATGCTGCTGGCGGTGGCGGGCGCCGCCGCGCTGATCGCGGCCCTGATGAATCTGCCCGCCCCGGATTGGCTCATGAAGGCGAGTCCGTTCGCGATGCTGGGCGCCGCGCTGGCCGGCGCCGCAGCCCTGATGGCCGTCTCGTTCTTCATCTCGGGGGCGATCTATGAAGCCCGGGATCTCTGAGGAAAGCGGACAAATTCTGTTATAATGATGGAAATGATCGCGGAAGCACCGGGGGTGCGCGCGACCGAGGGGTGCCGGATGAAGAGGATCTTATTGCTCCTGCTGCTCGGGATGGGTCTGTTGCCGGCCGTTCTGGCGGCGGAACCGGCGGACGGGGCGTATGACGAATCGAAGATGTTCTACCTGGCCGACGAGCAGTCGGGTTACCGGATCCATTTCCCGGATTACGCCGGAAGCGAAATCCGCGCGGTCAAGTCCGGCGGCGCGGCGTTCGAAGCCGAAGTGAACATCCTCGGCGCGCCCGCCGGCGAGGGCGACGTGCTCCTGTTCGAGGTGATCGTGACGGATCCGGACGCGCGCGCCCTGGATGTCCTGATCGGCGACGATTCCGGGTACGCGGCCGAGCTGAAGGGGCTGGAGCCCGAAAAAGGGAAGGCAGAAGTCCGGGTGAGCCGGGAGCTGTGGGAAGCGGAGTTCGGGGACCGGGTGCTGCACGCGGACATTTTTTCCCGCGACGCGAGCGGCGAGCTGCTGTGGCATTTCTTCGAGATTTATTTCATGTACGGAGCCGGACCGGAAGAGGAGGCGCCGGAGGCGGATGCCGGGAAAGTCCGCGCCGTGCCGGTCACGGCCAACGTGGCGGTGGACGGCCGGCTCGTCGCCTTCGACGCGTATTCGATCGGCGGCAATACTTACCTGAAGCTGCGCGATCTCGCGATGGCGCTGAACGGATCCGGGAAGCCTTTCGAGGTCGAGTGGGACGGCGCGCGGAAGGTCATCAATCTGGTCCCGGGCGCCGCCTACACGCCGGTCGGCGGGGAACTGGAATTGACCGAAGGACGGAAGGCGGAGACCGCCGTGCCGAGCCGCGCGAAAATCCACGTGGACGGGCGCGAAGTCCGGCTTGCGGCCTACACGATCGGCGGCAACAACCATTTCAGGCTCCGCGACATCGCGACGGTGCTCAACATCGGCGTGACCTGGGACGGCGCGACCAGAACCGTCGGTCTCGACACGTCGCGGGATGACGCGGCTTGACCGGCGGTGGATGGGCCCGCGGAAACATCCGGCCTACTTGTCGGGCACCGGCTCGGGCATGACGCTCTCTTTGGCGCTGGAATTCCAGGTTTTGTAACCGTCAATGTCGGTCTCGGGATCGGAAGGATGCAAGACAGCCGCCCGGCCATGCACGTAGTAACTGGATGTGTAGCGGATATCCGTGCGGCCGTCCCGATCCAGGTCGAACCTGGTCGGTGTTCACCTTCGTGGAGGTCATGCTACAATATCTGTATTCCATCTCAAGTTCCGTTTTGCGGTTTGGGGCGGTCGGCGCCTGAACATCCTGGAATGGGACGGTGGACAGATGGGGACCTGGGTGTTTGAAGCGGCAATCGGAACCGTGCTCGCGGCTGGTCTGTGGTCGGGTTGGCGGCTCTTCGACCGGAACCCGCTCCAGGCGCCTCCGGACGCGCCGCGGGACATGCCGCGGAAGACGGTGTCGGTGGTCATTCCGGCCCGCAACGAGGCGGCGAATCTGCCGCATCTGCTCGCGTCGCTGCAAGTCCAGACGCTACAGCCCGTCGAAGTCGTGGTGGTCGACGACGGTTCGGAAGACGGAACCGGGGAAGTCGCGGCGCGCTTCGGCGCCACGGTCATCCGGCACGACGAGCTGCCGCCGGGATGGACGGGGAAGAACTGGGCGCTCTGGGACGGCTTCCGCCACACGACCGGGGACATCGTCGTCTTCCTGGACGCCGACGTGCGGCTCGCGCCCGAAGGTTTGGAAGCGCTTGCTTGCGCGCGGGAGCGGGCGGGCGGCGCCATCTCGGTCGTTCCGTACCATGTCGCCCCGACCTTCGGCGAGAAGCTGGCGCTCGTGGTCAACCTGCTCGGCATCTTCGTCTTCATGTCGCCGTACGAGGCGGGAAATGCGCGCCGCGGCATGTACGGTCCCTGCATCGTGGCGACGCGGGAGGATTACCTGCGCGCGGGCGGCCATGCCGGCGTCCGTTCCGAGGTCACGGAGGACATGGCGCTCGGCGCGCGTTTTGCGGCCGCGGGCATTCCGGTGGCGAATTTTCTCGGCGGCGGCCTCGTCATGTACCGGATGTATCCCGGCGGCGCGCGCGACGCCGCCGCGGGGCTTGCGAAAAGCGCGGTGCGCGGCATGGCCGCGGTCGGCCGGACGACGGTGCTCCTGTGCGCGCTGTGGGTCGCCGGCCTGTTCCTGACCGGCCTGTTCTTCTGGCTGGACGGGGTGCTCGCCGCCGGCTTCATCCTGTACGCGCTGCAGCTTCGCCTCATGGCGCGGCACGCGGGGACGTTCGGCCTGGTCATGCCGGTCCTGCACGTGCTGTCCACGCTGTTCTTCGCCGCCGTCATGCTGTACTCGCTCTACCAGACGGCATGGCTCGGCAGCGTCAGCTGGAAAGGCCGGCACATCCGGGTGGAAAGCGGGCGGGATGCGTCATGACCTTCTGGCTCTGGATGGTCGCCGGCTTCCTGTCCGGTTCCGTCATGTACGCCCATCTGCTGAGCAAAATCGCCCGCGTCGACCTGAGGACCATCGGCGACGGCAATCCCGGCGCGTTCAACCTGTGGCAGGCGGCCGGCTACCGGTTCGGGATGCTGGCGGTCGTGCTCGATTTTCTCAAAGGTTTCGCGCCGGTGGCGGCGGCCTTGAGGACCGGCTTCATCCATCCGGACGACCCGGCCCTCATCCCGATCGCCGCGGCGCCGGTGCTCGGCCACCTGTTCTCGCCGTTCCTCCGCTTCAGGGGCGGCAAGGGCATCGCCGTCACCTTCGGCGTCTGGAGCGCGCTCACGGCGTTCGAAGTGACGATCGTCTACGCGGCGATCCTCGCCGTGCTGCTGGTGGCCGGCCGCGCGCTCAACGGCTGGCGCCCGACGTCGTCCGAGGCGGACAGCTTCATGGTGGTCATCGGCATGGTGGCCGTATCGGTCTGGCTCCATCAGCGCCCGTATCCCGCCGCCATCTTCTGGGGCTGGTGCACGAACATCGCGCTGATGATCTGGGCCCACCGCTCCGGGCTCAGGGTGTTTCTGAAGAAATGGATTTGACCGGCGCGGACGGCTTCCGCGCCTTTTCGATTGCCTCGAGCACCGCCTCCGGATGAAGCTGCGGAATCATGTGTCCGGCGTCCGGGATGAGCATCAGCTCGGCATGGGGAATATCCGAGACCAGCCGTTCGGCCTGTTCCCGGGTCCCGAAGGGATCCTGGTCGCCGACCGCGGCGACGACCGGGCAGCGGATCTCGCCGTAACGCCGGCTGGCTTCGAGCGCGGCGGACGGGAACGCGAGGATGTCCTCCCGGTTCGCCCGGAACTGGCCGGGCCGGAGCCAGAGCGCCAGCGCCGCTTCCTCGTAACCCTCCGGCACCGGTTCGGGGGCGAACGTCTGCTTCACCGAAGAGCGGGCGAGCGCCGTGCCGACCGGGCTTCCCGGCACCGTGTTCACGAAGAGCGTTCCGATGACCGGCGCGGCGGCCAACCGGGAGATCGGATCGCCGTGCTCCGCGGGATACCCTTCCTTGTACATCGCTCCCCCGAGCGTGACGACGCCGGCCATGTCGTCCGGGTAGTGGAGCGCGTAGGTCAGCGCCAGCAGCCCGCTCCAGGAATGGCCGACGACGATCGGCTTCTCGACGCCGAGCGCTTTCAGCGCTTGGTGGATCAGCCTCGCCTGGTCGGCGGGCGTCGCCTTGTCCCGCGGCGGCCGCCCGCTGTATCCGTATCCCGGACGATCGAACGCGATGGCCTCATACCCGCGGGCCGCCGCCAGTTCCATCACCCGCCCGAAATCGTTCGCCCACAGCACGCCGCCATGCAGCAGCACGACCGGCGTCCCTGCTCCCTTGCGGATATAGTGCAGCCGGATTCCTTCGACGTCGACGAACGATCCGACCGGGGGAAAAGCGGCCTCCGCCCGCGAGGCACGGAAATGATTGTACCCCCACAGTCCCGCGATCAACGCAGCCAAAAACAAGACAACGTACAGCGCGATTCGCATGATGACTCCTCCTTTGTGCGGCATTCTGTTTGGTGTGTTATCAACATACCCATTGGTATGTCATGGGCGCAAAAATGGCCGCAAACGCCCGGTCAGCGTTTCTGCGGCGTCATGCCCTGCCAGAGGATGCGCGCGATGGTGCGGAGCAGATCCTTCGCCCCGACGCGCCCGGGATCGATCAGCCATTCCACGACCAGCCCCTTCAGCAGCGCGTCGACCATGACGGCGGCCGCCTGCGGATCGAGATCGGGCCGGATCCATCCCTTGCGCCGGAGCTCCCCGATATAGGCGGCCGCTCCGTCCAGCATCAGGCCGTGCACCTTCCGCAGCCGCTCGCGCACCTCCGGCTCCCGGCTCGATGTGACGAATTCCAGGAACAGCATCGGGCGGCCGTCGTCCTCGCCGGGGAGGCAGAACCGGGCGTCCAGCCAGTCGGCCAGCGCCGACTCGGGATCGGCGGACCGCAGCGTCTGATCGAGCTGGCGGGGCAGCATCCGGATTTGCCGGTCCAGGTGATGGTCCAATATGGCGAGGAACAGATCCTGCTTGCTCGAGAAATGCCAGTACACCGCGCCCTTGGTCAGCCCCGCCTCGGCGGCGACCTTGTCCAGCGAGGTGCTGTGGTAGCCGAGCCTGGCGAACACGGCCGCGCCCGCCTCCAGAATGCGCGTGCGCGTATCCGCCGGCGGCGTCCCGAGCGATGTCTGCAGGCTCCGCAGCCGGTCCCGCATCTCCTGCCGGCTTCCGAGATGCCGTCGCACGGCCGTCCAATGCACGCCGGCTTCCGCAGCGATGTCGGCATAGGTAATGCGGTCAACCGGCCGTGTGCGGGCCAGCCGCTCCGCGGCTTCCACGATGTTGTCCCTGACGTTCACCCCGCGCACCACCCTGTTCTCAATGGAATGCAATTAAAATACCGGTTGGTATGTAAATATAATCTTTCGGTCGCCGATTGTCAAGGAACAAGGAAGGGCGTTTGATTTGAACGCCCTTCGCTTGCCGAATCAGTGCTGTTCCACGTATCTTTTGAAATTGTCCAGAATGGATTGCCAGCCCGCCCGCTGGAAATCAATGGGGTAAGTGGTTTCGGCGTCGAACGTCTCGACGATTTTCGTATCGTCGCCCAGCGCGGTGAACACGATGTCGACCCTTCTGCCGTCGCTCATCGTGAAAGAGATTTCTTCATGCTCCTTCACGACGTCGTAGGTGCCGCCGAAATCGAAACCCTGGCTGCCGTCCTTCGCTTCCATCCGGATGACCAGTTCCCCGCCGGGGCGCAGATCGTTCGCCGCGGACGGCGCATGCCATTCATTCGTGGCGAAGCTCCATTTCGTGATGTGATCCGGCTCGTTCCAATATTTCCAGACCCTCTCCACCGGTGCCTTGACGATCGTCAGTACCGTGATTTTCGTCGGGATGCCCGTTCCCATGGTGAACGCTCCTTTCTTCAAATGGATTTCTTGGCGCTTTCACCACTATAGACGAAACCGGATGGCGGAATTCATCGGTCGAGCGGATCGGGAAGTCCGAAACGGGCGAACAATTTCCGATTGATGAAATTTTGCGCGTGCAAAATTTTATGATCTTTCATTTCAATGACGTGAATGCCCCAGGGCACCAGCGAGGACGATTCCCTGTCCGGCACGTATTGCGCCAGGGCGGGATATCCGCCGTTGACGGTAATCGGAATAAAGCGGGATCCCTCGCAATGCCAGCGCGTAAGCGCGAAGAACCGGGCCAGATGATCCCGACCTTGCACCCACATCGTGAACGGAGGCATGGACATGCTGCCATCCTCGTGGAACAGCGAGACAAGCGCGTCGATGTCGAACCGTTCGAAGGCTTCCATGTACCGGGACAGCAGCCCGGGATCGGGCTCGGTGGCCTGCTCGGTGATCGCCCCCGAGCGAAGCCGGGCCTGTTCCATCGCCCCCCTCGCCCGCTGCAGGGCGCTGTTCACCGCCGCGGGCGACATTTCCAGCGCGTCGGCGATTTCCCGGGAAGACCATTCGAACACGTCCTTCAGAATCAGCACCGCCCGCTGCCGCGGAGGCAGCGTCTGAAGCAGGGCGATGAAGCAGAGCTGCAGCGTGTCCTTCCGAATGGCGGTCTCCTCCGGCTGATCCGCGAACACGGGGGCCGGCCAGACCCAGGACGCCTCCGGCAGCGTGTCGCGCGGCTCGGCGATCGAGACGGCAGGGTCGTATACATCGACGGGAAGCGCGCGCCGCTTCGACTGCCTCAGCTTGTCCAGACACAGATTGGTGGCGATGCGGTAAACCCAGGTTTTGAAGGAAGATTCGCCGCGAAACGTGTCCCAGCGCTGCCATACCCGGATGCTCGTCTCCTGCACCGCGTCGTCGGCGTCGTCCATGGAGCCGAGCATCCGGTAGCAGTACGAGGTCAGCTCCGGTTTCATGTTCTCCAACATTTGGAGCGCAAGGGCAAGTTCGATCATGGCGCGGCCTCCCGTTCGAATGAAAGAGGTTCCAAACTCAGGCTTATTTTACTATGGATTTCAGCCCGGGACCAGCTTTGTTTTCGCGCGGAGCCGGGCGGCCGGGAGCCATGCGGCGCCCGCAGCCGGCAAACCCGTACCCGGGTCCGGCCCGGAACCGGACCCGCAGTCGGTGCGCCGCGGGGAAGATTCGGTTTAGATTGAAACCGAATCTTCCATGAAAGGAGGCGCGGATATGCGCAAATCCGATACGGACAAACGGCGCATGGCATGGCCGGACCGGATCGGCGCGCTCGTCTGGCTGGCGGGTGTCGCGCTGTTTTTCGCTTTGCATCTCTACGCGGAGTCCGCGTGGCAGAACCCGGCCTACAGCTGGGCGGCCAACAACATCAGCGACCTGGGCAACGTCCATTGCCAGCCCTGGGGCGATGACGGGCGCTACGTCTGCTCGCCGCGGCACGACGCGATGAACGCGGGCTTCATCATCCAGGGCGCGGCCGCGCTCGTCGGGCTTGCCGCCGTCTCCCTCCGGCGGTCGCGATCGGCGCGGACCCGGTCGGCGGGCGCGCTGCTGCTCGCGGCCGGCGCAGGCTGGATCCTTGCGGGAGTCTGGCCGGCCGACGTGGACGAGAACCGGCATGTGCTCGGCGCGCTGCTCATCATGATCCTGGGCAACATCGGACTGGCGCTCGGTCCGGCCGTGCCCGGCGAGGCGCGGCGGCTCCGCTGGGCGGCGCCCGTGCTGGGAGCGGTCGGGCTCGCGGGGGCGGCGCTCTTTTTCACCGGCATCGATCCCGGACTGGGACCCGGCGGCATGGAGCGGGTCGCCGCTTATCCGATGCAGGCGTGGATGCTGATCACCGGCCTCGCGCTGCTGCTCGGACGCAGACCGCGATCGGCGTCGGCGGGTTGAACGGTCCGGTTCCGGGCGGCCGCCGGTTGCGCCGGGATCGCGGCCCCTTGCGGAATGCGCTTTCAATTCGTTGCAAAAGGTGCAGAAATGTTGGCTTCGCCTCCTGTTCCGGGCGCTCGGGCCGTCCTTACAATGGAGCCTGAACACGGAGAATTGACGGGAGGTGGCCGATATGATCATCAGCCCCGGACACGGGGTTCGGCGTCGGGCGCGGCGCATGCTCATCGCCATGGCGGCAGCGCTTCTGGCGCTTGGCGCGGCGGGTCCCGCGGCCTGGACGCCGTTGCGCGCGGAAGCGGCGCCGGCCAATCTGGCGGAGAATCCGGGTTTCGAGGACCGCGATGATTTCTGGACCGGATGGACCTATGACGGCACATTGAACAGCGAAAACAAGCCGGCCGTGTTCCTCCATACGGACGGAAACCCCGGCAATGTGCACAGCGGCGGCCATTCGCTCGGCTACTGGCTGGACGAACCGTTCAGCTTCACGCTCACCCAGACGCTGACCGGCCTTGCGGACGGCGCGTATGAGCTGTCGGTCTGGGCGGAAGGCGGCCACGAGCATCTGGCCGGCCAGACCTCGCTCAAACTGTTCGCCGAATCCGGCGGCCAGCGGGTGGAGGAGCCGGTCGCCGTCACCCCCTGGGGCGATTGGCGGCAGTACACCCTCACCGTGCAGGTGACGGGCGGACAGGCCGTGATCGGTTTCGAGGTCGACGCGCCGGCAACCCAATGGGGAGCGCTCGACGACTGGACGTTCCACGCAGCGGACGACCCTTCCGCGGACCCGCCGGGCCCGGCATGGGACGCGGCCAAGTCGCTGCAGGCGTCGGACCGGTCCCCGCGCAGCGTGAAGCTGCAATGGACCGCCGCGGCGGATCCGGACGGCATCGCGCATTACCGCATTTACCGGAACGGCAGGCTGCACGCGACGGTCCCCGGCGATGTGCGGACATACACGATCGCGGGCCTCGCGCCGAACACCGCCTATCATTTCAGGGTGGAAGCGGGGAACGCGAAGGGCGAATGGACGGCGGACGGCCCGGAACTGGCGGTGACGACGCCGGACGGCGCCGCCGGGGAGACGCGGTTCCTCAAAGGGGCGGATATTTCCACGCTGCAGGCGATCGAGGATGCGGGCGGGCGATATTTTGACAACGGCGCGGAGCGCGATCTGCTCGCCATCCTGAAGGACCGGGGCGTCAACGCCATCCGGCTGCGGGTGTGGAACGACCCGGTGCTCGCGGACGGCTACAACGACAAGGCGCACACGGTCGAGATGGCCAAGCGGGTGAAAAACGCCGGGCTGAACCTGCTCATCGACTTCCACTATTCCGACTTCTGGGCAGACCCCGGCAAACAGGAGATTCCGGCGGCCTGGCAGCACCTCGACTTCGCCGGACTGAGACAGGCGGTGTACGACTACACGGCCGAAGTGCTGAACGATCTGCGGGCGGCGGGCGCCTACCCCGACATGGTGCAGATCGGCAACGAGATCAACAACGGCATGCTGCTGCCCGTCGGCTCGACCGGCGCGTTCGACCGGCTGGCCGATCTGATCGGCAGCGGCATCCGGGCGGTCCGGGACACGACCCCGGAGGGCCATGATGTGAAAGTCATGATCCATCTCGCGGAAGGCGGCGACAACGCGAAGTTCCGCGGCTTCTTCGATGCGCTGACGGCGTACACGAACGACTTCGACGTGATCGGCCTGTCGTTCTATCCGTACTGGCACGGCACGTACCGGCAGCTCAAGGACAACCTGAACGACCTGGCCGCCCGGTACGGCAAGGAACTGATCGTCGTCGAGACGGCGCATCCGCATACGCTCGAAGACGGCGACGGCTGGCCGAACATCGCCTCCGCGGCCGACGCGGAGAAGAACGGATTCCCGGCGACGCCGCAGGGGCAGGCGGACATGCTCGCCCTGATGATGAACACGGTGGCGCATACGGCGGGCGGCCTGGGGACGGGCGTGTTCTACTGGGAGCCGGCCTGGATTCCCGTGCCGCGCGATGCGAACGGCGATTACCGGGCGGGCTGGAAGACGAAGGAAGGCAATGCGTGGGACAACCAGGCGATGTTCGACTTCGAAGGCAACGCCCTGCCGTCCCTGGACGCGTTCGGATTCGACCCGGCGAACCTGCCGGCGAAGGCGCCGCTGCGCGCGCTGGCGCCCGCGGGCGTGACCGTCCCGGCCCTCGAGCCCGCGGAGGAGGCGGCCGCCCGGCTGCCGGCGACGGTGCAGGTGCTGTACAACGAAGGCAGCATCGAAAGCGTGCCGGTCGAGTGGACGCCGCTCGACGAAGACCGGCTCAGCCGGATCGGCACGTTCCGCCTGGCCGGGCGGACGGCGGGTCCGCAGCTTCCGGTGTCCGTTGACGTTACCGTATCGGCGTACCGGAACCTGGCCGCGAACGGCGGATTCGAGGCCGGGCTGGACGGCTGGGAGACGGGCGGCACCGCCGGCGCCGTCAAAGTCGACAGCAACGCGAACAACGCCCACAGCGGCACCCATGCGCTCAACTATTGGCACGTTTCGGATTTCACGTTCTCCGTCAGCCGGACGATCACGGACCTGCCCGACGGCCTGTACACGCTGCGCGTACAGGCTTCCGGCGGCGGGGGCGACAACGTCCTGCGGCTGTTCGCGGAAGGGTACGGCGGCGACCGGCTCACGGCGGACATCGTCAACACGGGCTGGAACAACTGGAAAGCCTGCGCGATCGAAAACATCCCCGTCAGCAGCGGCCGGATCACCATCGGCGTCGAAGGAGAAGCGCCCGGCGAAACGTGGGGCTTCCTGGACGACTTCGAGTTCTTCCGCCAGGTGACGATGCCGGAGTGGGGCGGAGACGCGAAGCTGTCGGCGGTGGACATCGGGTCGAGCTACGTCCGGCTGCAATGGTCCGGCGTTGCGAATCCGGAAGCGGCCGCCGGCTACAAAATCTACAAGGACGGGAAGCCGGCGGCGACCGTGGAAGGCGGCGCGGAGAGCTACACGATCACCGGCCTGTCCTCCGGCACGGCCTACACGTTCCAGGTCGAAGCGGGAAGCGACGCCGGCCTGTGGACGGACGGCGGACCGACGGTCACGGTGACGACGCGGCACTCCTCGTCCGGCCCGGCAAGCCCGGCGCCGCAGAATCCGCAGCCCGGACCGGATGCCGAAGACGGGGAAGCGTCGGAAGAAGCGGATGAGGTCGTGATGCTTGCGGAGGACGAGCTGGCCAAGCCGGGCGACGGTCCGGTCTTCGTCGACGTGCCGGAGACCGCGGGCGAAGTGCGGCTGCCGGCGAACGCGCCGGATCTGCTCGACGGCCGGCCGCTCGAAGTGCGGAGCGGAAGCCTCGTTCTGAGGCTGCCCGCGGAGGTGCTGGCGCAACTGGCCGGACAGGCGGGCGCGCGGAACGGAGAAGCGCAACAGACGGCGAACGCCCGAGCGGCGATGCCGGCAGCGCCGGCTCCTGCGGCCGTCCATGGCAACCGGCCGGCCGCCGCCATCCTGTCCGCTTCGGATGAAGCCTATCTGTCGCTGCGGCTGCAGCCGCCCGCCGCGCCGCGGGAATGGATCGGCCGCGCGGAGCGACGGACGGGCCTCGGGCTGACGCCGCTCGCCCGGCTCGTCGAGCTGCGCCTGGCCTGCGTCGACGGCAGCGGCGAAATCTTCGCCCCCGATACGTTCGCCGCTCCCGTGACGATCGGGCTGCGTCCGGATCCGGAAGGCGCGCATGATCCGGAGTTGACCGGCATCTACCGGTTGCTGCCCGACGGCGCGCTGCAATATATCGGCGGCAAGAACACGGGCGAACGGACGGAGGCCGGGGCGATCCGCGCCGGCGTCTACGGACTGCTCGAAGCGTCGCGCGCCTACGCCGACGTGCCGGACGCCCATTGGGCGCACCGGGCGATCGCGGCGCTCACCGCGCGGCTCGTCGTCACCGGCACGGACGCGGCCGGCGGGCGGTTCGAGCCGGATCGGACCGTCACGCGGGCCGAGTTCACGGCGATGACCGCGCGGCTGCTCCGGCTGCCGGACGCCCCGGACGATCCGGACGTCCCGGCGTTCGCCGACGTCCCGGCCGGCGCCTGGTACGCCTCCGCCATGCGCGCCGCGCAGGCGGCCGGCATCGTGACGGGCGACCAAGCCGGAAGGTTCCGGCCGGACGCGCCGATCACACGCGAAGAGATGGCGGCGCTGCTGGCCCGTGCGGCGACCTGCGCGGGCATCGCCCCGCACCCGCAGCCTGAAGCCGATGCGGCCTATGCCGACGGCGATGCGATCTCGGCCTGGGCGCGGGACGCGGTGCGCCGGGCGACGGCGCTCGGCCTCATGCGCGGCCTGCCGGACGGCGCTTTTGCCCCGCGCGGCGCGGCCAGCCGGGCGGAAGCGGCCCTGGCGCTGCACCGCCTGGCCCGCCTGACGGCCGAAGATTGAAAAAACATCATAAAACTTGCATTTCCGCCCTGTTCGCCAGCTGCAAGATCGTTTATGCTGAATAGAAAGACCTGATAACGGGAGGTTGCCCCGGAGCGATCCGGGCAGCCTCTTTTCGCCTTCCCGGAAGCAAAGCGACGACGGACGGTGGGGGATGTCATGCCGAAGCACAACCTCTTCAAGAAGATTGCGCTGATTCTTTTCGCCCTGCTGGTGCCGATCGTGGCCCTGTACGTGCTGTCCAACCGGATCAGCACCGATGTGCTGCGGGACGAACTGAACGACTCGAACGCGAATCGTCTCGCGTTCTTCCAGCATCAGGCCGACACGACGATCCAGTCGATCGCGATGTGGCCGAACCTGCTCATCCACGACCCCGACATCACGGAACTCCGACACACCTTCGAAAGCCCGGGCCCCGCGCTCGGGCTTGACCAGATCATGCTGATAAAGCGCATTCAACGCAAGCTGAGCATCCAGGAGAACTCCTCCAACTGGAGCAGCACGCTGTACATTTACTCGCCCGTGCTCGGCCGCGTGCTGACGAGCAGCAATGCGGCGCCCTACGATCCCGACGAACTGACCCGGCGGCTGAAGCCGGGTTGGCATGTGGAGCCGGCGGAGGGCGGGCGGTATCT
>Ga0310826_100644_pt1 | contig 29494 bp, 34 predicted proteins | sample WT_ome_FD_201306 | JGI IMG/M metagenome (GOLD analysis project Ga0310826, IMG submission 201306) | Sorghum-adapted microbial communities enriched on wild type (WT) sorghum from Joint BioEnergy Institute, Emeryville, California, United... ... | reverse complement strand
AATTCCATGTCGTCGAGCAGAGATGGCAGAAGCAGTACCCCCGCGAACTGGAATCCTGGAAAAAAGATCTGCCTGTGCTGCTGACGTTCTACAAGTACCCCGAGGACATCCGGCCGGCCATCTACACCACGAACGCGATCGAGCGAACGGTGAAAGAGATGCGCAAGCGTCTGTACCCGATGAACAGCGTGCCGAACATCGATGCGGCGGAGAAAATCGCTTATCTGGTGGTCACCGACTACAACGAACGATGGTGCAGACGAATCATTCGCGGATTCGGCATGGAAGAGACGAAACGAGAACTCGAGAAGATGTTCAGGGACAGGTACGGCAGCTAGTCCCGCTCCTGTCTCTTCACACGAGCAGTGCCACCCAAATTCAATTCCAGAGAGCCCTTATACTCCTGACACACAAACTTCTTGACACTACCTGAGAGCGTCGTTTTCGACAAAATTGAAGAGAAAATTTCCTCTATCTCTTCGGATCCTCACTCCGGTTCAGCTCTCCGGTTCCGATCTTCGGTTCCGATCTTCTCTTCGGCTGCGCTTATCGGTTCCGGCGCTGCGGCGTTTCCGGCGCCGGGCTCCGCGCCTTCACACCGTCGCGACGAAAAACAGCCGCTCGGCGCCCTCGTCCGGTTCCTCGAACCGGAAGTCCGCGTACGTCTCGACCTGCGAGAAGCCGGCCCGCATGAGCGCGCCGCGGATCCACTCCGGCTCGTAGGCGCGCTGGACATGCGTCTCTTCAAACCGGATGTACTTGCCGTCCCCGTCGTCGCGCGCGAAGATGGTCAGGTGATGCTCGATCTCCCGCCGGTCCGGCGAATACGCGCTGGTCCAGATGTAGGCGATGTCGCGCTCGTTGAGCGTGAACGGCTGCTCCTCCGCGTAACGCTCGAGCTGCCGAGGCGAATGGACGTCGAACAGGAACAGTCCGCCTTCCTTCAGCCCGCGCCGTGTCGCGCGGAAGGCCGATTCCACGTCCTCCTCTTCCAGCAGGTAATTGATGCAGTCGCAGAAGGATACCGCCGCATCCACCCGCTCGGGGATCTCCCAGTCGCGCATGTCCTGCTGCAGCCAGCGGATCGAGCCGTCGCCCGAGTACCGCTGGGGCGCCGCGTCCCATTTGCTGCGCGCCACGGCCAGCATGTCGGCCGACAGATCGATGCCGAAGACGCGAAAGCCCGATTTCGCGAGCGGAATCGCGATGTTGCCCGTGCCGCAGCCGAGATCGACGACCGTCTCCGGAATGCCCGTCCGCTCCCAGCATTGCCGGGCGAACCGGAGCCATTCGGGGTACGGCATGTCTTCCATCAGCCGGTCATAGACCGATGCGAATTGTTTGTAGGCCCGCATACAGGCTCCTTCCGGATCAGCCGATCCGCCAGACCGCCCGGAGCGTGCAGCGCAACGGTTGCCTCGCAAACCGGGCGTTGCGTAGACGATGGCGCCGCGGTTGCCCCCAAATCCGGGCGTTGCGTAGACGATGGCGCCGCGGTTGCCTCGCAAACCGGGCGTTGCGTAGACGATGGCGCAGCGGTTGCCCCGAAATCCGGGTGTTGCGGAGACGATGGCGCAGCGGTTGCCCCGCAAACCGGGTGTTGCGTAGACGATGACGCCGCGGTTGCCCCCAAATCCGGGCGTTGCGTAGACGATGGCGCCGCGGTTGCCTCGCAAACCGGGCATTGCGGAGACGATGACGCCGCGGTTGCCCCGCAATCCCGGCGTGGCGGCAACATGATGCCGACGACCGCGTTCCCGGAGGCCTCCGCCCCGCTTCAGTCCCGCGAATCCGGCTGATCCTGTTGATCGTTCAGATAGGTCCAACCGCCTTCCTGGCGCACGACGCCTTCCTTCATCAGCTTGCCGAGCGCCCGCTTGAACGCGGCCTTGCTGATGCCGAACCGGTCCCGGATGATGTCGGGCGGCGTCTCGTCGGAGTACGGCATCGCGCCCGTGCTCCGGCCGCGCAGAAAGTCAAGGATGCGCGCGGCGTCCTCCTCGCGCCCGATCTCCTTGCGCGGCCGCATCGACAGGTTGACGCGGCCGTCGTCCCGGACGTACGTCACGCGCGCCTCGAACGCTTCGCCGAGCCGGAGCGGCCGCGTCTGCTCGAATGCCGGAATCAGCCCCAGCACGCCGGCCCGCAGTGCTTCGTCTTCCACGAACGCGAACGCGCCGGCGCCGGCGTGCCGCGTCACCCAACCGCGGACCGTCCGGTTGAACCAGGCGGCCGGCGCGGGGACGGCCAGCTTCGCCAGATCGGCTTCCTCCGCCAGTTCGGCGATGATCCGGCCGGACTTGTCGTGCGTCATCCGGACGTACAGCTCGTCGCCCGGCCGCGGCCGGAGCTCCCGCTCCCGCGGCAGCTCCGCATTCGGCAGCAGCAGCTGCCGGCCGAGCCCCATCTCGAGGAAGCAGCCGAGCCGCGGATGTACGTCGGCCACCTTCAGCCGGGCGGCGCCGCCGAGCTGCAGGAGCGGCTTGCGCATCGTCGCGGTCAGCCGGTCCAGCGTATCGTGGAACAGGAACACTTCCACCTCGTCGCCGGGATTCGGCCGATCCCCGGCGATCTCGCCGTACGGCAGCAGCACGGTCCGCTCGCCGTCCGACAGGAGAAATCCGTTCGGCGGTACTTCGCGCACCGTCCCGAGGCGGACGGTCGTCCCGGCCGTCAGGCTCATGCGAACTCCACGACTTTCGCGTCCGACCAGAGCCGTTCGAGGTTGTAGTACTCGCGCTCGTCGCGATGGAAGACATGCGCGATGACATCGCCGAGATCGATGAGTACCCACCGGGCGGCTTCCAGTCCCTCGATGCCGCGCACCGTCACGCCCCGCTCCTCCGCCTTCTTGCGGATCTCGCCGGCGATCGCCTGCACCTGCGTGTCCGAATTGCCGTGACAGATGACGAAATAATCGGCGACGAGCGAGATGCCCTTCAGCCCGAGCGCGACGATGCGGTGCGCTTTCTTCTCCTCCGCCGCGTCCACGACGAGCTGCATCAATTCATCGGCTTGCATCAACCGTTATCGGCCTCCTTGTCGAGAAGTCGGATCAGATCGTTGCGCGCCATCACGGTCAGCGGATAAATCGGCCGGCCTTTGGCGAGCAGGAAAGCGATCGTCGAATCGAAACCGAGGACGAGCGCCCGGTCCAGGCTGCGCTCCGCTTCCTCCCGGATCCGGTCCACGCCCGGAAAATCGCGCCCCGGCTCCATGTAATCGGCCAGACAGACCACCTTGTCCAGCATGGTCATGCCGACGCGGCCGGAAGTATGCCAGCGGATCGCGTCCAGCACTTCCGGATCCCGAATGCCGTAATCGCGCCGCGCGACATATGCGCCGACGTGGGCGTGCCACAGCTGCGGATCGTAGTCGGGCAGATCGCCGGCTTCGCCGCTCTCGATCAGCACGCGCTTCTGCTCCTCGATGGTCCAGTATTTGGCCACATCATGCAGAATGGCGGCGAGTTCGGCCTTCGCCGGATCCGCGCCGTACCGCTCCGCAAGTCTGACCGCCGTCTCCATGACGCCCTCGGTATGCGCCCAGCGCCGCTCGGGCATTTGCGCCCGGACGCGCTCCATGATCGCGTTACGATCCATACAGACCCTTCCCCAAGATAAAATCATGCACCGCTTCGGGGACAAGATACCGGAACGAGCGGCCTTCCTTCCGCAGCCCGCGGATTCCGGACGACGAGATATCGAGCTGCGGCATCGGGATCAGGCTCACCCGCGCGCGCAGGTATTCCGGCAACGCGCCGATATCGACAGGATGCCCCGGCCGCCCGACGCCGATGAACGAGGCGATGGCCGCCAGCTCTTCGATCCGGTGCCAGCGCGGCAAATCGTTCACCCTGTCCCCACCGATAATGTACGAAAAAAAACAGCCGGGGTAGCGCGCGTTCAGCTCGTGCACCGTATCGATCGAATACGAAATCCCCGGACGGCGGAGTTCAAGGTCAAGCGCCCTGAAGGCCGGATTTCCGGCGATCGCGAGGCGCACCATTTCCAGCCGGTCCTCGCCCGATGCGGCCGGTTCACATGCTTTGAGCGGCGGCGTCCGGCTCGGAATGAACCAGACTTCGTCCAGTCCGCACAGCTCCCTGGCCGTCTCGGCGGCCAGCAGATGACCGAAATGGATCGGGTCGAACGTGCCGCCCATCAGTCCAACGCGTCTCAATGCCCATCCGGCTCCTTCGGCCCGGCTGCCCGTCAGGGCAGCTCGATCTTCTTGTGATCCTTCGATTCCCGGTACAGCACGATCGTCTTGCCGATCACCTGCACCAGCTCGGCGCCGGCGCGCCCGGCGATCTCCGCGCCGATCTCCCGCGGATCGCCTTCCTGGTTGTTCAGCACCGACACCTTGATCAGCTCCCGCGCTTCAAGCGCCTCCGACACATGGCGGATCAGATGGTCGTTGATCCCGCCCTTGCCGACCTGGAAGATCGGGCTTATGGGATGGGCGAGCGCGCGGAGATAACGTTTCTGTTTTCCCGTCAGCATGATGGGATCTCCCTGCTTTCCTGGAGTGGCTCTTCCGGCGACGGCCGGATGCGGACATGCGGGCCCGGCAACCCCCCGAGCCCGTCGTCCGCGCGCCGGCGCTATCGGCCGAGCGCCCGGATGACGGTCTCCCGCATGGCTTCCACCGGTGCGGCCCGTCCCGTCCAATATTCGAACGCATAGGCGCCCTGGTAAATGAACATCCCGAGTCCGCCGTGCGTGCGGCATCCCGCCCGTTCGGCCTCCATGAGGAAACGGGTTCTCATCGGGTTGTAGACGATGTCGCTCGCGACGGCGCCCGGCTTCATCCAGGCCGCGTCGATGCCGAGCGGCAGCTCGTCCGTGTTCGGCAACATGCCGGCGGACGTCGTGTTGATGACGATGTCGGCGTCCGCGCACGCCTCGCGCAGATCGTCCGGCCCGAGCGCCGCCCTCGGCACGTCGGCCGCGAGCGACCGCGCCAGTTCCTCCGCGCGGGAGACGGTCCGGTTCACGATCGCGATGCGGGCCGGCTTCTCCCGCGCCAGGGCGTGGAGAATGCCCCGGGCCGCGCCGCCCGCGCCGAGCACGACGATGCGCCGGCCGGCGATCTCCGCGCCCGCTTCTTCCTTCAGCGAGCGGACGTAGCCCGGCCCATCGGTGTTGAAGCCGATCAGCCGGTCGTCCCGGCGGACGACCGTGTTGACCGCCCCGGCCGCCTCGGCCGTCGGATCGATCTCGTCGAGAAATGCCATGATCGCGGTTTTGTGCGGAATCGTCACATTGAAGCCGCCCATACCCATCGCCCGCGCCCCTTCCGCGAAGGCGGCCAGGCGGTCCGGCGCGACGTGGAACGCGGCGTAGACGGCGTTGACGCCGGTCTCCCGGAACGCGCGGTTCAGCATGACCGGCGATTTCGAATGGCGGATCGGATCGCCGATGACGCCGTACAGCACCGTATGGCTGTCGATGACCGGCCCCGCATCCGCCCGGATTGTCCCGTTCATTGCTTGCAACCTCTCCCCGCCTGCGCGCGCGTCAGATCATCGCTTCGCGCAAGATGACATGGACGCCCTTCGGCGCGTAGACTTCGACATACGCGCCGGCCGGGCTGTTCGCGCGGATCCAGCCGAGGCCGGAGATGCTGATGTCGGTCCGGCTGCCGGGCGGAACGCGCAGCGAATGCCGCGTCCACGGCGCGATCCGGTCCAGTTCGTCGGCATCCGGCGGCGAGAGCAGGCCGCCGCGGTGCTCCGCGTACACCTCTTCCGCCCGCTCGAGCTTCGTCCGGTGGACGTTCAGCGAAGGCGAGACATAGAGCGTGAAGGACTGCGTCTCGCCGCGCACGAAATCGAACCGGGCCAGCGCGCCGAAGAACAGCGTCTGCCGCTCGTTCAGCTGATAGACGAGCGGTCTCAGCGGCTTCTCGGGCAGGAGCCGCGGCAGCACGCCCTTCGGCACCTGCTCGGTCAGCCGGTACGGGTAGACGATGCCCGGCGTGTCGACGATGTACCGGCCGTCGTCCAGCGGGATGCGGATCTGGTCCAGCGTCGTGCCCGGATAGCGGGACACGGTCAGCTCCCGGTCCAGATCGCTGTAATCCCGGATGAGCCGGTTGATCAGCGTCGACTTGCCGACGTTCGTCGCGCCGACGACGTAGACGTCGCGTCCGCCGCGCAGCGCCTGGATCGCCTCGACGACGCGGTCGAAGCCCATCCGCTTCGCGGCGCTGCACAGCACGACCCCGGCCGGCTTCAGGCCGAGCTGTTTCGCCTGCCGCTGCACCCAGTTCCGGATCCGGTTCCAGTTCGTCGACTTCGGCAGCAGGTCGATTTTGTTGACGACGAGCAGCACCGGATTGTTGCCGACGAACCGCTGCAGCCCGCTGATGACGCTGCCTTCGAAATCGAACAGGTCGACGATGTGGACGACGAGGCTGTCGGTTCCGGCGATGCCGGACAGCATGCGGAGAAAATCGTCCTGGTCAATCGCAACCTGCGCCGCGTCGTTGTAATGCTTGATGCGGAAACAGCGCCGGCAGATCGCATCCTCGCGCCCGAGCGCCTGCTCCGGCACATAGCCCGGCTTGTCCGGCGATTCGCTCTGCAGCCGGACGCCGCAGCCCGGGCAGACGGGCGCGCCCGTTGTCGCATCGCTTGCCGTCACAGCTGATCCTCCTTGGGCCATAATCCTCTGCGCTTCAGCCTGCGGTGCGCGACCCGCTCGATCAGCCGGTTGACGCGGGTCGCCAAGCCCTCGTCCGCCGGCGCGATCGGCTTGACGAGAATGACGCGCAGCCCCGTCCGCTTCGCGCCGAGCACGTCGGTCAGCAGCTGGTCGCCGATGACGACGGTCTGTTCGGGCCCAAGCTCCAGCAGGGCGAGCGCTTTCCGGAACGACGCGCGCACCGGCTTGCGGGCGCTGCAGATATAGGGGATGCCGAGCGGCTCCGCGAATCGGGACACCCGCGCCCGGCGGTTGTTCGAGACGATGATCACCTTGAATCCGAGGGAACGGACGCGCTCCAGCCACGCGCGCAACTCCGGCGTCGCCGCATGCACGCGGGCGCCGACCAGCGTATTGTCGAGATCGCAGATGATGCCGGCCACGCCTTCCGCCCGGAGTTTCCCGAAATCGATGTCGTAGATCGTTCCCGCCACCTGGTGCGGGAGCAGCCATTCCAGCATAGATTTGTGCTCCTTGTACCGTGTTCCTTCCCCAAGTCCCCGGCTTATGGCAAAACTATATCATACAGGAGAAAAAGTTTGCAAAACGGCGGCGGCGGTTCCGTCATCGCCGCAAGCGGCGCACGGCGGAACCGCCCTCCTGCCCTACAACCGTTCCCTGATCAGCTTCACCTTCGCGGCAAACCGCCGCACATCCTCGTCCGCGACCGGTCGGCCGCCGTATTTCGCGCGCTCGAACAGCGCCAGCACTTCCTGGAAGTCTTCGGCCAGCGATCGGCGCCGCTCGCTCCAGCGCCGGATCGTCTCGCGCAGCGTCTCATGCTCGCTCCGCTCCAGGCCGCGCCGGCGGCAGATGCGGATGAGCCGCTCCGTCTCGTGCACGATCTGCTCGTTCGCGCTCATCGCACCGAACCGGATCCGCCGCCACAGCGGCGGGATCGACTCGCGCTTCAGCCAGATCCAGACCGCCGCGGCCGCTGCCGCCAACGCGGCGACCGCATAGAAGACCTGCGCGGGAATCCGGATTCCGCCGTCTTCGCCGGGCGCCTCGGCGACCGGCCCGATGTCGGACAGATCGGGCAGCGCGGGCGACACCGTCTCGCCTTCCGGATACGCGTACGGATACGAGAAGCCGGGCGTCGGCTCGAACGGAATCCAGCCGAATCCCTCAAAATACACCTCGACCCACGAATGGGCGTCCGCGTTGCGGACCGTGTACGTGCCGCCCATGTTCGGATCCATCGCTTCCTCCGGCATGCCGATGTAGATCTCGGCCGGCAGGGCGCCCGGCGCGTATCCCTTCACCCAGCGGACGGGAATGCCGGACGCGCGCGCGAGGACGGCCATCGCCGTCGAGAAGTAGTCGCAGTAGCCTTCCCGCACTTCGAACAGGAAGGCGTCGACGAAATCGTCGCTTCGCCGTCTCGAAATGTCGGGCGTATTCGTGTACGGATAGTTCTCCTTCAGATAGGCCTCGATCCGCCGCACCTTGTCGTAATCGTTGTCCGCGCCGGCCGTCAGCTCTTCCGCAAGGCGCAGCACCCGTTCGGGAACATCCGGCAGCCGGGTGTACGGCTCGGCGATTTGCGGATTCGGCGGACCGGCGGCGCGCAGCAATTCCTCGTCAAGCACGACCTGCTCGGACTCGATCGTGTAGGTTTCCGGATACGGCGTGCTGTCCGACCGCGGCCAGCGCAGCTCGGCGGAGCCGGGCAGCCAGGCCAGCGCGGGCGGAATCGCCTCGGCGCCGTTGACCGACCGGATCATCGACGGCTGGTGGGCGCCGAACAGCACCGGGTACGGATCGTCGCGGCGCATCGTGATCGTCGCGACGACGCTCATCGTCTCCGCTTCGGGAGAAAGCGGCAGCGGTTCGCCGGACAGCGTCTTCGGCAGCGGCTCGCCGGCCGCAAGGCCCGACAGCCCGACTTCCATCTGCTCTTCCTCGCTGTCGACCCAGCCCTGGCCCGTGTATTCGGACTTCGTCTCGCCCCGCCAGTAGCTGCGCCTCGTGGTAAAGACGGTCATCACTTCCGAATAATCGAACTCGAAGCCGTCGCCGAGCTTGTCGTCCGACCGGCTGTAGCCGGAACGCGTGTCGCGCTCCCTGGCCGCCGACGGCAGGCTCCGCACCTTGTCGCCGACGAAGGACGGCACCGACTCGCCGCGGGCCTCCATCCAGAGCGTATACGGGTCTTTCAGCACCGGATTGACGCTCGGCGCGAGCAATCCCGCTGCCATGACCAGCCCGAGGATGGCGATGACGGGCAGGCCGAACGAAAGCGGGTATTCGACGAGATGCCGCCAGGTGTCGGGATGGCTGCGCCGGAACCGCTCGAAGTGCTCGGCCACGAGCCAGCACAGCGCGACGAACACGCACCAGGCGACTTCGTCCCACAGATAGATGGTCGTGAACGAGTCGAGCACCGCCAGCGAGACGAGCGCCGCCCCGCAGAACAGCACGACCTGCGGCCGCGTCCGGCTGAACCGGCCCGCGAACAGGAACAGCCCGTAGGCGGCGGCGGTCACGCCGATGTAGGGCGAAAGCGGCTCCGCGATCTCCGCGAGCCAATCGCCCCACGCCGCCGCGTCCTTCCATTCCTCCCCCGGGAACGGAATCCAGCGGAACCCGCCCCACGCCATGATGCATGCGAGCAGCGCAATCGCGTGCAACGGCAGCTTCCACCGCAGCCTTCCCGGCACGAGAAACTCGATCGCCGTCCCCGCGATGAGCGCGGTGTGGACGATCGCGAACGTCTGCGGCCACCAGTTGCCCTCCAACGAATCGTACCATTGCCAGAGCATCACGGATGCGAACAGGAAGCAGAGCTTGTGGTAGCCGTTCCGCGCCAGCAGGCGGAAAAATCCGGTCACCGTCCGCTTCGCCATCACCGTCCGCCCCCTTCCAGGGCCGCGGGCAGTTCGGCCAGCGTCCGCACGTTGTAGACCGGCCATCCGCGGGCGGCGAGCAGCCGCTGCCAGCCGGTCGTCTGCGCCCGGCCGCGCTCGCCGGGCAGATGGATCAGGCACGGCGTGTTGCCGCTCCGCTCAAGCCACTCCATCGTCCGGACGACTTCCTCGCCGCCGTGCGGCGTCACGAGCACGACGAACGATCCGTGCGGAATGGACGGCGACGACTGGCGGAGCGAGCGGTACAGCCCGGCCGCGCCATCGGCCTGCACGCCGACGAGATGGTTCAGGATAAGCTGACGTTGCTCGGCGGTCGACCGGGGCAGGAAGCCTTCGCTTGACGCGCCGGACGAGACGAGGCCCATCGCCGTCTCGCGGCGGATGCCGTATTCGACGAGCGAAGCGGCGATCGAGACGGCAAGCTCGAAGTGATCGGCGTTCTCATAGGCTGCGCCGCAGCGGTCGAGCACGATGACGGTGCGCGGCACCGATTCGCGGTCGAACTCCTTCGATTTCCACTGGCCGGTCTTCGCCGTCGCGTTCCAGTGGATGCGCGACAGCCGGTCGCCGTAGATGTATTCCCGGACGCCGTTGATCTGCGTCGTCTCCTTCGCGTGGCGGTGCGACACCGCGTGGGCGTAGGGCCCTTTGAGGCCGCGCTCGACCTGGTTCCAATGGCGGATCGGCACGGTCTGCGGCAGCACGGTGAAGCGGGTGACGGAATCGATGCCGCCCCGGTGCTCGAACAGGCCGAAAATGTCCCGCGTCACGCATTCCGTTTTCCGGAACGCATACCACCCGCGCTGCAGCGGAGGCGTCGAATAGCTGACGGAGCCGGTGCGCCTGAAATCGGGGATGAAGGAGACCTCGAACACCATCGGCTGGCCGCCGGTCCGCTCGAGCGTGTCCTGCACGAGCACGTACGGGACGGGCCAGAAGCCGGGAATGCGGATGGAGAGCTCAACCTCCAGCCGCGATCCGGCGGTCAGCACCTGGTTGTGCGGGAAAGAACCGCCGCCCAGCCGGCGCTCCCCCTTGACCCGTCCGATGCCGCTCAGCCTGCCGAGCGCGAGATACAGGATCAGGACGTTCAGGATGACGAACAGCATGACCGCCGTCTTGCCGCCCTGAAAGAGCAGGTACAGCGTGCAGCAAAGGTACACCGCGGCGGTCAGCCGCCAGCGTACGGTGAGGGCTCTGGCGGTCGTCATCGTTATCGCTCCAATCGGACGGGGACCGCCGTGCGCTCGACGACCTCGCGGACGACCTCCTCGGCCGTCAGGCCGTTCATGCGCGCCTCGGTGCTCAGCATCATCCGGTGCGCCAGCACGGGCACGGCGAGATGCTTGATGTCATCCGGAATGACATAGTCGCGGCCCTCCAGCAGGGCGCTCGCCCGGGCCGCCGTCATCAGCGAGATCGACGCGCGCGGGCTCGCGCCGATCTGCACGCCGGGATGCGTGCGCGTACCGCGAATGACGCGGACCAGGTATTCGCCGATCGCGTCGTCGGCGTGCACCGTCCGGACGCGCTCCTGCAGCCGCACGATGTCCCCGATCTCCGCGACCTGCTCGACGCGCAGGTACGCCTGGTCCGAATGGCTGCCGAGCACCATGCGGCGCTCGGTCTCGTCGTCCGGATAGCCGATCGAGAGCTTCATCATGAACCGGTCCAGCTGCGCTTCGGGAAGCAGATAGGTGCCCTCGAACTCGACCGGATTCTGCGTCGCGAACAGGATGAACGGAACCGGCAGCGGATGGGAGACGCCGTCGACCGTCACGTGCCGCTCTTCCATCGCCTCGAGCAGCGCGGACTGGGTTTTCGTCGTCGCCCGGTTGATCTCGTCCGCCAGCAGGATGTTCGCCATGATCGGACCCGGCCGGAAGACGAACGTTTCTTCCTTCGGATGCCAGATCGATACGCCCGTAATATCGGTAGGCAGGAGGTCCGGATTGCACTGGATGCGCCGAAACACCCCGCCGCATGCCCTTGCCAACGCTTTCACAAGCTGGGTTTTGCCGGTGCCGGGGACATCTTCGAGCAACACGTGTCCGCCCGCGAGCAGCGCCACGAGCAGCCGCTCGATCGCTTCGGGCTTGCCGAGTATGCAGCGCCCCAGACTTTGTCTGATGTTGTCAATCAGCCTGATATCGTTGTCCGTCGTCCCCATTCTTTCCCCTCCCGGTCTCGTATATCCTCTATTTTACAAGAAGGGAAGATAGGCCTCAATTGTGGTGCTTGGCAGAAAAAATTGGAGGATCACACAGTGCGATCCTCCAACGGGTTCAGCCCTTCGGCCTGACCACCAGCGCGGCGAGGAACGAGAAGATGATCGCCGCCGATATGCCCGCGCTTGTCACCTTGAACATCCCCGTGATGACGCCGATCGGCCCGGTGTTCTGGAGCTCGGTCAGCGCGCCGTGGACGAGGGCGTTGCCGAAGCTGGTGATCGGAACGCTTGCCCCCGCGCCCGCGAAATCGATCAGCGGCTCGTACCAGCCGATGGCGTCCGCTATGGCTCCGAGCACAACAAGCGTCGACATCGTGTGCGCCGGCGTCAGCTTGAGAACGTCGAACATGAGCTGCCCGAGGACGCAGATGCCGCCCCCGACCAGAAAAGCCCACACGAACTGCATTCAGGCGTCACCCCTTTCGATGGCGACCGCGTGCGCGATGCACGGAATGGTCTCGCCCTGCTGGTAGGACAGCGGCGAGAGGAGCGCTCCGGTGGCGACGACGAGTATCCGCTCCAGCTCGCCGCGCTTCAGCCGTTTCATCAGGTGGCCGTAGGCGACGACCGCCGAGCAGGCGCAGCCGCTGCCGCCGGCCTGCACCTTCTGGCGCTCGATGTCGTAGATCATCAGCCCGCAGTCGCTGAACACCGTATCCTGCATCGGCACGCCGTCGCGCGCGAACAGGTCGACGGCGATGCGGTGGCCGACGGTCGCGAGGTCCCCGGTCACGATCATGTCGTAGTCGGCCGGCATCCGCCCCGTGTCATTGAAGTGCGTCTGGATCGTGTCGACGGCGGCCGGCGCCATCGCCGCGCCCATGTTGAACGGGTCGGAGATGCCGAGGTCGACGATTTTGCCGATCGTCGCGCAGGTGACGACCGGGCCGCCGCCCGATGCGGCGACGACGGCCGCGCCGGCGCCGGTCACCGTGTACTGGGCGGTCGGCGGCTTCTGCGAACCGTATTCGGTCGGGTAGCGGAACTGTTTTTCCGCCGTGCAATTGTGGCTGCAGGTTCCCGCCATCGCGTATTCCGCAACGCCGGAGTTGACGAGATGCGCGGCCAGCGCGAGCGACAGCATCGATGTCGAGCAGGCGCCGAAGACGCCGATGTACGGCAGGCCGAGATCCCGGGCGGTGAAGCTGTTGCTGATGAGCTGGTTCAGCAGGTCGCCGCCGACGTAGAACTGCACCTGGTCCTTCCGGATGCCCGCGTTCTTGATCGCGTAATCGGACGCCTGCTCGAGCAGGAGCCGCTCGGCCTTCTCCCAGCTCTTCTGGTTCAGGTCGAGCTCGTCGTGGACCAGGTCGAAATCGGCCGCGAGCGGGCCCGCGCCTTCGTCCGGACCGACCACGGTGCCCGTCCCGACGATGACGGGCCGGTTCTCGAACCACCAGGTCTGTTTGCCGCGCAGCATGTCAGTGCCCCCTGAGTCCGAAGATGACGTGGATCAGCCCGATGACGAACGCGGCGACCGTGCCGTACACGATGACGGAGCCGGCCAGCTTGAACATGTTGCCGCCGACGCCGAGCACGAGCCCTTCGGCGCGATGTTCCAGCGCCGCCGAGCACATCGAGTTGGCGAAGCCCGTCACCGGCACGGCCGAGCCCGCGCCGGCCCATTGCGCCAGCTTGTCGTACACGCCGAAGCACGTCAGCAGCACCGAGATGAAAATGAGCGTCGCGACGGTCGGACCCGCTGCCTGCGTGGCCGACAGCTTCAACCAGGACATGTAGCCGTTCTGTATTGCCTGGCCGAGGACGCAGATCAGGCCGCCCGAGACGAACGCCCGGGCGCAGTTTGTCAGGACGGATCGGGACGGTTCGCGCTGTTTCGCGAATGTCTTGTATTCCTTCGACGACATCGACATCGGCTTGAACTTGCCTCTCCCGGCGGTTCTGGTCGCCACTTGACGAATCCCCCCGTCGATTGCAATCTTACGCCTTACATTGTTTGCCGAACCGGCCCGCGTTATGCCGACCGGCCCGCCGTCCGATCGCGGGCGCAAAAAAAGAACCGCACGGCGTGCGGTTCAGGCAGAGGGGACAAGGTCAAAAGGCAGCGGCAATGGCCAGCAACAGGACAAGAAGCACGAACAGAAGCAGGACCAACAGTCCGAATCGGCTCAACCTTTCGGCTCCTTTCGAGGATGCTCATGCTACTATCTTATGCCGGCCGCTCCCAGCTGTTCTTCGCTGACCGGTCGGATGCGGCAATGGTGACGCTGTCCGTCTGCAATGCGGCCGGTTCGAATGAGCCGGTACAGAGGCGGCCGCTGCCTCTCTTCCGCGCCGGCCTGCTCGCCGGCATCTTCGGATGGCTTCTTCGCCATCCAGTCTTCATACCGTTTGAAGTCGATGCCGAGTTGCTCCAGAATCCGCTTCACATCCAACGCGACCAACACAGCAGGTTCCTCCAATCCGCTTGATGCTTTCAAGCGATGTCACCCTATGTTGAATCCAACCGATTCTATTGTATAAAGGCGGGCGCGACAGCGTAAATAGGAAGTATTGTCGTATTCATGGGAAGTATTGTCGCTTGATGTCAATATTGGCCGGATGCGGAGGAACGGGGCGAAACGGCCGACCGCAAACGGTCAGCCGATGACGACACCTTTCTTCAGGATCAGATTGGCGTACAGGGCCGTCTCGCCCGTCGCGACGATCGCGTAGGCCCGCTTCGCGCGCTCGTAGAACGCGAAACGCTCGACTTCCTCCAGCGGGGCCGTCACGCCGGCGCGTTCGGCGATGATGCGGCGGTATTCGTCCCAGATCGGCGTTTCGACCCGGTCGCCGGGCACGACCTGCATGACCGCGGCCGGACGTTCCACGTAGCGGTCCAGGGGCATCAGGCTCAGGATGTCGTCCAGCAGCTCCGCCGTGCCGAGGCCGTCGCAGCGGACGAGCCGGGCCGCGTGGCTGGCCGCGGGGAAGTTGCCGTCCGCCAGCACGATCTCGTCCCCGTGTCCCATTTCCATCAAAATCTTGAGCAGTTCGGGCGAAATTCTCCCCGGAATGCCGATCAGCATCGTGTCACACGCTCCTTCGGGTCATGTCGACCGTTCTACGGTAACGTTCATACGCCTCGCTCCAGCCCGCCGCATCCCCGGGTTCATGGGTATCGACCGGGAACGATTCGGCGGCCATCCGCCGCGCTTCCGCAAGGCCGGATACGGCTCCGAGCGCCATCCATTGCACCAGCATGTTGCCGAGGGCGCTCGCCTCGACCGGACCGGCCCAGACGGGTCGGCCGATCGCCTGCGCCGTGAGCCGGCACAGCAGCGCATTGCGCGATCCGCCGCCCACGATGTGCAGGCCGCGGAACGACCGCCCGGTGACGGCCTCCATGCTCTCCAGCGTCTCGCGGTAGCGGAGCGCGAGGCTTTCGAGGATGCAGCGGACGAACTGTCCCTTCGTCTCCGGCGCCGGCTGACCGGTCCCGCGGCAGTAGTCCGCGATCCGTTCCGTCATCCGGCCCGGCGGGTAGAAGCGGGCGTCGTCCGGGTCGATCAGCGAACGCAGCGGCTCCGCTTCCTCCGCGGCGGCGACGAGTTCCGGGTAGTCGGCCGCCTCTCCCGCGTCCGCCCATTCGCGCCGGCATTCCTGGAGCAGCCAGAGGCCCATGATGTTCTTCAGCAGCTGGAATTTGCCGCCGGCGCCGCCTTCGTTCGAAAATTCCAGCTCCATCGTCTCCCGCGTGAGCAGCGGCCGGTCCAGCTCCGTGCCGAGCAGCGACCAGGTGCCGCAGGAGAGGTAGGCGAACTTCGAGCCGGCCGCGGGAACCGCGACCGCCGCCGCCTCGGTGTCGTGGGAGGCGACGGCGATGCCGAGCAGGGACGGAATGCCGCCGAGTTCCTCGCGGATCTCCGGCAGCAGCCGGCCCGCCGGCGTCCCGGGCGGAACCGGGGCCGGGAACCATTCCGGCGGGATGCCGATCGCCTCCAGCCAGTCGGTGTTCCACTTGCCTGACGAAGGATCGATGAGCTGGGTCGTCGTCGCGATCGTCCATTCGCAGGTTTCGCGGCCCGTCAGGAGATACATGAGCAGGTCGGGCATCAGCAGCAGCCTGCGGGCGCGCCCGAGGACGGGAGCGCCCCGCTTCTTCATCGCGTACAGCTGGTAGATCGTGTTGAACGGCATGAACTGCAGGCCGCTCCGCATGAACAGCTCGTCTCTGCCGATCAGGGCGCAAACCTCGGCAATGGCGCCTTCGGTCTGGGAATCCCGGTAGTGGTACGGGTTGCCGGCAAGCTCCCCGTGCGCGTCCAGCAACCCGAAGTCGACGCCCCAGGTGTCGATGCCGAACGCCTCCGGATTGAACCCTGACGCGAACGTCTTGCGGATGGCCTGTTTCATCTCGTGATGGAGCCGGAGCACGTCCCAATGCAGCCGGTCGCGGACGCGGATCATGTCGTTCGGGAACCGGTGGATCTCGGTCATGCGGATGACCGGCCGTTCCCGCCCCGCTTCCTCCCGCCATTCCCCGACGAACGCGCGCCCGCTGCCCGCGCCGAGGTCGAAGGCGAGCACTTGCGGCGCCTTCATCGCGGTCCCTCCTTCCCGTGTGCCGCTTCGCCGCGGCGTCATTTCATTTTCCGCAGCAGCTCGATCCGGTACGCTTCGCTCTCGAGCGTCGCGATCTCCCGGTACTCCTCGTCCGTCAGCGCCTTCGGCCGTCCGACGCCGGACGCGAGCAGCCAGATCTTCGCGCTCTCTTCGACCACTTCGGTCCGGTAGTAGGCTTCGCGCAAGTTGCGGCCCGTCGTGACGAGCCCGTGATTCCCGAGCAGCATCGAGCTCGCTTCGCGGGCCCGCGCCGCCACTTCCCGCGCTAGCCGCTCGGTCGTCGGCAGCACGTAGGGGATGAACGCCGTCCGACCGGTGAGCGCCGCCTGGTCCGGGAACATGACCGGCAGGTCGTCGCGGACCAGCGTCAGCGCAATGCAATACGGCGGATGCGTATGGATGACGGCCCCGATCGACGGATCGGCGCGGTAGGTGTACAGGTGCATCAGCACTTCGGACGACGGGCGCGGGCTGCCGGGCTCGATCCCGCCGCTCGGGATGTCCACCTTCACCCAGGCGTCGGGCTCGATCTCGTCCAGCGCGTACCCGCTGGGGGACAGGTACATGCTGTCCCCCAGCCGGGCGCTGATGTTGCCGCCGGGACCGACGACCAGCCGGCTTTCCGTGATCTTGCGGGCGTAGCGGCACAGCTCTTCGCGGATTTCCCTCTCGCTCATGCGGATTGCCCTCCGCTTCAGCCGTACAGCGGACCGAAGGCCGCGCAAGCCCGGTAGTCCGCGCCCTCGGGATCGTCGGTGCCGAACAGAGACCAGGCTTTCGGGCGGAAAATGCGCTCCTCCGGCACGTTGTGCATGTTCACCGGAATGCGGAGCATCGACGCGAGCGTGATGAGGTCGGCGCCGATGTGGCCGTAGCTGACCGCGCCGTGGTTCGCGCCCCAGTTGTTCATGACGTCGTATACGCTGCGGAACGCTCCCCTGCCGGTCAGGATCGGAACGAACCAGGTCGTCGGCCACGTCGGGTCGGTCCGCCGGTCGAGCGCGTCATGCACGTCCGGCGGCAGGTCGACGGACCAGCCTTCGGCGATCTGCAGCACCGGTCCGAGACCGCGCACGAGGTTGATCCGCGCCATCGTCATCGGCATGCCGCCGCGCGTCAGGAAGTCGGTCGAGAAGCCGCCGCCGCGGAAATATTCGCGGGACGCCGGGCGCCAGGACACCGCTTTCAGGCTGCGGGCGACTTCGTCGTCCGTAATCTCCCAGAACGGCTTCATCGCCGGCTTGCCGTCCTTCGTCTGCTCACCCGTGCCGTCCAGCGCGGCCGGCCCGGAGTTGATCAGGTGCAGGATGCCGTTCTCCGCGAGGCCGGTAAGCGTATGGCCGGTCACCCGCTTCACCGCGTCCGGGCTCCAGTAGGTGCGCACGTCGGCGAAAATCTGGGCGGCGTTCGTCAGCAGCCAGCCGAACAGCATCGTCGCGCCGTTCAGGCTGTCGTTCTCCGTCGCGACGATGTACGGCGCGCGGGTGCCGTTCCAGTCGAATGACGAGTTCAGGATCGCCTCCATGAAGTCGCCGTTCGGGAAATGGTCCGTCCATTGCCGCTGCCCCTGGAACCCCGAGGCGATCGCGTTGCGTCCGAGCGCCTCTTCCTCGAAACCGAGCGCCTTGAGCGCCGGGTTGCCGACCATCAGGTCGCGGGTGATGAGCGCCATTTTGACGACCGTCTCCCAGTGGCGGTCAAGCTCGGCGCGCGACAGGCGGAGATGGGGCGGATTGTTGTCCGGACCTTCCGCGCAGTTGGCTTTTACCCATTTGAGCGCCCGCTCGTACTCTTCCGGATCGTAAATGCCCTCATCCATGCGCCGGACGAATTCGCTCATGTCGACGTATTCGTTGCGCATGCCGAGCCAGCGCTGGAAGAAGTCCTCGCTTACGACCGAGCCGGCGATGCCCATGGAGACGGAACCCATCGCGAGATACGACTTGCCGCGCATCAGCGCGACGGCGAGCCCGGCCCGCGCGAAGCGGAGCAGCTTCTCCCGCACGTCGCCGGGAATCGTCGTGTCGCCCGCGTCCTGCACGTCCTTGCCGTAGATGCCGAAGGCGGGGATGCCCTTCTGCGCGTAGCCGGCCAGCACCGCGGCCAGATAGACCGCGCCCGGCCGCTCCGTGCCGTTGAAGCCCCACACCGCCTGCGGGATGTTCGGGTTCATGTCCATCGTCTCGGTGCCGTAGCACCAGCAAGGGGTCACGGTGACGACAAGGCCGACGCCCTCCCGCTCGAATTTCTCCGCGCACGCGGCCGCTTCCCGCACGCCGCCGATGCAGGTGTCGGCGATGACGCAGCGGACCGGTTCGCCGTTCGGGTAGCGCAGCGTCTCGCGGTACAGGTCGGCAACCGCTTCCGCCATGCGCATCGTCTGCTCCTCCAGCGATTCGCGGACGCCTTTCCGCCGTCCGTCGATCGTCGGCCGGATGCCGATCGCCGGCATGCGGCCTTGCCACCTCGTCGGGATGTCTGCCATGATGATTTTCGCCTTCCTTTCGGAGATGTTATCGATAACAACACGATAGCACCAACCCCTTGTTGATGTCAACGCTTTCAATCCGTTAATATCGTTAATAGGAAGAAATGTCGAAAAGTCGACGTGATTCAAGGAGCGGACGACGGAATGGTGACCATCTACGACATTGCCGCGCGGGCCAACGTCTCGGCCATGACCGTGTCCCGGGTCATCAATCAGCCGGAGCGCGTGAGCGCGAAGACCCGCGAACGGGTGCTCAAGGTCATGGAGGAAATGCACTACGTTCCGAACGGCATGGCGCGCAGTCTTGTACTGCAAGAGTCGAAAATCCTGTTCCTGCTCGTGACGGACATCCGCAACCCGTTCTATACGACGCTGGCCCGCGGCGCCGAGGACGCCGCCGCCGAGAACGGGTTCCGTCTCCTGTTCGGCAACAGCGATGAAAGCCTGGACAAGGAGTCCACCTATATCGAGACGATTCTGAAGGCGCGCGTCGACGGCGCGCTGATCGCGCCCTCGGGCGACGGTTCGCTTCCGAACCTGGAGCGGCTCCGGAAGCACAAGGTGCCGTTCGTGCTGCTCGACCGGGATGTGCCCGGCATCGAGTGCGACGTCGTGCTCGGCGACAGCATCTCCGGCGCGCGGCAGCTCGTCGGCCACCTCGCGGAGCTCGGCCACCGGCGGATCGCGCTGGTCAACGGCTCGCTCGCCGTCTCGAGCGCTCGCTACCGCCAGGAGGGCTACCGCGAAGCGCTCAAGACGTACGGCCTGGCCTATGACGAGCGGTACGTGCTCGAGGCGGGGTTCGGGCTCGAGCACGATCCTTCGGCCATCGAGGAATGGCTGAAGCGGCTCGATCCGATGCCGACCGCCATTGTCGCCGGCAACAACGCGCTCGCGCTGCATGTCATCCGCATGCTGCGCGCCGCCGGCATCGGTGTGCCGGAACGGGTGTCGGTCGCCTGCTTCGACGATTTCGGCCCGTTCGCCGGCGCCGATCCGTTCGTCACCGTGGCCGCCCAGCAGGCCTACCAGTTCGGCCATACCGGCATGCGGCTGCTCATCGAGCGGATCCGCGCGCGGGACGAGGAGCGCCCGCGGAAGCGGATCGTGCTGCCGACCGCCCTGATCCTGCGCAAATCGACGGCGCCGCCGGGGGGTTGAAAAGCCCTAACCAGCGGCGCCATGCCACAATCGCCTGATGAAGATTTCCTCCGCCCCGTCCGGTTTGAGAAGCTCGTAGACGTCGGGGTTCGCAAGCTTTCGCCATTCCTCGAAGCCGTATCGCTTGTCGCAAGCCTTCAGGATGAGCGCCATCAGGTTGCCGTGCGTCACGACGACGGTGTTCGCCTCCGGTCTGCTCCAGCATTCCCGAATCACGCCGTATCCCCGCTCCATCGCCTCCCGCGACGTTTCGCCGCCCGGAAGTCTCAGGTCCATGTCGTCGAAGGACGCCCTGAGCCGTTCCATCCAGTCGGGCAGCGGCTCCGTCGACAGCACCCGCTCGCGCAGCCGGCCGTCCGTCTCGATCGCGATCCCGTTCCGTGCCGCGTACGGACGGATCGATGCGATCGCGCGCTCATACGGACTGGACACGATGCGATCGACCCGCCTTCCGCCGAAGAACGCCGCCAGTTGCTCCGCCTGCCGCCCGCCATCCGCGGTCAGCGGCGCCTCCGGTTCCTGGCCGGCCGCCTTGCAGTGCCTCACGAGCCAGATCCGCTTCACGGCTGTCCGATTCATGGCTGCCGGTCCGCCTCCCGCCACTCGAGAAATTCGATCCGGTTGCCGAACGGATCGCTCACATAGAACCGCCGGATTCCCGCGTCCGTCCGGGCGTCGTCGTCCGCGGGGCGCACGCCGCTTGCGACCAGCCGCTCGCGCAGCGCCTCCGGATTCCGCACGCGGAACGCCGGATGGGCCTTGCGCGCGGGGACGAAATCCCGCTGCACGCCGATGTGCACCTCGTGCGCGCCGCACCTGAACCAGACGCCGCCGCGATGACGCAGCGATTCGGGCTTCGGCATTTCCGGCCACCCGAGCACGCCGCCGTAGAACGCCCGCGCTTCCGATTCGCAGCCTTCCGGGGCCGCGAGTTGGACATGGTCAATCCCTTCGAACGCGAATGCCACGGTTCTCCCTCCCAGATGTTTCATGTAATGAAACCTTATTTCATTATTTGAAATTATAATAGCACAAAAGTTTCCATTCATCCATCCGTCCTTTCGCCCGCACCCGAAAAAAACCGGGCCGGATCGGTCCGGTCCGGCATGCGCCGTTCCGCCTTCAGCAAGCTTTATTTTTAAGCGATTCAGGAGGGCTTGTGATGAAATTGGCGAAAAGGTTGCCGGGCTTCTTCCTTGCGGCGCGCTTTGCCTCGCTGCCGCATGGGCCTGGTACAACGCAAAGCCCAGGCAGATCGACGTCAACCGGGAGGCTGTCGTTTATATCGAAAATGATCCCGCCTCCGCCTTCGCCACGCGAATCCGCATCTCCGGAACGTTGTACAGACCGCTTTTCCGCCAGCACAAGTTCCAGGGCAGCATCGGGATTGACGCCTTCGAATTCACCGAGGATTATGAGACCCTTCTGCCGATCAGCACAAGAAGAAACGGAATCTATGCGGGGGGCCTGCTGTATCGCAAACTCGGGCCCGGGCATTTCTTGTCCGCCGGTTCCGCCATGATCTGGTTCGACGGGAACTTTGAAAGGGTCAACATCTGGACGACGCCTTCCTGGGGAAAAGTTGAGGCGCCCGAACCCGATATGTTTATTGCAACGGGTGAAACGTATGCGCAAGCGATCGCCAATCAGAAAGCCATGAAGGAACGATTCAAGGACGATGGCATGTCTGTGCCGCGTGAATTTCACTGACGCGGGGAATGCACGCGATTGTACCCATCTTGTGGATCGATCCCCATCTGCGCCTGGCGGCCCGTATCGCCCAAACATTTGATTCGGTCGGAACGGACAAGGAGGGCATGGAGATCACCCTGATCGACATCGTCGGCTCGAACATGGACGAAGCGGTCGACGATGCACAGTTAAATTGGCGATCGGGGCAAAACTACGGCTGGCCAATTAACATACAGGCAAACAATTTGCAGCACCTTCGGTTCGGCTCCGTGCCTCTGTAACGAGGTATCCACGTTACGGCAGCTTTTGCCTGGATCCGCGCGCCTTTGTAGCGCGGTATCCACGTTACGTCGGCTCCATGCGGCTTTCGGCAGATTTCGGTACTGTCTTTGGTCAGCAATGAAAAAAACCGGAGCAGGTTGTCCCTGTTCCGGTTCGTTGTTGCCGATTCGGCATTCGTCAGAATTGTACCGCATTCCGTCCCGCCGCCCGCTGCGCCTGCCTGATCCGGTCGATCTGGCCCAGATGGTTGCGCACATGCCGGACGAATCCCCGGATGAGGTCCGCGATGCTGACGGTCTCGCCCTTCGCGTTGACCCCCGTCTTCGCCAGTTCCGCTTCGGTCAGCCGGCCGAGCAACTGCGCATTGTAGTGCAGCAGCGCCCGGTATGCCTCCAGTATATTGCCCGCTTCGGCTTCGTTCGCCTTCTGCCCGGCCACCCACTTGTCCTGCTCGAACGCGGGCAGACGATCCGCCGCGTCCGCCAGAATGGCGCGAATCCGGAACGAGGTGACGATGCTGTGGTCGGCCAGATGCGCGAGCACTTCCGTCACGCTCCATTTGCCAGGCGCTTCCTTCCACCTGAGCTCCTCCGCGGACAGGCCGCGGATCGCCTCCCGCAATTGCCCGTACGTGTCGAGAAAAGTCTGAACATCCGCTTGTTGAGTCAACCTGAACCCTCCTGTCGTTTGGTCGGTTCATTGCGCCGGCCGGCTGAAGGGGCCGGGCCGGCCCGTCATATCGCGCTCCGCGCTTCCGCAAGGGCGCGTTCCGCAAGCGCCGCGAAGAACGCGGCGGTCGGCGCCAGCGCCCGCTCGTCGACGTCGAACTTCGGATGATGCCATTCCCGCGGCCCGTTCGTTCCGGCGAACACGAACAGCCCCGGCACGCGCTCCTGGTAGAACGCGAAATCTTCCCCGGCCGGCGACGGGACGGGGACGACCGCCTTGAGGCCCAGCCCGGCCGCCGTGTCTTCCGCGAGCTTCGCCAGGCGGGCGTCGTTGAGCACGGGCGGCGGCCCCGCGATCCAGCGGATGTCCGGCCGCACGCCGAAGGCGGCGGCGCAGCCCCGCACCACCTGCTCGAACCGCTCCAGCACGCGGCCGCGCACCGCCCGGTCGAAGGTGCGAATCGTCCCTTCGAACGCCGCCCGGTCCGGGATGATGTTCCACGCGGCGCCGCCGCTCAGCTTCGTCACGCTGATGACGGCGCTCTGCCGGGGGCCGACGTTGCGGCTGACGATGGTTTGCAGCGCCGTGACGATGTGGGCGGCGGCGACGACCGGATCGATGCCCGCCTCCGGCACGGCGGCATGGGAAGCGCGCCCTTCCAGCTCGACGCGGAAGCCGTCGGCGGCGGCCATGATCGGGCCGTCCTTGATGCCGAAGACGCCGACCGGCAGATCCGGCTTGTTGTGCAGGCCGAAGACGGCGCTCACGCCATCGATCGCGCCGGCCGCGATCACCTGGCGCGCGCCGGCCGCCTTCTCCTCGGCGGGCTGGAAGATCAGGCGCACGGTGCCGCTCAAGGTCGCTTCGCGCTCCTTCAGGAGCAGCGCGGCGCCGATGATCGCGGCCGTGTGGAAATCGTGGCCGCAGGCATGCATCCGGCCCGGAATTTCCGAGGCGAACGGCAGGCCCGTCTCCTCCCGGATCGGCAGCGCGTCGATGTCGGCGCGGAGCGCCACGACGGGCCCGTCGCGCAGGCCGCCCACCTCGGCGATGACGCCGGTTCGCAGCTCATAGCGGTCCGCGATCCGGATGCCGGCCTCCTCCAGCCAGCCGCGGATGCGCGCGGTCGTTCCGAACTCTTCGTGCGACAATTCGGGATGGCGATGAAGCTCCCGCCGGATGGCGACAAGCCGCTCCGCGAGATGATCCGCCAACGCCGCCCGTCCGGCAAGCGCGCCGCCGCTCATCTTCCCGCCACCCCCGCGATCCGCCGCTCACGACGCAACCCGTCCCGCCTCCTTGAGCGATTCGATCGGATCGTTGTTGTTCTTGGACACGATAATGAAGTTCCGCCAGTAGGCGTAAGGCACTTTGTTGAACAGATACTTCTCCTCGCGCTCCGGATTTTTCCCGAACTCGTGCGCGCCGAAATCGATTTTGCCCGTCTCCAGACTGAGCAGGATGCTGCTGAACTCCAACGTCTGGAACTCGAACTCGTATTGCGGAAGCCTTGCGTCAAGCTCCCGCGCCAGTTCCACGTCGAAGCCGGTCAGTTTGCCGTTCTCGTCGATGAAGGCGACCTTCGAAAACTGCGTTCCGGTGCCGACGATGATTTTCTTCGCGCCGCCCTTGCTCTCCCCGGCGCTTGCGCCGCCGCAGCCGGCAAGCGCGAGCGCCGCGAGGATCAGCAGAATGGCGGCTTTCCATGCATGCTTCATCGGGATGCCCTCCTGTCGCCGCCGATGGCGCGGGTTTCTCCGAACCGCCCGGGATCGAGAATTTTGCGAAGCAGATGAATGGTCCCGTCGCCGTTCCCCGGATCGAACGCGATGAACCGCTCGTATCCCCGCCGCTCGTACATCGGCAGCAGCCACGGATGCTTCTCGGCCGTCGCCAGCGTGACCGCCGGCGCCCCGTGCCGACCGAGGACGATCTCCCGCTCCACATGATCCAGCAACCTTCCGCCGATGCCCTTCCCCTGGTACTCGGGGTGCACCGCGAACCATTTCAGGAACGGCAGATCGGTGAACTGCCGGGCTTCTTCCGTGCGCGACAGCGTGATCGTCCCCGCAATGACGCCGTCCACTTCGATGACATAGCAATCGTTCTCCGCGATATTGTCCCGGACAAGCGCCGTATCCGCATGCGCCGCGGGCCAGTGCAGGTTCAGCTCGCGGATCAGGGCATACGCTTCGTGGATGACTTCCCGCACGCGTTCCGCATCTTCGGGCTGCGCCAGCCGCACCTTTTCAGCCATTGCTTGATCCTCCTCCCACGGGTGAAAAATCGATTTTGATTTTTCCTATCTTTTTAGTTTGAATTCGGCCTGCATCCACGTACCATGGTGCCGGCAGCTCCGCTAATCGACTTTCTCTATTTATGGATTGCAAAAATCTTGGGCGACCCGGCGTCCCGAACATCCAGCGAGCGCAGCAGCCGGATGAATTCCTCATGCTCGCCGCTCAGCGCGACCAGGTTCGTCCGGAGGGCGATGCCGGCCGTCTCTTCGATCTCGATCGGCACCAGGCTCCCTTCGGCGACCTCCTGGCGGACGCTGAGTCCGGGCGGGAAGCAGATGCCGGCCTTGCGCAGGACCAGTTTCTTCGCGGTCTCCGCGTTGTCGGCGTGATAGACGATGCCGGGCGGCTGATCGAGCCCGTCGAACACGCGATGGAGCCGCATCCAGTCCAGCGCCCCGCATTCGAAGAAAACAAGCGGCTGGCCGATGATGTCCCGGAGCGACGCCCGGCCCGACACCGCGAAAGGATGGCCGGCATAGACATACAGCTTGATCGGATCCTCATGGAACGGATAAGACTGAAGGGCCGGGTGTGCCATTTTGCGGACGAAGGCGATGTCGATCTCCCGGTTGAGCAGCTTCGCCACCAGATCTTCCGACGGCGCGGTCGTCAGCTTGAACGTCAGCTCGGGGAATCGCGCCTTGATCGCGGGGAGCAGCTCGGGGATCACATAGTTCGACACCGACACCGTGCCGCCGATCCTGAGTTCGTTGGGAATGGCCTTTTTTTGCTGCAGCTGCAATTTGCCCTTCTGGTAAGTCTGCAAAATTTTTTGCGCATAGGGCAGAAACTGCTTCCCCTGTTCCGTCAGGACGACCTGCTTGCCGAGCCGGTCGAACAGCTTGCAGTCCAGTTCCCGCTCCAGCGTCTGGATGCGCGCCGTCACCGATGGCTGCGACAGATAGAGCGCCTCCGCCGCCTTGTTGAAGCTGCCGAAATGGTTGACATAGACGAACGCCTCGATGTTTTCCAGGTTCATGAAGGTACGCCTCCCTTCCGTGCCGGAAATAAATCACCCTTTTTCTATATGTTAAATTGGAAATGTTTGCTTGTATCGTAAGCCAGATCGTCACATCTGTCAATTTGTTCAAGGCAGCGGGAAAAACCCGGCACCAATCCGGAACCGGGTTGTTCCTGTCGCTTGCGGTCATGCGCGTGCGGCGGGCGCGTCCGTCTCCTCCGGCTGAATTGTCCGCCGCCTCGAGGCGCTGCCGCCACGCTTCCTCCGATTCGCGCAATTTGCGCGCCATGCCCGCGGGGTCGCCTTCCGGCTTGCCTCCCGCGCCTCAAACCCGGACCGCCTTCGACCTTGCCAGCGTATGGCGGTTTGCCGGCACCGGCAGCCCGAGATTGCCGCGCAGCGTGTCGCTCTCGTACTCCGTCCGGAACAGGCCGCGCTGCTGCAGGATCGGCACGACGTGGTCGACGAACTCCTCGAGCCCGCGCGGCGTCGCGGCGCTCACAATGAACCCGTCGGCCGCGCCGCCCTCGAACCACTCCTGAATCCGGTCCGCGACGGTTTCCGGCGTGCCGATGAAGTTGCCCCGCGGCGTCGCCGTCCGCAGCGCGACTTCGCGCAGCGTCAGGTTCTGCTCCCTGGCGATGCGCTTGATCCGGTCCGTGTTCGCCTGGAAGCTGTTCTTCCCCAGATCGCCGATGTCCGGAAACGGCTCATCCAGCGGATATGGCGAGAAATCGTGATGATCGAAGAAGCGTCCGAGATAATTGAGCGCTTCCTCGATCGTGACGAGCTCGGCGACTTCGCGATACTTCCGCTCCGCCTCTTCCTCCGTGGAGCCGATGATCGGACCGATTCCGGGGAAGACGAGCACGTCGTCAGGATTGCGCCCGAAGCCGGCGGCCCGCCGCTTGATGTCCCGATAGAACTCGCGCGCCTCCCCGATCGTCTCCTGCCCCGTGAAAATCGCGTCCGCCGCCCCGGCCGCGAAATTTCGCCCGGCTTCCGAAGATCCCGCCTGGAAAATGACCGGATGCCCCTGCTTCGACCGTTGGATGTTGAGCGGCCCCTTGACCGAGAAAAACTCGCCTTCATGGTTCAGCGCGTGCATTTTGCCGGGATCGAAGAACTGCCCCGTCTCCTTGTTGCGGACGAAGGCGTCGTCTTCCCAGGAATCCCACAATCCGCGCGTCACTTCGAGGAACTCCGCCGCGATCCGGTAGCGCGTCGCATGGTCCGGATGCCGCTTTCTGCCGTAGTTGAGCGCCGACCCTTCCAATGGCGACGTGACGACGTTCCATCCCGCCCGGCCGCCGCTGATGATGTCCAGCGAGCCGAACTGTCTGGCCACCGTGAACGGTTCGCTGTACGTCGTCGACAGCGTGCCGACCAGACCGATATGCGTGCTGACCGCCGCCAGGGCGCTCAGGATGGTGATCGGCTCGAACCGGTTGAGGAAGTGGGGAATCGATTTTTCATTGATGTAGAGGCCGTCCGCGATGAAAATGAAGTCGAGCTTCCCTTCCTCCGCCTTGCGCGCCCAGTTCTTGTACACCCCGAAATTGACGCTGGCATCCGTGATCGCGTCCGGATGGCGCCAGGTCGATGTGCCGCCGCCCACACCGTGCAGCAGCGCTCCGAGCTTCAGTTGTCTTCTCCTGCCCATGTGTGATCCCTCCGTGATCTTGGCGGATGTCATCCCCTCCGTTTTTCAAATCAATATTATCACAGCGGGTTACTCGGGTTTTCCATGAAGTTTGAAACGAACGATAGAGGATTTCGATTGCAGGCCGGGCCGGGAAATTCCGGCCGATCATACGACAAATCCGCGTTCCGTTCGACGGCGGATCGTCGAATCGGGACGCGGATTTTTGCCCGGGACGATCAGACGCGGACGGCGGATGCCGCCGCCGCTTCCTCGATCAGCTTCTTCACCGCCGCATCGAGGCGCTCGCACAGTTCGTCCTGCAGTTCGTAGACGATGCCGTCCGGCGTCTCCGACCGGCTCACCTGCGAATCCAGCGCGTAGACTTCGCCGGAGAAGCGCCGGGCGCCGAGCGCGGACAGCACCGGCTTGAGCGCGAACTCGATCGCGAGCAGATGGGCGATCGTGCCGCCGATCATGACCGGCAGCGCGGTCTTGCCTTCCAGCCCCTTCTGGGGCAGCAGATCGAGCAGCGTCTTGAGCAGGCCCGTGTAGGACGCCTTGTACACCGGGCTGGCGACGATGACGGCGTCGGCGCGCGCCACGCGGTCAATGGCGTCCCGGACGGCGGGGCTGTCGAACCGGCCGAAAACCAGATCTTCCGGCGGAAGCGACGCGGCGGCGAGATGGTCGACGGCCGCTCCGCGCGCGACCAGTTGACTCTCCAGATAGTCGATGATGCCCGCCAGTCTGGATTGCGGGTTCGGGCTGCCGGACAGGATGACGATCTTGGACATGCTTCTCCACTCCTTCCATTTCCTGTTGCGGCTTTGCCGCGTACCAGGTTAAATACATTTTATCATATTTGTTTACTTGGTTATACCACAGACTTCAAATTAATGGTAGTCCTTTTTTTGCGACAAGACAGCATCGTCATCCATTGCATGGCGCCCATCGGGCGTTATCCTGATGCGGCGACCGAACGCGCAAACGCCCGTACAGACGCCCGTACAGACCGAAAAACCGTTTTCCGCCGCCGCGCTCCGCTTTTATTGAAGACTGTCAAACGCCGCGGCTCCGGGTATACAAGCACAAATGGGCCGCCGCCCACATAGACTGTAAAACAGTCTTCCGCCGCCGGAGGCGTGCAGGCCGTTCCGGTGAATCAACATGGGGGTGGCCCGTTCATGCCTGGATTGTTCGCTGCCATCGCGCTGTTCATCAAACAGCTCTCGCTGCTCGTCTCCTACGTGAAGAACAACGCCTTCCCGCAGCCGCTGCAGGAGGAAGAGGAGGCGATGCACCTCAAGCTGATGGCGGAAGGGAACCAGCATTCCCGCAACCTGCTGATCGAGCACAATCTGCGCCTCGTGGCCCACATCGTCAATACGTTGTGAACACGAACCGATGTCAGGAAGCGGCGCGATTTGTGTGCAGCGGGCGGTTTGTTCGGTGAGGGCGGACAAGCCATCTGGATCGATAAGCTATTCCGAAAGAGGGCCGGCTTATCTCCTTCTGGATTTTGGGTGTGTTATGTTATACTGTTGGTAACACTACATGGACGTACCGTTATGACAAGAAGAATTGCTTCCGATAGGAGTGAAATGATATCGAAGAGCAGCGATCCATTCAAGCCGATTTTGAAGCGAATCCGGAGCTGAAATTCATGATTGAACAAAGCAGACTGGAATTTCAATCCGGCAAAGCCCTGAGTACGTCGAAATTTCTGAAATATTTTGCAAATCTTAAATCGGAAGGTTGGTGTTTTAACCATGTCTTTGCCCAAAAAGATGGATCAAAATACGGCTAATGAACTTCGTTCCATCTTGACGAAGATGAATATTACGCAAAGCAAAGTGAAAATCAATTTGGATAACCAAACGATTGAAGTCGAGGATGACTACTCCATTGATGACATCC
>Ga0310826_100641_pt1 | contig 29751 bp, 28 predicted proteins | sample WT_ome_FD_201306 | JGI IMG/M metagenome (GOLD analysis project Ga0310826, IMG submission 201306) | Sorghum-adapted microbial communities enriched on wild type (WT) sorghum from Joint BioEnergy Institute, Emeryville, California, United... ... | reverse complement strand
CGATCACCGCGCCGGATACGTTCGGCAGCCTGCTCGCCGTCGGCATCACCGGCATCATCGCCGTGCAGGTGTTCATCAACATCGGCGTCGTCATCGGCCTGCTGCCGGTCACGGGCATCACGCTGCCCCTCGTCAGCTACGGCGGATCGTCGCTGACGCTGCTTCTGACGGCGCTCGGCATTCTGCTGAACATATCCCGATATTCGAGGTGAACGCGCCATGCGAGTGGTACTGTCCGGCGGCGGAACGGGCGGACACATCTACCCGGCCGCGGCGATCGGGCGGCAGCTCCGGCGGGAGGATCCCGGCACGGAGCTGCTCTACATCGGCTCCGCCAGCGGCCTGGAAAGCCGGATCGTGCCGAAGCTCGGCATTCCGTTCGAGACGATCGAGATCAGCGGGTTCAAGCGGAAGCTGTCGCTCGACAACGTGCGCACGGTCATCCGCTTCCTGCGCGCCGTCCGCCGGTCGAAGGCGCTGCTCCGCCGGTTCAAGCCCGACATCGTCGTCGGCACCGGCGGCTACGTGTGCGGACCGGTCGTCTACGCGGCCGCGAGGCTCGGCATTCCGACGCTCATCCACGAGCAGAACGTCGAGCCGGGCATGGCGAACGCGTTCTTGAGCCGCTACGCGGACGCGATCGCGGTCAGCTTCCCGGAATCGGAGCGCCGGTTCCGCCGGGGGCGGCGGGTCGTTCACACCGGCAACCCGTGCGCGACGAACGTGCTGCACGCGGACAAGGCGGGCGGGTACGCCTCGCTCGGCATCCCGGCGGACAGCCCGATCGTTCTGGTCGTCGGCGGCAGCCGCGGGGCCCGGGCGCTCAATGAAGCGGTTCCCGACATCGCCGCCGCCGTCGGCCGTATGGAAGGCGTCTGGCTGGTCGCCGTCACCGGCGAAGTCCATTACGAACAGACGAAGGATCGGCTGGACCGGCTGCCGGCGGATCAGACCCGCCGGCTCCGCGTCGTGCCGTATCTCGACAATATGCCGGAAGTGCTCGCGGCGTCTTCGCTCGTCATCAGCCGCGCGGGCGCTTCCATGCTCGCCGAGATCACCGCGCTCGGCGTGCCGTCGATTCTCGTGCCGTCGCCCAACGTGACGCACAACCACCAGGAAGCGAACGCGCGGAGCCTGGGGGACGCGGGCGCGGCGGTCATGATCGTCGAACGCGAGCTCACCGGCCCGAAGCTTGCCGGAGAAATTGCGCGCATCATGGGGGACGAGGCCGTCCGGCGAAAGATGTCGGAAGCCGCGAAGTCCCTTGCGATGCCGGATTCCGCCGAACGGATCACGGCCGAGCTGCGGAAGCTCGCCGCGCGCCAGGAGCGCGGACGGTAGGCGGAGGCGCGTCTGGGCTTTTGTCACACTCGACATGCGCCGGGCATAGACTGTCACATGATCGTGACCGCCGATTCCGCGGCAGCCCGCCGGCTGCCTGAAGCGGATGAACCGGAGTCCATTGCCGGCCGCAAGGAGGGAGGATCGTCCATGCAGCAGCTGATCGAGGAACTGAAACGGGCCGACATCGGCGAACTGCTGCCGAACGAACCGCTGGCCAAATATACGACCTGGAAGATCGGCGGCCCCGCCGATCTCCTGATCATTCCGCGGGGCAAGCGGGAGCTGGCCGCCGCCGTCGCGCTGCTTCACCGGCACGGCGTGCCGTGGACGAACCTCGGACGGGGCTCCAACGTGCTGGTGCTGGACAAAGGCATCCGCGGCGTCGTCATCAAGCCCGGACCCGGACTCGATTACGCGCGGTTCGACGGGCATACGGTCACCGCAGGCGCGGCCTTCTCGTTCATCAAGTTGTCCGTGCTCGCCGGCAAGCACGGACTGACCGGCCTGGAATTCGCGGGGGGGATTCCGGGATCGGTCGGCGGCGCCGTCTACATGAACGCCGGCGCCCACGGATCGGACGTGTCACGCATCTTCAAGTCGGCCGAGATTGTCACGGAAAACGGTGAGATCGTCCGCTATGACCGCGAAGCGATGCAGTTCGGCTATCGCCATTCGATCCTTCACACGATGCGGGGCATCGTCGCCGAGGCGACGTTCGAGCTTGCGCCCGGCGACCGGAAGGAGATCGCGGCGGCGATGGCTTCCTACAAGGACCGCAGGCAGCGGACGCAGCCGCTGCAGGCGCCGACCGCGGGATCGGTCTTCCGCAACCCGCCCGGCGACTACGCGGCGCGGCTGATCGAGGCGGCCGGACTGAAGGGCTATCGTTCGGGGGGCGCGGCCATATCGGATGTGCATGCCAATTTCATCGTGAATACGGGGCAGGCGAAGGCCGAAGATGTCCTCACCCTCATGGAGCATATCCAGAGGACCGTCAAGGCGCGATTCGGCGTCGAACTGGTCCCTGAGGTATTGGTGGTGGGTGAGCGGTAAATCGGAGGTGCAGCTTTGGATACATTGGTGATTGAAGGCGGCAGGCCGCTCTCCGGAACGATCGCCGTCCAGGGCGCGAAGAACGCCGCGCTGCCGATTCTGGCGGCCGGCATGCTGGTGGAAGGCACGGTCATCATCGACCAAGTGCCGAATCTGCTCGACATCGACGTGATGCTCGACATTCTTCGCTCGCTCGGATGCCGCGCGGAGCAGATCGGCCAGTCCGTCGTGCTCGACACGACCTCCGCGAATTCCGCGCACATTCCGGAATCGCTCATGGGACAGATGCGCTCGTCCATCTTTCTGATGGGGCCGCTGCTGGCGAGATTCGGCGAAGTCGAAGTGTACCAGCCCGGCGGCTGCGCGATCGGCGAACGGAAGATCGACCTTCACCTGCTCGGCCTGCGGATGCTCGGCGCCGAGATCCGCGAGGACGGCAACCGGATCATCTGCCGCGCGCGCAAGCTGACCGGCACCGATATTCACCTCGATTTTCCGAGCGTGGGCGCGACCGAGAACCTGATGATGGCGGCCGTGCTGGCGGACGGCGTGACGACGATCACGAACGCCGCGCGCGAGCCGGAGATCGAGGATCTGCAGCATTTCCTGAACGGCATGGGGGCTCGCGTCTCGGGCGCGGGCACCGGCACGATCCGGATCGAGGGCGTGAAGCGCCTTGTGCCCTGCCGTTACCGGATCATCCCGGACCGGATCGTCACCGGGACGCTGATGATCGCCGCGGCGGCGACGCGCGGACAGGTGACGCTGAAGGGCACAAATCCGTCCCACCTCACCTCGCTCATTCACGTGCTGCGCCGGGCCGGTGTTCAAGTGGCCGCGGAAGGTGATATAATCAGGGTGGGCGGCGTCATCCGCCCGAAGGCGGTGGAACGGATCGTGACGAGTCCGTATCCGGCCTTCCCGACCGACCTGCAGGCGCAGCTCATGGTGCTGCTCGCGCTGGCCGACGGCGTCAGCGTCGTGAAAGAGATGATCTTCGAAGGCCGGTTCAAGCATGTCGACGAGCTCGTGCGCATGGGCGCCGACATTCGCGTCGACCTGAATTCGGCGATCATCCGCGGCGTGCCCCGGCTCTACGGGACGACGGTCGAGGCGACCGACCTCAGGGCGGGCGCGGCGCTCGTCATCGCCGGCCTGGCCGCGCAGGGCAAGACGGTCATCGAACAGGTCTATCACATTGATCGAGGTTACGAGCGGATCGAAGCGATGTTCGCGAGTCTCGGCGCTCGGATCATGCGGTACGCCGCCGTGCCGAGCAATCGCGTGATTCCCGGCTGACGGACCGCCGCCCGGCTTTCCCGCTGGGAATGCCGGGTTTCATTGTGGGAGCGGACGGACAAGCTGTCGATCCCTCGCGGGAGAATCGAAATGACGGAACGCATGCCCATATTGAAGGAGCCGGCGCCGAAACCGAAACGCAAGGGCGGCAGGCGTCTGCTCGGCGTGATTTATTTGCTGTTCATCGTGCTGCTCGCTGTCCTGTTCTTCCGCTCGAGTCTCAGCAAGATCTCGGAAGTGGCCGTATCGGGCGGACGCTTCACGGATGAAGGCGAAATTCTCGCGGCCGCCGGCGTCGGTCCGGGCGATCCGTTCTTCTGGCCGACCGAGGACGCGATCGCCGGTCGGGTGGAGCGGCTGGATACGATCGCGTCGGCGGTCGTCCGCAAGACGTTCCCGGGCAGGCTGCACATCGAGGTGACGGAGTATCCGGCCGTCGCTTACGGGCTGACGGCGGACGGCGCGATTACGGCCATCCTGTCGAACGGAACGGAGCGGCCGATCGGCGCGGATACCGTCGTGGACCGGCCGGTGCTGCGCGACTGGAACGGGCGGGAAGCGGACAGGCTCAAGCTCGTCGACGCGCTGTCCCTTCTGCCGGACGACCTGCTGGCCGATTTCTCGGAGATTTCGCCCTATCCGTCGGAAGCCTGGCCCGACCGGATCCGCATCTACACGCGCACCCGGTTCGAGATCATCACCGCCGTCTCCCTGCTCACGGAGAAAGCGGATACGATCCGCGCCGTCATCGAGACGCAGGAGCCCGGCAACATCACGCTGCTGCTCGCGGACCGCTACGTGCCCTACGCGGAGAACGGGGGCGGCGATGGGGCGCAGGACGGGGAAAACCCGGGCAAACAGGACCAATAGCCACTACTCAAGCCGCTTGAACAATGATACAATTTCACTTATGAGTTCAAACGTGCCGGGCTTTCGCCCACCAATTGCCAGCGCAAAAACTTTGTAGAAAAAAGAGGGAAAATATAAGGAACGTTGAATTATTTGAACAAGACAATCGCGATAATCGCCCGCTGGTAATCAATATGTTGGAAATACGCACTTTAGATTACATTTTTGATCGGAGAAACGGAGGTGCCAGGGGTTGAGCAGCAGCGACTTGATCGTCAGCCTGGACATCGGGACATCCAAGGTGCGCGTCATCATCGGCGAGGTCCAGAACGGCGCGATCAACATCATCGGTGTCGGTTCTGCCGACTCGGAAGGCATTCGCAAAGGAGCCATCGTCGATATCGACCAGACCGTGCAGTCGATCCGCAACGCGGTGGATCACGCGGAGCGCATGGTCGGGATTGAAATATCCGAAGTCTATGTCGGAATCCAGGGCAACCATATCGGCCTGCAGACGAACCACGGCGTCGTGGCCGTATCGAACGAAGACCGCGAGATCGGCGAAGAGGACATCGAGCGGGTGCTGCAGGCGGCGAAGGTCGTGGCGCTGCCGCCCGAGCGCGAGATCATCGGCCTGGTTCCGCGGCAGTTTCTGGTCGACGGACTGGACGGCATCTCCGATCCGCGCGGCATGATCGGCGTCCGGCTGGAAGTGGAAGCGACGGTCATCACCGGAGCGAAGACGGCGATACATAACCTGATGCGATGCGTCGAGAAGGCGGATCTGCAGATCGCAGGCGTCATCCTGATGTCGCTCGCCTCCGGCATGATGGCCCTGACGAAGGACGAGCGGAACATGGGCACCGCCCTCATCGATCTCGGCGCCGGATCCACGACGATCGCGATCTTCGAGCAGGGCACCCTGGTCGCGACGTCCACGCTGCCGGTCGGCGGCGAATACGTGACGAACGACATTTCCTACGGCCTGAGGACGCAGACCGACCAGGCGGAGAAGATCAAGCTGAAGTTCGGCTGCGCGCTGGTCAGCGACGCGGCGGACGACCAGAAGTTCAAGGTCGTGCGCATGGGCAGCAACGTCGAGAAGGAATTCACCCAGGTCGATCTGGCGAACATCATCGAACCTCGCATGCAGGAAATCTTCCAGCTCGTCCGCCAGGAGATCATCCGACTCGGATATGACGGCAAGATCAACGGCTGCGTGCTGACGGGCGGCACCGCGTCGATGCCGGGCGTGCTGGCGCTGGCGCAGCGCGAGCTTGAGACGAGCGTCCGGATCGCCGTTCCGGACTACATCGGAGTCCGGGATCCGGCGTTCACGAGCGGCGTCGGCATGATCCAATACGTGTCCCGTTACATGCGGCCGCGCTCCGCGGGGGCCTCCCGGCGGGCGGCGGTTCGCAAGCCGAATCCGGGGACGGCGTCATCGGCCAAGCCGGGATTCTTCGAGCGGCTGAAGCGGATGTTCAGCGAATTCATTTGATCGGGGGAACTTCACCTATGTTGGAATTCGATATGGAAATGGAACCGCTGGCGTCGATCAAGGTCATCGGCGTGGGCGGCGGCGGCAGCAACGCGGTCAACCGGATGATTGAGACCGGCGTGCGCGGCGTCGAGTTCATCACGGTCAATACGGATGCGCAGGCGCTTCAGCAGGCGAAGTCCGAGCAGAAGCTCCAAATCGGGGAGAAGCTGACCCGCGGCCTCGGCGCGGGCGCCAATCCGGAGATCGGCAAGAAGGCGGCCGAAGAATCGCGCGAACTGGTCGCCGAACGGCTCAAGGGAGCGGACATGGTGTTCGTGACGGCCGGCATGGGCGGCGGCACCGGAACCGGCGCGGCGCCCGTCATCGCCGAGATCGCGAAGGAATGCGGCGCGCTGACGGTCGGTGTCGTCACCCGTCCGTTCACGTTCGAAGGACGCAAGCGCTCGATGCAGGCCGAGATGGGCATCGAGGAGCTGAAGCAGAAGGTCGACACGCTGATCGTCATCCCGAACGACCGGCTGCTGGAAATCGTCGACAAGAAGACGCCGATGCTCGAGGCGTTCCGCGAAGCCGACAACGTGCTGCGGCAGGCGGTGCAGGGCATTTCGGATCTGATCGCGGTGCCGGGCCTCATCAACCTCGACTTCGCCGACGTGAAGACGATCATGACCGAGCGCGGCTCCGCGCTGATGGGCATCGGCGTGGCGAACGGCGAGAACCGGGCGGCCGAGGCGGCCCGCAAGGCGATCATGAGCCCGCTGCTCGAGACGAGCATTGACGGCGCGCGCGGCATCATCATGAACATCACCGGCGGCCCCAGCCTGTCGCTGTACGAAGTGAACGAGGCGGCCGAGATCGTCATCGCGGCTTCCGACCCGGAAGTGAACATGATCTTCGGCGCCAGCATCGACGAGGACATGAAGGACGACATCAAGGTTACGGTCATCGCGACCGGGTTCGAGACGAAGGAAAGCCCGGGCCGGCGTCCGTCGGCGGTTCGCTCCGGCGGATCGGACGAAGACGGCCGTCCGTCCGGCGGCACGAATCTGCGGCCGTTCGGCCAGCTTCCGTCCAGCGACCAGTTGGACATTCCGGCGTTCCTGCGCAATCGTCCGCGCAGCGAGCGCGAGTAGGAAGAACAAGCGGACTCATCCATCACATCATCCGACGGTCCCGCGGCGGCGCAAGCCGCTTTGCGGGGCCGTTTTTGCATGGCGCGGGCTGCCCGGGCAAGTCCATCGGGACGGCGGCTGGCGGTCAGCCCGATTGTTTGGCGGCTTGCTTCAGGCTCCGGACCATCGACAAAAATAGATTCTCCCTGACGGCGGCTTTAGACAGACTTCCGGCATGGCCCCCGCTATACTGAACATATAGCCGCCACGCGATCGCAAGGCGCGCAAGACTCGGGTGCCGCGGGAACCGAATCTGCGGCGGGTGAAGCTGCTGGTCGTATACGTGGATCTCGTGTTTCTCTCGAATCTGGTCATCGACGGCGCGGTGCTGCTGATGACGGCGTGGGTGAGGGGTCTCAGGCCGAAATGGTGGAGGCTTGCGGCGGCCGCCGCGGTCGGAGCGGGGTATGCCGCGCTGCTGATCCTTCCGGGAGCAGGCCTCATGCTGACGGCGCTCGCGAAAATCGCGCTGTCGCTCGCGATGCTGCTGATCGCGTTCGGCTTCGGCGGGCTGCAGCGGTTCGTCCGCAACGCGGCGGCGTTCTACGGCATCAATTTCGCCGCGGCGGGCGGCGTCATCGGATTGCACTATCTGCTGCAGAGCCGCGGCGGCATATGGGACAGGTTGTGGCTCACCGATTCGGGCGCTGTCGGCATCGAACTGCATTACGGACTGGCCTCGGTCCTCGCCGCCGCGGGCGCGGCGCTCCTCATTTACCGGGCCGTCTGGAGCGGCCGGAAGCACACGGAGCGCACGCTGGACAGCCTGGCGGAGGTGACCGTCGAGATTGCGGGCCGGACCGCGCGCTGCGCCGGGCTGATCGACACGGGAAACCGGCTGTACGATCCGCTGACCCGGACACCGGTCATGGTCGCGGAAGCCTCGCTCTGGGAGGGCGAGCTGCCCGCGGCCTGGATCGATGCGCTGCGCGGCGGCGACGTCGACGGCCTGCTGGCCCGGCTGGACCTGGACGGCCATGGCTGGGGAGATCGGCTCCGGTTCGTGCCGTTCAGGGGCATCGGCGGGAGGACGCAGCTCATGCTGGCGGTCAAGCCCGACCGTGTGCGCATCGAACGGGGCGGCCGGAGCTTCGAGACGAGCCGCGTGCTGGTCGGCCTGGAAGGCGGCGCGCTGGCGTCCGACGGCGCCTACCGGGCGATCATCCATCCGTCCCTGCTCGAGGAAAGCGGCAGCGGATGAAACCATCAAACACGCGTACGGGGGAGGACTCAGCGATCATGCCCGTGAAGTGGAAACTGATGCTGCAGTTATTTTATTATCGCGTTCTGTTTTTATTCGGCCTCAAGCGCGAGGAGGTCTACTATATCGGCGGCAGCGAGGCGCTTCCTCCGCCGCTGACCCGCGAGGAAGAGGAATATCTGCTGAAGCGGCTGCCGTCCGGAGACGCGGCGATCCGCGCGATGCTGATCGAGCGCAATCTCCGGCTTGTCGTCTACATCGCCCGCAAGTTCGAGAATACCGGCGTCCACATCGAAGATCTCGTGTCCATCGGCGCGATCGGCCTGATCAAGGCGGTCAACACGTTCGATCCGGAGAAAAAAATCAAGCTGGCCACCTACGCTTCCCGCTGCATCGAGAACGAAATCCTGATGTACCTGCGCCGGAACAGCAAGACCCGCACCGAGGTGTCGTTCGACGAGCCGCTCAACATCGACTGGGACGGCAACGAGCTCCTGCTCTCCGACGTGCTCGGCACCGAGGGCGACACGATCTACCGGAACATCGAGGAGCAGGTCGACCGGAAGCTGCTCCAGAAGGCGCTGGACAAGTTGACGGAACGGGAGCGGACGATCATGGAACTCCGCTTCGGCCTCGCGGACGGCGAGGAGAAGACGCAGAAGGACGTCGCCGACCTGCTCGGCATTTCGCAGTCCTACATCTCCCGGCTGGAGAAGCGGATCATCAAGCGGCTGCGCAAGGAGTTCAACAAAATGGTATGACCGACGGGCCCCGGACAGCGGATGCGAATCCGCCACCGGGGCCCGGTCGCGCGCAGAATAAAAACAAAGCCCGAGGAGATAATGAACAGTAATGTTTCTCCTTGGGAGGTTATCGCGTTGACCCGAAACAAAGTTGAGATCTGCGGTGTGGATACCTCGAAACTTCCGGTGCTGACGAATGCCGAGATGCGCGAGTTGTTCACGGCGCTGCAGACCCGGGGAGAAATGGCGGCCCGGGAGAAGCTGGTGAACGGCAACCTGCGGCTCGTGCTCAGCGTCATCCAGCGATTCAACAACCGGGGAGAATATGTCGACGATCTGTTCCAGGTCGGGTGCATCGGCCTGATGAAAGCCATCGACAACTTCGACCTGAGCCAGAACGTGAAGTTCTCCACCTACGCCGTGCCGATGATCATCGGCGAGATCCGGCGTTATCTCCGGGACAACAACCCGATCCGCGTCTCCCGGAGCCTGCGCGATATTGCCTACAAGGCGCTGCAGGTTCGCGACGCGCTCACGAATCAGCACTCGCGGGAACCGACCATCTACGAGATCTCGGAAGCGCTCGGCGTGCCCAAGGAAGACGTCGTATTCGCCCTGGACGCCATCCAGGATCCGGTCTCGCTGTTCGAGCCGATCTTCCACGACGGCGGAGACCCGATCTATGTGATGGACCAGATCAGCGACGACCGGAACAAGGATACGTCCTGGATCGAGGAGATCGCACTCAGGGAGGCGATGACCAAACTCGGCGAACGGGAGAAAATGATTTTATCCATGCGTTTTTTCGAAGGGAAAACCCAGATGGAGGTGGCCGACGAGATCGGCATCTCGCAGGCGCAGGTGTCGCGCCTCGAGAAGTCGGCCATCCAGCAGATGCAGAAGCACGTGAAAGCCTGACGGCCCGCTGCCGACTCCGAAGACAAGCTCCCGCATGCGTACGAACGCTGCGGGAGCTTGTGCGTTGAAAGGACCTTCCGCGCCTTCGGGGGATCATTTTTGACCGTGCCGGACATTTCGCGCCGCCCGCCGCGATATCATGGTAGAAGGAGAGATCAAATCGGAGAGCGTGGTGGCGCGGATTGCGGATTTCCGAACTGCAGGAGAAGGATGTCATCAATATCGTGGACGGCCGGAAGCTCGGCCATGTCAGCGACCTGGAACTGGATCTCCGGAATGGCCGGATCGAGTCGATCATCGTGCCGGAAGGCGGGCGGTTCTTCGGCCTGTTCGGCGGCGGCGGAGCCGACATTGTCATTCCGTGGCGCAGCATCGTCAAGGTCGGCGAAGACGTTGTGCTCGTCCGGCTGGACGACGCCCGCCTGGGACGCGCTGCGGAGGCGGAGCTGACCGAGCGCTGACGGATGCCCGTTTCTCCGCCGGCTCCGCTGTGATACACTTGGTTCACGAGGTGAACCCGATGGAACCGTTCGTTCGAATGGGGGGCGCGGGCCCTTCGCTGTTCCTGCTGCGCGGCTGGATGGAGGACACGCCGGGCCTTGCGGCCGGCATCACCGGCCGGGAAGGCGGCGCGAGCCGTACGCCCTGGGCGACGCTGAACTGCGGTCTGCACGTCGGCGACGACCCGGAGGCCGTCATCGGCAATCGCGCCCTCGCGGCGGAGGCGATCGGCTGGGATCCGGCCGCCTGGACGTGCGCGGAGCAGGTGCACGGCTGCCGCGTCCATCGCGTCGGGCGCGCGGACCGCGGCCGGGGCGCCCGGGACGCGGAATCGGCGATTCCCGGCGCCGATGCGATCATGACGGACGAGCCGGGCATTCTGCTCGCGTCGTATTACGCGGACTGCGTGCCGCTCCTGTTCCACGATTCGGCGAAGGGCGCCGTGGCGCTCGCCCACGCCGGCTGGCGGGGCACGGTGCTGGAGATCGCCGCGCGGACGGTCGAGGCGATGGAGCGGGAATTCGGCAGCCGCCCATCGGACATCCGCGCCGCGATCGGCCCCGCGATCGGCCCGTGCTGCTACGAGGTGGACGGCCCGGTGATCGAGCGCGCGCTGCCGCTGGCGGAGGCGCTCGCGGCGGAAACCGGCGCGCCGGTAGATGGCATGATCCGCATGACGGAAGATGGCAAAGCAAGGCTCAACTTGAAAGAAATGAACCGACAGATTATGATAAGATCAGGAATCATGCCGGTTCGCATCGCTTTTTCGTCCTACTGCACCGGCTGCCGGCGCGACCTTTTCTTCTCCCACCGGCGGGAAGGCGGAAGGACGGGAAGGATGGCAAGTTTCATCGGCATGCGTGAGAGGTGAACCGCCGTGTCGATCCGGGCGAGACTGGATGACGTCGACCGCCGCATCCGCGAAGCCTGCGCCCGCAGCGGCCGCCGGCGGGAAGAGGTCGGAATCGTCGCCGTGACGAAATACGTCGGCGAGCAGACCGCGAGGGAGGCGCTCCGCGCCGGGCTTGTCCACCTCGGCGAGAACCGGTGGCAGGACGCCGCGCCGAAGTGGCGCGCCCTGCAGGAGGAGGAGCCGCGGCCGGTCTGGCATTTCATCGGATCGCTGCAGACGAACAAAGTCAAGGACGTCGTGGGCAAGTTCGCCTTCATCCATTCGCTGGACAGGCCTTCGCTGGCGGAGGCGATCCACAAGCGCGCCGAACAGCTCGGCATCCGCGTGCCCTGCTTCATCCAGGTGAACGTCTCCGGCGAGGAGACGAAGCACGGTCTGGCGCCGGATGAGCTGATCGGCTTCGCGAGGGGCCTGGCGGACATGCGCGGCATCGCCGTGGCCGGCCTCATGACGATGGCGCCCTTCGTCGAAGATCCGGAGGAAGCGCGGCCGGTGTTCCGGAAACTGAGGGAGCTGAGGGACGAGCTGAACCGGGCGGCCGTTCTGCCGGAGGAAGCCACGGGGCTTTCCATGGGGATGTCGAACGATTTCGAGGTTGCGGTCGAGGAAGGAGCGACCTGGCTCCGGCTGGGGACGATTCTGGTGGGGAAAGAGGAGGCTGTGTCATGAGCGTCATGAGCCGGTTCATGAGTTTTCTCGGACTGCAGGAGGAAGAGGAGATCGTCGAGCGCGGCCGGTCGTCCGCAGAGACGGAGCAGGAAATTGAAACGCCGGTGTTCGAGTCGCGTAGAACGATGAAGGGCGGAAACGTCGTCAGCATTCACGCGCAGAAGAACGTCCGCGTCGTGCTGAGCGAACCGCGCTCATACGACGAGGCGCAGGAAATCGCGGACCATCTGCGCTCCCGCCGTTCCGTCGTCGTCAACCTGCAGCGGATTCGTTCCGACCATGCGATCCGCATCGTCGATTTCCTGAGCGGCACCGTCTACGCGCTGAACGGGTCGATCAACAAGATCGGACCGAACATTTTCCTGTGCGCGCCGGATACGGTGGAAGTGCAGGGCACGATCACGGACATGCTGACGGAAGACAACGATTACAAGACGATGAGGTGACCTCGTGTCTGAAATCGAATCATTCATCTGGGTAGTTGAGCGGATTTACACGTTCGTCATCATCGCCTATGTGTTGCTGTCCTGGATTCCGAACGCCCGCGACAGCTTCATCGGCGAAATGCTCGGCAAGCTGGTCGAACCGTATCTCGCGCCGTTCCGGCGCCTCATCCCGCCGATCGGCGGCATGCTGGACATCTCGCCGATCGTCGCCATCTTCGCGCTGCAGTTCATCGCGATGGGACTCATTGCGGTGATCGACTTCTTCGTGTAGATGAAACAGGATCTCTACGTCCACTTCCATCCGGACGAGCGGCCGTTCGTCGACCGGGCGCTGGAGTGGGTGGAGCGGGCGGCCGGACGCCACGCGGCGGTCGTGACCGATTTCCTGGACCCGCGCCAGCAGTTCATCCTGCAGTCGATCGCGGGCCGCGAGCCGGACGCCGCCTTGAGGCTGGACGGCGGTTACCCGGAGGCGGAGCGGAAACGCGCCGTCATCGTGCCGTCGTACCGCGATCCGGAAGACGTGCACGCGGGCATCGCCGTCCTGGCGGTGAAGGCTTCGGGCGGCAAATTCGTCGGGCTCGACCACGGCGACTATCTCGGCGCCCTGCTCGGACTCGGCATCAGGCGGGATGTGATCGGCGATCTCCATGTTCGCGAAGACGGCTGCCACTGTCTCGTGACGGAGGAGATGGCCGGATTTCTGCATACGCATTTGACGCAGGTTCATCGTGTGCCCGTCCGCACGGACATTCTTCCCCGGGAGGCGCTCCGGGTCGTCCGTTCCGAGATGGAAGAGGCGGTCATCACGGTGGCTTCTTTGCGTCTGGACGGCGTGGCGAGCGACGCGTTCCGGATCAGCCGGTCGAAGATCGCGGACCCGATCCGCGCGGGCCGGTGCCGGGTCAACTGGAAGACGGAGGAGGATCCTTCCGCCCGGCTCGCGGAAGGCGACGTCGTCTCGCTGAAGGGGTTCGGCCGGTTCAAGATCCTCCGGGTCGACGGTCCGACCCGGAGCGGACGGCTGCGCGTGACGATCGGCAAATTTGTGTGAAGCGCATGCAGGAATTCCATCGGAACCTGTCGAAAGGGTACGTTATCGTTCGGGCAATGTAAGGAGGAGGTGCGTCACCATGCCGCTGACGCCGCTGGATATCCATAACAAAGAATTCGGCCGCCGCCTGCGGGGCTATGACGAGGATGAGGTGAACGAGTTCCTTGACCAGGTGATCAAGGACTACGAAGCGCTCATCCGCGAGAACAAGGAGCTGCAGAACCAGGTGCTGGCGCTGCAGGAGAAGCTGAACCATTTCGCCAACCTCGAGGAAACGCTCAGCAAGACGATCATCATCGCCCAGGAAGCGGCGGACGAAGTGAAGAACAACGCGAAGAAGGAAGCGCAGCTCGTCATCAAGGAGGCGGAGAAGAACGCCGACCGGATCATCAACGAGGCGCTGGCGAAATCGCGCAAGATCGCGCTTGAGATCGAAGAGATGAAGAAGCAGGCGGCGATTTACCGCACCCGGTTCCGGACGCTGGTCGAGGCGCAGCTCGAACTGCTCAACCAGGACGGCTGGGATGCGCTCGAAGGCGTTGCGGCGACCCGCGAAACCCGCGAGCTGACGGGACGCGAGTAAGGGCGCCTTCCGGTTGACATTTGCAAGCCGCAAGCGTATAACTATAGGTACAACTGCATGCCGACCCGAAATTCGCCGACGAGAACGAGTAAGCTGCAGCGGTCGTTCCCCAGAGAGCCGGTGGCGCGCTGAAAGCCGGCGTTCGATCCGCAGCCGAAAATCATCTCCGAGAAGCGCGGCCGAACCTTCGAACGACGCGTTCGGGCAGTAAGCCGCGACGGCCATCCGCCGTTATCCGGATGCGCAGACCGCGGTCTGCGGCGAGGTGCCGTTCCGGGCCACGCGTGTCCTTGAAGCGCGCGGCGCGGGCGGAATGAGGGTGGTAACGCGAGCTGAAGCTCGTCCCTTGCGGGGCGGGCTTTTTTATTTGACCATGATGCTGACGGGAGGGTTTGACCATGCAACGCGTTGACGTCAAGGAGCGGGCCAGGGCCCGCGAATTGCGCGTACTCGACAAGTGGAAAAGGGAAAACACGTTCAAGCGGTCGATCGAGAATCGCGCCGGCAGGACCAACTACGTGTTCTACGAAGGGCCGCCGACGGCGAACGGCATGCCGCACATCGGCCACGTGCTCGGCCGGGTGATCAAGGACTTCATCGGCCGCTACAAGACGATGTCCGGTTACCGCGTCGTGCGGAAGGCGGGCTGGGACACCCACGGTCTGCCGGTCGAGCTCGGCGTCGAGAAGCAGCTCGGCATCTCCGGCAAGCAGGAGATCGAGAACTACGGCATCGAGGCGTTCGTGAAGAAGTGCAAGGACAGCGTCTTCATGTATGAGCAGCAATGGCGCGAGATGACCGAAGCGGTCGCTTACTGGATCGATCTGGACGATCCGTACATCACGCTCGACAACGCGTACATCGAGAGCGTCTGGCACATCCTCTCGACGATCCACAAGAAGGGGCTGCTCTACCGCGGCCATCGCGTGAGCCCCTATTGTCCGAGCTGCCAGACGACGCTCAGCTCGCACGAGGTGGCGCAAGGGTACGAGGACGTGAAGGACCTGTCCGCGACGGTCAAATTCCGTCTGAAATCGGAAGACGCGTCGATCCTCGCCTGGACGACGACGCCGTGGACGCTGCCCGCCAACACGGCGCTGGCCGTCCATCCCGACATGACGTACGTCCGCGTCCGCAAGGACGGGGAAACCTTCATCGTCGCCGAGGCGCTTGTCGAGTCTGTGATGAAGGAAGACTGCGAGATCGTCTCGAGGATCAAAGGTTCCGATCTGGTCGGCCTCGAATACGAGCCGCCGTTCCGCTATGTGCCGGTCAAGAACGGGCATGTCGTGATCGCGGCGGACTTCGTCAGCGACACGAGCGGCACGGGCATCGTGCACATCGCGCCGGCGCACGGCGAGGAAGACTACAAAGCGGCCCAGGCGAACAACATCGACATGCTGGCCGTCGTCGATCCCGCGGGCCGTTACGTCGACGCGGTGACCGATTTCGCCGGCCGGTTCGTGAAGGAGTGCGACGTCGACATCGTGCGGCTGCTCGGCGAGCGCGGGCTGCTGTTCGCGAAGGAGCGCTACGAGCACAGCTACCCGTTCTGCTGGCGGTGCAAGACGCCGCTCCTGTACTACGCGACGGAGAGCTGGTTCATCCGGACGACGGCCGTGAAAGACCGGATGATCGCGAACAACCGCGAGATCGAGTGGCATCCGGGCCATCTGCGCGACGGCCGTTTCGGGAACTTCCTCGAAGATCTCGTCGACTGGAACATCAGCCGGAACCGCTACTGGGGCACGCCGCTCAACGTCTGGGTGTGCGGCAGCTGCCAGGGCGAGTACGCGCCGGGCAGCATCGCGGAGCTGCGCGAGCGGGCCGCCGCTCCGGTGCCGGATGATCTCGAGCTTCACAAGCCCTACGTGGACGACGTGAAGCTGCGCTGCCCGCATTGCGAAGGCGGCGTCATGACGCGCACGCCCGAGGTGATCGACGTCTGGTTCGACAGCGGCTCGATGCCCTTCGCCCAGTACCATTATCCGTTCGGCGACCGCGCGAAATTCGAGGACCAGTATCCGGCGGACATGATCGTCGAAGGGATCGACCAGACGCGCGGCTGGTTCTTCAGCCTGCTCGCCGTCTCGACGCTGTACAACGGCAAGGCGCCGTACAAGCGGGTCATCTCGACCGGCCACGTGCTCGACGAGGACGGCCAGAAGATGTCGAAGTCGAAGGGCAACGTCATCGACCCGTGGGAGCTCATCGAGGCGTACGGCGCGGACGCGACCCGCTGGGCGCTGCTGGCGGACAGCGCGCCGTGGAACAGCAAGCGGTTCTCGCGCGGCATCGTCGCCGAGGCGAAGTCGAAGGTCATCGACACGATCGTCAACGCGCACGCCTTCTACGCGCTGTATGCGTCGATCGACGGGTTCCGGCCGGAGGACCATCCGTACCGGAAGCCGGCCGGCAGGCTGGACCGCTGGATCATCTCGCGGCTGAACAGCCTGATCCGGGATGTGATCAAAGGGCTCGAGGCGTACGATTTCCTGAATCCGGCGAAAAAGATCGAAGCGTTCGTCGACGAGATGAGCAACTGGTACATCCGCCGCTCGCGCGACCGGTTCTGGGGCAGCGGACTGACGGACGACAAGATCGAGGCGTACCAGACGCTGCACCGGGTGCTGCTTGATCTCGCGCGGCTCATCGCGCCGTTCACGCCGTTCGTCGCGGAGGACGTCTACATCAACCTGGGCGGCGGCGAGAGCGTCCACCTGGCGGATTATCCGCAGGCCGACGAATCGCTGATCGACGAGGGACTGGAGCGCGACATGGAGACGACGCGCCGGATCGTCGAGCTGGCGCGCAGCGTGCGCAACGAGTCCGGCATCAAGACGCGGCAGCCGCTGTCCGAGCTGATCGTGTCGCTCAGCCGGCCGTTCCCGCTGCAGGAGTACGGGGAGATCATCCGCGACGAGATCAACGTGAAGCGGATCGTCGTGGAGACGAGCGACAGCGGGTTCGTCGAGTTCGACCTGAAGCTGAACCTGAAAGTGGCGGGCAAGAAATACGGCCGCCATGTCGCGCCGATCCAGGCGTTCCTCAAGGCGCTGCCCGCGGAAGACGCGCGCCGCGCGGTGCTGGAGGACGGCGGGCTCGACTGGACGTCGCCGGAGGGCGAGACGATGCGGATCGCGCTCGACGAGCTGCTCGTCGAGAAGCGGGCCAAGACGGGTTTCAAGGCGGCGTCGGGCGACGGGCTTACGGTCGCGCTCAACACGGACATCACGCCCGAGCTCGAGCGCGAAGGCTGGGTGCGGGAAGTGATCCGCGCCGTGCAGGATACGCGCAAGAAGCTCGATCTGCCGATCGAGGCGCGGGTCCGGCTGCAGCTTGACGTGCCGGCTAAGCTCAAGGCGGCGCTCGAAGAGTTCGACGAGCTGCTGAGGGCGAACGTGCTGGTGCGGGAGATCGCGTTCGGTCCCGCGGAGGGCGCGGAGACGGTGCAGGCGGGCGATTTTGCGGTCGGAATCCGGATCGACGTCTGAGGATATACTGGAAAACAGACAAGCGAGGAAAACGGGCCATCGCGGCTTTCGTCCCCGTCGGGACGGGCCGGGGCTCGTTTTTCGTTCTCGGCGGAATTTCCGGAGTATGCGCGCGGCAGCCGGTCGGCGGCGCCTGAAAGGGGGCGGACGGCGTGGACGAGCGGACGGAAGAACGGACCGGGCATGGGGAAGATCGGTTCGATCGGGCGGCACAGCGGTCCGGTCGGACGGCCGGCCGGCCCGAACGGGAAGACGGACAGGGCGAGGGCGTGCGCAAGAAAGGACGGTCCGGACAGGCGGACGGACATGCCGGGCTTGCGGGTGACCGGCCCGCAGAGGCGAACTTATGTGCCGGGCTTGCGGGTGACCGGCCCGCAGAGGCGAACTTATGTGCCGGGCTTGCGGGTGACCGGTCCGCAGAGGCGAACGGATTGTCCGGACAGGCGGATGGGCGCTTCGAACCGGCGGAACACCGGCCGGACGGCCCCAAGATGGATCTGCTCGCGCGGGAGCTGGACCGGCTGTCGGTCAGGCTGGAGCGGGCGAAAATCTCGGAATACGTCGATCTGCTCAACCGTCCGCTGTCGCTCATCTGGCGCAATTTCGTCGGCGGCATGGCGCGGGGCATCGGCATCGCGATCGGCTTCACATTTTTCGCCGCGACGATTCTGTATGTGCTGCAGATGCTCGGCAAGCTCAACCTGCCGATCATCGGCGACTACATCGCCGACATCGTGCGCATCGTGCAGCGGCAGCTCGAGGGAAGAACGTATTGACAAAAACCGGTTTCAAGTCTACGATGTGGGAGAAATTCGCTTAACAGGGATCGGTGGGAAACGTGAAGATAGTCGGCCGGTTGCGCCGTCTGGCGCCGGCGATCGGATTGATGCTGTTGTCTCCGTGGGTGGGGGAATTTCTGCTGGGAAGCAGCCCGATTCAGCATTTGGCCGCGGCGATGGTGCTGCTGGTGCCGCTTTACGGCGGCGGCGCGCTGCTCGTCCGGGAGATCGCGAGGCGTTCCGGGCGCGGCTATCCGGCCGTTGTCCTGTTGGGTGCCGCATACGGGGTGATCGAGGCGGGATTGCTGGACCAGTCCATGTTCAACCCCGCTTTTCTGGACGAGGGAAGCGAACCCGATTTCATCACGATCGCGAACAATGCGCTCGGGTATGTCATCGGCCACGCGGTCTGGAGCATCGCCATACCGATCGCGATGGTCGAGCTGATGGCCCGGGACCGGGGCGGCGTGCCGTGGCTTGGAAGAAAGGGGCTGGCGGCGGCCGCCATCCTGTACCTGCTCGGCTGCGTTATTGTGTTTTCGTTCATCTATGCGGAATTTGCCTTTCTTGCGTCGCCGGTCCAGCTTGCCGGAGCCGCCTTGGCCGCGGTGCTGCTGATCGCCGCGGCGTTCGCCGTCGACCGGGGCGGCGCCGCGTCACCGGAAGCCGGCGGAGCGGGCGCGGACGGCGGAGTTCAGGCCGCTTCGCCGGCCGGACGGGGCGTGCGGCCCTGGCTGGTCGGATTGGCCGCGTTCGCCGCGTCCAGCGCGTTCGTCGCCCGCCCGGAGAAGAGCTGGGCGGGTTTGATCGGCGGCGTGTTTCTGCTTGTCGCGGCCTGGTTTGTCGTTCGGCGTTCGGCGCGCAGCCCGTGGTGGAGCATCCGGCACCGCGCGGCGCTCGTGTCCGGCGCGCTGCTGACCTACGCCTGGCTGGGTTTCTACGTGACCTGTGGCCCGAGGACCGGATCGCCTGGTTCGGCAACGCGCTGTTCGCGCTGATGGCGATCGCGCTGGTGCTGGTCATGGCCGGACGGGTCCGCGCGGCGGGGAGCGGCGGGAACTTGCAGTCTGCCCTGGAGTCCGGCCGGGGTTCGTTCGATGTCGGCGAATAACGGTACAGCATACCGTAAATGGCTGCCCGCACGGGGCGTCGGCACCGGTCAACGGTATGCCGTGCCGCTAAATGCCGGTGTAATGCCGCCGGTATCCTGCTCGCTTTCAGGATTCCCCGTCCAGCCGGATGTCGACCACCGGATCGGGCTCGAGCAGCGGCTCGCCCTCGCCCTTCTCCAGATACTCCTCATAATCCCGGCCGCGGACGACCGTCACGTGCCGGCCCGTGATGTCGGTGGCCAGGAAGCTTTCGATCGGCTCGACGAATCCTTCCCGCTCCGCCGCCTCGATCGTCAGCTTCTCGTAATCCGCCTCCGGATCTTCCGCGAGCGCCGGCGAATCCGACGTGCCGTACGACTCGACGATCTGCCATGCATCCTCGCCGTCGAAGCCGGTCCAGGAGCGCTCGCCGTCCCGGCTGGTCCGCCCGAACGGGGGCTCGAGTCCATCCTCCTCGACCGGACGCCGCTCCGACTCAAGCCGCTGCGGCGAGTGGCGGACGCAGTACAGCGTCTCGGGCACGGCCTCGAGGCGCTCCCGCGAAATCGGCTCGCCGCATGTCCGGCAAACGCCCCAGGCGCCTTCGTCCATCGCCCGGAGCGCCTCGCGGATCCGCCGCAGCCTGAGCTCGTCATTCTCCAGCAGCGCGATGTCCTTGCCGCGCTCGAACGTCTCCGAGGCGATGTCGGCCGGGTGGTTGTCGTACATGGACAGTTCGCCCGTACCCCCGCGCGCTTCCTCTTCGAGGCCGCGGCTTCCGCTTTCCGCAAGCCGCTCCTCCAGCTCCCGCGCTCTCGCTTCCAGCTTCCGTCTCTGTTCCGCCAAAAAAAGGCTCCCAAACCCTTTCATGCGGTCAGCTCCCTTCAACGGTGGCAGTCGGTCAGTAGGTTGCGCGCGGCCGGCCTTTTTTACTATCGGCCGAATATTGTAACGCGTTACAGACCAGGATATTTCTTCCTCATCCGAATGTGGAGCGGGCGCGGGCAGTTGTGTTACAATGGTTGGGACACGCGGCAATGCGGAAAGCCGTTCGGGGAAAACCTATTCGATCATGGGGCGGAGGGACGCGAAATTGAAGCATCTGCGCTATTATGCCATTGCGGCACTCGTGTTTCTACTCGATCAGCTGACGAAGCAGATCATCGACGCGAATGTGCGCCTTGAGGATCAGATCAGCGTCATCGGACAGTTCTTCCTCATCACGCACGTCCTGAACGACGGCGCTGCGTTCAGCATGCTGCCCGGCGCCCAGACGCTGTTCATCGTGATCACGATCTTCGTCGTCATCGGCATCGTCTGGTACATGGAACGCAACTGGCGCACCGGCAGGCCGCTGCTCCTTGCGGCGTTCGGACTCGTGCTCGGCGGAGCGCTCGGCAATTTCATCGACCGGGTGCTGTACGGCCATGTGATCGATTTTCTGCAGTTCAACTTCGGCAGCTACACGTTCCCGATCTTCAATGTCGCGGACGTGGGCATCGTCACCGGCGTCGGTCTGATCCTGCTCGACGCGGTGCTCGACATGCGCAGGGAGCGCGGCAACACGCAAGGCACGCTGGAAGGAGACGGAGACTGAAAACCCCATGACTTCGCAAACGGACAAGAAGCCGACGAGCCCGCACGATGAGTGGACCCAGGAATGGGTCGTGACGGATGCGGAGGCGGGCGAGCGGATCGACAAATTTGTCGCGGAATCCGCGGAGGAAGGCGTCTCGCGCACGCAGGTCCAGGACTGGATCCGCGCGGGCGCCGTCACCGTGAACGGCGCGGCGGTCAAGCCGAATTACCGGCTCGCGCCGGGCGACGTCGTCGCCGTGACGCCGCCGGAGCCCGAGGACGCGGACATCCGGCCGGAACCGATTCCGCTGGACATCGTCTACGAGGACGGCGACGTCATCGTCATCGACAAGCCGCGCGGGATGGTCGTCCATCCGGCGCACGGCCACACGTCGGGGACGCTGGTCAACGCGCTGCTCCACCATTGCCGGGACCTCTCCGGCATCAACGGGCGGCTCCGGCCGGGCATCGTCCACCGGATCGACAAGGACACGTCCGGACTCCTGATGGCCGCGAAGAACGATCTGGCGCATCTGTCGCTGTCGGAGCAGCTCAAGGCCCACACGGTCGAACGGATGTACATCGCCCTCGTGCACGGGAATCTGCCCCACGATCAGGGGACGATCGACGCGCCGATCGGCCGCGATCCGCACGACCGGAAGAAGTTCGCCGTGACGGCGGGCGGCAAGCCGTCCGTGACGCATTTCACGGCGCTGGAGCGGTTCGGCGACTACACGCTGGTCCGGCTGCGCCTCGAGACGGGGCGCACGCACCAGATCCGCGTCCACATGAAATACATCGGCCATCCGCTGGCCGGCGATCCCGTCTACGGCCGGGCGAAGACCGTGCCGCTGGACGGCCAGGCGCTGCACGCGTCCGTGCTCGGTTTCGTCCATCCCCGCACGGGCGAGCGGCTGCGCTTCGAATCGCCGATCCCGGAAGATTTACAGCGCATTCTGGAGATGCTGCGCAGCCGGTAAGGACCCTTGCGGGAATGCCGCAATAGTGCAAATTTTCGTGGGATTATTCCATTACGATCCCGGACCACGGGCGGTATGCTGATAGACAGCACAAGCCGGGGCCGCACGAACCCGCGGCCCGACCGAAAGGTGATGAACCCAGTGGCCAGGATCAATTCGCACTACAAGGAACTGCAAGGCAGCTATCTGTTTTCGGAAATCGCGCGCAGGCGCGCGGCGTTTCTGAAGGAGAACCCGAACGCGGACATCATCAGCCTCGGCATCGGCGACGTGACGCGCCCGCTGCCCGAGGCGGCGGCCGGCGCGATGCGCGCGGCGGTCGACGAGCTGACGAAGGCGGAAACGTTCCGCGGCTACGGTCCCGAGCAGGGCTACGACTTCCTGCGGGAAGCGATCGCGCGGCATGACTACCGGGATCGCGGCATCGACATCCGCCCGGACGAAGTGTTCGTGAGCGACGGTTCGAAGTGCGACGTGGGCAACATCCAGGAAATTTTCAGCCAGGACGCGGTCGTCGCGGTGCAGGACCCGGTCTACCCGGTCTACGTGGACACGAACGTGATGGCGGGCCGGGCGGGCGCGTACGACCGGGAGACGAACCGGTACCGGCGCATCGTGTACATGACCTGCAGCCGGGAGAACGGCTTCAAGCCGGCGCTGCCCGACCGGAAGGTCGACCTGATCTACCTCTGCTATCCGAACAATCCCACGGGCATGACACTGACGCGGGAAGAGCTCAAGCAATGGGTCGATTACGCGAAAGAAAACGGCAGCATCATCCTGTACGATTCCGCGTACGAGGCGTACATCCGGGAAGAAGGCGTGCCGCACAGCATTTACGAGATCGAGGGCGCGCGCGAAGTGGCGATCGAGTTCCGCAGCTTCTCGAAGACGGCCGGATTCACGGGCGTGCGTTGCGCATATACGGTGGTGCCGCGGGACCTGAAGGCGAAGGACGACGAAGGCGGCGACGTCGTCGTCGCCGATCTGTGGAACCGGCGGCACACGACGAAGTTCAACGGCGTCTCCTACGTGACGCAGCGCGGAGCGGCGGCGCTCTACACGCCGGAAGGGAAGGCGCAGATCGCCGCGCTGGTCGACTATTATATGGCGAACGCGAAGCTGATCCTCGAGGGGTTGCAATCGGTCGGCATCGAGGCTTACGGCGGCGTCAACGCGCCGTACATCTGGCTGAAGACGCCCGAAGGCGTCGATTCCTGGGCGTTCTTCGACAAGCTGCTCCGGGAGGCGCACATCGTCGGCACGCCGGGCGTCGGCTTCGGACAGGCCGGACAGGGCTATTTCCGGCTGACGGCCTTCGGCAGCCGCGAGAACGCGGAGCGCGCGGTCGAGCGGATCACGAAGCTCGGCTGGTGAAGCAAGCCGAAGCTTGCGGAAGAGGCGGGAAGCGCGGGAGACATGCCGGTCCGCTGCTCCCTTTTTTCCCCGGAAATCCGGCTATTGACTTCGACATACCGAAGTGGCATAATGCTACTAATGAATGGATGAACCTTTAATTCAGTCCCGTGAGGCTGACAAGGTAACGGCATATCGGACAGGCAGAGGCCTGCCGGCGGCGCTCCCCGTGCGCCCGCCGCGGGTCGATGTGTGGCGCGGTCTGACTCCTTGCGGCTTCCCGCAAGGAGTTTTTTCATGCGCCGAATCGGGCGGAGGTGACGGCATTGGACGACATTCGACACGTCATCATGGACGAGACCGGCATCCGGCGGGCGCTCACGCGCATCGCGCATGAGATTCTGGAGAAAAACAAAGGCATAGACGGCTGCGTGTTCGCCGGCATCCGCACCCGCGGCGTCTACCTGGCGCGGCGCGTGGCCGAGCGGGTCGCCGAGATCGAAGGCAAGCCGGTGCCCGCGTTCGATCTCGACATCACGCCGTACCGCGACGACCGGGACGGCGCGGGACGGGCCGAGACGCCGGCCTCCCCGGGGATCGATCCGGCGGAGATCCGCGACCGGCACGTCATCCTGTTCGACGACGTCCTGTACACGGGGCGGACGATCCGGGCGGCGATGGACGCGATCATGGACGTCGGCCGGCCGCGCTCAATCCAGCTCGCGGTGCTGGTCGACCGGGGCCACCGCGAGCTGCCGATCCGCCCGGACTACGTCGGCAAGAACGTGCCGACTTCCCGCTCCGAATCGATCGGCGTATCGCTCAGGGAAGTGGACGGAACGGACATGGTGGCCATATACGGAACAAGGAGGCGCGCGCGATGACGACGGCGGCGACACTGAGGCAGCGGAGCCTGCTCGGCGTGAAGGATCTGTCCAGGGAGGAGATCGAATCGATCCTCGACCGGGCGCAGTATTGGGAGGCGAGCGGCAAGAAAATCCACAACGCCGTGCCCGACGCGATCGTGGCGAACCTGTTCTTCGAGAACAGCACGCGCACGCGGTTCTCGTTCGAGATGGCGGCGAAGCGGCTCGGCGCGCAGGTGCTCAACTTCTCGGCGGCCGTCTCGAGCGTAAACAAGGGCGAGTCGATCTACGACACGGTGCGCACGCTCGAGTCGATCGGCATCGACGCCGGGATCATCAGGCTCAAGCCGATCGGCGTGCTGCCGGAGATCGCCGCCCGCGTCAGCGTGCCGCTGATCAACGCCGGCGACGGCAACAACGAGCATCCGACCCAGGCGCTGCTCGACCTGTATACGATGCGGAAACATTTCGGCTCGCTTCAGGGCTTGCGCGTCGCGATCATCGGCGACATCCTGCACAGCCGGGTCGCGCGCTCCAATCTGTGGGCGCTCCGGAAGTTCGGCGCCGAAGTCTGGTTCTGCGCGCCGCCGAACCTCGCCGCGCCGGAGCTTGACGCGCCGTACGTGACGATGGACGAGGCGCTCGGCGCGGATGTCATCATGATGCTGCGCGTCCAGCTCGAGCGGCACGAGACCGGCATGATCAAATCGGCGGAAGATTACCGGGAGCGCTTCGGCCTGACGGTCGAGCGCGCGGCGCGGATCGGCAAGCACGCGATCATCATGCACCCGGCGCCGGTCAACCGCGGCGTCGAGATCGACGACGAGCTGGTCGAGCATCCGCAGTCGCGCATTTTCCAGCAGATGGCGAACGGCGTGCCGATCCGCATGGCCGTCATCGAACGGGCGCTGCGCGGATAGGCGCGGCGCGCAAGCGAAGGGAGAGCGATCAGGAGCCATGACGCTTTGGATTGTGAACGGGAAAATATGGGACGATGAGGCCGGCGATCTCGTGACGGCGCACATCCGCGTCGAGAACGGCGCGATCGCCGCGATCGAGCGGGGAAGCGGGCCGGACACGTCCGGCGCCGAGACGATCGACGCCTCCGGCCTGCTCGTATCAAGCGGATTCATCGACATGCATGTCCATCTGCGCGATCCGGGTTTCACGCACAAGGAAGACATCGCGAGCGGCACGCGTTCGGCGGCGCGCGGGGGCTTTACGACGATCGCCTGTATGCCGAACACCCGCCCCGTCACGGACACGCCGGAGACGGTGCGATACATTCTGGACAAAGCGGCCCGCGAAGGCGTCGTCAACGTGCTGCCGATCGCCGCGATCACGAAGAACGAGCTCGGCCGCGAGCTGACCGATTTCGCCGCGCTTAAAGCGGCGGGCGCGATCGGCTTCTCGGACGACGGCGTCGGCGTGCAGAGCGCGCGGATGATGAAGGAAGCGATGGCGCGCGCCCGCGAGGTCGGGCTGCCGATCATCGCGCACTGCGAGGACGACTCGCTCGTGGAAGGCGCCTGGGCGACCGAGGGCGCGTTCAGCCGCCGGCACGGCCTCAAGGGCATTCCGAACGAGTCCGAGGCGATCCACGTCGGACGGGATGTGCTGCTGGCGGAGGCGACCGGCGCGCACTATCACGTCTGCCACGTCAGCACGGAGCAGTCGGTGCGGCTCATCCGGCTTGCGAAATCGGTCGGCGTCCGCGTGACGGCGGAGGTGTGCCCGCACCATCTGGTGCTGTCCGACGAGGACATCCCCGGCATGGACCCGAACTGGAAAATGAACCCGCCGCTCCGGACGCCGCGCGACGTGCAGGCGGTCATCGAGGCGCTCGAGGACGGCACGATCGATATCATCGTCACCGACCACGCGCCGCACGCCGAGGAAGAGAAGGCGAAGGGCGTCGAGCTCGCGCCGTTCGGCATCGTCGGCTTCGAGACGGCGTTCCCGCTGCTCTACACGAAGTTCGTCAAGACCGGAAGGTGGAGCCTCGGCTTCCTGCTGCGCAAGATGACGAGCGAACCGGCCCGGGTGTTCGGGCTGAAGGCCGGCCGGCTGGAAGCCGGCGCGCCCGCCGATCTGACGCTGATCGACCTCGACAGCGAGCAGACGGTCGATCCGGCGAAATTCCTCTCTAAGAGCCGCAACACGCCGTTCGCCGGATGGCGCCTCCAGGGCTGGCCGGTGCGCACGATTGTCGCCGGCCGCACGGTCTGGCAGGCGGATTGACGGCCGTACGAACGGATTACATATATCGTCATTCAGGGAGTGATACGGATGCAGGCAAGATTGTTGCTCGAAGACGGCACGCTGTTCACCGGACGCTCGTTCGGGGCGGAAGGGTCCGTCATCGGCGAAGTGGTGTTCAACACCGGCATCACCGGTTATCAGGAAGTGTTGTCCGATCCGTCCTATTGCGGACAGATCGTCACGATGACGTATCCGCTCATCGGCAACTACGGCGTCACGCGCAACGACTTCGAGAGCATCGTTCCTTACGTTCACGGCTTCGTCGTGCGGCGCCATGAACCGGTGCCGAGCAACTGGCGCGCCGAGATTCCGCTCGACGTCTTGCTGAAGGAAGCGGGCATCCCGGGCATCTCCGATGTCGACACCCGGATGCTGACCCGCATCATCCGTCATCACGGCACGATGAAGGGCATCATCACGACCGGGAGCGAACCCGTCGAGGAGCTGATGGAGCGGCTCAAAGCGACGCCGCTCCTGCGCGACCAGGTGGCGCGCACGTCGACGAAAAGCTTCATCAATGTGCCGGGCGGCGGCGAACGGATCGTGCTGATGGACTTCGGCGCGAAGAGCGGCATCCTCCGCGAGCTGACCCGGCGCGGCTGCGACGTCATGGTGGTGCCGTACGACACGACGGCCGAACAGATCCGCCGCCTCAATCCGGACGGCATCCAGCTCTCGAACGGGCCGGGCGACCCGAAGGATGTCGGCGTCGCGGTGAACACGATCCGCGAGCTGCTCGGCGAATATCCGATCTTCGGCATCTGCCTCGGCCACCAGCTGCTGGCGCTCGCCTGCGGCGCCGACACGGTGAAGCTGAAATTCGGCCACCGCGGCGGCAACCATCCGGTGAAGGATCTCGTTACCGGCCGCTGCTTCATCACGTCGCAGAACCACGGCTACGCGGTGCGCGAGGACTCGATTCCCGGCACCGGGCTCGAAATCACGCAAATCAACAACAACGACAAGACGATTGAAGGACTCCGCCATACGAAAGTTCCGGCATTCTCCGTCCAGTACCATCCGGAGGCGTCGCCGGGACCGTTCGATTCGAGCTACCTGTTCGACGACTTCCTCGCCATGATCCGCGAGCACAAGCGCCTCAACCCGCGCAAGCCGAGCCAGGTCGTGCTGGCGGAGAAGCTGAAAGGAGAACTGCTGCATGCCCAGAAATAACGACCTGAAGAAAATTCTTGTCATCGGCTCCGGTCCGATCGTCATCGGCCAGGCGGCGGAGTTCGACTACGCCGGCACGCAGGCTTGCCAGGCGCTCCGGGAAGAGGGCTACGAAGTCGTCCTGATCAACAGCAACCCGGCGACGATCATGACGGACACGAACATGGCCGACAAGGTCTACATCGAACCGATCACGCTCGATTTCGTCACGCAGGTCATCCGACGGGAGCGTCCGGACGGCCTGCTGCCGACGCTCGGCGGGCAGACCGGGCTCAACATGGCGGTCGAGCTCGCGCGCGCGGGCGTGCTCGAACGCGAGGGCGTGAAGCTGCTCGGCACGCAGCTTGCGTCGATCGAGAAGGCGGAGGACCGCGACCTGTTCCGCGAGCTGATGCGCGAGCTGGGGCAGCCGGTGCCCGAGAGCACGATCGTGACGAGCGTCGAGGAAGCGGTCGACTTCGCAAACCGCATCGGCTATCCGATCATCGTCCGGCCGGCCTACACGCTCGGCGGCACCGGCGGCGGCATCTGCGCAAGCGAGGAAGAGCTGCGCGAGACGGTCGCGGCGGGCATCCGTTACAGCCCGATCGGCCAGTGCCTCATCGAGAAGAGCATCGCCGGCATGAAAGAGATCGAGTACGAGGTCATGCGCGACTCAAACGACAACTGCATCGTCGTCTGCAACATGGAGAACGTCGACCCGGTCGGCGTCCACACCGGCGACAGCATCGTCGTCGCGCCGAGCCAGACGCTGTCCGACCGCGAGTACCAGATGCTGCGCTCGGCGGCGCTGAGCATCATCCGGGCGCTCAAGATCGAGGGCGGCTGCAACGTGCAGTTCGCGCTTGATCCGTTCAGCTACCAATACTACGTCATCGAGGTGAACCCGCGCGTCAGCCGCTCGTCGGCGCTCGCGTCGAAGGCGACCGGCTATCCGATCGCGAAGATGGCGGCGAAGATCGCGGTCGGGTACACGCTCGACGAGATCATCAACCCGGTGACGGGCCAGACCTACGCGATGTTCGAGCCGACGATCGACTACATCGTGACGAAAATTCCGCGCTGGCCGTTCGACAAATTCACGACCGCGAACCGGAAGCTCGGCACGCAGATGAAGGCGACCGGGGAAGTGATGGCGATCGGCCGCACGTTCGAGGAATCGCTCCACAAGGCGATCCGCTCGCTCGAGATCGGCGCGCATCGCCTCCATCTGAAGGGTGCCGAGGCGATCGACGACGAGACGCTGCGCAAGCGGCTCGCCACGCCGGACGACGAGCGCGTCTTCCTCGTCGCCGAGGCGTTCCGCCGCGGCTGGAAGCTGCAGGAGATCCAGGACCTGACGAAGATCGACTGGTGGTTCCTCGACAAGATCGAGGGCATCGTCGCGTTCGAAGAGCGGATCAAGTCCGAGCCGGGTCTGACGAAGGAGACGCTGCATCAGGCGAAGCGGCTCGGCTTCGCCGACCGGTCGATCGCGGAACTGCGGTGCGAGGCGAACCCGTCCGACCCGCACGCCGACGAGGCGGCGGTACGGGCGTACCGGCTCGGGCTCGGCATCAAGCCGGTCTACAAGATGGTCGACACCTGCGCGGCCGAATTCGAGGCGACGACGCCGTACTACTACTCAACCTACGAAACCGAGAACGAAGCGATCCGGACGGACAAGCCGAAGGTTGTCGTGCTCGGCTCCGGCCCGATCCGGATCGGACAGGGCATCGAGTTCGACTATTCGACCGTCCACGCGGTCTGGGCGATTCGCAAAGCCGGCTATGAAGCGGTCATCATCAACAACAACCCGGAGACGGTGTCGACCGACTTCTCGACCTCCGACCGGCTCTACTTCGAGCCGCTGTTCTTCGAGGATGTCATGAACGTCATCGAGCAGGAGCAGCCGGTCGGCGTCATCGTCCAGTTCGGCGGACA
>Ga0310826_100630_pt1 | contig 30168 bp, 57 predicted proteins | sample WT_ome_FD_201306 | JGI IMG/M metagenome (GOLD analysis project Ga0310826, IMG submission 201306) | Sorghum-adapted microbial communities enriched on wild type (WT) sorghum from Joint BioEnergy Institute, Emeryville, California, United... ... | reverse complement strand
CGGACGGACTGGCGGACGGGCTCGGCGACTCCTGCACCTTGCAGGTCAGGTCGTACGTCTCACCGGCGAAGGTGATCGAACTGACCGTCGTCTCCGGGTAGCCGCGCGGCGCGTTGGTGTAGCCCACTCCGAACGAACGGACCGTCGTCGCCTTGCCGTGGTCGGCGACCAGCTCGGCAGGGTCGGCATCGGTGTACGTCTGCCCACCGGTCGTCAGGCTCCACACACTGTCGGCATTGACCCACCGCAGCGTCCCGTAGCCCGACCCGTCGTCGTTCCACACCTCGACCGAGAAGAAGCTGGGTGAGGTCGGCTCCGGCTCCGCTACGTAGGTTCCCGCCTCAAGGTCGTCGACGGACAGTTCGATCGCGTGGTGCACAAGCTGGTTGTCTTCGAACACCAGACCGTTTTGGGTGGAGGTGGGACGGCGGTCGCCCTGGCCGTTGTTGTCGGGGTGAGCCGGGTCGCCCTCGTCCGGGTTGACATACCAGCCCTGCAGGCAGTCCGACTCCACCGGGACCTTGCCTGTCGCCTGCGCTGGCGTTGCGAACACCAGGACGGCCGCCGCGCCAAGCGTGGCCGCGGCCAGAATGCGCCTCATCTCGATGTGTCTCCTCCAGATTGACGGCCCGGCCACCGTCTAGCGACCGGGGCAGTACGCCGATTGTCGGCCCTCCAAGAGTGTGGCCTACCACCACCACACCTCAGGCGCCACGCTCCTTGGCAAGAAGCGCCTTAGCCTCCTCGAACGCCGGACAACCATCCGGCCCACAACGTGTGCACCGCGGCCTAGTCGGATCGACGTACAGGCCGGCCACCGGCTCAGTATGTTGCCGCACCAGCCGCTCCGCAGCCCAGAGCTGTAGCTCCCTCGACACTGGACCACCAACATCCATGGCCCCGCCCCATTCCAAGCGCCTTGCCTACATGATGCAGCCCCGGACCGCTCCGGGGCCTGACGCCTATATGAGACAAAGGCAAAGATCAAAATGCCTTACCGTGGCTGCCCGTCCCAATCAAACATTGGGTCGTAGACATCCACCTCGGCGCACAGCTTCCGCGCCATCGCCTCGGACGGCTCGGCACAGACGTGCTGGTACCGGATGTCCGCCCTCAGCTCCGTTGCGCCTGGCTCCTCAGGGTCGGTGCAAATGATGTACTCGGTCTGCCGCTCGATGCCCGGCGACTGCGGACCCGACACGGGATACCAGTAGTCGATGATCACCGCCCAATGGTCGTCGGGCAACTGTGCTTTCCATCTGCGGCAGTACGCCTTGCCCGACTGCCAGTCGCCGCCCACGTCCCCACCGGACGCCGGTTCCAGCGGCTGTCGCTCGGTCCAGATCACGACTCCACCCGCACGTAGATCACATAGTCGCCGCAAAGGCCGTCAGGCCAGGCAAACCCGTTCACCGCGTCTACCGCCCTCTTCCCGGAGACCCGCTCGACCCACGCCCGCGCCCAGGGCAGATCCTCCTGGTGAGTCTTGTCCTTGCAGTGGCAGTCCCAGTCCCGATCCTGGTCCGCTGGCTCTACGCCCTCGTAGGAGTATGGGCCTTCTTTCGGCGAGCCTGGCCGGTACAGATCCCAGGCGTCTCCGACGAAGCTGATCGCCCACACGTCGCCGGCCGGGTCCGCGTGCGCCCGCTCCCAGTCGAGCAGCCGTTGCCGGTCGTACCACTCGGTCGGGAACCCTTCCAGCCGCGCCCATGCCTTGAGGGCCAGGCGCTGCAACATGGCGCTCATTCCTCGACCTCCAACCGGAATCCGTACCTCACGGTCGGGACAATCGTCGCGGCCGACGATCACAGCGTTCGGGTCCTTCAGCATCGCTGTTCCTCTCGTTCTGTCGCCCCGGTTGGGCGCTCCGGAGGCGGTCACCGCAGTTGCTTTGCCAACCGGCGGAGCTTCCTACGGATCTTTGCGCGGATCTTGACTATTGCGATCGCGAGCAGAGTCGCCAGCAACGCCCCCGTGCCAGCCCCATCCTGAGGCGTCTCCACCCAACCCTCGACCGCCACCCAAATCCAGCCGGCCACGGCCACAACAGCCCAGCCGACTGCGCACCACACCAATGTGCGCACCTTGCGCAGCCACGCCTCCGCCGCAGGGCCCCGCTCCCGCTTCCGCTTCGGTGCCGGCAGCCCCGCATCCACATCCGCTCGCCGCCGCGGCGGCGCGGGGGCATGCCCGGGCCGGGGCCACCAGGCCGGCTGCGGCGGCAACTCCTGGTACACACCACGGCCGTCCTTGATCAGCCACTGGTTCGAGACGTTGTACTCCCAGTTGTGAGGCGGCTCCAACAGGTTGACCAAGCGCCGCTCCTCAACCCACACATCCGCCTTACAGCCGAACACCTTCGGCTCACCGGTCGCCTCATCCGTCAGGATGTGGTAGCCGCGAATGTCCCGCGCCCACCACTTGTCGCGGAAGTGCTCCAGGATCCGTTCGATCGAATCGCGCGCCGTCTCACCGATGTACAGGACGATCGTCGGCTTATCCCGGCCCGGCAGGCCATACCAGGGGTCCCGGCCCATGATGAAGTAGATGATGCAGTCCTGCGGCGCGTACGGGTCCGTAGTCTTCGCCAGCTCCCGCTGACGAGGCGTCCACGTGTCGTCCACCGGGCGGGTCACGACAACTCACCCGCCTCAGCCAGGGCCTCCGCCTGCCGCTCCTGCTCGGCAGCCGACATCTCAACAGTGGGCGCTGACTGTCCGGTCTCACCCGCTACAAGCATGGCGGCGAGCTTCGCCCGCTCCTGGCCCTTCTCCGTCACCGTCCACTTGTTGCTGGCCCGAACGAGCAGCCCCTCCGCCTCCAACGCCTTCGCCGCGCGGGAAATAGTCGACGGGGCCGGCGGCGTACCCCAGCCAGGTGCACGTCGCCACGCCTCATGCGCGTCAACCTGTGCGCGTGTGCAGCCCGGGGCAAGGTAGGCGATAGCCAACACCACATCCGCCGCCGGAATGGCCGGACCCGTTTGGTCGGACCCACCCGTCCCAGTGACAGTCGGCGCGAGACCGATCGGCGCCGTGTCGGCGAGCAACCTGGACAGGCCATCCTCGCCCTGGCCAAGCCGCCACAGGTCCATCAGCCCCTCACGCTCAAACACCTGCACCGTTTCGGCGGGCAGCTTCGGCGCGGTCAGCAGCGGCGTCATGTCCGGGGCGTACAGCTGGTCGTACACCGACCCGTCGACGTCATCACGTGGCACGTAGGCCATCCGCATCGGCACCGGCGGCCCATCCACCGTCGCCACCAAGCACATGCCCGGAAGCCGGGGCAGCGCCTGCAGCGAATAGTCGCCGTTGTAGCCGGCGAGACGGGCCAGGTTGTCCTGCATCCGGTACAGCCGCAGCCGCGTCTGGTTCAGCAGGCCCCGCAGCACCGAGTTGTTGAGGTCCTGCAGGCCACCGCCCTGGGTGATGATCTCCGTCATCATCGCCGAGGACCGTTGCAGACGCACATGCTCGGTCAGCGCGTTGACGAACGCGTTGTCGGCAATCTCCATGTGGAACTCTTCCCACACGCCGTAGATGGGAGGCCCATCCCGGTCGACGTTCCACCGTGCTTCCGCCGGACGCTTACGGCCGTACCGGTCCACCGTAACCAGGCGCGTCAGGTGCTGCTCGCGGTGGCGCCGCTCAGCAATGTGGGACCGCAGAATCACGTCCCGGTGCTCCCGGGTCACCCCGATCGGGAACACGCCGACGAAATCGGCGTAGTCGACCAGCTGCTTCGGGTCGTACAGGGTGGGGAAGATCCCGGCCGCCAGCAACGACAGCAGCAGCTGGATTGTGCCGGCCGACTTTCCACCACCCGTGGTGCCGACGGTCAGCCCACCGCCCGGCTGGCCGGGGATGTAGATCGGCTCCTCGGCGTCGTCGCCGAGAATGGTGCGGCCGGTGACCACGTAGATGCTGCCGTCCGACCCGCGGCGCACTCCGGCGCGGCCCTTCCACGGGACACTGCCGCCCAGGGGCACCTTGTCGGTCAGCAGCAGCAGCCCACGGTTGACCTTGCCGTCGGGCCGGTCAACGGTGGACACGGTCGACGGGTCGCGTTCCAGCATGGCCGCCAACCATTCGCGGGCCGCAACCAGCGGCGGCGGACCAGAACCGAGGCGGCCCACCAGCGCCCCCGGCTCGGCCTGGATGGTGAACTCCCAGCCGATGTGGACGATCTTGCCGTCGATAGGTGCGGTGACGGGCCGCGTCTCCTCGGGGAGGATTTTGGTGCGGTTCATGGGGAACCCGGCAGGAACAGTGGGCGACTTGGCGATCTTGTCCCAGAGGGCGGCCATCCGGCGCCCAACCACAAGCGGGTCGCTTTCGCTCTCAACCCTTACCGCGGCCCCCGCCTTGTCGTCGGTCTGCGCCTGCTGGCGGGCGAGCCGCTCGGCCTCCTCGGCGGCGCGGCGCAGGGCCTCCTCCGCCCTCTGCCGGGCGAGCTCCCGCAGCCGCCGCCGCGTCTCCCACAGCGTCTCCCAATGGGTGCGGTTGACCGCCCATGTCAGGACGGCGCCAAGCAGCAGCGTGAACCCGAACCCAACAGTCCCGGATGCGGTGACCGGGGCCACGGGAAGGGGTGAGGTGATGATGAGCCACGCACCGGCGGCCAGGGGTGCGGAGGCAATGTGCCGCGCATGTGCGCGCGCTTTCCGACCCGCCCGGCCCACCAGGTCCTCGCCGCGCTGCCGGGCCTTCACCGTTTCGGCGATGTGGGTGGCGAGGTAGGCGACCACGGTGCCGACGGTGGCAAGCAGCAGACCCGCCGAGGCGCTGACCCACGGCGCGGTGGCGTGAGTCAGCAAGGTTCCGGCGATCAGCGTGGCCGCGGCGGCCGCAAGGGACGGGATGTGGCCACGCATGTCCGCAGCCGTCCGCTTGGCCGCCTCCTTGGCGGCCTCCTGCGCCTGCCCTGCGCGGGCCCGTACCGCAGCCGCCGCCTTGTCCCGGCGGGCCTCGTAGGCGCCGCGCAGCCGTTCGGCGAAACGGCTACGCGCCGCCGCGATCGGGTCGGAGTCTTCGTTGGACAGTGTCCAAGGGGTCAGGTGCTGCCCGTCCCGGGTGCAGAACGGGTTGTCTGGGGTGGCCTCCGGGTTGAGGGAGAACACCCATTCGCTGGATGTGCAGTCGGGGGCGGGGCAGAGCCACAGTACGGCCGCGATGTTGAAGTCGTCGTCGACCGGTACCTCGACCTCGTGGGCTGTGAGGGTGCCGTCCGGCCCCCGCCACACCTTGGACCACGACAGGCCGGCCGGCAGTCTCGGACGGCCCTGGGCCTGCTGCAGGACCGCGGTCGGGGGGGCCTGGACGGACATGCGGTTCTCCTTTCTCAGTCGGACGTTGCGGTGGACACGAACTCACCCCGGGCGCCTGCGCTGTGCAGCGCATCCTGCGCGTCCCGGGCCGGGGCCAGACCAGCGCGGGCGGCCTGGGTCTGGTCGGCTGCCTCGGTCGCCGATTCGGACACGCCACCGACGTGGGAGTCCAGTTGGGCGATCAGGGCGAGGGCGGCGTCGAGGGCCTGCCGGGTTTCGGCTGTGCCGCCGTTGACGGCAACCCGCTCCGACTCGACGGCCACCTCTGCGCGCAGGGCGTCCTTTTCCGCCGCGATCTGGTCGACCAGTTCGGAGAGCCGGTTGAGTCTCGTGCTGATGCGGGTGAGCCCGATGTCGGTGAGGTCCAGGTTCGTTTCGCCCTGCGGCACCTGGCTGGTTGCAGTAGCCATCGTTGGGGTACCTCCGTTCGTCGTGTTGACCTTGGGTTGTGTGTCGACTGCCGGCTTCTCGGCCGTCGGCTTCTCTGCCGGCTTCTCCACCACCGGCTTCTCGGTCGTCTTCCCCGGACCGTCCTTCGGCGTGACAACCCCCCGCTCGCCGGGTTGCGCACCGCCACCCGCCGGGGCAGCGGGCGGTGTGGCGTCTGCGGCGGGCTGGGCAGGTGTTTCCTTCCGCTCCGGCCGACTGGGTTCGGCCACAGCCGGCCGAGCGGTCGCGATGTCGCGGAAGCCGCCGCCGCGGCGACGCACCTCGGCAGCCGCCTGCCAGCCGTCCCGGAACCCCTGACGGAACTCGTGCGCGCCGATACGTGCGCGCGCATACCGGCGGTACGTCCACGCCCCCAGCCGCGTCAGCGTGGACGGCCTCGGCGGCTCCTTCGCCGGGTCGGCCCCATCCGCCCACCAGCGCCGTCGCGCCTCCCGCCACGCCGCACGGTCGGCCGCATCCTTGGCCAGCCACGCCCGAAGGTCGGCCAGCGACTGCCGCTGCCGGGAAGCCCGGGCCGCCATACCGCCACTGCGGGCGTTCCAGGTCCGCTCAACACCCACAGCCAGCGCGGCAATGATCAGACCCGCGCCACCTGCCAGCAATCCCGCGACCGCGATAAACCCCGCCGCCGCAGCCTTGGTCCGGTTCTCCTCCTGCGCCCGGTGCGTGCTCACTGGACGGTCCCCGTCAGCAGCTCAAGCCCGTTGCCCGCCCCGCCGCTGATCGCGGAGACGGCCCACGAGCCCAGCAGGAACAGCAGCGGCATGCCGTACATGAGCGCGTTGCGTACGTGTTGGTCTGGCCTCCGGTCCGCGATGTCCGCAATGGCAGCCACGAACAGAGCGGCGCCGGTGACACCACCGGCCGCGCGGATGATCGTCATCGTGGCCGGTGACACCCAGCCCGCCAGGGTCGCGTCCATGTAGGCGATCAGCGGGATCATCACCACGCCGGCGAGCAGGCACACACCCGCGGCGAACCAGCGCCAAGCCACCGCCCCGGTCCTGCCCTGCAGGGCAGTCTTCACGATGCGGATGCAGTAGCCGATGGTGATGCCCGCCAGGATCGCCGAGACGATGCCGCTGCCCAGGCTGCGCGGGTTGCTGATCAGCCCGATGACTGCCGCCCATCCGGCGGGCACGAACGTTGGCACCCACAGCGCCGCCGAGCGGGCCTCCCGGTCAGGCCGGCCGTCGGCCAGGTCCCGGATCAGCGCGACCAGCATGGCGACGGCGTGCCACCCCAGCAGCATGGCGATGATCGCGCCCAGTTGGCCGACCACGACGGCCGGACCCCGCAGGCCGGTCAGCCACAGCATGACGTCATGCAGCGCCCATCCGAGCATCAGCCCGCAGACGACGGTGACCACAAACGCCGCCCACAGCGCGAGCTTCGACCCGCCAACCTTCGGGAGGAGCTTGGCCCGGCCGACAGTCAGCAGGATGACCGCCCCCAGGCCGGCGATGATCTGCGCCTGGTAGGTGGTGATCAGGTTGTTCATGGTTTGCCTCCCTTCCGAAGGCGAGTAGGGGTTGGTCAGCCCGCCACGCTGCGGGCCACGACCGTGATCAGGACAGTTGTCACGACGATGGCGAGCCCGACCCGGGCCCGCATGCGGGAGGAGATCGACAGGACCGTCAGCCAGGCGAGGGTGGTCACCAGCGCCCGGAACAGGCCGGCGGCGCAGTCCGCCAGCCACAGGACCGGGTTTCGGGTGTCTCCCTTGGCCGGTGGGACGTTCCGCCATGCCCAGCCGACCGGCGGTGGGGACTCGTTGAGGGCCCAGCCGGTGGTGACGGCGGACGCCGCCTCCCCACCATGCAGTAACACAAAGTTACGGACCTTCGAGTCTTGACGCTTCCGCTTGCCCTGCGGTATCGCGCGCGCGTGCACACGTGTGCGCGCGGAATCCTCCGCGCCAATCGTCGACCCGGCCGCTTCGGCAGGGTTCGAAACCACGCGCATGCGCATCCGCGCATCGCTACCGTCCGTCACAGTTTCGCGGTTGGTGACAGGCTCAGCGGTCACTTCTGCCTCCTCCGGTTCAGCAACCGCGCCATCCGCAGCAGCTGGTTGGCGCGGCGCTTCATCAGGTCGTCCCCGCCCAGCACCGTCTCGGCGGCCAGCCACCCCCAGGCGGCACTCATCCGCTGCCGCGGCGAGGCCGCCTCCTCTATGCGGCTCTCGTACAGGGCGGCACGGTTCCTGGCGGCGGTGTTTTCCCTGGTCAGACCCATCGGGTGTCCTCCCCTTCGGGTCGGGTTGGCACCCACCACACGGGCTCTACGTCGTCGTAGAGCTGGGTCAGCTTGAGCTGGTATGTGTCCAGTTCGCGGGGGTTTGCGCCGTCCAGCTTCGTCAGCCGGCGGAACATCTCGTTCAGCCGGCCATATGAGATGTCCAGCCCGGTGCGGTTCGGCCTCAGGTCGAGGTCGACCAGGTAGGCCGCCCCGTCCAGGCGCACCTCAGTCCGCCACCGGTACAACTGGGCCCGGTAGGCGCGGGGTTCGAACTCGTACTCCACTGGATCTCCGTTTCTGCTGGTCAAAGGGGGTGAGACTGGGTTCAGACGTGGTGGCGGCGAAGGCTGGCCGGCATGGCGGCAAGCCCCACGCCGAAGACGACCGCCAACCCGAACTGGGCCCCATCGGGCAGGCCGATGGCGTGGCCGCAGATCGCGCCCACGGCGGCGCCGACGAAGAATCCGAGCAAAGACAACATCACAACCTCTTTCCGCTGGTCACAGCACAGATGTGCGAGCCGAATGCGCGCCGCAGTGCGCGCGTAAAGTGCCTGGTCATCGGTGCCAGTGCTGCACGACGATGTGGCAGCAGCGGTGGCCAACCGCCACGAACCCGGTCACCAGGGCAACGGCGAGCAGCAGCCCGAGCAGGGTGGAGCCGACGGCGGCCAACGCCGTCACCAGCTGAATCGCCAGCCACACGCCGACGCCGGCGAACAGCGGCACCACCACTGCGGCCGCGATCCACAACCGGCGGCGGACCAGCCGGTCACGCTCGGCCAATGCGGCCTGCCGGCGCAGCCACCGGGCGTACAGGAGCCGGTCCTCCTTCTGCCGCCGCTGCACATCGCGGCCAAGCGCGAGCAGCACCTCGGCCGGGCTCGGTGTGGGCTCCGCATAGTGGATGACCCGGGTGTGCGGCTGCTGGGCGGGGACGTGTCTCGTCATCAGACACCCCTCCTGACCTGCGACAACGCAAGATCAGTGCTGGTGGGGGTCTCGATGACCTCGCCCTCGATCACACGGCTGCGCGGCAGCGCCGGGCTGTTGCTGCGGGCCGGCTTGTGGCCGACCCGGAGGGCGTTGGCGAAGCCCAGCACACCCACGGTGAGGCCGACCGCCGCGCCGCCGACGAACAGGCCAGCCTGGTCGGTGAGGCCACCGACCACGCCGGTGCCGAAGGCGCCGGTCGCCACGATGGCGAGCGCCTTGTCAACCTTCTCAACCTTCATATGGATCTCCGTTTCTGCTGGTCAGGCCGCTTAGGCCACTTGGCGGATGTTGATGATGTGGACGTCGGTGAGGTCGAAGCGGCGCCAGATCTCGCGCGCCAACTCGCGCGGGTCGGGCTGCTCGCCGTCGGCCACCCTGATCCGGGCAGTGCCCTCGGACTCGGCGGCAACGAACTCGACGTCAAACTGGCGGGCCTTCATCACGCAGACACCTCCACCACGGAGCGCTCCTTGTCGTCGTCCTCGCCGGCCTGTCCGGTGCCTGTCCGGTCCCGACGCGCGTTGTGGATGTCCTTCGCCGCGATCGCCCGGTCCTTCGAGCAGGAGCCGTACACCTGCCGCAGGGTGTTCACTGCGGTCGGCGTGCCGACGTACTGTCCGGGGTGCTTGGCGGACAGGGTGTCCGCGAGTTGTTCGACTGTCGGCATGTCCGCGGCCGGCGAGGCGGCTGTCCGGGTACGTGGCCGGCGGACAGGGCTGCTCGTGAACGGGACAACCTTGTGGTCCGCGTCGGACACCTGTCCGGCCTGCGGGGTGTTCGTCTCGTTGCGGACAGCCTGCGGGGTGTTCGCCTCCTTGCGGACAGGCAGCGGGCTGTCCGCTGTCCGACCCTTCCGCCGCCACCAGTGCGGCCGTGTCCGCCACTGCTCGTACCGGACACGTGCCTCGTCGGTGGTCCGGACAGGCTCCCACGAGACGAGGTAGGTAGTGACCAGCCAGCGCCACGGGTGCCACACCTTCGCCGCCACCGACAGCCGCGGCATCGCCCGGTCCAGCTGGCCAGCGGCCCGCATCTCCTCCCGCTGCTGCCAGCGGGAACCGCGGGACCAGAGGAACAGGGCCGACGCCGACATGCCGGCCAGCAGCCAGGAGACCACCTCGGGCAGGCCCCGGTGTCCGGTCCACCAGTGGACAGCGGCCGCGGATCCGGTGACGTACACGACCATGGCCAGGCGGAGCAGCCAGACGGAGTCGCCGGCGAGCAGGTGCTTGTCGTACAGGTGCAGCAGGTAGGCGGCGCCACCCTCGACGCAGGAGGCGACGGACAGTCCGAGCAGGCCGGCGACCACGAACGCGAACCAGCGCCAGTCGCTGTCCGCCTGCCTGTCCGCGAGTGCGGAGCCGACGGTGTCCGTGATCAGGATGACTTGGAGGACGAAGGCGGTTCCGAGCGCGGCGACGGGGGGGATGTACCGGAGGGTGTCCGCGCCTCGCCGGCGCGCCGGTGCCGCTGTCCGGCTGTCCGGCTGTCCGGGGTTGGTGTCCGGCTGTCCGGGGTTGGTGTCCGCTGTCCGCTCACGCATGTCCGCCAGTGTGCCACAAACCTTCCACACATCGCTACCTCTGATAGCTTTGATGGTGCGGATCACCGTCGATGGGAGGCGGTCTGCGAGACTGACGAAAGGTTGGGAAGCTCTATGAGATGGCAAGGACTGGCAGGTTGAGCGACACAGCGGGCGGCGGCAAGCAGTACTTGACCCCCGTCGAGGCGGCGCAACTGATCTGGCCGGACGCCGAAGCCAGCCGGCCCGGCGTGAGCAAGGCCACCGTGCTGCGCTTGTACGACGCCGGTCAGCTTCGGGGCTTCCGAACTCCGGGAGGGCAGCGCCGCATCGAGCGGGCCTCGGTCGACGAACTGAACAGGGTGCGGCGGCTGCCGCAGCGGACGGCTGCGCAGCGGGCCGAGTACTTCGCCGCGCTGGCCGACCTGGTCAGGCGCAACGAGCAGCTGCAGGGCGGCGCGGCGGAGGGCTGATCATGCCCGGTGTCTGACCGCGCTCAGCCACTCGCGCGCTTGCAGCGCGGCCGGCGTGTAGGTTTCTTCCCATCCGGTTCTTGTCACGCCGCTAAGGGCCCGGTGTCTGCAGCGCCGGGCTCTTCTCTTCGCGCCGTTCCGCCCCGGCTCAATCGCATGGGCAGTCCCCCGCCAGCTCAGCGCGTCCACCAGCTCCGTCACGCCTTCCCCTTGGCCTCGAACTCGGCCCAGCAGGCGCGTAGGGCGTTGTCTACGACCTCCATCAGGTTCTGGTGGCACACCGGGAAGCAGATGTCCGCGTGCGCGGCCTCTGCATACGACTCCGGCAGGGAGTCGTCCCAGGTCGGGCGGGTCGCTGTTTCGGTTGTGTCCATGTCTTCGTCTCCTTCGGTGTGGCTACGGTTCCCGGTCGTCGGGGTGGATGCGTGGCCGCCGCCCCTGGTCCCGCACGAACGCGTAGGCCGCCCGCCGCTGCCACCGCTCGATCTCGTCGTGGCTGAGCCGCCGGTACTCGTCGTCGGTGAGCGTCTTGCGGTCGCGCATGGTGGCCAGCTGCTTGTCGGCCTCCGGGCTGCTGGGGGCGGCGAGCAGGGCCCTCAGCTGGGCGAGGTTGTCTGGCCGCCCGTCTGGGGGTGTGAGTAGGGCTGCGTCGAGTTCGGCGGCTAGGGCGAGGCCGGCGGCGACGCGTTGGTCGGTGACGGAGGGGCGGCTGCTGGTTTGGCCGGTGCGTACGCGGTGGAGCCATTCGGGGAGGTCGCCGTCTTGGGCGAGGCGGGTGACGAAGCCGCCGATCTTTTGGGGTTGGCGTTCGACTTCGATGAGGTCGACGACGGCGGTGGCTTCGTCGGGGGTTGCTCCGGTGGTGTTGGTGATGATGTTGATGGCTTGCTGGCGGCCGCGCGCGCTTTTGCGCGCGGGCAAGCTAGCTAGCTTTAGCTCTTTGTTAGAGCTGTATGGGCTGAGTGCACGTGGTGCACTACCCTGGTGCACCTGGTGCACTACCTCAAATCCGACTTGCCCGGGCTTGCCCGGTTTATCTAGTGCACCAGGTGGACTACTGTCCGGTTTGTCTAGTGCACCTGGTGCACTAGCTAGTGCACGTGGTGCACTACCAAACTGGGGTATATCGGACGGTAGTCCACCTGGTGCACTACCCCCTAGTGCACCTGGTGCACTACCTAGTCCACTGGGTGCACTACCCCCGGGCTGTCCCACCGCCTCGGCTGTCACGTGACCGTCACGTGACCACTCCGGCGGGACGCGGAGCCGATACTGCGTCCGGGCACCCTTCGACCGGGCCTGGGCGACCGACGGACGCTCACGCTCGACCCACTTCAGGTCTTCAAGGAGCCGCAGCGCCTTGGCCAGCCCGGAGCGGCTCAGGCCGGTCGCCGTTCCCAGGGTGGTCAGGGATGGCCCGTACTGCTCGGGGATGACGGCCGTCTGGTGGTCGGCGTATGTGGCCAGGGCGTACATCACCAGCTTGCCGGTCATCGGCAGGTCGGATGCTCGGACGGCGCGTTCCACCTCCCAGCGGCTGGTCATGCCCACTCCGGGTGTGTCGCCGCTCGCGTCGTCTTCGCCGCGCCGTGCTGGCCGGGTATGCTCATAGATACATCTCCTTTGCTAGGGGCGGCCGGACCGTTCGCGGGTCCGGCCTCCGCTTTTGCGGATCTGTCGGCTCCTGCTTGGCGCGCGCTAGTCCCGTGGCCCCGGGACGGTGGAGGCGTTGGCCTCGAACCAGGCATCGACGTCGCGCCAGTCCCATCTGAGTTGGCGGCCGACCTTCACGGCGCGTGGGGCCTTGCCGAGGTAGCGGAGTTGGTGGAGGGCGCCGACGGAGATGTTCAGGTACTTGGCCACTTGTTCGGTGGTGGCGAGCGGTCGGCGTTGGGCGATGGTGGTCATTTGGCTCCTCGTGGAATCTGATGTCTCTATATCGACTCATCCGAGTCGCGCACGGCTAATTCTGCCATGAGATTGTGTGAGCCGTAAGGGATGGGATGATTCCCGCATGACTCAACCCCGTGGTCGCATTGGTCAGAACGTCGCCGCACTCCGCAAAGCCCGCGGCCTAACCACTCGGGCGCTGTCCGACCGGCTCGCAGAGTTGGGCCACCGGATCCCGCAGTCGTCGCTGTCGAAGATCGAGGCCGGGACCGCGCGGGTCGACGCGGAGGACCTGCTCGCCATCGCCCTCGCCCTGGGCACGACCCCGAACCGGCTGCTGCTCAGCGACCGCGTCGCCGCCGACTCTGTGGCCCTGACTCCCGAGGTGGCCACCAGCGGCCACCGGGCATGGGCGTGGGCGGACGGCGTCACCCCACTGGAGGAGGCGCATCCGTTTGGGGAGACGACGGCGGAGAAGCTGGATGACTTTCGCCGGCACGCCCGGCCGGTGGACCAGCGGCTGGTCCGTTCCGCCCCGCCGTACCAGGCCGTGCAGGACCTGCTGATCCGGGTCGAGGAGGCCCTTCACCTTGTCGCCGCAGATGCTGGTGGCGCCCAGCCGGAGACGCTGCGGCGGGCGTTAACCCGTGCCGAGCGTGAGGTGTTGGATCTGCTGGCGGAGGTGGCGCCATCGGCGGCGTAGTCCGGCCATCGGACTACCGTCCGTTTTGTCTAGTCCGCTCATCGGACTACCGTCCGGTCTGCCGAATGGCAGCGGCCCCGCTCCCCAGGCTGGGGAACGGGGCCGAACCAACGGAACGGGTCGCCCTTATCTGGTCAAAGGGGAGGGGCCCGCGTACCCCTCACAAGACGTCGGCCGGCCCGAAACGAGGAGTTGCATGTCCGCAACCACCTTCCCCGACGGCGGCACCATCTCCGGGAAATCGAACCCGCCCCCGACGATCTTCTTCGCGGCGTTGCGGCACACCACATCCACCCGCGGCGACTCCAGCGGCTGCCCGGTCGGGTTGGTCACCTCAACACGGGCGTCGTACCCACCGAACTCGGACTTGACGATCTTCACTGCGCTGGTCTTGATCTGCGGGAACGGCTCCGAAGAGAAGGTGCCCTCGTCTTTCACCTGCAGTGTGGCCTCAACTTTGGCCACCTTCTTGCCCCTGGGCACCTCCGCCTGGGTTGCGACCGGCATCTTCTGGCCGGGCCGGGAGAACGTCTCCACTTGTTGCTTGCTGGTCAGGATCTCACCGGCCGCGTCGAGCACGTTGAAGTTGACCGTGACGGTTTGGCCCACCTTATTGGAGGTGTTCTGCACGATGGCGACCAGGTACACGTAGGCCTCGTTCTGGCCGAAGCCGGTCTCCAGCAGCGACCCGGCCGGCTTGTCGTCGGCGACGGTGGGGCTGGCCGCCTCGGCGGCGTCCGCGGTGGCCTGCTCCACCTTGTCCGGCTCGCCGCATCCGGCGAGGATGGCCAGCGTTATGGTGCCGGCTGCGGCCATGGCCATTGCGATCTTTTTCGTCAACGGGTTCCCTTTCGTCGGTTGGTTATGGTGAGGGTTGAATGAGCGAAACGAGGGTTGAACCCTAGCGCCGCGAACGACGGGGCGCTGTCAGAGTTCTGATCGGCTGTTCAAATCGGACCCGGCGCAGCTCCTGCAGGGCAGCTGCGTGACGGGCGTGTTCGTCGTTGAGCGCCCGCATGTCCTCGGGGCACAGGGCCAAGCAGCCCCAGCCGGGCCGCTCATACTGCTCGGTCCAATCGGCGCCCCAACTGCCGCACGCGTTGCAGCGCAGGTTGTGACCCATCACGCACGCGGCCCGGGCGTCCTCTTCGGTCATGTAGTAGCCGTGTTCGGCGACGGCCTTGCGTAGCTCCTCGACGTTGACCTCCGCGCCGGGCGTGTGCCCGGCGGCTTCGGCGATCCTGCGGAATCGTGGGCTGACGGCGAACAGGGTGGCGACGTCTACGATGGCGTTTTGTATCAACGGGGTCTGGTCAGTCATGGGTATCCTCTCCATCGGTTACCGCAGCATCTAGCCAGGGCGACTCGGACCGCTCGGCCTCGATCGCATCCAGGGCCGCTTTGACGTCTGCCGGGTCGAGGGAACGCAGCGCCTTATGCGCCTGTGCGAGCAGCTGCGCTCGGCGGCCGGCGCAGCGCGCCGAGTCCCTGGCCTCCCGCCGGTATCGCTCAGCCTCCTCAAGCGGCGGTTCGTCGTCGTATCCGACCCGCAGCACCTTCGCGCCGTGCTGCAAGGCCCAGTCGATGGTCGAGTCCTGGACGCAGGCCTTGGCGCCGGTCTCGTCCCAGCGGTCCACCTCGCCTGGGTCGGCGTTGGCGTACCAGGCGAGCCAGCGAAGGTCGTCCACGACCACGGAGCCGGCGGGCAGGTCCTCCGCCCGCCGGTAGGCGGCGTGGCCGCTCATTGCGTCAGCCACGAGGTGCTCCTGTCTGCGGGTCTCGGTGGCCGGTCACGATCTCGGCGCAGCCGTAGGCGAACTTGTCCACGTAGTCGACGTGGCCTTCGGCCTCGCGCTCTACCCGCATGATGGCCTCTTTTGTTGCGCGGTCCCGGAGCGCGACGGCGCGGTGTAGGTGGACTATGTGGGAGTTGACCTCGGCTTGCATCACACCGCGTTCGTAGCCGACCCAGGCGGGTTCGGTGTTTCCGTCTGGGCCGGGTACGAGGTTGGGTCGTTGGTTTCGTTCCTTGGTTGCGACCAGCAGGGTTACGCGGAGGGCCTCGTAGACGCGGCGGGTGTCGTCAGCCACGGCTGGCCTGCCTTCTGCGTAGTTCCTCCTCGGCGGCGCGGACGGCTGGTCCGTAGCAGCTCACGGTGGCAACCGGCGGTCGGCCAACGCCGGTCGTGTCCCACACCGCGATCCGCCAGTATCCGTCGATGTGTCGGAACCGGGTGACGAGGGCGTGGGCGAACTCTTCGGCGGACAGGTCGCTGTTGTCGTAGCCTCGCGGGTCGTTTCCGTATTCGAGGCGTGGCGCAAATGACCAGAGTTGGTTGTCCAGGCGCTGCATTTCCCACGTGTACCAGCGGTCAGCCACGGCCCAGCGCCTCCCTCTGCTGCCGCAGCCAGCGGCCGCGGCCGGACGGGATGAAGGTGATGAAGCCACCCTCGTTGAGCACCTTGTCGATGTCCTCGTCGGCGCAGTGATTCCCGGCTATGTCGCGCCAGCCGCCGAAGACCTTGGTCCAGGTGACGGAATGCCGGTACACCTCTGACCCGGCGGGCAGGTCGGCGGCGGTCTTTACCCGCTCGCCTTTGATGCACCACGTGGTGTGAGTGCTCCGGGTGCAGCCCTGCGCCATGCAGTGTGCACCGCAGATGATCCCCGCCTGGGGATTGCAGCCACAGGTGAACGCCATCGGTCAGCCCTCTTTGGTCTTCGGTGGGCGGCACGGCTCGGTTGCGGCCCTGCCGTAGATGTTGCAGCCCACCCGCAGCACCGCCTTACCGCAGACGGTGCACGTGTAGCGCTCCTGGGTCACACCGTCGTACTCGACCTTGTGGCCCTGCTCTTCTGCGAGGCGGATCGGTTCCCGCTCCCACGCCTCGTCGTCCATGAGCAGCTCGATGGGCTGCTTGTTACCTACCGGCATCGGTGGCCTCCTGCTGCCGGCGTGCCCGGCGGATCCGGTAAAGGTGGACGACGGTGGCTGCCGTGCCGCCGGCGAAATCGGCCGCCGCAGCCAAGGTCACTACCACCAGCGCGGTCCTGAGGTTCAGCGTGGCGAGGATGAGTGTGGCCGCGATGTAGGCGGCCACCGCCGCCCAGTAGCCGCGGCGGCTGTTGATGATGTTGGCCCACGTGATCACGAGGTCTCCTCGGTGTCCTTGATGAGCCGGTAGCCGTTCGAGGTGGGTCGGAACCGGTCCAGCCGGATCCGTGTGCGGCGCTCCTTGCCCACGACCTCACCGCGCCGGTCAACCTGAAGCACCACGGCGTGGGTCGGGCCCACTTCCTCCACCAGCAGGTACCGGCCGGCGGATCGTGGGTCGCAGTCCTGCCAGATCTGGCGGGGCTTGACGGTGATTGGCTCGGCCATGTTCAGCTCCCTTCGCTGATTGTCTCGTACTTGCGCCAGAAGTTTCCTAGCCGCACGTACCAGCTGCGCTGGTCCCCGTCCGTAGCCTTGACCAACACGGTGTCGAAGCCGCTGGTACCAGTGCAGCTCAAAACTTGAACGGGGCGGCCGTCCTTGATCCGGCGGTACCGGCCGCTGACGAGTGGCTCCTCGTACACGACCTCAGTTCCCCTCGCTTTTGCCGGAGCCCGCAGCCTGGCCCTGCTGCTGCTGCTCGAGCAGCTGCCGGATGGCTCGCAGTTCGCCGAGGATGGCCAGCTGGATCCACTGTGGCTCCAACTCGTCTGAGCCCAGCCAGGCCTCGTTCCAGATCTTCCACCGGGCGCCGGTGGTGCGGACCTTCCGGGCGATGCGGTTGGACAGGTCGATTAGCTTCGCTGTGCCGGCCAGGTTGCGTTCTGCACGCAGAGCGGCCTCTTTGGCGCGCTGCTCTTCGGCGGCTTCGCCGAGTGCGCGCATGGCGTCACGAATTCCCATGATCAGTTCTCCTCGTTGAGTGCTTGGCGGGCATGGTCGGCGAAGCCGCGCAGGATCCTGGCCTGCCCTGCCGCGCCGACCCGGGCGAAGTCGTCGGCCGCGTTGGCGGCGGCCGTGGCGATGTGGTCTAGTGCGGCGCGCAGGCGTTCGATCTCCCGATACTGCTTGCTGATCTCGGCCATGCGCATGTCGTCGAGTTGTCGGGTCGCGGACACCTGCTCCTCGTGCAGCTGCCGCCAGCGCTCACCTTCGGCGGCTTCGCGCAGTTGGTTCACCTCGGCGCGGAGTTGGTCGACCTCTGCGGCGGCGGCAATGAGGGCCGCCAGTTTCGCGGTCTCAATGGTCTCCACAGCCATGGCGGTCACTCGTCTTCCGCCGGCGTGGGCAGGCCAATGATCGTCCACCGGGCGTTCTTCACGGTCTCCTCGATGTTGGTCAACGCCTCCAGCGCGTTGGCCCGGTCGCATCCGGCCCCGTTGGTCAGCTTGTGTACGGTCAGCGCTAGGCTGTCCAACTCGTTGCGGATAGCCGTCTCGTACGTCGCCTTGGTCATCGCCATGGGGATCACTCCTTCTCGGCCGGGTAAGCAGGGGAAATTGGTGTTCGTGGTGTCGCCAGTGGTCGTTGCCTCGCCGGTCAGGGCGGTGATCCTGGCGTTCAGTGCCCGCTCCACGTCCTCGACGGAGCGGATTCGGCCCATCTGGTAGGCCAGCACGATGTCGTCGCGGACGACCCTGAGGATCAGGGCGACGGTCTTCTCCTGGCCGACGCCGTTGCGCCAGTCGATCGGGTCGTACAGGGACTCGCGGAGCGCCACAACGGCGCGGTCGGTGTCGGCCATGGCGGTCACTCCTTCGGTGCCTTGTCGTGCTTGGCCAACTCGGCGCGGCCAGCATCGGTCAGCGAATAGCGGCGACGGCCGAAGTAGCGGACACCTGGCTTGGCTCGCTCAATCAGGCCAGCCTGCTCCAACTCGGCCGCAACCTTCGTCACGGTCCGGACCGGCACTCCGGCCTCCTTGACTCGGACCACGGCGTTCGACCAGCCGCCGCGGATGCTGGCCGGCTCCGCGTACACGTCGGTGTTCGGGTCGGCAACCGCCCGCAGCAGCGCGAGGCGCGTTGGCGTCAACTTCAGGTCGGCCATCGTGGTTACCCCCCGGCCCCGGCGAGGACGGCGAGGATCTCGTCGGCCCGCGCGTAGCTAGCGGCCTTGCCACGCGGCTCGGCTCGTCCGGCATCCCACTCAACCTCGAGCGCACGGCGCATCCGCGGGCCTGGGAAGGCAGCCGCATACAGGTAACGGGCCAGCCGCTCACGGAGGTACAACTGCCGGTTGTCCTCAACCAACTCGGCCAGCAGTGTGAAGCCCGTCCCGCTTGTGTCGTCCTCCTGGACGGAGTACACCCGGCCGTAGACCCGCGCCCCGGCGTCGTCGCCGCCGATGGATACGTCTACCGACACCATTGCGCCGTCCACGAGTCGGCTGATCTCAGCGAGCTTCTCGCGGTCCACGTCAGCTCACCTCCACCGTGGAGCGGACAAACCGCAGCAGGTCCTCATAGCTGGGCTGGTCCATCGCCTCCGCAGCGAACTCGCTGGCCGCCTCGTTGCCGACCTCGTGGCGCAGCGCGGCGGAAACAGCACCGATGATCATCATGGCGTTGCCGTTGCGGCCGGTCAGTTGGACGTGCACGTCGGGATACTTCGGGGTGGTGCCCGGCTTCGGCATGTGCTGCTCCTCTCGGCGCGCCTGAACGGCGGCCATCTCCTCGTAGGTGTCAAACAGGGGCGGCCAACCCGGCCGCGGGTCAAGCACAGCCGGGTCTAGCCGGCCGGTCGCGACCGCTAGACGCACGCCGAGGTGGTCGCGGCCAACCGTGGCGAGCCACCCGGCGCAGGCGTACTCGGCTCCCTGCGGCGATAGGTGGCAGGCGAACATGGGCGCGTCCAAGCCGGCCTCCGCGCCCGGGGAGCCGGATGTGCCGCGTAGGGCGTCGTAGCGGCAGGACCCGAACTTGCCTGGCGCCACGTCGCGGCGCCAGGGGCATTCCCGGCAAGGGCTTTTGGCGTGGCGGAGAGGGGCCATGGCCGTCACCCCGCGACCGCGGCAGCGATGGCCCGCCGCGCCTCGTCCACTGCCACCTGGATCTGGTCCAGGATGGACAGCGCCTCCTCGACCCGCCTGCCGGCGCCGTTGCGGGTCAACTCGTGCACAACGTGCCCGACCAGTTTGATCTGCCGCCGCGCCAACACGCCGAGAACCTGGCTGTCCGTGGCGGGCAGCAACTCGGTCCGGCCGGATCCGCCGACCGGGCGAAGCTTCTCCCGGTTGTACCGGTTGCCGTTGGCGAGCACGATCTGCGTAGCGGTGAGCCGCTCGATCGTCGTCAGCGTGACGTGTGCGTCGATGGCGTATTGGGTGTATTCGGCTACCCGGGCGCCTTCGGCGATCCATGACGTGTCGGTCATCGTGTTGATCCCTCAGCAGAACTCGACGGCCAGCCAGCGGCGGCCGTCCTCGTCGTAGAAGCCCGCACCGCCGGCAAACGTGGAACCACACTGCGCCCACGCCTTCGCCTTGCTACCGGCGGCGGACGCGATCTCCACCATCTCCTCGCGGGTCACGGTGTAGCCGGACTCGGCGTAGATCGTGCCGGTGTCGAGTTGGGCCAGCCACGCGTCGTAGGTGGTGACGTTCCGATCCGGGTAGGCGCGGAAGGTGAATCCGCCGGCGGCGAACTGGCCCAGGTGGATGCCCTCGTTGTCGGGCGGGGTGTCGGGTGTGCGGAGGTAGTAGTTGGTGCTCATCTGCGCCTCCTCAGACGGTCAGGCTGGCGAGTTCGTCGGCGGCCAGCGGCTCATCCAGGACGCTCGTCGCGTCGAGCAGCGCCTTCTCGGCGTCGCGGTAGTCGCCGACGTGGTCGCCCAGGTCGTTGTGGTCGAAGTCAACCAGGTTCCACCGCATGGCCGGCCCGTCGCCGGGCTGGCCGCGCCGCATGGTGATGGTGCCCCGGTGCAGCAGGCCCAGCTGCGGGTGCTGCTTCTCGATGCGGACGCGCCACAGGTGGGGCTTGGCCGTGATGGTGCGGACGATCTCCTGCATCGCGGGCTCCTCGGTGATGTTCTGGTCCTGATAAGTGGATGTCCACATACTAGCGCCCCCGAGACAAAGTGGCAATCCACATGGCACACTGAGTCCATGACCGACCGCCACCAAGCCCCAGCCCGAACCTTCCGGCCACCACCGGAGGTCTACGAGACCGCCCAGCGCAACCTCGCCAAACTCGACACGGACTGGAGCATGAGCGACCTGCTCACAGCAGCGCTGGTCGTCTTCAACACCAACCCGGCCGGCATCCTCAAGCGGTTCGCCCGCGAACACACGCCAGGAAGGAAGGGCCGCCCACCGAAGCCCAAAGACGGCAAGCGGTCAAGCTAGGCCAGGCGTTCTGCCAGTCCCCTTGGCCGCCGACGGCGGGTTCGGCGGCCGCGGGCACCCTCAGACCCGCCCGATCACGGGACGTGGACCTCACCCGTCCCCTCGATGCGTTCCACATCGTTCGTGCCGCGCTGATCCTCGAAACTGGTGCCATAGATCCTGTCCCGGACACGGTTTCCTGGCTCATAGGTCATGACAGGACCCCGTCAGACCCGCTCGAACTCGGCGGTGTGCATCCAGTCGTCGCCTGCGCCGCCGGGGTCCTTGAACCGGAACGTCTCCCGCCCCAACTCGCAGTCAGAACCCTCTTCGCACTCGCCGATCTCCAGCACCTCGACGACGAACGGCACGCCCGGCATCTTCACCCGGTCGCCCACATTGAACTTGGCCATGCAGCCCTTCTCCTTATCTGAACGCCTCCGTGACGTCCCCGCAGACGCCCAGGCGAGCTGGGCGCCACGGCGGACGGCACGGCCGTCAGACCAGCTCGATACGAAACGCGTGCTGAGTGATTGGGAAAAACGCTCGGTGCACCTTCCACCAAGCCGCAGGCGCGGTCACAAACGACTCGGGCACCGACTCCGAAACCGTCACCTGCACGCCCAGCACCCCGCCGGCCAGGCTGGTGACCGCCTTGACCCCCTCGATCGTGTCGGCGATGGCCTGCAGACCGTCCCGCAGCCACCGCTCACCCTCCTGGGTTAGGTACCGGCCGTTCGGTGTCGCCAACTCCTGCTCGACCGCTTCGTCCAAGACCGGCAGCAGATCCTCGGAGAACTCCGGCGCGTACGGGCATGTGATCGTGTACAGCACGCACAACAGCGCCTGGTTAGCGTCCACCCTGGACCCCCTCACCAGCAACGAACGCGCGCGCCCGTCCCACAACGGCGGCCAGAGGCTGCGCCGGCGCGGCCGGCAGCGGCGACAGCTCCGACCAGCGCCCGCCGGCCCACGTCCGCAGCATGGCATCGCGGCGCCCATCGGCATGCTGGCGACGTACCACAAGCGCCGTCACCTCGCCGGGCGCAGACACGACCAGGTCGGCGAACACGTGCGGCCCATTCCGGCGGCGGCCTACGTGGCTGCCGCAGCCGGCCAGCCGGCAGTTCGGCCCCCTCATCGCGCCACCGCCAACCGGTCGGCCATCACGGGCGGGTCGATGGCGGCCTCCACCACCTCAGGTACGACCACGGCAAAACTCTCGCCACGGCGGACCGTGGCGGCAATGTGCCGCTCCAACACCCCGACCAGGGCCCGGGCCACAGGCGGCGTCGTCACCCCGTCCGCCGTCAGGCGGGCGACCAACTGGTCGGCGAGGCCGTCGCAAAACGCGTCCGCAGCCTGCGGTTCGCGGCTGTTGGCGGCCGCGTGCCGGCCAACGTTCAACACCTGCACCAGGGCCAGCACATCAGCCTGCTCGGCGGCGAACTCGGCACCACGGACCCGGGCCCGGGCCACATCGGACCCGGGCGGAACGGTAAGAAAACGGCCCATCACATGCTCCCGGTCCTGCCGTGGCCGCGGACCCGCCGCACCACAACCCGGTGACCGGTCGCAACCAGCCGCCGGATCTCCTCGTCCGTCGCGGGGCCGACAACCCGCGTCCGGTCCACGGACTCGTACGCCACCAGCCTGGGCGTGGGGCGGCCCGTCACAGCCGCACCCCAAGCGACTCGGCGATGTGCCGCCGCTCGTCGGCGCCCCGCGCCGGCCGGCGCCGGCGAACAACGCAGCCGTCGTCGGTCAGACGGGCGGTGGCGGTACGCATCTTGGTGTGGGAGGTGCCCTGCATCTGGATCACTCCTATGTGTCGGATTGGTCCGGCCCCCTGCCGGTCCCCTTGGCCGCCGACACCGGGTTCGGCGGCCGCGGGCACCGTCAGGCGACCCGGCTCGCCCGATCCAGGGCCTCCAGGTAGGCGCGCTCCCCCTCCGCAGAGCCGTAGCTCACGTCGCTGAGCACGAGGGTGTCCGACGCCATGATCTGCTGGACGGCGGCGACCGCATCGTCGGCGCGGCTGGTGTCAAACTGCTTCGACTGGTACCGCTCGGCTGGCTTGTTGCCAGGGACCTGGTAATAGACAGTGATCATCGTTGGACTCCTTGGACGGTTCGTGTCCCCCGCCGAGCCGCGCGGTCTTCGTTGGCGCACGCGGCCCGGGGGACAGGTGAACGGTTTCGGTCAGTCGTTGTCGGCGTGCCACTCGTCGTGCCGATCCCCCTCGAGGGCGGCGTCCCGCCGCGCCATGTAGGAGCGGCCGGTCCACGGGCAGTCGTGGCACTTGGCGTAGAAGGTGTCGTCGAACTCGTCGTACTCGACAGTGGTCATCGGTGGACTCCTTAGGCGATCGCCGGGATCAGGGCGGTGTCGACCAGGGAGTCGAATGCCTCCCTGATCCGCCACGGATCCACCGCCGGTGGGATGTATGGCCCGGTGGGCGGGGTGCGGTGGGCGGGCTGGTAGAACCAGCGGGCCACGTAGCGCCAGCGGGACAGCAGCTTCCGTATGCGGCTCATGCGGCCACCCCGAACAGGTCGTCGGCGGTGTCGGTGTTGCCGATCAGGTCGAACGGATCCACCTGCGTGGTGACCGACTGGTACGGCTGCAGCAGCGACCCGTAGGCCAACAGGTCGGCCCGAAGCTCATCGGCCAACCGGTCCTGGGCAGTGCGCTCCTGGTCGGTCCTCAGGGCGAACTTGGCCCGCTGCAGCAGGGACAGCTGCCGCTGCGAGGCGATGCTCTGGCCAGCGGTGATCTCGGCGATCTCGAGGTCCACCAGCTTCCGCAGGGCGGTGTAGTTCCGGGTGTTGGGCTGCTGCTTTCCCTTGGCCCAGCGGTCGATGGTCCGGGGCGAGATCTTCAGGGTCTTGGCGATGATCTGGGTGGTGATGGCCGCCTCGGCGAGGGCCTGAAGTGCGGCCGGAACGTCGATGCCGGCGTGTGCCGGGCGCAGGTTAGCCTGCATGGTGTCGGTTCCCTTCATGGGTTCCGGTGGGGCCCTCGTGCCGGGCGTTCTTGGCGGAGTGACCGGCGCGGGGGCTTTCTGTGTAGCTACACAGTAGCGCCTGCTGTAGCTACACGCAAGTGGGTTGCGTAGATACGCTGCCAGAGATCTTGTAGCTACGCGGCAAGACCCGTACGATGGCCGATGTAGCTACCGGAGGAGATGAGGCATGGCGCGAACGTCGAGCAAGATCACGCCCACGAGACCGATCCGAGTCGACCTTGACCTGTGGGCGAAGTTCGGCAAGATCGCCGATCAGCTCGACACTGACCGGTCGGCACTCATCCGAGACTTCATCCGCTGGATGGTGCGCGAGCCCGGAGCCAAACTCCCGAAGCGCCCCGCCGCGCCCCCCACATAGTCGGACCATCCTCATCCCCCTTGGTGCTGAACTACAACCAGCAAACCAAGACCCGACATCAGTTCGAAGCGCGTCAACCCGAAACGTCGTAGTCACCTACAAGGCATTCACTCGCGGAAGGGCATAGACATGGTCCGGCGAGCTGCTGACGCAGAAGCCAACCTAGCCCTGTTCAACCTGCGCGAGGCCGCCGGCCAGTCACAACAGGACGTCGCCGAAGCGCTGAACAGGCTCGCTGCGACGAAAGGAAAGCGTGTCTGCCTCACCGCGAACCAAATCAGCCGCTGGGAACGAGGAGTCTCCCGCCCATCACCGCTCTACCGCCAACTCCTGGCCGAACACTTCGGCGTCACCGTCGCCCAACTCGGCCTCGCCCGCCTACGTAACCACCCCAACCCGGCCATCGAGGCGGTGGATGTGACCCTCCTCGACCAGGTCGCCACCCCCACCATCACCGTTGACCCCGCCGTCGCCGAAAGCCAGCAACGGTGGCGCACCATCCGACGCAACCTCAACGCCCGCCGCGTCCCCCTTGCCCGCGCCACCGCCAAGCTCTACAGCAGCCACCACTTCCACACCACCGGCCTGCTCATCGGCGACCGCTGGCTCCCCGACCGGCCCATACCGCTGGCCAACATCACACTCACCCACGACCCCCACCCCCCGGCACCCCAGGTGGCCGGCACCGACGACGCCACCGCCGCCACCCGACCCCTCGCCGGCCCGCACCGCCGCTACTACCGGTACTCCCAAGCCATCCGGGCGCTCGACCACCCCCGCCTGTTCGAGAACCGGCACGCCTGGCGGCTCCTCAACATCACCTGGACCAACCAGGGCGGCCACCTCACCTTCGGCGACACCACCTACTTCGACCACATCGACCTCGCCGAAGCACTCGCCCACGAGGCAGCCGACCACCTCATCGACCCCAACGGCCACGTCACACCAGCCACCTGGCGCAGCCTCACCGCCCGGGCCGCGGTCGGCGACCCCTTCGACCTGGGCCGCCGCGCCCTGGGCGTCTCCACCAACACCCTCACCATCCGCCGCGACCGCGACGGCGCCAGCATGGTCCTGCACCAGCGCAGCTCCGGCAACGTCGCCGTCGCCGGCGACATGCTCCACGTCATGCCCTGCGGCGTCTTCCAGCCGTCCAGCATCCAACCCGCCGCGCTCGCCGCCGACTTCGACCTGTGGCGCAACATCCAGCGCGAGTACTCCGAAGAGTTCCTCGGCAACCCCGAGCACGACGGCTCCGGCGCACCGATCGACTACAGCGCCCCACCGTTCACCGTCATGGACCAGGCCATCGCCGACGGCAGGCTGCAGGTGTACTGCCTCGGCGTCGGACTGGACGCACTCACCCTCTTCGGGGAGATCCTGACCGTCGCCGTGTTCGACGCCGACCTGTACGACCAGCTGTTCGCCGACATGGTCGACATCAACGAGGAGGGCGCAGTGGTCAAGACAGGCCGGGTGCATCCCACCTCGGCGATCCCGTTCACCTCGCATATGGTCGACGAGTTGATCGACTCCGGTCGTCTGGCGCCTGCCGCGGCCGCCATCCTGATGCTCGCCTGGCGGCAGCGGCGGGCCATCCTGGACGGGGGACGGGCATGAGGGTGCTGGTCACCGGCGGGTTCGGGTTCCTCGGCCGGGCCGTGGTCGACAACCTGGACGCGCACGGATGGGATGTGGTGGTGCTCTCCCGCACACCGCGGGCAGGGGCCCGGGACGCGGTCTACGTGGACCTGCTGGACCGTGACCGGCTGGACGTCATCGCCGCTCTCGACCCCGATGCGGTGGTTCACCTGGCGGGCCGCACGTCGGGCCGCGAGTCCTTCGCCGATCCGCTCGGCTACTTCGAGGCCAACGTCACCGGCACAGCCAACCTGCTGCGCGCCCTCGGCGACCGGCGGGTGCCGGTGGTGTTCGCCTCCTCCCACGTCGTCTACGGGGCCCAAGACGGTGCGCTGGGCGAAGACCTCGACCCCCATCCGGAGAGCCCCTACGCGGCGTCGAAGGTTGCCGCCGAACAGCTGCTGGCCTGGCACGCCAAGACGGGTGCGATCGGGTCCACCGTGCTGCGGATCTTCAACGCAGCCGGGCCGGGTGACCCGGACATCAGGCGGATCATCCCCGCCACCCTGCGCGCCGCTGCCGGAGAGGTGGAGCGCGTGTCCATCAACGGAGACGGGTCGGCGGTCCGGGACTTCGTCCACGTCGCCGACGTCGCGGAAGCGGTCCGGTTAGCCCTGGGGCGGACTGTCGTTGGCCAGCATCGGGTGTTCAACGTGGGTACCGGCCGGGGTGCCTCGATGGCTGAGGTGATCGCTGCGGCGGAGAGGGTGACCGGCAGACCCATTCCGGTCGAACATCGGCCTCCGGTTGATGAGGCGCACGCCGTGGTGGCCAAGATCGAACGTATTCGGGCTGCGTTGGGTTGGGAACCGGCCCGGTCGAATATCGAGGCCATACTGGGTGATGCGTGGCGCGCGCGGGCGGGCCGCGTCTAGCGGTCGAACCAGCGGCGGGCCGACTCCGGCACCAGCACCAGGACCGCAACCGCCCCACCGGCCAGCGCGCCAAGCAGACTCCCGTCGCCGCCGGCGGTGAGACCGGTCAGCACGCTGACCCCACCACCCAGTGCGGCGAAGATCTGGGCGGCCCGCCAGCCCCGCCACAGGCCGTAGGCGACACCCCCATACAAAATCAGGCCGATGATCGCGGCGATCGCGCCGGCGGTGCCGCCTACGGCCGCCGCGACGGCGGGGGACCGCAGCAGGCCGGCGGCGATGACGAGGAGCACCGCGGCGACGACCGGGGCTGGTACCCGCACCGGGCGGGGGGTCTGCTGGTTGGTGGCCACGGCGGCAGGCTACCGGTGGTCGTCAAGGGTGGAGATCCATCGATCGGCCGGGTGGTCTGTCAGATGGCGGACATCCCACGCAGCGAACAGGAGGGCTTGGGGTCCCATCTCGGCTATGATCGGCCCTATGGGCGCCGACCGCACCGGCAACTCCTCGATGAGCGTCGAGGAACTCAACGCCGCCCTCGGCTACCCGACGATCACCCCTGATGGCCGTGCCCGGGCCCGCCGCCGCCTCGCTGAGGCCCGGGCCCGGTGGACACCAGAACTGCGGGCCGCGCTGCGACAGCTGATCGGCCACCCATCATCTGACGCCGCCTGAGATACCCTCTCCCGCGTGTCTGACCGTCCCATACGGGTCCTGCTGGACGCCTCCGCCGTCGTCGCCTACACGCAAGGCACTGCCATCGGCGTCGGGGAGATCATCGCCGAGGTGGACTCCGAAGACGCGGCGGTCGGTATCCCGATCCCGTGTCTCGTCCTGGCCCGGGCGGAAGTGGCCGACGAGGCCATGCTGGATCTGCTGCTAGCCCACCGCGCCTGCATGCTGGTGGGGACCGTGCAGGAGGACTGGCGGCGCATCGCCGCGACGCTTCCGCTGGTCGACGGCCGCTATGACGTGGCGGTGGCGGTGGTGCTGGCGGATGTGCTCGATGTGGACATTCTCACGCGCCGTCCGGGTTGGTATGTGCGGCTACCAGGCGGCGGACCAATCATTGAGGTGTGACAATGCTTGTTGGGAACGCTAGTCCCAGCAACGAAAGGAGCACCTCATGGGCAGACGGATCCAGTATGGACAGACCAACATCGCGTCCGGCAACGATCGGATAGCCATCCAGGTCGGGCACATCGGCGGCGGCCAGGTGGATGACTCGGAGCCGGATCTGGAGCCGGCCGATGATGATGGTCGTGTCGTCAACATTCGCTCCGGCAATGCCCGGGTCGGCATGCAGGTCGACACGATCGAGGGCGGTCTGACCCTTTGAGCACCATCGGATACGCGGCCGAGTACACGCATCCAGCCGTGCTGGCCGCCATTGCCGCTGGCGAGCCGTGGGCGGACCCAGAGATGGACCCGACCCGCATCGACTGGGCAGCCCGGTTAGCCGCCTCGCCCCTGCCGTTTGAGATCATCGACGGCCGCCCGTACTGCCGGCAGGCGCATTTGGTCTCCGGTATCCGCTACGGCCGTGGGTGGCTGGGCCACTGGGGGCCGCAGCAGTGCGCGGACGCTGTGGTGTTGGCGACCGACCCGGCCGGGATCCGCCATCTGCTGATGATCGAGCGTCGCGGCGGTGACGGCACGTCGGGGTGGGCTCTGCCTGGCGGCTACATCGACCCGGGCGAGACCGCGCTTGCCGCCGCTGTGCGGGAACTGTACGAGGAGACCGGGCTGACCGTGCCCGACGACGCGTGGGTGGTGGGCAGGCCCCGGTTCGTGCCCGACCCCCGCTGCACCGCCGAGTCGTGGATGGTCACCACTCCCGCGACCGCCGACCTCGGCCGGGTTGACCGCCTGCCCCACGTCGCCGGGTCCGATGACGCCCGCCAGGCGGCGTGGATCACGGCCACGTCCTACCACGCCTTGGCCGCCCACTTGGCCGACGTGTACGGCGGTGCTGTCTTTGCTGCCCACCGTGAGTTGCTTGCGGATGTGCTTCGCTGACCCATGGACGGGTAGTACGCCTGTTCGGCACAATGCGGATATGTCTGCCCCTGGCGAGCCGGAATTCAACTTCTTGGTCGACGGCAACACGTGGGCCTCTGACCGGGAGGGCGTGCTTGAGGCGGCACGCCAGCTGGCGGCCGAGAGGGGCATGGTGGCTGCGGGGGAGCCGGACCAGGTGTGGGTGACGCTGGTGTGGTGGCAGCCGGAGGCCGGTGTTCCGTCGCCTGACCTCGATGCGGAGCCGTCCGCCCGCGTGGCCGTACATTGATTGGCGAGCGCTGACCCGGGTGGAGTGCCCGGTTTAGGCGTTCCCCGGCGGGGGGTGTGTCCGACGCCCGGGGGGCCGACGGATAGCCGGCACTCCCCGCCCCAACATCTTTTGGTGTCTATAGACTGTGTTGTGCGGGCAGTGTCTACCGACTCTCGCCGCTAACCCGTGATGCCGGAGGCCCAGGGAAATCCCTGGGCCTTCGTCGTCTACTCGGGGGCGTCGGCGAGCGGGTCCGGCCTCCTCGCCCATGGCAGGAACGTCGTCGGGCTCTCGATGAGCAGGCTCACCCGCCCGGGTGCGGCCGTGTACCGCAGCGGCGTACCGCGGTCCCGCCAGGCCTCGAGTTGGGCCACGTACGCCCGCCACAGATCCTCCGGTATGGACGGCATCCGGGCGCCCATTTCGCCGTCCACGTCGTGGATGCCGGTGGTCATCTCGCCCGTGTCTGCGTCGACCCAGCGGCCGTAGCCGCCGGTGAACCGGGCCAGTACCTCGCGGGTCTCGTCGACTGCGACGATGGAGGTGATGGTGATGTTGTGTAGGTCGCAGTCGAGGTCCGGGTCGCCGGGCTGGGCGATGCAGTCAGCGACGTCGGTCATCGCTGATTCGCCCCGCGCTTTTTGTTGAGCCCGAGCACGATGCGCAGGTACTCCCGGGACCAGACGTGCTTTGCGGCACGCAGGATGGCGGACTGTTGCTCCTGCTGGGCGTACGCCTGGCGCAGCAGGTCGGCTAGGGCCTTCGACGCGTTCTCCTTGGCTTCTGCGGCGCGCTGGTAGGCGTCGGCTGCCTCGCCGATCTTTCGCTCCAACTCTTTGTCCCGCATCGCCACGTCGCTCATGATCCCACAACTCGGTGTGTGCAGGGAGTGTGCCAACTGACTTGACATGCCAACAGAGTACGCATAGTCTGTGTGCGCAGCAAGTTGGCATGCGCAGGGGGAGCCAAGATGACCGCCACTAACCTCAACCAGCAAGATGTCGCATCCTGCACCCCGGACTGCATGGACTGGTGCTGCATCGGCTCCCGGAGTTACACGACGGAACCAGCCAACG
>Ga0310826_100622_pt1 | contig 30409 bp, 28 predicted proteins | sample WT_ome_FD_201306 | JGI IMG/M metagenome (GOLD analysis project Ga0310826, IMG submission 201306) | Sorghum-adapted microbial communities enriched on wild type (WT) sorghum from Joint BioEnergy Institute, Emeryville, California, United... ... | reverse complement strand
GTCGACAAGCTGAAGGAGCTGGGCGAGCAGATCCGGGAGCAGGCGGAGCAGATCACCGGGCAGGCCGCCGCGACGCTGAAGCGCGAAGTGATCGAGGCGATGGCCGGGGAAGCTTCGAGCGCGGTCTACACGGCGGGCGAGGACGGCACGTTTACGGTGAAAAGCGACAGCCTCGTCATCAAGGGCAAGATCGGCGAGAGCGAAGTGTCCGTGTCGTATCATGGCGCGCCGCTCGGCCGCGTGAAGGTGGACGAGACGATCGCGTCGTTCATCGACCAGGCGAAGTCCGCGAGTTGATCCGCGAGCAGGGCGAAGGGGCGTGACGCGGATGCGCGCATCCGATTTTGCGGAGCCTGTCGCCGTCGCCGTTGCCATCATCATCGCCGCATCGCTTTGGCAGGGCATGAAATGAGGTGCGCCGGGTTCCGCGAAGCACCTCTTGTTGTTCTTGTGGGAGACGGTCAGTACGATCGCGTCGCTGGCGCTCGCCGCCCGGTTCGCGACGGCGCTCGGCCCGGCCGTCGAGGCATGGCTGATGGATGCCGGCCTTCGGCCGCCTTCGGGCGACATCGACAACTGGTCGCTGGCTTGGCACACGTTCATCACGGGCGTGCGCGACTTTTCGCTGCTCCGTTTCGGACTGCTGTTCCTGACAGGCTATATCGCCATCCGCCTGCTGCTGGGCGCGATCGGCGCGGCGGCGCTTAGGCTTGCCGCGGGCGCCGGCGCCGGGCTGAGCCTGACCGGCCGCGGGCGCGCGGCCCCCGGCAGCGGCGGCGCGCTGAGCCGCGCGGCGGGCGCCGTCCTCGGCTGCGCGCACGGCGCAGGCCGGGCGCTCGTGCTGATGGCGGCGCTGTTCGTCTACGTGTCGCTGCTGCCGAACGCGCCGCTCGCCGGCCGGATCGAATCGTCCCCGCTCTACCGCGAAGCGGCGGAAAAGCTGCTCGAGCCGGTCGCAGGCGGCGTGATGGCGGAGCAAGGGCCGGTTTTGTCGAAAGCCGTCGAGGCGGAGTTCCGGCGCATTCTGCAGCGCCGGTACGAGTACATCGACCGGGATGTGCCGGACGATATCCGGGAAGCGGCGCTCGCCATTACCGCAAGCGCGAAGGACGACGAGGCGAAGGCGCGCGCCCTGTACGACTGGGTCGGCACGCGCATCGCCTACGACTGGGAGAAGGCGGACGCCTACACCGAGCGCGGCGAGTGGCGGGAGCAGACGCCGGAGGACACGTTCCGCACGCGGCGCGGCGTCTGCATCGATATCGCGCGCCTCTACGCCGTCATGGCGCGCAGCGCCGGGCTCGAAGCGCGGGTTGTCACCGGGCTCGGCGCGGACGGCGGCGGCGGGTTCGGGCCGCACGCCTGGAACGAGGTGCGGACGGGCGGGCGATGGATACCGCTCGACGCGACCTGGGCCCGGTCCGGCGACTGGTTCAACCCGCCGGACTTCGACCGTACCCATGTGCGGGAGATGTGAGGGAGAACGGAAAAACGGACGCGAACGGCGAATGTTTTCACGGGATGCGGAAAGGGGGATGCGGTCGTGGCGAACGAACAACGGACGGAAGAAGAACAGCGAAGGCTGATCGCGAATCGGCGGCATTTCTCGTTCCGGCTCAACATCTTCTTCTTCTGCACGTTTCTCCTGTTCAGCGTGCTGATCGTGCAGCTCGCGATCCTGCAGTTCGTGCGCGGGCCGGAGCTGCGCACCGAACGGGACAGAAGCAGCAGCCGGCCCGTGCAGATTCCGCCGATCCGCGGGAACATCTACGACGCGACCGGAACGCCGATCGCGTACTCGGTGTCGACGCAATCGCTCTATTTCACGATGGAGCGCTCGATCAAGGAAGAAGAGGCGCGCCGGATCGCGGAGCAGCTCCACGAGGTGTTCACGAAATATGGCGATCCGAACGAGCTGATCTCGGTAGAGCAGATCATCGAGCGGATGGACATCCACTTCCGGCAGAACACTATTTATATTCCGCGGCTGATCAAATACAACCTGACGACGCGGGAAATCGCGTACTTCTCGGAAAACCGGGAGAAGTTCCCGAACATCGACATCGTGGAGGATACGATCCGCCTTTACGACAAGGATACGGTGGCGGTGCAGCTCGTCGGCTATCTGAAAAATTTCGACTCGGCCGTCACGTCCGCCGCGACGAAGGATTTCTACGAGCAGAAGAAGCAGTCGAAAGACCCGACGCTGCACTATCTGAACGACGAGGACGTCGGGATGGACGGCATCGAGCTGATGTACCAGGATGTGCTTAGGGGCCGGAACGGAATCAAGACGTATCCGGTGAACAGCCTCGACGAGATCATCGGCGCGCCGGTCATCACGAAGCCGGAGAAAGGCAGCGACCTGTACCTGACGATCCATCGCGACGTTCAGCTCGCGACGGAGAAGGCGATCATGGACCATATCGAGTATCTGCGCAACGCGCCGCCGTCGAGCGGCGACCGGGCGGAATACGCCCGCGCCGGCTACGCGGTCGCGATCGAGGTCGAGACCGGCAAGGTGATCGCGATGGCGAGCATGCCCGACTACGACCCGAACGTCTGGAAGGGCGGGCAGATCAGCCCGTCCAATTACGAAGCGACGAAGACGTTCCACAAGAATGGCGCGATCTCCCAGGCCTATCAGGACTGGGGTTCGCAGGAGGAAGCGAACAAGCACCCGTCCTCGCTCGTGCCGCTCGGCTCGACGCAGAAGCCGCTTACGGTGCTGATCGGGCTGGCGGAGGGGCTGATTACGCCGCGCACGGTCTACAACGACACCGGCGTGTTCCAGTTCGGCCGGGAAGGCTACCGCGTTTCGGTGCGCAATGCCGAGCGCGCCGCATTCGGGCGGCTGACACCGTCTAGGGCGATCGAAAAATCGTCGAACACGTTCATGGCGGAAATGGTCGGCAACGCGCTGTACCTGAGGGATGGCAAGAAGGGCGTCGAGATCTGGGATTCCTGGGTGAAGCAGTTCGGCCTCGGCGTGTCGACCGAGAGCGGGCTGCCGGGCGAGTCCAGGGGCGTCATCGACTATTTCCACGAAGCGGAGAACGGCAGCCCGCAGTCGGCGCTCATTTACGCTTCGTTCGGCCAGCAGGGGCGCTACACGGCGCTGCAGCTCGCCCAGTACGCGGCGACGCTGGCAAACCGCGGCAAGCGGATGAAGCCGCAGTTCGTGGAGCGGATCGTCGACGCCGAAGGCCGGACGGTCGAGACGTTCGAGCCGGTCGTGCTGAACACGATCGACCTGCCGGATGAATATTGGGATATCGTCATCAACGGGATGAAATCGAATGTGCGGGGATTCGAGGGGTTCCCGTACGATTACCGGCGCAAGACCGGGACTTCGGAGCAGCAGACGAGCGCCGGCATCGTCGAGAACGCGGTGTTCATCGCGTTCGCGCCGGCCGACAAGCCGAAGCTGGCGGTCGCCGTCGTCGTGCCGGAAGGCGGATACGGCGGCCGGGGGGCGGCGCCGATCGCGCGGAAAATTTTCGACGCGTATGACTACTACATCGGGCTGACCGGCACGCCGCGCAAGAACGTCCATGTGCCGCAACCGACGGTACGGGACCACGATGACGGCGGCAGCACGAATCTGGATGTGACGCCGCCGGAGCCGGATGCCGGACGGACGGATGCAGGCAGGCAAGGCGGGACCCGGACCGGCGGGACCGGCGGGAACGGCGGGAACGGCGGCGCGGCGCAAGGAGGCGGCGGCAATGCCGGTGCGGGCGGCGCCGCCGGGACGACCGCCGGCGGCAACACCGGCGAGGTGCCGGCCGACGCGGACGCCGGCGAAAGCGGCGGCGCGGACGAATCCGAAGGCGCCGGCACGAGCGGCGGCGAAGGCGGCGAAAGCGGCGAAAGCGGCGAGGGCGGCCGGACAGCGGAAGACGGCTCGCCGGGCGGCGACTCCGGCGATGCGGCCGACGGGCCCGGCGGCGGGTCCGCGGACATGCCGCAGCCGACGCCGCCCGAGCGGCGGGAGGAGCCGCCCGACTCCGATGGCGGCGCGGACCGTTCCGTGCCGGACGACGGCGCCTCGGGCGGAGACGGCCCGTTGAACGCGGCGGGTCCGCAGGATGAAGGCTGAGCCGTGGTGATGACGGGGGCCGGCATATGAAGAAACCGCCGCTCCTCTATCTGGTGAGCATCGGCGTGTATGAGCCGTATGCCCGGAACTCTTTTATGCGGGAACAGCCGGTCGGCCGGGGCCGGCGAATCCGCCGCCCTGGTCGGCAGCCCGGACGAGAAGCACGTCATGGTGACGTCCAGTCCGGCATCGATTGCTGGAAAAGCGTGATCAAGGGGTTCGGGGACGCGGCGCAGGTGCTGGGTGTCTCGGTGGAGTACCGGGGCTCGACCAAAAAGTCATCCTGATCGTCCGCTTGCGGCAGACCTTCTCCGATGAACAGGGGGAGGTCTGTCGGCGTTTCCGCTGGCGTCTTCTCTTCAGCCGCGGGATCGGGCGGCGCGTTCAACCGATGCCAAATGCCGACATGCGCCTTTCCCAACGCGGCGGCGGTTGTGTTACAATAGCGAGTGGACCGGGGAAGGAGAATTCGTATGGCGAAAATTCGACTTGTTGCACTGGACATGGACGGTACCCTGCTGAACGACCGCCAGGAGGTCAGCCCGCGCAACGCCGCGGCGATCCGCCGCGCGCTGGATGCGGGCGTCATCGTCTGCCTCGCGACCGGCCGGGGCGTGCAGAACGTGCTCTCGTATACGGAACTGCTCGGCCTCACGACGCCGATGATCACGGTGAACGGCGGCGAGATCTGGCGCAGGCCGCATGATCTGCACCGGCGGATCGCGATGGCGGCGGCGGATGTGCTGCGGCTGCGCGGGCTCGCGCTGGAGCACGGCGTCTGGTATTGGGCCTACGCGACGGACGGGGTCTACAACCGGGACCGCTGGGTGGAGCCGGAGGAGGCGCTGGAGGACAAAACCTGGCTGAAGTTCGGTTACTACGAGGAGAACGTGCGGGTTCTGGAACGGATCCGTGCGACGGCGGAAAGCTGGGGCGGGTTCGAAATTTCGAACTCGTCGCCCGTGAACATCGAGCTGAATCCGTCCGGCGTCTCGAAGGGCGCCGCGCTGCGCGAATTGTGCGGCCTGCTCGGCATCGATCCGTCCGAGACGGCCGCGGCCGGCGACAGCCTGAACGACCTGTCGATGATCCGCGCGGCCGGCCTCGGCGCCGCGATGGGCGGCGCGCAGCAGAAGGTCAAGGAGGCGGCCGACATCGTGCTGCCCGGCAACAACGAGGACGGCGTCGCGCATCTGATCGAGCATTATGTGCTGGGGAGCTGAGGCGCGCGCATGTGGCTGGAGATTCTGGCCTGGATCATCGTCGTCCTGCTGTTCGCCGTCGGCATGGCGGGCGCGGTCTATCCGGTGCTGCCGGGCGCCCTCGCGATTTACGCCGCATTCTTCGTCTACGGATTCATGGTTTCGTTCAAGCCGTTCGACTGGGTGTTCTGGACGATCCAGACGCTGATTGTCGCCGTGCTGTTCCTTGCCGACTACGCGGTGAACGCCTGGGGCGTCAAGCGATACGGCGGTTCGCGGGCGTCCGTCGTCGGCAGCACGATCGGCGTGCTCATCGGGCCGTTCGTCATCCCGGCGTTCGGGCTCGTCATCGGTCCGTTCCTGGGCGCCGTCATCGGCGAGCTGATCGCCGGATCCGATTTCGGGCGGTCCGTGAAGGCGGGCTGGGGGTCGCTAGTCGGCCTGTTCACGAGCGTCGTCGTGAAGATCGTGCTGCAGGCGGCCATGATCGTCCTGTTTCTGCTCTGGCTCATTTTCTGAAACGTACGCAACGGGGAGGCATTCGCATGATTCGCGTCACGGTATGGAATGAATTTCTGCATGAAAAACAACACGAAGCGGTCGCCAAGGTGTATCCGGACGGCATCCACAACGCGATTGCGCGGGGCATCGCGGAGGACGGCATCGCGGTGCGCACCGCCACGCTCGACCAGCCGGAACACGGCCTGACGGAAGAGGTGCTGAATGACACCGACGTGTTGATCTGGTGGGGCCATATGGGGCATGACAAGGTCGATGACGCGATCGTCGACCGCGTCCATCAGAGGGTGCTGGACGGTATGGGGCTCATCGTGCTGCACTCGGCCCACTTCTCGAAAATTTTCCGCAAGCTGATGGGCACGTCGTGCGATCTGAAATGGCGTGAGGCGAACGAGAAGGAGCGTCTGTGGGTCGTCAATCCGGCGCACCCGATCGCGGCGGGACTGCCGGAGTACATCACGCTCGAACATGAGGAAATGTACGGCGAGCATTTCGATATTCCCGCGCCGGACGAGCTGATTTTCGTGAGCTGGTTCGAAGGCGGCGAAGTGTTCCGCAGCGGCTGCACGTTCTACCGCGGACAGGGCCGGATCTTCTACTTCCGTCCCGGACACGAGACGTATCCGACGTACCACAACCCGCAGATTCTCAAGGTCATCCGGAACGCCGTGCGCTGGGCGGCTCCCGCGGGGGCGGCGAAGCCGGTGCGCGGCAACGTGAAGCCGCTTGAGCCGATCAAGGGCTGAACCCTGTCCGGCCGGCGGCCGGATGCGAAGGAATGGATAACGTGAGCCTGAAGAAAGATTCCCTGATCCGGGGCACGATCATCCTGGCTGCCGCCGCGCTCATCGCCCGCTTCCTCGGCATTTTCCAGCGTGTTCCGCTCGATTACATGCTTGAGGAGGCGGGCGGCGCCTATTTCACGGCGGCGAACAATATCTATCTGCTGCTCCTCGTCGTCGCGACGGCGGGCATTCCGAGCACGATCAGCAAGATGATCGCGGAGCGGCACGCGCGCGGACGGGTCGCGGAGGCGCGTGACATCTACCGGGCCGCGCTGCTGTTCGGCATCGTGACGGGCGTCATCGTTTCGGGCGCCCTGCTTGCGTTGGCGCCGCTGCTCGCGCGGGACAACCCGGGCGCGACGGCGTCGATCCGCGCGATCGCGCCGGCGCTGCTCCTGTTCCCGGTCATCGCGATGATGCGCGGGTATTTCCAGGGGCGGCAGTACATGACGGCGGGCGCCATGTCGCAGATCGTCGAGCAGATTCTGCGCGTCGTGTCGAGCGTCTCGCTCGCGTTCGCGCTGTACAGCTGGGGCTACGGCGACGAGCGGATCGCAGCCGCCGCCTCGGCGGGCACGATCTTCGGCGCCGTCGGCGCGTTCGCCGTCATGCTCGGCTACGCGGCGAAGCTGAGGCGGGCGGACGCGGCGGGCCGCCGGACGGCCGGCGCCGCCGCGCGCGGGAGCGGCCGGAGGATGCGGCATCTCGACATCTACCGCGAGATGTTCCGGCTGTCCGTGCCGATCGTGCTGACGTCGATGACGGTGCAATTTTTCTATTATTTCGATACGCAGTTTTTCTACCGGTTGACGGAATCGTTCTACGGCTCCCGCGAGCTGACGGACGCGGCGCTCGACGTCCTCGGGATGAAGGCGCAGACGATCGCGGGCATTCCGCCGATTCTGGCCGTCGCGCTCAGCCAGTCGATCATCCCGGTCATCTCGTCGGCCTACGCGACGGGCAACATACGGGAGGTGAGCCGGCAGGCGTCGCTTGTGCTGCGCATCGTCATCTTCACCGGCGTGCCGGCCGCGCTGGCGCTCACCGCCGCCGCCCGGTCCGTCACCGGGCTGCTCTACACGCCCGGCGGCAGCGGGGTCGTCGCCGCGCTGACGGCCGGCACGGTGCTGCAGATCGTCATGATGACGACGAATTCGACGCTGTTCGGCCTCGGCAAGCCGCGCCAGGCGATGTATCACACGCTGACCGGGATGGCGGTCAAGGCGGCGCTGAGCGCCCTGCTCGGGCCGATGCTCGGCGTGTACGGCCTCATCCTCGCGTCGACGATCGGTTTCCTCTGGATCGGCTGGTTCAATGTGCTGTCGATCCGCAAAGTCGTGCCGATCGCCGTGCTCGGCCCGCGCTGGCTGCCTTACGCGGGCGCCGTGCTGCTCGCTTCCGCCGCGGGCTTCGGCGTCGACGAGGCCGGCCTGCGCCTGCTCGGCGCCCTGCCGTACAAGCTGGCCTGCTTCTTCACGGCGGCCGCCTCTTGCGCCGTCTCGGCCGCGGCCTATCTCGCGCTCATGGTGTTGCTCGGCGCGGTCGCCCGGGAAGACGCGGCATCGTTCCCGGGCCCGCTCCGGAAGTTGTTCGCGCCGTTGCTTCGCCTCCGCGCGCGCTAGCGCGGCGCCGCCGCCAGGTCTCAGGGCGCATCAGCGTCAGGCGCTTCGGCGCCGGTGCAAGCATTCCGACGTCCTTGCAGGATGTTGTCGTCTCCCGGTCGAATCTGGCAGCGGATTCCTGCAATCCCGGAAACCTTGACGGGGGGACCAGACGTTCATGCGGACGTGAAGATGGCTTGCGCCGGCGCTTTCTCTGTTGCTGTTGTTCACCGCGGGCTGCCAGTCGGTCCAGGGGATTGACCTGAACGCGATGCTCGGCCATTCGCGCCATGCGCTGTCGGCGGAAGGCGCCGTGACGCACGAATTCGTGATGGATCTGAACGAGGAGGAAATCGGGGATACCGGCTTCTTTGCATGCGGCTGAACGAACGGACCTGCATGTTGATGGGTCAGCCGCAGTTTTTTTTGTTCCGGCGATTACAGATATCTTACAATTATCGATGAACTTATGGTAATATTATCATGTTAGCCCATACATACTGGAGAGAGAGGAGAAACACGGAGAACATGCGGTTGAAGAAGTGGCTTGTTTTGGCGTTGTCGGCGTTGCTCCTGCTTGCCGCCGGTTGCCAGGCGGTGCAGGGAGTCGATCTGAACGCCGTGCTCAAGCAGTCGCTGCATACCACGTCTTACGAAGGCAGCATGGTGTATGAGTTCGATCTGGATCTGAGCGATGATACGCTGGCCGAAATGGCGACTCTGGGTGATGAATTCACGTCGCTCGTGTCGCTGTTTACCCATGTGAAATTCGAGCTTGACGAGATCAAGGTGAAAGACCCGCTGAACCTGTCGATGAACGGGACGCTTACACTCGGAGATATCGGAATCGGCTTCGCGCTGCAGACGACCGAGACGCACTTCGTCATCGAGCTGGACGGCGCGCCCGCTCCGATCGTCGTCGACCTGACCGGTGCGGGAGACGAATTCGCAGACGCCGCCCTCACCGCGGAGGTGCAGGCCGAGCTCCAGAAGCTGTCGCTGAAGTTCCTGGAAGCGTCGAGCGACTATCTGTTCGGCAACATGCCGAATGTGTCCGACATTTCGGTGCAGCTGAACGCGCCCGTGAAGGTGGGCGGGGAAGAGCTGTCGCTCACGAAGGTCGGCGTCCGGTTCGACGGCGCGGAGCTGCTGGAGTGGCTGAAGGCGTATCTCACGGCGCTGTCCGAGGACGAGGAAGGCATCCGGACGTTCTTCCAGGCGTTCAAAACCTTCGCGGAAGAAAGCGCGAACCTGTTCGCCGAGTCCGGTCTGCCGGTCGAGGAATCGCCGTTCGGCGAGATTGAGGAAGAACTCGATTACGACGAGGCCGCGGACGAACTGATCGGAATGCTGCAGCAGGCTTCTCTTGCGCTGGCCTACCTGGAGATCACGGAGCCCGAGACGACCGCCGCGATCTTCGGCGAAGATCTCCAGGTGAGCGCCGACCTGTACGTCGATGGCAAGCTCAACATCCGCAAGCAGGACATCGAGGTCAACTTCCGTCCGGATCCGGAGAAGTTGGCGGAGCTGGAGGAAGGCCACATGCTGTCCGGCTTGGAAGGCATCCGGTTCACCTACTCCTCCGAAATGTGGAACGTGGGCGGCGATGTGGAGCCCGTCGCGCCGCGGACGGACGGCGGCGTGACGGTTGAGGAGATGGAGGAATGGTCGACGGTTGACGCGCTTCGCTTCTTCGCCGGCACCGATCTGTACGAACTGCTCGCGAACCGGCTGCGCGTGGGCGAGCAGGAATTGTGGCTCGATCCCGAATTCGACGAGCCGGCTCCGATCAAGACGCCGAAAGGCACGACGCTCGTGCCGCTGCGCATGGTGGCGGAATATTTCGAAGCCGATGTCGATTACGATCCGGAGACGAAATCGTTCATTGTGCGCGATGAAGCCACCGGCAGGGAAATCGTGTTGACGAACGGCGGCAGCCAGGCCGTCGTCAACGGCGAGGCCGTGGACTGGGCGCACCCGGTCACCATCATCAACGGCGCGGCTTACGTGCCGGGCCGCGACCTGATGAAGGCGCTCGGCGGCACGATCACTTGGGTCGACTACGACGGTTGGAAGGTGCTGATCCTGAAGCGCGACGTCGCGGATCTGATCCGTCCGTAATCGTCCGCGCCGTCTTCCGGCGGGGACCCATTGAACGGCGTCCGCGCCTTCTGGCCGGACCAAACGGAAGGAGCGGTTCACATGGACAAAGCGGCGGACGCCGCGGAATTCCGCAGCCGGATCGGGCGGGACGAACTGACCGTCGCGGTGTTCAAGGCGGACTGGTGCCCGGATTGCCGGTTCCTGGATCTGTTCTTCGGGGAAATCGTGGAGGCGTACCGGGACCGGATCACCTTTCTGGAAGTCGACCGCGACAAGATGACGGATGTGTTCATCGAGTTGGGGGTATTCGGCATTCCGAGTTTCATCGCGTTCCGGAACGGACGGGAAATCGTCCGGTTCGTCAGCAAGCTGCGCAAGACGAAGCCCGAGATCGAACGTTTCCTGGACCGCGCGATCGAGGTGGACGCGGCGCTGAACGGACGGAACGGCTGAGGCAATGGATCGCATCACGGGAAGCGGCAGGAACCGGCCCGCGGGGTCGGCGCCTGCCGCTTCTCCTGTCATGCGGACTTCGAGTTCATCGTTTCTACATGGATTTCGCCGGATGCAATCGTTATAATGTACTCTGACAGAGTCTGTGAAGCGAGCCGCCGGGCTCCAGCCCGAAATCCGGATCGATTCGACAGAGGAAATGTGGTGAGTTCATGATATCCGGCGGTTACCGCAAACTGGCCATCGCGACCTGCGTCGGCATGCTGATCGTGCTGCTCGGAGGCGCGCTGGTGACGAATACCGGTTCCGGCGACGGTTGCGGCACGGACTGGCCGCTCTGCCACGGCAAGTTCATCCCGGCCCGGACGCTCGAGTCGGCGATCGAGTATTCCCATCGGTTTTTCACCGGCATCGTCGGTATTCTCGTCGTCATCACCTATGCGGCCACGCACCGGCTGGTGCGAAGGATGGAGAAGCCCGACCCGGAACCGCTCTGGTACGCCGGCGGCATCCTCGTGTTCACGGTCGTCCAGGCGCTGATGGGCGCGGCGGCGGTGAAGTGGCCGCAGTCTTCGCAGGTGATGGCGCTGCACTTCGGCATCTCGCTGTTCGCGTTCGCCAGCACGCTGCTGCTCGTCATCTGGGTTCTGCGGCAAAAGGATGCGGCGAAACGCCAACCTCCGTCCATACCGCGGGGCATTTTCCCGTTCGCCCTGGCGACATCCGTGTACAGCCTGGTCGTCATTTATCTGGGCGCCTATATCCGGCATACCGATTCGAGCGGCGGCTGCGGCGCGGACTGGCCGCTCTGCAACGGCGCGATCGTGCCCGATCTCGAGGGGGCGACGCTGATCGCCTTCGTGCACCGCGTCGCGGCGGCGCTGTTCCTCGTCCTGGCGATCCTGCTCCACGCGTACATCCGGCGCGGGAGGGAATCGGACCGCGAAACGGCGAAAATAGCATCGTGGGTGCTCGGACTGACGTTGGGACAGGTGCTGAGCGGCGCGCTGGTGGCGTGGACGGTGGGGAACGAGGATCTGTTCATTTTCACCAGCCTGCTCCACAATCTCGTCATCTGCGGCCTGTTCAGCCTGCTCGCCGATCTGACCATCCGCTCCCGGCGCTACCGCGCCGGCGGCTGACACACGGTTTCGCACGCAGGGGGGGTGCCGCGTTGCTGCGCACGTTGTTCGGCGAACAGCCCAGACGGATGACCGGGCGGATGGCCGAAGTGTACAGGGAAATCAGCGGGTTCGCGAACCTGATGCACGAGCGGATCGCGGCCGGCAGGGACCGCGACTTCCGGCTGCGCGTGTACGAGATCGGCGCCCTCGGGCTTCTCGCTTCGCTGGATGAGCTCGAGCAGAGCCTGTACGCGGCGCGCGGATACGCGAACCGCATCACGAAGGATTCGCTGGCGCACATGTCCCGCGAGGAGCAGCTGGATTACTTCCGGTACGTCTATTTCGACAAGAACGGATTCATCCGCGTGTTCGCCATCCTGGACAAGCTCGGCGCCTTCCTGAACGACGCGCTCGGCCTTAAGACCGAGAAAATGAAGCCGCAGTTCTCCTACTTCACCGTGCTCCGCAACATGCGGCAGAAGCGGCTTCATCCGAAGCTGTCCGCCGCGCTCGACGAGTTGAAGGCGAAGTATCAGCCGCAGCTCACCGAGCTGCGCAAACGGCGCAACATCGAGATACACTTCATGAACACCGAGATGATGGACGATCTGATGCAGAGCCGCAAATCTTACGGCAAACCGGCGAAGCTGGAAAACATCGGGGAACAGGTCAGGCAGCTGGAAGATGCGTTCGAGATGATCACGGCTTCCCTGTGCATCGCGTTCCGCTATGTCCGGAGCCGGATGAAGTGAGCGTCCGGACCCGGATGCGGCCGCGGGCCGGGGAACGAGTCGCGAGGAGGAATCGATGGAGCTGAAGGGGAGAAGGGCGCTGATCACCGGGAGCGCGAAGGGTCTCGGCAAGCGGACCGCGCAGCTCCTCGCCGATGCGGGATGCGACGTCATCGTGAACTATGTCGCGAGCCGGGACGAGGCGGAAGCGCTCGCCGAAAGCTTGCGCGGCCGCGGCGTCCGGGCGGCGGCCGTGCAGGCCGATGTCGCGGATCCGAAGCAGGTCGAGCGGCTCGCCGCGGAGGCGGAGCGGCTGCTCGGCGGCATCGACATCCTGATCAACAACGCGGGCCCTTTCATCCGCGAGCGCCGGTTCTTCGCCGATTACAAGCCGGAGGAGATCATCGGGCTGGTGAACGGCAACCTGCTCGGCGTCATGCTGCTCGACCGCCTGCTGTTGCCGGGCATGCGGCGGCGCGGATGGGGGCGGATCATCCATTTCGGCTTCGGCCACGCCGGCGAGTCGCGCGCCTGGCCGCACCGCGCCGTGTACGCCGCGGCGAAGACGGCGCTCGTCTCCTTCACGAAGACGCTGGCCGTCGAGGAAGCGGCGCACGGCATCACGGTGAACATGATCTGTCCCGGCGACATCCGGGGCGCGAACAAGGAGAAGTCGATCGACGACGTCCGGGGCGAGATCGATCCGGAGTCCGGGCGCCGGCCCGGAACGGGCGAGGACGTCGCGCGCGCGATCCGGTTCCTGTGCGATTCCCGGTCGGACTTCATCACCGGCAACCTGCTCGATGTGACCGGCGGCTTCGATCCGATCCGGAACACGATATGATGCGGCGGCATGCCGTTCAGGGGCGGCAACGCCGTCTCCCGGGCGAAAAAAGCGTCTTGTCCCGCGGGCGTTCGGATGAACGGTCCGGGGCAAGACGCTTGATTCATAATGCCGCAAAATCGGATGTCAGAATACCTGAATGACCTCCTGGATGCCATCGACTTCTTCCAGCAGGGCGCGCTCGATGCCCGCCTTCAGCGTGATCGTCGAGCTCGGGCAGCTGCCGCATGCGCCCATCAGGCGCAGCTTCACGACGCCGTTCTCGACGTCGACCAGTTCGACGTCGCCGCCGTCGCGCTGCAGGAACGGACGCAGCTTATCGAGGACGTCCAGCACTTCGTCGTACATTTGCTGATCCGTCGTGTTGCTCATTTGCCATCAGCTCCTTTCTTGCTTACTATTTATTATAGTACAAAACGGGCAGAATGAAAACGGATCGGATGAGGGGCAGGTGAACCGCGTGGATCGGCCGATCATCGAGTTTTGCGCGAGCAACATGCATCACGGCACGGACGCGGTGATGCGCCGGCTCGAAGCGGAACCGGACAAATACGAAGTGATCGAGTACGGCTGCCTCGGCAACTGCGGCGAATGCTTCCTGTTCCCTTACGCGTACGTGAACGGCGAGATCGTGGCCGCCGAAACGCCGGAGGAGCTGTACGAAGCGATCCTGAAGGCGATTCGCGAGCAGCAGGCCGAGCGGGAAATCCTCGACAAGCTGCTGGACGATCTGTGAACGCAAGACATGCGTCAGGCTCCCCAAGACCGGGGAGCCTTATTCATCGGTCGGATTTAATCGTACACCTTGATCTCGTTGTAGAACGTGTCGCGTTCGACCGGAATCCGGCCGGCGCCCTTCACGAGCCAGACCAGATCTTCGCGCGTGATGCCTTCCGGCGTCAGCGCGCCGGCGGAATGGCTGACCCGCTCCTTGACGATCGTGCCGTGGACGTCGGAGGCGCCCATCGCGAGCGAGACCTGGGTGAGCTGCGTGCCGATGTTGATGAAGTACGCCTTGATGTGCTGGAAGTTGTCCAGCATGAGCCGGCTGATCGCGATCGTCTTCAGGTCTTCGAACGCCGAATTCCGCTTGCGGATGCTGGCGCGCGGGCTGGCCGGCTGCATCGACAGCGGGATGAACACCATGAAGCCGTTCGTTTCGTCCTGAAGGTCGCGCAGTTTGATCATGTGCTCGATCCGGTCGCGATGCGTCTCGATGGCGCCGTACAGCATCGTCGTGTGCGTCCGGAGCCCGAGCTGATGCGCCGTGCGGTGCACTTCGAGATATTGGTTCACGTCGGCTTTCTCGACGCGCATTTTCTTGCGGTATTCGTCGGACAGAATTTCGGCGCCGCCGCCCGTCAGCGTGCCGAGCCCGGCCTTGATGAGCTCCTCCAGCACTTCCTTGTACGAGAGGCCGGAGAGGCGCGAGAAGAACTCGATCTCCGCGGCGGTGTACGCCTTCAGCGTGACGTCCGGGTAATGCTGCTTGAGAATGCGAAGCGAATCGACGTAGTAGTCGAACGGCACATGCGGGTTGTGGCCGCCGACGATATGGAATTCCCGGATGCCGGGATGGAAATGCTTTTCGATGTAGGCGAGCATTTCTTCGCCGGTGAGCGTGTAGGCGCCCTCTTCCCCGGGGTCGCGGCGGAAGCTGCAGAAGGCGCAATGCGATTCGCAGACGTTCGTGAAGTACAGGCTCATGTTCTCGATGAAATAGACCTTCTTGCCATTCTTCCGCATATTCACTTCGTTCGCCATCCGGCCGATGGCGAGCAGATCGTCGGACTCGTACAGGAAGACGCCGTCTTCGAGGGTCAGCCGCTGACCGTGTTGCACCTTCTCCCTGATTTCCTGCATGCGCGAATGTTCCGTCGGGATTACGACGTTCATGGCCATTCCTCCTGTCGGCGGGCTTGAGCGGCACCCGTCCAGAGAACTGTAATCATTATAATCCTCCGCGATCGCGTTGGGCAACAGGAGAATCCGGGGGAGAGGCGGCCTGGCGGAGAGGGCGAGCCGGGGCCTGTGACGACTCGCCGGCCCGGCCACCGGTCGCCTGCAACCTGATAACGGCACGAATTGCCGTTAATGCCCGGATTTTGCCTCACCAGGCGCGCTCAAACCGTGGCATGGCGTGCCGTTATCGCGCGGTTCACCGCCCGCCAGACTCTCATGCCGTTAACGGTTCCGGCGCGCGCAGACCAGGCCCGCGCCAGCCGCCGACACGCCGGCCGGCTCCTATTGTGGCGCTTCCGAATGTCGGATATACTATTAATAACAATCACGATGCTCTCAAAGCGCATCAAGCTTGCGGGAGGGATCCAAGATGATTGCGATCAGCGAAGCGGCTTCGAATAAAATCAAGGAAATGCTCGCCGAGGAGGATACGCCCGGCCTGTTCCTGCGCATCGGCGTGCGGGAGGGCGGATGCAGCGGCTTCTCCTACGGCATGGGCTTCGACGACGAGAAGCACGAGAACGACCGGGAGATGGACATCCATGGACTGCGCGTCGTCGTCGACTCGGATAGCATGAAATACCTTTACGGTCTCGAGATCGACTACAAGGAGACGGCGATGGGCGGCGGCTTCACGATCCACAACCCGAACGCGATCGCGACCTGCGGCTGCGGCCAGTCGTTCCGCACGGCGACCGAGGCGGGCAAGCCGGAGGAATGCTGACACTGCCGGCCTCCGTGCCGATCTTTGCCGGATGAATGCGACCGAAGGCCTTCTTCACCGGATTCCGTGGGGTTGGAAACCGGTGAAGAAGGCTCTTTTTTGCGCCAAACTGCCGCCATCGTAACGTTTTTGCTCCGTGAACCGCAAACCACCCGCCTTGACGACCCACCTCAACATATGTTATTAATAACATACGTTACAATTATCAATGCAGAGGGACAGCCCATGTCACTGAACCACGCGATTCTCGGGCTGCTGAGCCGGGAGCCGATGACCGGATACGAGATCAAGAAGATTTTCCGGGGCACGCCGTTCCTGCATTGGTCCGGCAACAACAACCAGATCTACAAGGCGTTCGCCGAACTGCTGGACGAAGGCTTCGTGGCCAAAGAAGTGCGCCATCGGGAGGGCGCGCCGTCCAAAAACATCTACACGATCACCGATGCCGGACTGGAGATGTTTCACCGCTGGTTGGCCGGCGCGGTCGAAGAGCCCGTATTCAGGAAGCAGATCCTGATCAGGCTCGCGTTGGCCGACAGGCTGAAGCGCGCGGATCTGGAGCGGATGCTGGACGCCTATGCCGAGACGGTGCGGCTTCAGGCCGCATTGGCGGAACAGGAACTTGACAAATGCTGGTTCGCGAATCAGGCGGATAGCGGCGCGAACCGGTTTTTCGGGCTGATCCGGGAGAACGTGTTGTCTTTTTACGCGTCTGAGCTGGAATGGATCCGGAAGGCAAGGGCGTTCATCGCCGAACTGCCGGACGAGGACGGCGAGGCGCATGAGCCCATGGTCGGGAACGAAAATGAAAAGGCGGGATCGAAAATGAACCCCATCATAAAGGAACTTCGCGGGAAAAGGTATCTGCACCTCACCGGCGGCGGTTCGCCGATCGGGACGGAACAGGACGCCATCGACATCATCGCGCTGTGCGTCGAGCACGACACGAACGCGGTGCTGCTGGACGGCGGCGCGCTTTCGGATGATTTCGTCCGGCTGAGGACCGGTCTGGCCGGCGCCGTGCTGCAGAAATTCGTGAACTACAACATCAAGGCGGCGGCGGTGGTGGAGCACGGTCGACAGTTTCCCGAACGTTTTCGGGAAATGATCTCGGAATACCGCAACGGCAACACCTTCCGCGTGTTCACCGATCCGGAAGAGGCCGTCGAATGGCTGCTCGGTTGAGGAGGGGCGGAATGGAACGGAAAGCCGTCATCTCCATACGCCCGGCCGTTCGGGACGACGCGGCGGAGATCGCGGCGGTTCATGTCGAGAACTGGCGCAGCATGTTTGCCGCGGAGGACCGGGGGAGGTTCGTCGGTTTCCCGAACGGCGCCCCGAATACCCCCACGGCGGAGAAGTGTACGCGATCTGTCTGCTGAAGCATGGCGTGAAGCGAGGCTTGGCACCCGCCGGCTGCCGGGATATAATTAATCAACACCGTGTTGTTGATTTGCCATGTTGCCGGTGAAAGAAGGGAGCGCATGAACGGGAAGAAGACCGATCTGCGGGTCATCCGCACCAAGCGGGCGATCCGGGACGCGCTGGTGGAATTGATCGGGGAGAAGGGATTCGAAGCGATCACGGTCAAGGACATCACGGCGCGGGCGAAGATCAACCGCGGCACGTTCTACACCCACTACCTGGACAAATACGATCTGCTGAACAAGTGCGAGGAAGAGATCATGCTCGGGCTGGCGAATATCGCGAAACGAAAGTTCCCGTTGCTGGCGGCGGAACAGCGGAAACCGGACGCCGGCCTCTCCCCGAATCCCCTCATCGTGGCCATTTTCGAGTTCATCAGCGAGCATGCCGGGTTCCTGAAGGCGATCCTGGGACCGAAGGGCGATCCGTCGTTCCAGCACAAGCTCAAGACATTCATGCAGGAAACGTTGATCGGCGGCCGGCCGGATTCGCCGATCAGGGAAGATCGGATGTTGGTTCCGGCCCGATACTTTGTCACCTATGTGGGCTCCGCGCACATCGGGGTCATCCAGCAATGGCTGGAGAGCGGCCGGAAGGAGTCGCCCGGAGAAATGGCGCGCATCCTGTCAACTTTCGTGGTGCACGGTCCGCTGTACGCGGCCGGTTTGAAGAAGGAATCCCGCAACTGAACACCGGACATCCGGCCGATATCCCCTTTACGGGGATTTTTTTGCGATTTGCTGGAATATTCTGCACCCCGCTTCCGCGGTGCAGGGAAATGGAGTACGCTGTCGAATGGAGTAAGAACCATTTTTGAAAGCGCTTGCTCGCATCATTGCGGGGTTTTTGCGACAAACAGGCAAGGAGACATCAGGCGATAAGAAGCGATCGCGCCACGCTCCATTCCGTCGGCGTGAAGCGTCGATTCGCAGGCTCGGGCTGGTCCGATCCGCGCTGGCTGACGCGATGGGCGATGTCAGCGCCGTCGCGCGGCAGGCCGCGGCGGTCTCCGGAGATGCGGCCTTCCTGGGCCATGAACGGTTCGGCGCAATCGCCGGCCTCGTGGAGCTGGCGAACCGGCTGCAGCCGGTGGCCGACCCGGGCATCGCGCTTCCGGTTCACGGTGGCCTGATCCGTCTCCTCCGAAATCGACGGGAAGCGGGGAAGAATCGCCATGCGCAAAACGATCGTCATCCTGCTCGGCATCATCGGCGCGGTCCTGATCTGGTTCACGTCGGTCTCGGCATACAAGGTGTTCCGTGCCGACTGGCGGCTGCCCCAGACGCCTTTGCGGCAATCCGCGGAGTACCGGCTCGTGCTCATCACCCGGGAGCTGGAGACGCCCTTCTGGGACAAGGTCGCCTCCGGCGCGCGGGAAGAAGCGGCGAAGCACGGGGCGATGCTCGAAGTCTGGGGGAGCTACAACAACGACTCCGACGAATTTCTGAAGAAGCTCGAGATCGCGATCCATTCCCGCATGGACGGCATCATCGTCCAGGGGCTCGACACGGACGCGTTCAAGGAGCTGGTGAAGTACAAAGCGGCCTCCTACGGCATACCCGTCATCACCGTCGCCAACGACGTGCCGGACAGCCTGCGCCGGACCTACGTCGGCTCGGACCAGTTCCGCGCGGGCCAAATGATCGCCCGGCAGCTCGCGGAGGACATGGGGCCCGAAGGGACGGTCATCCTGCTTCGGGACAGCGGCAACGCGCATTTCCAGGAGCAGCGGCTGGACGGCATTCGCAGCGTGCTTGAATCGTATCCCGGCATCCGGCTGCAATACGCGGAGACGCAGGGCACGCGGGAGCGGGTCATCGCCGCGATGCAGGATCTGATGAACCGTTCGCCCGAGGTGCAGGCGTTCATCGCCGCGAACGCGAACCTGACCGCCGCGATGGTGCAGGAGATCGGCCGCCGCTCGCGGGTGCAGCCGTACCATATCTACTCGTTCGACGACAGCCCGGACATGCAGACGCTGCTCCGGGAAGGGCTCATCGACGGCATTATCGAGCAGTCGCCCGAAGCGATGGGCCGGATCGCCACGGCTCTCATGACCGACTGGCTGAAGGGCGACAGGCTCCCGCTCGATTCGAACGGCTACCATACCGAAATCCGGCTCCGGAAAGCGGACGATGCGCGATGAACCGGATCCAGAACAAAATTCTGTCGCTCACCGGCATCGTGCTGTTCATCATGGCGGCGATCTGGATGACGCTGACCTACTACAGCCGCCAGACCCAGGAACAATACAACGCGATCCTGCAGCGATACCTGCGGATGAACGAGGTGACCGGCGCCAGCCAGCAGACGATCACCGATCTGAACAACTACCTGATCCGGCCGACGCCGGAGAATCTCGATCAGCTCGAGCGGAGCAAGGAGCGGCTGCGCCAGGCGAAATACGACGTGCACGCCCTGCGCAACGGGGACAACGACTTCGACCTGACGAGCTACACGAACCTGATCGACAGCCTGCTCGAGGCGGTCGGCCGGGCGCTCATGTTCCAGTCGCAGATGGTGACGAACGACTCGAACGAGGCGTTCAACGAGGCGACGCGCATCTCCCGATCCATCTCCGACATGACGCTGACGCTGCTCGACACCGAGCTCAAGACGTACGACCGGTTCTACCGCGGCATCATCGAGCGGTCGACGGAGCTGAACCGGCTCGGCATCTGGCTGCACGCCACGATCACGTTCCTGCTGCTCCTCTTCGCCTACTGGTTCGCCCTCAGCATCACGCGGCCGGTGCAGAAGCTGACGCAGGCGGCGAAGGAACTGTCCCGCGGGCATTTCGACCGGAAGATCGAAGTGTCGTCGAACGACGAGATCGCTTTTCTGGCCAAAATGTTCGAGCGGATGCGGTTGAGCATCAACAACCTGATCACCGAGATCCAGCAGAAGGCCCAGCTCGAGCACGAACTGCAGCAGAACAAGCTGCTGCTGCAGGAGAGCCGGTACCGCAGCCTGCAGAGCCAGATCCATCCGCATTTCCTGTTCAACACGCTCGACACGCTGTCGAAGAAGGCGTATCTGGAAGGCGCCGGAGAGACGAGCGACCTGCTGGCGAGCGTCGCGGGGCTGCTCCGTTACAGCCTGCGGCGGATGGACCGCTCCGTCACGCTTTACGAGGAAGTCCGGGTGCTGCGCCAGTACATGGACATCCAGTCGGCCCGGTTCGCCGACCGGCTCCGGTTCGTCGAGGAGATCGACGATTCTTGCCTGTACGTGCAGATTCCGGGGCTCACGCTCCAGCCGATCGTGGAGAACGCCGTCATCCACGCGGTGGAGCCGATGGAGGACGGCGGCACGATCACGTTCCGCGTCGCGGAGGACGGCGACCGGATCCGGGTCGAGATTGCCGACGACGGGCCGGGGATGCCGGAGGAGAAGGTCGCGCAGATCCTGAAGGGCAGCGCGCAGGAGACGGCGGGGCATACGACCGGCATCGGGATCGGCAACGTCGTGCAGCGGCTGCGGCTTTTCTACGGACAGGACGATGTCATCGATATCGGGAGCAGGCCCGGGGCCGGCACGAAAGTCGTGCTGCGCTTGCCCAAGGTGAGGAGGAACGATGCGGATGACCAGCGTACTGATCGTGGATGACGAAAAAATCGAACGGGAAGGGCTTGCGGCGATCCTGCACAAAGGGTTCCCCGATCTCGTCATCGGGCAGGCGCGCAACGGGAAGGCTGCCCTGCGGATGGCGGAGGAGGGCTTCCGCCCCGATCTCGTGCTGATGGACATCAAGATGCCCGGCATGGACGGGCTGGAGACGATCGAGCGGATGAGCGCCATCGATCCGGATATCCGGTACATCATGGTGACGGCCTACGACGCCTTCGAGTACGCCCGCCGGGCGATCAAGCTCGGCGTGATGGACTATCTCCTCAAGCCGAGCAGGGCGGACGAGATCATCGCGACGGTCGGCCGGGTGCTGAAGCGAATCGGGGAGGAGCGGCGGGAGCGGGAGGCGGGCAGGCGGCAACAGTCGACGCTCCAAAAAGTGCTGCCCGTTGTCGAAACGGACATCGTGACCCAGCTTTTGTACGACCATGTTCACGACGTGCACCTGAGCGAACTGACCGGCTTGCTCGGCGTGAGCATATCGAGCGAGATGTTCGCGATCGTCGTCAACCTGCCGCCCGCCGGGGAGCGGCTGTATGCCGAGGTGAAGGCGAGAATCCGGAAGACGGGGGTCGGTCTGGTCGGCGCGTTGACCGGCGGCCAGATCCCCGCCATCATCTTTCGGGATCCGGCGCGGTCGTACCGCTCCCAGGCGACGGCCGTGGCCCGGGAACTGCTCGCCCTGGCCGCTCCGGGCGGCGACGGCTGGTTTGTCGGCATCGGCGGCGTCCGCGGATCGCTGGACGGCGTGCGCGAGTCCTATCACGAGGCCCAGATCGCCGCGACGGACCTGAGGCTGCCGGTCAAGTACCGGTTCTACGAGGACGCGCCTGCGCTCGGTGCGGCGGGCGGACAACCGGACCGGGAATGGGAGAAGCGGTTCGTCGAGGAAATCCGGACGGGCGACTGGGAGCGGGTGCAGGCCGATGTCATGGCGTTCATCCGCCGCTGCGAACAGGAGGGCGTGGAGCTCCTGGTCGCGCAGCAGCGCACGCTCGAGTTGCTCTGGCTTGCGGCGCGGCTGCTGCGGGAGCTCGGCATCGAAGTCCGGACGCCGGTGTTCCCGCTGGCGGCGCAGGACTACCGCCGGCTGCAGGCGGAGGCGAACGTCCTGCTCGGCCGGATCCGGCAGGCATACGCGGAGCATCAGGCGCGGCACGAGCCGGACGCCGTGCACCGGATCCGGAAATACATCATCGAGCATTCGCACGAGGACATCTCCCTCGAATCGATCAGCCGGATGGCGGGCCTCAGTCCGTTCTACATCAGCAAATTGTTCAAGGAGCAGTTCGGCGTCAACTACATCGATTTCCTGACCGAATGCCGGATCGAGAAAGCGAAGAAGCTCATGGCCGATCCCGCCCTCAGCATGAAGGCGATCGCGCTGGAGGTCGGCTACCGCGATCCGAACTATTTCAGCAAGGTGTTCCGGAAGATGTGCGGCATTTCGCCGACGGAATACCGGAAGGCGCTGGCCGGCGCGAAGGGGCGGGAGGCCGGCCATGCATAAGCGGAGCGGAATGTGGAAAGCGGCGGTCAGGCGGCTGCTTCCGACGGCGGCCGTCGCGCTGGCGGTGCTGGTCCTGTGGGCGCTGGCCGCGCTCGTGGAAGGCGGGGGCGGCGCGGATTCGCCTTCGCCCCGGACCGGCGATGTTCCGGACGGGAGCCGCAAGGCCGCACGCCCGGACGACGGGATCATCCGGGTCGGGCTTACGATGGATACGCTGCAGGAGGAGCGCTGGAACAAGGACAAGGAGCTGTTCGGCCGGGCCGTCGAGGCGCTCGGAGGGGAGTACATCGCGATGACGGCGGACAGCGACGACGCAAAGCAGATCGAGCAGGCCGAGCAGCTGATCGCCATGGGCGTCGACGTCCTCGTCATCGTTCCCCACGACGCCGAAGCGATGGCGACGGTCGTAAGCAAGGCCCACGAAGCGGGCATCAAGGTGCTGTCCTACGACCGGCTCGTGCGGAACGCGGACGTTGATCTGTACGTCTCGTTCGACAACGAACGGGTCGGAGAGCTGATGGCGGAATCGATCACGAAGCGGGTTCCCGCCGGCAAATATGTCTATATCGGCGGCCCCGAAACGGACTACAATGCCCATCTGGTGAAAAGAGGCGTGTTCAACGTGCTGCAGCCGTACATCGACCGGGGAGAGATTTCCGTCGTGTTCGACCAGTGGACTCCGGACTGGGTGCCCTCCGTCGCGCGGGACAACATGCGCATGGCACTGGAGAAGAACGGCGGCCGGATCGACGCCGTGATCGCCGGCAATGACGGCACGGCGGGCGGCGCGATCGAGGCGCTGGCGGAGTGGAAGCTTGCGGGCAAGGTGCCCGTCGCGGGCCAGGACGCCGAGCTCGCGGCCGCCCAGCGGATCGTCACGGGCACCCAGACGATGACCGTTTACAAGCCGATCCGGCAGCTCGCCGAAGTGGCGGCGGAACTGGCCGTCCGCATGGCGAAGGGTGAGACGCCGCGGGCGGACCGGCTCGTGAACAACGGCAAGATCGACGTGCCGTCCGTGCTGCTCAAGCCGATCGCCGTGGACGCCGGGAACATTGACGACACGATCATCGCGGACGGCTTCCACTCCCGGGAGGACGTCTACAAATTTGCGGAGCCGTGATTGCGCACCCGCGCAACCGGCTTTTTCATTTCAAGAAATTGCAGAATCTTTCAAAAGAATCCTGCTGATAAATCGCTTGCAGGAAAGTCCGGGATGCTACATTGGTGGTGCCGGCAAAAAAACGAACGAAAGGGGTTCAACCAATGCACAAAGGATTCCGGATCACCGCCATTCTGCTCGTCACCGCGTTGTTCGGCGCGCTGCTTGCGGCCTGCGGCGGCGGCGAAAAGGTGGACATCGGCATCGTCCTCCCGACAAAGGACGAGCAGCGCTGGGTGCAGGACGAACAGCGGTTCAAGGAAGCGCTGGCGAACACGAAGTACAAGGTCAAGATTCTGTTCAGCCAGGGTTCTTCCGCGAAGGAGAAGGAAAACGTCGAGACGCTCATCAACAACGGCATCAAGGTCCTCATCATCTGTCCTCCGGACGGCGACGCGGCCGGGGCTGCCGCGGAACTGGCGAAGAAGGAAGGCATCACGGTCATCGCCTACGACCGCCTGATCACGAACACCGACGCCGTCGACTACTACGTCACGTTTGACAGCGTGGCGGTCGGCGCGGCCCAGGCGCAATACCTGGTTGACCACATGAAGGGCGGCGGGCAGCCGCTGTATCTGTACGCGGGCGCGGCGTCCGACAACAACGCGTTCCTGTTCTTCGAAGGCGCGTGGAAGGTGCTGCAGCCGCTCATCGCGGACGGCACGCTCAAGATCGCGAACTCCAGCGAAGCGGAAGCACTCAAGGACAAACCTGAACTCACCCGCGAAGAGATGAGCCGCATCATCGGCCAGGTTACGACGAACTGGGATCCGAACGAAGCGAAGAACAAGGCGGAGACGCACCTGACGGCCGCTTCGGACGACCTGAAGGGCGACGTGCTCATCCTCGGCCCGAACGACCATACGGCGCGCGCGATCGCGGACGTGTTCTCCGCCGACTCGGCGATCACGAGCTACGTCGTGACGGGTCAGGACGCGGACAAGGCGACGGTCGAGTACATCCTGGACGGCAAGCAGTCGATGACGGTGTTCAAGGACGTCCGCACGCTCGTGAAGGACGCGATGAACCTCGCCGTCGATATCCTCGAAGGCCGCACGCCGAACACCACCGGCTCCTACCACAACGGCCGGATCGACGTCAAGGCCATCCAGACGGACGTCATCTCCGTCGACCAGTCGAACATCAAGAAGGAACTGTTCGACTCCGGCTATTACGACGAGAGCGAATTCGTGAAATCGTAATCCGGCGGTGCATGCGCGGAAAGCCGGGTCCTTGCGGATCCGGCTTTCCCGGCCATCGGACGCTTCGGCGGCGGGAGATCCGCGCTCAAGCGGTCCCGGCCGGAAGCCGGACGTTTCGGCGGGCGCGGCAAACGCGCCGCTGTCCGGCCCGCATCATCGCCGTCAACCGTACGTAAGGAGAACGGGCCATGGACGACTACATTCTGGAGATGCGGAACATCTCCAAGACGTTCCCGGGCGTGAAGGCGCTCGCGGACGTCAGCTTCAAGGTCAGGCGCGGGGAGATCCACGCCCTCGTCGGCGAGAACGGGGCGGGCAAGTCGACGCTCATGAAGGTGCTCAGCGGCGTCTACCCGTACGGCACGTACGAGGGGGACATCCTTTTCGAAGGCAGGGAGCAGCGGTTTTCGTCGATCAGCGACAGCGTCGCGGCCGGCATCGTCATCATCTACCAGGAGCTGGCGCTGTTCCCGGACCTGTCCGTCTATGAAAACATCTACGTCGGCAACGAGGTTCAGCGGCGCGGACTGATCAACTGGAACGAGACGATCGTCCGGGCGCAGCAGATGCTGAAGAAGGTGAAGCTGGACGTCAATCCGTCCACGCTGATCCGGGACCTCGGCGTCGGCAAGCAGCAGCTCGTCGAAATCGCCAAGGCGCTGAGCAAGAACGTGAAGCTGCTCATCCTGGACGAACCGACCGCCGCGCTCAACGAGAACGACAGCGAAAACCTGCTGCAGCTCCTGCGCGAGCTGAAGCAGCAGGGCATCACCTGCGTCCTGATCTCCCACAAGCTGAAAGAAGTGATGGCGATCGCGGACAAGGCGACCGTGCTCCGCGACGGACGGACGATCTGCACGCTGGATGCGGCCAGGGGTGAAATCACGGAGAACGCCCTCATCAAAAACATGGTCGGCCGCGAGATCGAGGACATTTACCCGAAGCGCGCGGCCAAATCGTTCGGCGAAACCGTGTTCGAGCTGCGCAACTGGACGGCGTACGATCCGCAGCTCGGCCGGAACGTCGTAAGCAGCGTCAACCTGCGCGTTCGGCAGGGCGAAATCGTCGGCATCGCGGGGCTGATGGGCTCGGGTCGGACGGAACTGGCGATGAGCATTTTCGGCAATCCGAAGGGCTACCGGATCCAGGGCGAAATGTTCTTCGACGGAAGGCCGGTGCGGTTCAGCCATCCGAGCGAAGCGATCCGCGCCGGGCTGGCCTACGTCACCGAGGACCGGAAGGGCAACGGGCTGTTCCTGATCCAGGACATCAAGTGGAACATCACGGCGGCGAATCTCCGGAAGGTGGCGTCTAGCGGATGGATCAACGAGAACGAAGAAATCCGGGTCTCCGATTCCTATAAACAGGCGCTCAACATCAAGGCGCCGTCGGTGGAGCAGCTGGTCGGGAACCTGAGCGGCGGCAACCAGCAGAAGGTGTCCCTCGGCAAATGGATGTTCGTCGGACCCAGGCTGCTCATTCTGGACGAGCCCACGCGCGGGATCGACGTGGGCGCGAAATACGAAATCTATACGATCATGAACGAACTGATCAGCCAGGGCATGAGCATCATCATGATTTCGTCCGAACTCGGCGAGGTGCTCGGGATGAGCGATCGCGTGTATGTCATGGCGGAGGGCAGGATTACCGGCGAGCTCGCGATTGAGGAGGCCGATCAGGAGAAAATCATGCAATACGCCACGTTATAGGAGGAGCCTGTATGAACCTGCAACTGAACGACAGCCGGACCGCTGCGCAGGGCGGGTTTTTCCGCGAGGTGCTGTCACTGCTCAGAGTGAACGTACGGGAATACGGCATGTACATCGCCCTGTTCGTGATCATGCTCATCTTCTCGATCCTGACGGACGGCCTGTTCATGTCGTCCCGGAACATCAGCAACCTGCTGGACGCCACGGGCTACATCGCGGTGCTCGCCGTCGGCATGACGCTCGTCATCGTCATCCGCCACATCGACCTGTCCGTCGGTTACGCGGCCGGCTTCATGGGGGCGGTCGCGGCGATCCTGCTGACCCAGTACGGGTTTCCGGTATACCTGACGATCCCGATCATCCTGCTGATCGGCATTGCGGCGGGCCTTGTCATCGGCTTTCTCGTCGCGTCGGTCGGCATTCCGGCGTTCGTGGCGACGCTGGCGGGCATGCTCATCTTCCGCGGAGCGCTGCTGCAGGTGACGGAGAAGACCGGCACGATCAACGTGCGGGACGAATGGTTCAACGCGATCGGCAACGGCTACATCCCGGCGATCGCCAAGATCGGCGGCCTCAACCTGTCGTCGCTTTTGCTCGGCGCCGTCGCGATCGTCCTGTACATCCTGTCCGAAATCCGCAACCGGCGCAACAAGCTGAAATACGACTTCCCGGTCGTCTCCGCCAGCATCTTCGTCCTGAAGCTTGCGTTCGTGTCGGCCATCATCGCGTACATCACGTGGATTCTGGCCGGCTTCAACGGCATTTCCTGGACGGTCGTCATCATGCTGCTCGTCGTCATCGTCTATCATTTCCTGACGACGAAGACGGTGCTCGGCCGGCACATCTACGCCGTCGGGAGCAACCCGGAAGCCGCGCACCTGAGCGGGATCAACGTGAAGAAGGTCACGTACGTCGTGTTCGGATCGATGGGGATGCTTTCCGCCCTGTCGGGCATCCTGTTCACGTCCCGGCTCCAGTCGGCTTCGCCGACGGCCGGCATGCTGTTCGAGCTGGACGCCATCGCGGCGGCCTATGTCGGCGGCGTATCGGCGGCCGGCGGCGTCGGCAAGGTGACGGGGTCGATCATCGGCGCGATCGTCATGGCCTCGCTCACGAGCGGCATGAACCTGCTCGGCATCGGCGTTTCCTACCAGTACATGATCCGCGGCGGCGTGCTGGCGCTCGCGGTCATCTTCGACGTCATGACGCGCAAGAAGCGGGGCTGACAGGAAGCGGGCCTTCCGCCGCCTTCCGCAAAGCGGGAGGAGCGAAAGGCCCGTTCATTTGTCCGGCGAAGGAGCTCAAACCTTGAATTTGTCCGCCTGTTCCATCAGGCGCCGGGCTTCTTCGCGGAGCGTGTTCGCCTGGCCGTTCACCTCGGCGATCATCGCCAGCTGCTCTTCCGCCGCCGCGGCCACTTCCTGCGCGTTGCCCGAGGATTCGGACGCGATGCCCGCGATTTGCCGGATCGCCGCGGCCACTTCCTCCGTGCCGGCCGACAGTTCTTGCGCGGCGGACGACGTTTCCGTCACCTTCTCCAGCACGCGGCGGGAAGATTCAAGGATATCCCCGAACACCCGGCCGGTCTCCTCGATGATTTCCACGCCGCCGGCGATTTCGCGGCCGCTTCGCTCCACGACTTCGCCCGTGCGCGTGAACATCTCGCGGGATGTCCGGACCAGTTCGGCGATTTGCCGCGCCGCCTGGTTCGACTGGTCGGCCAGTTTCCGGACCTCGGATGCCACCACGGCGAATCCCCGGCCGTGCTCGCCGGCGCGGGCCGCTTCGATGGATGCGTTGAGCGCGAGCAGATGGGTTTGCCCGGCGATTTCGCCGATGCCGCCGCTGAATTCTTCGATGCGATGCGAATCCCGGTAAAGTTGCGCCAGGACGCTCGTCAGCTCCCGGAACGCGGATTGCACCGATTCCATCTGACGAACGGACTGCCGGAGCATCTGTTCGCCCCGTTCGGCGTTGCGGCTCATGGCTTCCGACAACTCGAACGACGCGGAAGACGTTTCGGCGATCTGCTGGACGCCCAGCGCCATCTCTTCCACGACCCGCGCGCTTTCATCCGTGCTGGTCGCCTGCGCTTCCATGCCGGAAGAGAGGCTTGCGATCGATTCGGCGATCTGGCGGGTGGCGTTCGTCGTGTCGTCCATGGCCGACGTCAGCTTCTCGGCCGATTCGCCCACCTGATCCGCCATCTGCTTCGCGTTTCCGATGAACTCCTGCAGGGACCGGGTCATGACGCCGAAATTTCGGGCCAGCGTCCCGATTTCGTCCCTGCGCTTCAGAACGGGCGGTTCGACCGTGAGATCTCCGTCCGCGATGACTCTCGAGAAGTCCGCGATGCGGCTGATCGGACGGCTGAGATAACGGGAGAACCCGTAAACCAGCACGGTTCCGACGGCAACGCACAGGATCAGCGTCAGCCACATGGTTTTCTCGATTCTGACCTGACCGGCGTTGTAGTCCTGGAAGTAGGAGCCGCCGGCGAACACCCAGCCCCATTCCGGCATCAGCTTCGAATAGCTGACTTTCCGGGCTTCCGCCGAGTTGTCGGGAAGCGGCCAGTCGTAGTAGGTGAAGCCGCCGCCTTCCTGCCCGTTCCGGATCAGCTCCTGGATGTAGTATACGCCGTCGCTCGACCGCTTGTCCCAGACGTTCTCGCCTTCCATGGACGGGTGCGCCAGCAGGTTGCCTTCCTGATCAAGGACGAAGAAGTAGCCGTTTTCGCCCAGGTCAATTTCGCGGTTGATCGGACGCGTGCCGTCTTCCTGCATGGGGCCGAGAAGAATTTGCTTCATGCGCTCCTGCGCCTCGTCAAGCGACAGCAGTCCGTCATCCACCGACTTGTTCAAAAGAACGGCCGTCTGCACCGCCATGTCCACGCTGTGCCGCAGGTCTTTCTCGATCAGGGCGGTGGTCTCGTACATGCTCGTATCATACGTGATCTTGCCCATGATGATGATCGGAACAACCAGCAGGACGATCTGGAAAAGAATAAGCTTACTTCCAATATTCCACTTCAGATGAAATCTGTTGTGTTTCATGGAAGTCGCCTCCTGCCTTTTGTAAATTTGGATGAAACTATGACTGTTTCTATTACTTTATACGCTCATAGAGGACTAAAGTCGCATAAAATATACCATATATTAACAAACTAAATATGAAAGATTTTTGACATGAACCGCCGGCGCGGCTGAAACGGACGAGCGCGTCCGGCGTATGGATGAATTGCGGGACACATGAGGCAGGGCGGGATGACGGAACCGGAGGCATCACCGTCCGCACGTTGCGGAAAAGCGGGAAGGAGACCAATCGTCATGAAGGAAGCGAAGGAGAGGCGCCGCCGGCCGGGACGGCTGCTTGAGCGCGACTGGAGCGAACTGATCGGAGAATTGCTCGGCGGGCTGATTCGTCTGGTTAACCGGCCCGGACTGACCGTCATTCCGTGGGGGAAGCGGCGACCTGATGTACGGCCGGAGCCGGCATGGCCCGCCTTCAAATGAATGCGGATACAAAATTTACGGTTAGAGTAAAATTTGTGTTGGGGTAAAGATTGGAAAAAGCGGGCATAGAAAGAGAGCCTCTCCTTTGGTAGAGTAGAATTTGGCA
>Ga0310826_100621_pt1 | contig 30464 bp, 30 predicted proteins | sample WT_ome_FD_201306 | JGI IMG/M metagenome (GOLD analysis project Ga0310826, IMG submission 201306) | Sorghum-adapted microbial communities enriched on wild type (WT) sorghum from Joint BioEnergy Institute, Emeryville, California, United... ... | reverse complement strand
GGGGGCGTCGGGCCGTGCCGGGCGTGCGGGGGGCGGCGTGGCGGCCGGCCTGCGGCGGGTGGTCCGCGCCCGGGTCCGGTGGTGCCGGGCCGGCTCGCTCCGCGCGGGTTTCGGTGGTGGCGGGCTTGGGGGTGGTCTGAACGGCCGCTGGTCAGGAGGTGGGGAGAGCGGGTCCGTTCCTCGCTCACCGTCGCCCGTGCGCCGGTTGCGTCCCGGGGCGATCGTTGGCGTCCGTGGTGCGCCTGGCGACCCATCGGTGCCAAAGATTCCCGTCCCGCGCCGCCGGCCGGATCTTTGGCGTCCGTGGTGTGCCTGGCGACCTATCGGTGCCGGAGATCCCCGGCCCGTGCCACCGCCCGGATCTTTGGCGCCCATGGTGCGCCTGGCGACCCATCGGTGCCGGGGATCCCGGCGGCGCGCTCGACGGTCGGCCTCGCCGCGCTCGTGCCGAGCGAGCCGGACGAAACGGTCGCCAGGGGGCGCGTTTGGTCCGGCTCGCCGAACGGCGCCCGCGCACGACGCGCGAGCTGGACGAAATGGTCGATCGGGTGCGCGTTTGGTCCGGCTCGCCGAACCGCGCCCGCGCACGACGCGCGAGCCGGACGAAACGGTCGCCAGGGGGCGCGTTTGGTCCAGCTCGCCAGGCGGCACCCGCGCACGACGCGCGAGCTGGACGAAATGATCGATCGAGTGCGCGTTTCGTCCGGCTCGCGCCAGGCCGCGAAGCGCGCGGCCGACCCGGCGGACCCGCGCGGAGCGGGCACGCGCCGGCACCGCGCGGGTGTGTCGACTCATCACGGTCATCCCGGAACGGGTCGACACACCCACCCCGGGCCCGGCTGGGTGTGTCGACTCATGACGGCTATGCCGGGACGAGTCGACACACCCGACCGACGTGGCGCGCCGCCGCTCGCCCACGGGCGGCCGGGCCGGCCCGAAGCGGCCCGGGCGTCCCGGGCGGGCCCGAAGCGGCCCCAGGCGCCCCGGGCCGGCCGAACCGGCGCGCCACCGCCCGGCCGCCCACACGGCCGGCACCGAGCGCACCGCGAACCCGCTCCCACGACCCCCTGACCAGCGGCCGTTCAGACCACACCACACACCGCCGCCACCGAAACCCGCGCGGAGCGAGCCGGGCCCGCCCGAAACGCCCGGACCCGGACTACCCGCCGCAGGCCACCCAGCACGCCCACGGCCCCGCACCGGCTACGGGACCCAAGGCGACTTCACCCCACCGGCAAGCCCCCGCCGCGGTGGCCGCCCGACCGGCGGCCACCACAGAACCCGAGCGGCTAGCTCAGGGAGGCCATGACGTGCTTGACCTCCGTGTAGTCCTCCAGGGCGTACAGCGAGAGGTCCTTGCCGTAGCCGGACTGCTTGAAGCCGCCGTGCGGCATCTCGTTCGCCAGCGGGATGTGGTCGTTGATCCACACGCAGCCGAACCGCAGCGCCTTCGACACGCGCAGCGCGCGCCCGACGTCACGGGTCCAGACCGACGACGCGAGGCCGTACTGGGTGTCGTTCGCCCAGCGGATCGCCTCCTCCTCGTCGGTGAACGGCTGGACGGTGATGACCGGCCCGAAGATCTCGCGCTGGATCATCTCGTCGCTCTGCTGCAGGCCCGCGACGACCGTCGGCTCCAGGTAGAAGCCGGGCAGGTCGGGCTCGACGCCGCCGGTGACGATCTCCGCGTGCGCGGCCTTGCGCTCGAGGAAGCCCTCGACGCGCTCGCGCTGACGCGCGGAGTTCAGCGGCCCGAGCGTCGTCTCCGGGTCGCGGACGTCGCCGAGCTTCAGCGCCTTCGCCTGCTCGGCCAGCCCGTTGACGACGTCGTCGTAGGCCTTCTTGGAGGCGAGCACGCGGGTCGCGGCGGTGCAGTCCTGGCCGGCGTTGTAGTAGCCGGTGCCGGCGATCGTCTCGAACGCCGTCTCGAGATCGGCGTCGTCGAACACGACGACCGGCGCCTTGCCGCCGAGCTCGAGGTGCACGCGCTTGACCGTCTCGGCGGCCGCCGCCGCGACCTTCTTGCCCGACTCGACCGAGCCGGTCAGCGCCGCCATGTCGACGTCCGGGTGGCGGACGATCGCCTCACCGGTCGCGCCCGCGCCGAGCACGACGTTCAGCACGCCGGGCGGAAGGATGTCCGCCGCGATCTCGGCGAGCTTGAGCGTCGACAGCGGCGTCGTCTCCGCCGGCTTGATGACGATCGTGTTCCCGCCCGCGATCGCCGGGCCGATCTTCCAGATCGCCATCATCAGCGGGTAGTTCCACGGCGTGATCTGGCCGACGACGCCGACCGGCTCGCGCCGGATGTACGACGTGTAGCCCTCGAGGTACTCGCCGGCGGTCGGACCCTGGAGCGTGCGCGCCGCCCCGGCGAAGAACCGCAGGCAGTCGGTCATCGCGGGGATCTCGTCGGCCTTGAACGCCTCGATCGGCTTGCCCGCGTTGTCGACCTCGATCTCGGTGATCTCGTCGGCGGCCTCGTCGAGCGCGTCCGCGAGCTTCAGCAGCATCGCGGCGCGATCGGCCGGGGTCGTCTGGCTGAACGACTCGAACGCCTTGCGCGCCGCCTTGACGGCTCGGTCGACGTCCTCGGCGCTCGAGAGCGGCTCGTCGGCGAGGGGCTCGCCGGTGGCCGGGTTGACGACGGCGAACGTCTCGTCCGCAGAGGCGTCGACGTACTCGCCGTCGATGAAGTTCTGGAGGCTGCGAACAGCAGTGGCCATGTCGCGAGGCTACACCCGGATACCGTTCCGCTTCGCACAATCGCGAGCCCGAGGAAGTGCCGTCTTGACCAACATCGTCATCACCTCCGCCGCCCGCACCGCGGTCGGCTCCTACGGCAAGTCGCTGAAGGACGTCCCGCCGACCGAGCTCGGCACGATCGCGGCGAAGGCGGCGATCGAGCGCTCCGGTATCGAGCCCGGCGCCGTCGACCACGTCGTGTTCGGCAACGTCATCCACACCGACACCCGCGACCCGTACATGGCCCGCGTCGTCGGGATGCAGGCGGGCGTGCCGAAGGAGAAGCCCGCGTACACCGTCAACCGCCTGTGCGGCACCGGCGTGCAGGCGATCGTCAGCGCCGCGCAGGCGATCGCGACGGGCGACGCCGAGGTCGCGCTCGCCGGCGGCGCCGAGTCGATGAGCCGCGGGCCGTACTGGGTCCCCGACGCCCGCTGGGGGACGAAGATGGGCCCGGCCAAGGTCCTCGACCCCGTGCAGGGCGCGCTGAAGGACCCGTTCCACGACATCCTCATGGGCGTCACGGCCGAGAACCTCGCCGAGCGCATGGGGATCAGCCGCGAGGACCAGGACGCGTTCGCGGTCGAGTCGCACCGCCGCGCGACCGCCGCCTGGGAGGCCGGCCGGTTCGACGACGAGATCGTCCCGGTGCCGGTGAAGGCCAAGAAGGAGACCGTCGAGTTCGCGCGCGACGAGCACTTCCGCCCGAACGCGAGCCTCGAGGCGATGGCCGGCCTGAAGCCGATCTTCAAGGGCGAGGGCGGCACGGTCACCGCCGGCAACGCGTCGGGCATGAACGACGCGGGCGCGGCGGTCGTGCTCATGACCGCCGAGAAGGCCGAGCAGCTCGGCGCGCCGGTCCGGGCACGGATCGTGAGCTGGGGCATCAGCGGCTGTGACCCGGAGGTCATGGGGATCGGCCCGGTCCCGGCGGTCAGGAAGGCGATGGAGAAGGCGGGCCGCTCGCTCGACGACGTCGGCGTGATCGAGCTCAACGAGGCGTTCGCCGCCCAGGCGCTCGCGGTCATCCGCGACCTCGACCTCGACCCGGCGAAGGTCAACCCGAACGGCGGGGCGATCGCGCTCGGCCACCCGATCGCCGCGACCGGCGCGCTCATCACGACGAAGATCCTGTCGGAGATGGAGCGCCAGAACCACGAGCTCGGGCTCGTGACGCTCTGCATCGGCGGCGGCCAGGGCATCGCGCTGCTGCTCGAGAACGCGTCCGCGTCGTAGGCCGGCCGGACCGCCCCGGGCCCGCGGCGCCGCACGCGGTGTCGCCCCGGCCCGGGGTGGGTAGCGGACGGCACATGAAGCTGCTCGTCCTCGCACCCGAGGCGGTCGACGCCGCCGCCGTCCGCGACGCGCTGCCCGGCGAGGATCTCTCCGGCGCGGAGGTCCTCGTGGTCTCGCCCGCGATCAACCCGTCCGGCATCCGCTTCTGGATGTCCGACAGCGACGACGCGATCCGCCGGGCCGAGGACGCGTCGGCCGACACCGCGGAGGCGCTGCGCGACACCGGCGCCCGCGCCCGCGCGACGACGGGCGAGTCCGAGCCGATGCTCGCCCTCCGCGACGCGCTGGCGACGTTCCCCGCCGACCGGATCCTCGTGTTCGGCTCGGGGCGCGACGGCTACCGCGCGGAGGACCTCGCCGACGCCGGCGAGCTCGGCGTCCCGGTCACGACCGTCTGAGCGTCAGCGCGGCGCCTGCGAGGCGTCGAGGTCCGCGCGGTGGGCCGCGACCGTCTGCTCGAGCGTCTCGCGCGCCGTGTGGCGGGGCCGCCAGCGCAGCTCGCGCCGCGCCTTGGCCGTCGTCATCAGCACGGGCGCGCGGGCGGCCTCGACCCAGCGCGCCTCCGACGGGACGAACGGCAGCCGCGACACGATCTCGGCGGTCGCGTCGACCGCCAGCTCGGGCACCGGGATCGAGTACCAGCCGAGCGCGTCCGCGAGGTCGGACAGCGTGATCTCGCCGTCGCCGGCGAGGTTGTAGACGCCCGGCTTCCCGCGCCCGAGCACCGCCGCCCGCAGCGCGGTCGCGACGTCGTCGTGGTGGACGAGCTGGATCGGGATCCCCGGGTCGGGGATCACCGGCTTGAGGATCGGGACGCTCTCGAAGAGCCGCCGCACCGCGCCGGGCATGCGCTCGCCGAGCTGCACGTACGGGATCGCCTCGACGAGCATCCGCGCCTCCGGCCCGGCGACGATGCACGGCCGGAAGACGTACACCTCGGTCTTCGCGCCGTGCGTCTCCTCGGCGAGCACCTGCTCGAGCTCCGCCTTCTGGGCGCTGTACGGGAACTGCTCGGTGCCGCGCGCCGGCGTGTCCTCGTCGAGCGGCGTGTCGTGGTCGTCGTGGAAGCCGTACGCGGCCACCGACGACGTGTAGACCAGGCGCTTGGCGCCCGCCCGCACCGCCGCGCGGAACACGTTGCGCGAGCCCTCGACGTTGACGTCGCGCGTGCGGTCCGACGCGCCGAGCACGACGAACGCCAGGTGGACGACGACGTCCGCGCCCTCGACGAGGCGCGCGACCGCGTCGGGGTCGAGCACGTCGCCCCGGCGGTACTCGGTCTTCCGCCAGCCGTGCGCGGCGGGATCGAACGGCCGCCGTGCCATGCCCACGATCCGCTTGACCTCGCGCGAGCGCTCGAGCGCCCGGATGAACGACCTGCCGATCTCGCCGGTCGGCCCGGTGACGGCGACGGTGAGCGTCGCGTCGCTGCCCGCTGGGCGGGCGCCTCGTGGCTGGGGCGACATGCCCTGGGGTTCTACTCCACTTCGGCGTAGCCCGGCTCACCAGGCAGGACGACGCGCGCGTTCTCGCCGCCCATGACGACCTTCGGCTGGACGGGCTCGACCTTCCGGCCGCGGGCGTGCTCGAGCAGCGCCTCGGCGGTCGGGAACGGGGCGAGCTGCTCGAGGTGCTTGATCGTCGGGAACACGAGCAGGATCTCGCCGCGGCGGTGCGCGTCGAGCGCGCCCTGCGGCGAGAACCAGCCCGAGTCGACGGTCTCCTCACCGTCCACGCGCGGCTCGGCGCCCTCGGGCGCGGCGGCGAGGAAGAACCAGGTGTCGAACCGGGTCTTGACCTCGGCGGGGGTGATCCAGCGGCTGAACGCGACGAGCTCGTCGCCGTCCGCGAGGTGGATGCCGGCCTCCTCCTCGAGCTCGCGCCGCGCGGCGGTGCGCAGCGCCTCGTCGCCGGTCCCCTCGTCACGGTCGACCGCCCCGCCCGGGAACACCCACACGCCCCCCATGAACCGCGCGGCCGGGTTGCGCTTGACGAGCAGCAGCTCGAGCGTCTCGGCGCCCCCGCGCAGGAGGATGATCGTCGCGGCGAGGCGCGGGGTCATGGCCTCGCCGCCGGTGCGGAGCTCCTCGCCGGGCCCCGGGCGCTCGGTCTCGCTCATGACCACATAGCCTGTCAGACCATGCAGCAATGGATCTGCGAGTCCTGTGGCTTCATCTACGACCCCGCCGAGGGTGATCCCGACGGCGGGATCCCGCCCGGGACCCCTTTCGAAGACATCCCTGACACCTGGTTCTGTCCCGTCTGCGGCGCGCGCAAGCGCGACTTCGTGAAGTACGACGGCTGATTCAGACGACACCGTGGACAAGGGCCTGCGCCGCCTGATCCAGGCCGTGGCGACGACCCGGCTGTGCTACGGCGAGCCGGTTCGCCAGGGCGACCGCACCGTGATCCCGGTGGCGCGGGTCCGCGTCTCCGGCGGCTGGGGGTGGGGCCGCGGGCCCCGCGCCGAGCGCACCCGCACCGACCAGGGCGCCGGCGAGGGTGGCGGCGGCTCGCTCGAGGGCGTCCCGACCGGGTTCATCGAGATCGGCCCCGACGGGGCGCGCTTTCACGAGATCCCCGATCCCGAGCGCGTGCAGCGCCTCGTCAAGGCGGGCGCCGCGGCGTTCACGACCGTGCTGACGGCCGCCGCCGGCGTACGCGCGGTGCGGGCCGGCCGGGCGCCGCGCGGGCTGCTCGGCCGCGGTCGCTAGGTTGCCGGCCGTGGACCGCCCCCGCTTCGCGCCGTCGCTGCCCGTCATCGTCTTCGTCGTCGGGACGGGATCGCTCGGCGCCGAGATCGCCGCGGCCCGCCTGCTCGCCCCGTACTTCGGGGCGTCGACGCTGATCTGGGCGAACACGATCGGCGTCGTGCTGATCGCGCTGAGCGCCGGCTACTGGTACGGCGGCAAGCGCGCCGACCGCGACCCCTCCTACCGGGGCCTGCTGAAGATCGTCCTGCTCGCCGGGATCCTCACGGCGGCGATCCCGTTCGTCGCCGACCCGTTCCTGTCCGGCGCCGTCGACGCGCTCGACACGATCAACGCGGGCGCGTTCGTCGGCTCGCTCATCGCGGTGTCGGTGCTCGTCGCCACGCCCGTGTTCATCATGGGGATGGTCGCGCCGTACGCGCTGCGGCTCGCCGTGCACGGCGTCCACGACACAGGCCGCACGTCCGGGCGGCTGTACGCGGTCAGCACGATCGGCTCGCTGACCGGCAACTTCGCCAGCGCGCTGCTGCTCATCCCGCTGCTCGGCACGCGCCGCACGTTCCTCGTCTACGCGCTCGGCTTCGTGATCGTCGCGGTGCTCGGGCTGCGCTCGCGCCGGCTCATCCCGGTGCCCGCGGTGATCATCGCCCTCATGGCGCTGCCGGTCGGCGTCGTCAAGGCGGCCGAGGACGAGGGCGAGCGGGTCATCCACGAGGCCGACACCGAGTACCAGTACGCGCGGGTCGTCGAGGACGAGGACGGCGACCGGTTCCTCGAGCTCAACGAGGGCCAGGCGGTCCACTCGATCTACCGCGCCGACGGCTACCTGACCGACAACATCTGGGACGAGTACCTCGTCGCGCCGTTCGCCGTGCGCTCGACGCCGCCGGACCGCATCGCGATCCTCGGCAACGCCGCCGGCACGACCGCGCGCGCGTACGGGCGCTACTTTCCGCAGACGTGGATCGACGGGGTCGAGATCGACGGCGAGCTCACCGAGATCGGCCGTGAGTACTTCGACATGCACAACCCGCGGCTGCGGACGTACGCCGACGACGCGCGGCCGTGGCTGCGGCGGACCGACCAGAGGTACGACGCGATCCTCGTCGACGCCTACCGCCAGCCGTACATCCCGTTCTACCTGGCGACGCGCGAGTTCTTCGAGCTGTGCCGCGACCGCCTGCGGCCCGGCGGGATGGTCATGGTCAACGTCGGCCACCCGGAGGGCTCGGACGACCTCGAGAAGGTCTTGAGCGAGACAATGGCCGAGGTGTTCCCGACCGTCGTACGCGACCCCGCCGAGGACGTCAACACGCTGCTGATCGGCACGTTCGAGGAGGCGTCGGGCGAGCGGCTGCGGGCCGCGGTGCCGTCGCTGCCGGCCGACCTGCGCCCGCGCGCGCTGCAGGCGGCCGCGCGGATCGCGCCGCGCCTGGAGGGTGGGACCGTCTACACGGACGACAAGGCGCCGGTCGAGTGGCTCATCGACGCGTCGATCGTCGAGGTCGCCGCACGAGGGGAGCGGTGAGCGGCGAGGTCCTCGTCCTCGGCGCGACGGGCAAGATCGGGCGGCGGGTGGCGGCCCGCCTGGGCGAGCGCGGCGTCGCGGTCCGGGCGGCCGCGCGCAGCGCGGGGGTGCGCTTCGACTGGGGCGACCGTTCGACGTGGCGGCCGGCGGTCGCGGGCGCCCGGGCGATGTTCCTCATGGCGCCCGACGGGGCGCCGGTCGAGCCGGATCTCGTCCGGCTCGCGGTCGACGAGGGCGTGCGGCGGATCGTGCTGCTCTCCAGCCGCGCGATCGAGCCGATGGGCGACGAGCGGCTGATCGCCGCCGAGCGCACGGTCCGCGAGTCCGGCGCGGAGTGGACGATCGTGCGTGCGTCGTGGTTCGCGCAGAACTTCGACGAGGGCTTCTTCCAGCCGGCGGTCATGGCCGGTGAGGTCGCGATGCCGCTCGGCGACGTCGCGCAGGCGTTCGTGGACGCGGGCGACATCGCCGCCGTGGCGGCGGCCGCGCTCGCCGAGGACGGCCACGCCGGCGAGCTGTACGAGGTCACCGGGCCGCGCGCGCTGCCGTTCGCCGAGGCGGTCGCGACGATCGCGCGCGCCGCCGGCCGGGACGTGGTGTTCCGCGGCGACGACGAGAGCTACCGCGCGGCGATGAGCGCGCTCGGGATCCCGGCCGCGCAGATCGACGGCGAGCTCGCGGCCTTCGCGGCCCTGCGCGCGCTGGGCGACGAGGAGCCGACGGACACCGTCCGCCGGGTCACCGGCCGCGAGCCGCGCGACTTCGCCGACTACGCGGCGGCCGCCGCGGCCGCCGGCGCCTGGCGCTGACCCCGGCCGCCCGACCGCGGCCGCTACGAGCCTGCCTGCGGGGCGTCCGGCCCGTAGGCGATGAACTCGAGCAGGGACCCGTCGGGGTCGCGGAAGTAGACCGACATGCCGGGGCCGCGGGCGCCGTTACGCGGGACGGGGCCCTCCTCGACCTCGACGCCGTGGCGCTCGAGGTGCGCGACGGCCTCCTCGGCCGTCCCGTTCCAGACGAAGCACAGGTCGGCCATCCCCGGCGCGGCGGGGATCCGGGCGACCGGCTGCGGGTCCATGCCGGGGCCGTGCACGTTGAGCTGGTGGTCGCCGAACCGGTAGCGCCAGCGCGGCGGGTCGTCGTAGGCGACGAGCTCGGCGCCGACCACGTCGCGGTAGAACGCGTTCGAGCGCTCCCACTCGCTGACCGCGATCACCACGTGGTCGAGGCGGTCGACGAGGCGGCGGGGGAGCGGGGCGGGCGGCGGATCGGACATGCGCCCGGTCCTATCGCGTCGCCTGCGCCGCGTCCAGCCGGCCTCCCCCGCGGTGCTCGGCCGCGGCGCGCTGGAGCCGGTCTCAGTGGAAGACGAGGAACACGGCCGCGGCGCACGAACCCGAAGACCGCGCCGCCGTTCACGCGCCGGAACTCGAAGCGGCTGCTCGTGACGTGGCGGACCTCGGCCTTGCGGCTGTAGTCGAGGTGCTCGATCCGCCGGCGGCCCGAGCCCTCGCTGACCGCCGCGCCGACAGCCTCGCCCATGCGCTCGATCTTCGTGTCGGCCGCGGGCGCGGCCGACGGGAACAGGAGCACCGCCACGGCGGACCGAGAGCGGGAACGCAAACTCCGGATCCCGGTCGATGGGCGGTTGTCAGGCGGCCGTCAGGCGGCCTCGGCGGCCGGCAGCGCGGCGAACTCGTCGGTGACCTGCTGCGCGGCGGCGACCGGCATGCCCGCCCCCGGCCGGAAGCCGGCCCGCAGCGCCGCGCGGCCGAGCACGCGCGCGGCGTCGCGCAGCTCGCTCTTCGTGTGCGAGGCCATCACCGCCAGGCGCAGCCGCGCGGTCCCCTCCGGCACGGCCGGCGGGCGGATCGCCTGCGCGAACACGCCGTCGTGCAGCGCCAGCTCGCACATCCGCAGCGCGGTCCGCGTGTCGCCGACGAGGACCGGGACGATCTGCGTCTCCGAGCCCGCGACGTCGAACCCCTCGCGCGCGAGCTCCTCGCGCAGCGCGTCGGCGTTCGCGTGCAGCTTGTCGATCCGGCGCGGCTGCTCGGCGACGAGCTCGAGCGCCGCCAGCGCGCCCGCGATCGCCGGCGGCGACGGGGCGGTCGAGTACAGGAGCGTCCGCGTGCAGGCCGCGAGCGTCCGCGCCGTCCCGGCGTCGCACGCCACGAACCCGCCGGAGGCGCCGAGCGCGTGCCCGAGCGTCCCGGTCACGACGTCGACCTCGCACTCCAGGCCCGCCTCGGCGACGACGCCGCGGCCGCCCGGCCCGTACGTGCCGAGCGCGCAGGACTCGTCGACGACGAGCCGCACGTCGTACGTGTCGGCGAGCCGCACGAGCTCCTCGATCGGCGCGACGTCCCCGTCGGTCGCGAACACCGACTCGGTGACGACGACGCCGTCGCGGGCGCCGCTGCGCTCGATCGCCCAGGCGAGGTGCTCGACGTCCGCGTGGCGGTAGACCACCGCCTGCGCGCCGGCCAGCCGGCAGCCGTCGAGCAGCGACGGATGCGAGAGCTCGTCGCAGAACACCGCGCCCCCCTCGCGCGCCAGCGCCGGGATCACCCCGACGTTCGCCAGGTAGCGCGAGCCGAACAGCAGCGCGGCCTGGGTCCCGCAGAACGCCGCCAGGCGCTCCTCCAGCCGGCGGTGGATCGTCATCGTCCCCGACGCGGTCCGCGACGCGCCCGCGCCGACGCCCCAGCGCATCGCCGCGTCCGCCGCCGCCTCCCGCACCCGCGGATGGTCGGCGAGCCCGAGCGCGTTGTCCGAGCAGAGCAGGAGCACCGGCTTGCCGTCGAGCACGACGCGCGGGCCCTGCGGCCCGCTCACCAGCCGCATCCGCCGGTGGACCCCGAGCTCCTCGAGCTCGTCGAGCCGGGCTTGAAGATCCGTCACAGTCCCTCCCTGTGGGGCCGCTGGGGCAACGGACCGGACCGTAGGTTCCGCGGCGGACGGACCGGGCATGCTGTGGGTCGCATGCGCTCAGCCCTGGTCGTCATCGACATGCTCTCCGCCTACGACTTCGAGGACGCCGAACGGCTCGCCGAGAACGCCGCCGAGGTCGTCCCGAACATCGCCCGCCTCGTGGGCCGCGCGCGGTCCGAGGGCGTGCCGGTCGTCTACGTCAACGACAACTACGGCGACTGGAACTCGTCGGCCGACGAGCTGCTCAGGGTCGGCCTGGAGGGCCGGCACCCCGAGCTCGTCGAGCCGCTGCGCCCGCCCGAGGACGCGTCGTTCGTCATCAAGGCGCGGCACACGATCTTCTACGGGACGCCGCTCGAGCATCTGCTCGGCCAACAGGACATCGGCCGCCTCATCCTCACCGGGCAGGTCACCGAGCAGTGCGTGCTCTACAGCGCGCTCGACGCGTACGTGCGCGACCTCGAGGTCGCGGTGCCCGCCGACGCGGTCGCCCACATCCACGACGACCTCGCCGCGGCCGCGCTGAAGATGATGCGGCTGAACATGGGCGCGGACGTGACCCCGAGCGGGGAGTGCGCCCTGCGGTGATCGACCTGCCGCCACCCGGCGCCTCGGTGCTCGACCGTCCGATCGCGGTCGTCCGACGCGGGCCGGCGGACGCCGAGCGGCGCGTGCTCGTCGTCGGCGCGATCCACGGCGACGAGCCCGGCGGGCGCCAGGTCACCCGCGCGCTGCTGCGGCGCCGCCCGCCCGCCGGCGTCGCGTTCTACGTCGTCCACGACCTCAACCCGGACGGCTCGCGCCGCGGCACCCGCCAGAACGCGCGGCGCGTCGACCTGAACCGCAACTTCCCGCACCGCTGGCGGCCCGCGCCGCGCGGGCGCTACTGGCCGGGGCCCGCCGCGGGCTCGGAGCCCGAGACGCGGTTCGCGATGCGCCTGACGCGGGCGATCCGCCCGCACGTCAGCGTGTGGCTGCACCAGCCGTACGGGTTCGTCGTGCCCGCCGCCGGGTCGAGCACGCGGCTCGTGCGCCGCTACGCCCGGGCCGCGCGGATGCCGGTGCGGCGCCTGCCGCGCTACCGCGGCACCGCCGCCGGGTGGCAGAACAGCGTCCTGCGCAACGGCGGCGCGTTCGTCGTCGAGCTGCCGGCCGGCCGGCTGCGCGAGACGGCCGTGCGCCGGCACGTGCGCGCGATCGCGACGGTCGCGCGGTCGCCTGCGCCGGCGACGACGGCGGCCGCGGACGGGGCGGTCACGACCGCCGGACGGACGGGGCAGGACGCGCGCCCCCGCCGCCCGGCGATCGAGTGGACGCCGATCCCGTTCGGCCCGGAGCGCCGCGCGCAGATGCGCCGCTACGCCCGCCGCCACGCCGGCATCGACACCGCCGAGCTGCGCGACCCGAAGGTCATCGTCCAGCACTTCACCGCGTCCTCGACGTTCCGCAGCGCGTTCGAGACATTCCGCTCCAACGCGCCGAACCTCGGCGAGAAGCCGGGCGTCTGCGCGCACTTCCTCATCGACGCCGACGGGACGATCCACCAGCTCGTCCCGCTCCGCCGGCAGTGCCGGCACACCGTCGGGCTCAACCACACGGCGATCGGCATCGAGCACGTCGGGACCAGCGACGCCCAGGTCATGGGCAACCGGCGCCAGCTCGCCGCGTCGCTGCGCCTGACCCGGTGGCTGCGCGCCCGGTACGGCATCGCGGTGCGCGACGTCATCGGCCACGCCGAGTCGCTGTCGAGCCCGCACCACCGCGAGCGCGTCGCGTCCTGGCGCAGGCTCACCCACGGCGACTTCGCCACGCGGACGATGCGGCGGTACCGCGCGCGCCTGCGCTGACCGGTCCGGGTACGGTCAGCGTCGTGGACGTCCTGATCTTCGGCGACACGCTGCGCTCCCCCGAGCTGCGTCACGAGGTGGCCGCGCCGATCGCCGACCCGTTCCTGTACGGCGAGCACCACGGTCAGGCGTTCGTCGTCGCCACGCAGCTCGAGGAGACCGATGTCCGGCGGGTGCGACCCGACGCCGAGTTCGTCGACGTCGAGGAGCTCGGGTTCGACGAGCTCATCGCCTCCGGCATGCACGGCGACGACGCGCTGACCGAGGTCGCGCTGCGGGCGTGCGCGCGGTTCGGGATCGAGCACGCGGCGGTGCCGCGGACCTTCCCGGTCGCGGTCGCCGACCGGCTGCGCGAGGGCGGCGTCCGGCTCGAGGTCGACGCGCCGCGGTTCAACGCGCGCCGCCGCGTCAAGACGCCGGCCGAGCTCGAGGGCATCCGCCGTGCCGCCCGTGCGGCGGAGGCGGGCGCGACCGCGATCGCCGCGCTGCTCGCGGCGGCCGAGCCCGACGGGGCGGGGCTCCTGCAGCTCGACGACGGCGTCCTGACCTCCGAGCGCCTGCAGGCCGCCGCGCGCGACGCCGCGCAGGCCAACGGCGCGACGCTCGACGAGCTCGTCGCCGCCGCCGGTCCCCAGGGCGCCGACGCGCACGCGGCCGGGACGGGACCCATCCCCGCCGGCGCCCCCGTCGTCTGCGACCTGTGGCCGCGCGACCGCGCGTCCGGCTGCTACGCCGACTTCACCCGCACGTTCGTCGCGGGCGCCGACCCGTCCGACGACGTGATCGCCTGGCATGGCCTGTGCCGCGACGCGCTGGCGCGGGTGCTCGACGCGGTCGCGCCGGGCATCACCGGTCGCGAGCTGTGGGAGATCGCGTGCGACGTCATGGAGGCCGCCGGCCACCCGACCCAGCGCACGAAGCGCCCGGGCGAGCCGCTCGACCGCGGGGCGCCGTTCGCGCTCGGGCACGGTGTCGGGCTCGACGTCCACGAGGAGCCCGCGGTCGGGCGCAGCGGTGGCGACGCGCTCGTCGCCGGCGACGTGGTGGCGATCGAGCCGTGCCTCGTCTACCCGGGCGTCGGCGGGGTACGGATCGAGGAGACCGTGCTCGTCACCGAGGACGGGTGCGAGGTGATCACCCGGTTCGACCACGAGCTGCGGGTGTGAGCGCGGCGCCGGTGCCACCGGACTGCCCGGCATAGTTCGGGCCGCGACCGAGCAGAAGGGACACGATGGCCGAAACGACGACGAACCCGGCGCGCGAGCTGACGATCACCCGCGAGGTCGACGCCCCGCGCGACCTCGTCTGGCGTGCGTGGACGGATCCCGACCTGCTCGCGCGCTGGTGGGGGCCGAAGGGCATGACGGCTCAGCGGCAGAGCATCCACATCGCGGCGCGGGCGGGCGGGCCGTTCCGGCTCACGATGGTCTCCGACGCCGACGGCACGCAGGTCGCCGCGAACGGGTCGCTGCGCGAGGTCGCGCCGCCCGAGCGCCTCGTCTACGTCGAGCCGCCCGGCCGCACCGACGCCGACGCGATCCAGGTGGCCCGCGTGGTGTTCACGCAGGTCGGCGAGCAGCGCACGCGGGTGGTCGTCCAGACGCGCCTGCGGCTGCCCGAGTCGATGCTGCCCGGCGCCCAGTCGGGATGGGCGTCGGCGCTGGACAAGCTCGCCGACGCGCTGGCGGCGCACCGCGCGCGGGAGGCCGCCGGACCGCCGACCGGGCAGGCCGCGGCCGCGCCGCCGCCGTCGCCGTCACCGGGGGAGGGGCAGCGGCCCTCGCCGGCCCCGCAGCAGCCCGCGTCCGGGCAGCAGCAGCCGCAGCAGCCGTCGCCCGCTCCGCAGCAGCCCGCGCCCGGGCAGACGCCGCCCTCGCCCGGACAGCAGCCCCCGCCCGCTCAGCCCGGCGGCTGACCTACGCGCCGCAGTGGCGCTTGCACTTCGTGCGGGCGCCGCACCAGCACGGGTCGTTGCGGCCCGGCGGCCAGGCGATCGCGTCGGCGCGGCGCTCGTCGGCGTAGCGCGCGCGGGTCTCGGCCCACTCGGGATCCAGGCCGGTCGCCTCCGCGAACGCGACGAACGCGTCGACCTGCACCGGGACGATGAGCGGCGCCAGGGCGGCCCCTACCGGCCCTGCCAGCGCGGAGGACGCTTCTCGGCGAAGGCGCGCACGCCCTCGCGCATGTCCTCCGAGCGGAAGCACGCCTCACGCAGCGCGATGAGCTCGCGCTCGACCTGCTCGTCGAGGCGCACGTCGGCGGCGAGCAGCTCGCGGATGATCCGCTTGTTGCCGCGGATCGACAGCGGCGCGTTGCCCGCCAGCTCGCGCGCGAGGTCGAGCGCGACGTCCTGCAGCTCGTCCTCGTCGGCGATCCGGTTGACCAGGCCCCAGCGCTCGGCGGTCGGCGCGTCGATGTTGCGGCCCAGCAGGAACAGCTCGCGGGTCCGTGGCGCGCCGATCGCCGAGATGAAGCGGCGCAGCCCGGTGTGCGAGTAGACGAGCCCGAGCTTGGCGGGCGGCATCCCGAGCCGGATGTCCTCGGCCGCCACCCGCAGGTCGCAGCACAGCGCGAGCTCCAGCCCCCCGCCGATCGTGTGCCCCGGCAGCGCCGCGATCGTCGGGACGTCGGTCGCGTCGAGCGCGTCGAGCGCGTCCGTGAACGGATGCGCGACGAGCTTCTCCGCCTCCTCGGCGAAGACCTCGTCGGGGATGTCGCCGATGTCGTAGCCGGACGAGAACATCCCGTCGGCGCCCGTGACGATGATGCAGCGCGCGTCGGCCTCGGCCACCGCGTGGGCGAGGCCGTCGAGGATCGCGTGATCGAGCGCGTTGCGCTTCGCGGGGTTCGAGATCGTGAGCCGGACGACGCCGTCGGCCGGCTCGTCCACGAGGAGCTTGCCCGCCAAGGGGCTACTCGAGGATGACGAGGACGTCGCCCTCGGTGACGGGCTGGCCCTCCTCGACGAGGATCTCCTGGACCGTCCCCGCGTCCTCGGCCTCGACGGGCATCTCCATCTTCATCGACTCGAGGATCACGACGGTGTCGCCCTCCTCGATCGTGCTGCCGACCTCGCACTCGATCTTCCAGACCGTGCCGGTGATGTGGGCTTCGACCTCTGCCATAGAGCGGGAACGTAGCGAGCCGCTCCGCGGTGCGCGTGACGATCCGCACGGCTTGTGCGTCGTGTCGGGGTCGAGGCGCGGAATCTCCGCCCGGCGGTCGATTGGTGCGGGCGCCCGGCGCCCGTACCTTCTCTGCCACGGACGGACCTGACCCACCCGTTCGGGAAACGCGAGCAGCGGGCGGGGCCGGGGACGGGACAGCGCCGGCCCCGCCCCTGTCGCGTGAGATAGCTTGCCGCCGCATGATCCTGGCCATCGACCAGGGGACGACCGGCACGACCTGCCTGGTCTTCGACACCGACGGCGAGCTCGCGGGCCACGCGTACGCGGAGTTCGCCCAGCACTTCCCGCGGCCCGGCTGGGTCGAGCACGACGCCGAGGAGATCTGGGAGGTCACGCGCCGCGTGGCCGCCGAGGCCGTCGAGGACGCCGGCGCCGGGAACCTCGACGCGATCGGCATCACGAACCAGCGCGAGACGGTGTGCGTCTGGGACCCGTCGACCGGTGAGCCGCTGTACCGCGCGCTCGTCTGGCAGGACCGCCGCACCGCCGACCGCTGCAGCGAGCTGCGCGCGCTCGGCGTGGAGGAGACGGTGCGCGCGAAGACCGGGCTCGTGCTCGACCCCTACTTCAGCGCGACGAAGATCGAGTGGCTGCTGCGCAACGTCGACGGGCTCGCCGACAAGGCGCGCGCAGGACGGGCGGTGTTCGGGACGATCGACGCGTGGATCGTGTTCAAGCTCACCGGCGAGCTGTGCACCGACACGTCGAACGCGTCGCGGACGCTGCTGTGCGACATCGGCTCGTGCACGTGGGACGCCGAGCTGCTCGACCTGTTCGGCGTGCCCGAGCGCGCGCTGCCGGAGATCGTCCCGTCGATCGGCGAGGTCGGCCGGACGCGCGACGACGCGCTGCCCGGGTGGGACGGCGTGCCGGTGAGCGGGATCGCCGGCGACCAGCAGGCGGCGCTCTACGGCCAGGCGTGCCTCGATCCCGGCCAGGGCAAGAACACGTACGGCACCGGCTCGTTCGTCCTGCTCAACAGCGGCGACGTCGAGCCCGAGCCGCCCGAGGGCCTGCTCGCCACCGTCGCCTGGACGATCGGGCAGCGGACGTTCTACGCGCTCGAGGCCTCGATCTTCGTCACCGGCGCCGCCGTCCAGTGGCTGCGCGACGGCCTGGGGATCATCGAGGTCGCGGCGGAGACCGAGGACCTCGCGCGCTCGGTCGACTCGACCGAGGGCGTCGTGTTCGTGCCGGCGCTGACCGGGCTCGGCTCGCCGCACTGGGACCCGTACGCGCGCGGCACGATCGTCGGGCTGACACGCGGCGCGACGCGCGCGCACCTGGCGCGGGCCACGCTCGAGGCGATCGCGTTCCAGGCGCTCGACGCGATCGAGGTGATGGAGCAGGCGGCGCCCGAGCCGCTGCGCGAGCTGCGCGCGGACGGCGGCGCGAGCGAGAACGGCTGGCTCATGCAGTTCCAGGCCGACGTGCTCGGCGTGCCGGTCGTCGTCCCGGAGGTGACGCAGACGACCGCGATGGGCGCCGCGTTCCTCGCCGGCGTCGGGTGCGGCGGCTGGACCCAGGGCGAGGTGCGCCGGCTGTGGCGCGAGGGCCGGCGGTTCGAGCCGTCGATGTCCGCCGACGAACGCGAGTCGCGCCGGCGCGAATGGTCGCGCGCGGTCGAGCGTGCGCGCGCGTGGGCTGAGGGGTAGCTTTTCCGTCGTATGGCGGAGGAGAAGCTGGCCCCGATGAAGGAGCAGGTCTACAGGGACCCGCGGCCGAAGGAGTGGTTCGACCCGTACCACGAGCGGGCGCGCACGAAGGGGCCGGACCCGATGTACACGATCGTGCGCATCCTCGTGACGATCTACGGGCTCCTGTTCTTCCGGAACACGTGCATCTCGTCGGACAAGATCCCGCAGTCCGGCCCGGTCATCCTCGCGCCGAACCACTTCTCGTTCATGGACCACTTCTTCCTCGGCGCGTTCACGCGGCGCAAGGTCCGGTTCATGGCCAAGTCGCAGCTCTTCAGCGGGCCGATGAAGTTCGTCTACTCGCGCGGCGGCGTGTTCCCGGTGCGGCGCGGCGCACGCGACGAGGAGGCGTTCATCACCGCGCACACGCTGCTGAAGAACGGCGCGTGCGTCGCGATGTACTGCGAGGGCGGCCGCTCGCGGACCGGCAAGCTGTCCGACCGCGCGAAGCCGGGCATCGGGCGCCTGGCGCTGGAGAGCGGCGCGCCGATCGTGCCGGTCGCGATCTACGGGTCGGCGAAGGTGCGCAACTGGAAGAAGCTGCAGTTCCCGAAGGTCGTCGTGCAGTACGGCGACCCGATCCGGTTCGAGCAGGTCGAGAATCCCACGCGCGACCAGCAGCAGGCGGCGGCCGACGAGATCTTCGACGAGATCAAGCGGCTGTACGCGGGGCTGGAGCAGCTCGGCCGGCGCGGCGTGATGGAGCGCATCCGCGAGGAGCGCCGGGCGCTGCGGCGGGCCAAGCGCAAGCGGGCGGCGCACGCGTAGCCGGGGCCCGGCCGTGCGCACCTACGCCGCCGACGCGACGTTCTGGCGGGCGTACGGGGCGCATCTGCCGCCGGAGCTCCGCCTGCCCGACGACGACCTGCCGGCCGAGGAGCGGTTCCGGTGGGCGGGCCTGGAGGTCCACGTCGACCGGTACGCCGCCGAGAGCGGGGTGCCCGCGGTCCTCTTCCACGGCGGCGGGGGCTATGGGCGGCTGCTCGCGCCGTACGGGCGGCTGCTGCGCGACGCCGGCGCGTCGGTCGCGCTGCCGGACCTGCCCGGCTACGGGCTGACCGCGTGCCGGAGGGAGGAGATGCGCTACCCGCTGTGGGTGCGCTGCGCGGCGGCGCTCGTCGACGCCGAGCACGACCGCACCGGTCGGCCCGTGCTCCTCGTCGGGGCGAGCATGGGCGGGACGCTCGCGCTGCACGCGGCGATGGCGGCGCGGCCCGGCGCCGTCGGCGCGGTCGTGGCCACGACGCTCCTCGATCCGCGCTCGCCGGCGGCGCGCCGCCACGCGGGGCGGCTGGCGCTCGCCGACGCGGTGCTCGCGCGGCTCGGGTTCCTGGACGGCCTGCGCGTCCCGGTGCCGCTGCTCGCGCCGGTGGAGCGCATGTCGGCATCGGCGCCGATCAACCGGCTGTGCATCCGCGACCCGCAGGGCGGGGGCAACCGGACGCCGCTCGGGTTCTTCCGCTCGTGGCTGACCTACGATCCGCCGATCCCCTACGAGGCGTTCGACCGGTGCCCGGTGACGCTCGCGCATCCGGGGGCGGACCGGTGGACGCCGCCGGAGCTCTCGCGCGCGACGCTGGAGCGGCTGGCGGCGCCGACGACGTACGTGGAGCTCGAGCGTTGTGGGCACCTACCGCTCGAGCAGCCCGGGCTGGACCGGCTGCGCGAGGTGCTCGCCGGCGCCGTGGCCGAGCTGAGCGCCGCCCCGGCCTGAATCCGGTCCGTCACGGGTAGGCTCCGCGCGTGCTCGGACGCCTTTCCGCTCTCGCCGCCGTCGTCCTCGCGCTGGGCGCCGTGTGCGCGCTCCCGGCCGCGGCGCCGGCGGGCCCTGTCGGGCTCCCCGTGCAGATCGCGACCGGGCTGGACACGCCGTGGGAGGTCGTGCACCTCGACGGCGGGCGCACGCTCGTCACCGAGCGTCCGGGGCGGATCACCGAGATCACGGGCGGGACCGTCGTCTTCGAGGACTCCACCGTCGCGGACGTCATCAAGTTCCTCGGGCTCGCCAGGCACCCCGACCACCCCGCGGTCCCGAAGCTCTACCTCTACGAGACGTACGACGACGGGGAGGGCGCGCGCAGCCGGATCATCCGGCTCCACGACACCGGGAGCGAGCTGACGTTCGACGGGGTGATCTTCGACGGCATCGGGTCGGACCGGTCGCACGACGGCGGGCGGATCGCGTTCGGGCCCGACGGCAAGCTCTACGTGACGACCGGCGACATCCACCAGCCGTCGCGCCCGCGGGACATCTTCAACCTCAAAGGCAAGATCCTGCGGATGAACCCTGACGGGTCGGCGCCGGCCGACAACCCGCTCTACGCCCACGGCGGCAACGCGCGGTACGTGTGGTCGTACGGGCACCGGCATCCGCAGGGCCTGGCGTGGGACGACGCCGGGAGGCTCTGGGAGACCGAGCACGGGCCGTCGGGCGAGGGCCACGCGCCCGCCGGCGCGAGCAACGGTCGCGACGAGCTCAACCTCATCCTGCCCGGCTGCGACTACGGCTGGCCGGCGGTCGCCGGGGACCAGCGGCTCGCCGGGACGATCGCGCCCGTGTGGCACAGCGGTCCCGCGCCCGCGCTCGCGCCGGGCGACCTGGCGTGGTCGCCGGCCGACGGCATGCTCTACGCGCCGGGCCTGGCCGGGACGCGGATCCAGGTCTTCGAGCCCGACGGCGCGGGCGGGATCGCGCGGACGGGCACGATCGAGCGGATCGAGCGCATGCGCGCCGGCGTCGCCCACGGCTCGGAGCTGTGGCTGACGACCGACGAGGGCGGCGCCTCGAAGGTCGTGCGCTACTCGCTCTCCGCGGGTGACGCCGGCGTGGTGTGGTCGAACACGCCGGCGCCGGGCGCGTCTCCGGCGGGCACGCGGTGCTCGGTGCCGGTCCCGGCCATCGCGCCCCCGTCGCCGTCCTCGCCGGCGCCCGCGGCGCAGCCTCCCGCGGCCGGTCCGTCGGCCTCGCCGGCGGTCCTCACGCGGCGCCGCCCGCAGCGCGACATCGCCCGCTCCGCCGTCCGCCGCGTCGCGACCACGCTGCGGCGCGCCGGGCTGCGGCGGATCCTGCGGCTCGGTGTCGTCCGCACCCGCGCCGGCGGGTTCGCGGCCGGTCGCGTGACGCTGCGCCTCGAGCTGCGGCGCGCGCGTCGCAGGGCGCTGACCGTCGCGGTGGGCACGACCCGCGTGCGGAGCCGGGCCCCGGTGACGCTGCGGGCGAAGGTCACGAAGCGCGGCCGCCGGGCGCTGCGCCGGCTGCGCAGCGCGCGGATCGCGGTGCGGCTCGTGCACACGTCGCGGTCCGGCCGGAAGACGACCCAGACCGCGGTCCTGTCCGTCCGCCGCCTCCCGACCGCCACGACGCCGAGGCCGTAGCGCGCCGGAGGGTCGTGGGCGCGGACGATCTCGCATCGGCCCGGGCGCTCGACGAGGGGCTGGCTGCGGACCTGCGCACGGTCGGGATCCACGACCTGCGCGAGCTGCGCGCGGTCGGCGCCGCCGAGGCGTGGGAGCGCCTGCTCGCCGCGGACCTGCGCGACGCCCTCGGCGTGCGGCTGCGGCTCGAGGCCGCCGTGTGCGGCCGGCCGGTCCACCTGCTCGATCCCGGCGTCCGCGAGCGGTGCGCCGAGCACGTCCGCCGCCGCCTCGCGCCAGAGCCCGGCGGCGCCGTCGCGGCGGGCGCCGGCCGGCGCGTGTCCCCGCCGGCCGGTCGCGACCCGCACGCGGCCCGCGACCGCCGCCGGCTCGTCGTCGCGGCGTGGGCGTTCGCGCTGCCGGTCATCGCGTTCCTCGTCGCGAAGCTCCTCGCCTGAGTCGTCCGGACGCGGACCCGGACGGCGTGGCGCTTGCGGGGTGAGCGTGGGTCTCGCAGCCGTTCTGGCACGTGCCGCCGCACATCCGCGCGCCGGCGCGCGCGAGCGTGTGTGGACCATGCCGGACGAGACGCGCTTCCTGCCGACCGGTCCGACCGGGTCCCCCGGGTCGTCCGTCGACCGGGCGATCGCCGACCTCGCGACCCGGCAGGACGGGTTCGTCTCGCGGCGCCAGCTCGCGGCGCTCGGCCTGACGCGGCATCAGATCGCGCGCCGCGTCCGGACCGGCCGGCTCCACCCGGTGCTGTCCGGTGTCGTCGCGGTCGGCCACACGGCGACGACGCCGTCCGGCCTGGTCGTCGCCGCGTTGCTCTCGGCGGGCGACGACGCGGTGGCGAGCCACCGGACGGCGGCGACGGCGTTCGGCCTCCTCCCGAGAGGGCCGGACGTCCACGTGACGGTCCCGCGCGACCGCCGCCGCGCGGGGATCGTCGTCCACGTCGCGACGCCGGCCGCCGACGAGCGGACGATGCTCGGCACGCTCCCGGTGACGACGGTCGCGCGGACGCTGCTCGACCTCGGCGCGACCGAGCGCCCCGCGGACGTCGAGCGCGCGATCCGCGAGGCCGAGCGCCGGCAGCTCGCCGATCGCGTCGGGCTCGCCGAGCTGCTCGAACGGCACCGGGGACGCCGCGGGACCGCGGTGGTCCGCGCGGTGCTCGCGGACGGGCGCCGGTCTCGGCCGGACCCGCAGCGAGCTCGAGGAGGCGTTCCTGCGCTTCCTCGACCGGCACCGCCTGCCGCGGCCGATGCTGAACGCGCTCGTCGAAGGGCGCGAGCGCGACTGCCTCTGGCGGCACGCCGGCCTCGTGGTCGAGCTCGACAGCCGCGAGTACCACGACGACGACGAGGCGTTCGACACCGACCGGCGCCGCGATCGCGCCCTCCTGGTCGCCGGCTGGAAGGTCGTCCGCGTGACGTGGAGGCACCTCCTCGAGGAGGAGCGAGAGCTTGCGGATGATCTCCGGAGACTGACCGCGACGAACGGTCCGGACGTCTGAGCGCGCGCTTCGTCCGGTTCGCGGTCCCGGGCGGGGGCGAGGGTCGGGCGAGCCGGATGAAACGGTCGTCTCACGGCGCGTTTTGTCCGCTTCGCGGTCCCGGGCGGGTGCGCCGGGGGGGAGGGCTGGGCGAGGTGGATGAAATGGTCGTCTCACGGCGCGTTTTGTCCGCTTCGCGGTCCCGGGCGGGCGTGCCGGGGAAGAGGGCTGGGCGAGCCGGATGAAGCGGTCGTCTCACGGCGCGCTTCGTCCGGCTCGCGGTCTCGGGCGGGCGCGGCGGGGGGCGAGGGCTGGGCGAGGTGGATGAAATGGTCGTCTCACGGCGCGTTTCGTCCGGCTCGCGGTCTCGGCGGGTGCGCCGGGGGCGAGGGCCGGGCGAGGTGGATGAAACGGTCGCCTCACGGCGCGTTTCGTCCGGCTCGCTCGCAGAACCGGTCCGGCCGACGGCAGACCCACCGCGCCGCGGACCCTGACGCCCTACCCCGCTGCCGTCCGGGAACGGCCGGCGCAGCGGCCCGCGCCCCGGACGGAGCTCCGCCACGAAGCGCCGCGCCGCGCTCGGCGGGAAGTCCCGTCGAGGTGACGCCGATGGCGCTCGGGCCGGCGCGTCCGGCGGACCTGTCCCGGGTGGGACGCCGTGGCGCGCCGGACGGCGTCGGCGGCGCGGGTCGGACGCTCCCCGAACGGCGGCTGGTCAGGGGTGCGGAGGTTCGTTTCGCGCTGCGCTCCCGTCGGCGCACGGGCAGAGCGGTTGAGACGGATGAACCGGTCGGTTGGGTGCGCGTCTCGTCCGGTTCGCGGTCTCGGGCGGGCGCGGCGGGGGCGAGGGGCGGGCGAGCCGGATGAAATGGTCGTCTCACGGCGCGTTTCGTCCGGTTCGCGGTCCCGGGCGGGCGCGGCGGGGGCGAGGGCTGGGCGAGGTGGATGAAATGGTCGTCTTACGGCGCGTTTCGTCCGGTTCGCGGTCCCGGGCGGGCGCGGCGGGGGCGAGGGCTGGGCGAGGTGGATGAAATGGTCGTCTTACGGCGCGTTTCGTCCGGTTCGCGGTCCCGGGCGGGTGCGGCGGGGGCGAGGGCTGGGCGAGGTGGATGAAATGGTCGTCTCACGGCGCGTTTCGTCCGGTTCGCGGTCCCCGGGCGGGTGCGGCGGGGGCGAGGGCTGGGCGAGGTGGATGAAATGGTCGTCTTACGGCGCGTTTCGTCCGGTTCGCGGTCTCGGGTGGGGACGGCGGGGGCGAGGGCTGGGCGAGGTGGATGAAGCGGTCGTCTCACGGCGCGTTTCGTCCGGCTCGCTCGCAGAACCGGTTCGGCCGACGGGAGAGAGACCGCGCCGCGGACCCTGACGCCCTACCCCGCTGCCGTCCGGGAACAGCCGGCGCGCCGGCCCGCGCCCCGGACGGAACTCCGCCACGAAGCGCCGCGCGGCCCGGGCGAGAACGCGGTCCCGCGGCGCACCGCCCGGCCCGAGCGGAAACGTCGTCCCAGGCGCACCGCGGGCCGAGACGAGAACCCCGCCCAGGCCGCACCCGCCCTACCGCCGCACGTCCTCGCAGTCGCTGTTGACGATGTCCTCCGGTCCCGCGAACACCACGTCGTGGCCCGGTCCGCACGAGACGCGGTCCACGCCGCGCGCGGCGACGCTGATCCGGTCGTCGCCCTCGTCGCCCGCGATCACGTCGTTGTCGAGGCCGCCCTCGATCCGGTCGTTGCCCGGACCACCGTTGATCGTGTCGTTGCCGCGCTCGCCGTTGAGGTAGTCGTCGCCCTCGTTGCCGAGCATCAGGTCGTCGCCGTGCCGGCCGTGCAGCTCGTCGTCGCCGGGCCCGCCGCGGAGCGTGTCGTTGCCGTCCTCGCCGTCGACGTAGTCGTTGCCGCCCTCGCCGTACAGCTCGTCGTTGCCGTCCGAGCCGAGCAGCGTGTCGTCGCCCGGCGTCCCGATGAGGATGTCGTTGCCGAACGTCCCGGTGATGACGTTCGTCGTCGGCGGCGCGTCGGTCGCGGGCTCGGGCGGGATGCGGACGACGATCTCGCACCGGGTCAGCCGGTCCCGGTTCGGCGCGTCCTGCTCGACGTAGACCGTGTCGCGGCCGGGACCGCAGTCGACGACGTCGCGGTCGCCGTCGGCGACGCGGATCTCGTCGTTCCCGGAGCCGCCGTTGACCTCGTCCTCGCCGGGTCCCGCGACGATCTCGTCGGCGCCGTACGAGCCGGACAGGTAGTCGTCGCCCGACCCGCCGTCGATCGAGTCGTTGCCGCGCGCGCCGTAGATGCTGTCGCGGCCGGCGTCGCCGCGGAGGCTGTCGTCGCCGTCGCGGCCGTAGATGCGGTCGCCGCTGATGCCGCCGTCGATCGTGTCGTGTCCGGGGCCGCCGTCGAGGTGGTCGGCGCCGTTGCCGCCGAGGAGCTGGTCGTTGCCCTCGCGGCCCATGATCCGGTCGTCGCCGCGGTGGCCGTTGATGTAGTCGTTGCCGGCGCCGCCGTCGAGCAGCTCGTCGTTGCCCAGGCCGCTCTCGAAGATCTTGTCGTCGCCGTCGCCCCCGAGCACGGTGTCGTCCCCGTCGCCGCCGTCGAGGTAGTCGCTCTCGCTCCCGCCGTCGAGCCGGTCGTCGCCGGTCCCGCCGAACAGGGCGTCGTTGCCGGCGCCGCCGCGGAGCGTGTCGTTGCCCGACTGCGACGACAGGCGGTCGTCGCCGTCGCCCCCGTCGAGCAGGTCGTTGCCGACCCCGCCCGAGAGGACGTCGTTGCTGGTGCCGCCGCTGAGGACGTCGTCGCCGCGGAAGCCGGTCAGCGTGTCGTTGCCGCCGAGGCCCTCGAGCCGGTCGGGCCCGCGCGTGCCACGCAGCGTGTCGTCGCCCTCGGTGCCGATCTGCACGGCCAGGCCGGGCTGGACGGCGAGTGCGACCGGGCGGAGGCGGCGGCCGAGGCCCTGCCGCGTCAGGCGGCGGTACGAGAAGCCGCTGAGCACCGACACCGTGCTCTCGCCCCGGTCGGCGACGTAGACGCGCGAGCCCTCGGGCGAGAACGCCGGCACGCCCGGCCCGCGGCCGACGCGCACCCGGTCACGCAGGCGCCCGCGCCGCAGGTCGACGACCGCCGCGACGGGGCGCCGGTCGGCCGAGCCCACGACCGCGAAGTTGCCGCTCGGCGACACGGCGACGCCGCCGCCCGCCGACGGCCCGAGCGAGATGCGGCGCAGCAGCGCGCCGGTGACGCGGTCGAACGCGACGAGGCGCCCCTCGCGCTTCGTGCGCTGCGAGACCCACAGCGTCGCGCCGCGCCACGCGACCCCGCCGGGCCGCGAGATGCGTTTGCGGACCGCCAGCCGCGGGCGGACGAGGTCGAGGATCCCCACCGCCGAGCGGCCGAGCGTGACCGCCGCCCGCGCCCCGTCCGGGCTGACCGACAGCGCGCCCGGCGTCGCCCCGCGCAGCGAGATCGCCCCGACGCGCGCCAGCGTCGTCGCGTCGACGATCTCGACCGCGCCGGTCCGGGCCGCGTACAGGCGCGTGCCGTCTGGGCTGATGTCGAGCGCGGTCAGCCCGCCGGGCATCCCGGCCGCGCCGACGACGCGCCGCGCGGCGAGGTCGATCACGACGATCCGGTTGCCGGCGGCCACGTACGCGCGCGAGCCGTCGGGCGCGGCCGCGACCGCGCGCGAGCGGCCCCCGACGCCGATCCGCGCGCCGATCCGGTTCGTCGACACCTCGGTCAGCGTGACGTTGCCGTCGCCGGTGGCGACGATGACGACGCGCGCCTCGGCGGCCGAGGCGGCGAGGAGGGACAGCAGGCCGAGCAGCACGGAGAGGAGGAGCAGGCGGCGCATCTGAGGTCCGAACTCGCGCGGGCCGGAGAAGTTGCGCGCCGCCGACGAGGTAGGGTGGCCGCCGTCGTGTCCGTGACCGACGTCCGTGAGGTCCTGCGCCCGGGGCTGCTCGAGGCTGTGACGGCAGCCGTCGCCGGCCCGCCCCGGGCGGCCCTGGCCGGCGCACTCGAGGCGCTCGGGGCGACGCTGCGCCCGCTCCACCAGGCGGACGAGGACGCGCTGGCCGGGCAGGTCGCACGAGCCGCGCCGCTCGCCGCGCTCGTCGTCGACGCCGGCGCGCTCTTCGACCGCCCCGCGCCGGCCGGCCCGGCGCTCGGCGCGCCCGAGGAGCTCACCCGCCTGCGTGCGGCGGCCGACGGCGCCTGGGCGTTCACGCGCGCGGTCGCCAACGCCGCCTGGATCGGCCCCGGGCAGCCCGGGCGCGCGGTGTTCGTCGCGCCGCGCCCCGGCGCCGGCCCGCACGCCGGCGCCGCCCGCGACGCGCTCGAGAACCTCGCGCGGACGCTCTCGATCGAGTGGTCGCGCTTCGGCATCCGCACGGTGGCGGTGACGCCGGGGGAGCGCACCGCCGACGCCGAGGTCGCGACCGTCGTCGCCTACCTGCTGTCGCCCGCGGGCGACTACTTCAGCGGCTGCCGCCTGGACCTCAGCTGACCCAGGGGACCTCGAGCGAGTCCTCGGTGTTGCGGTTGCGCGCGACGACGTACTCGGCCGGCTCGGTGTCGGAGAGGTTCTCGAGCACGTGCGTCTCGTGCGGCGGCACGTACAGCAGGTCGCCCGGCTCGAGCACCACCTCGTCCTGCAGCCGGTCGCCCCAGCGGATGAGCATGCGGCCGCTGAGCATGTAGCACGCGCTCTCGCACGCGTCGTGGTAGTGCGGGCGCGAGCGCCCTCCGGGCGGGACCCGGAAGACGCCCATGAAGATGCCCTTCGCGCCGACGGTCGCCGCCGAGACCTCCGACCCGCCGACGACGCCGCGCGCCGTCCCGTGCTCCGGTCCCGGCTTGACGACCTTCATGTCGTCATGCCCGCGAACAGGCCGCCGGTGACGTTCAGCACCTGGCCGTGCACGTAGTTCGACCAGGGCGAGCAGAGGAAGAAGATGCCGCCGGCCGCCTCCTGCGGGGTCGCCGAGCGCCCGAGCGGGATGAGCATCTGCGACATGCCGCGGATCTGGTCGGGGATGCCGAGCTGGACCTTCTCGCCGTCGATCTCCATGACGTTGTCCTCGACCTTCGACTGGGTCAGGCGCGTGTCGATGAAGCCGAACGCGACGGCGTTGACGTTGATCTTGAACTGGCCCCACTCCTTGGCCAGCGTCTTCGTGAGGCCGACGACCGCGTTCTTGCCCGCCGAGTAGTTCGCCTGCCCGGCGTTGCCCATCGTCCCCGACGTCGAGGAGACGTTGACGATCTTGCGGAAGACCTCGCGGCCCTCCTCGCGCTCCTTCTTCGCCGGCTCGCGCAGGTGCGGGGCCGCGGCGCGGATGATCCGGAACGGCGCGGTCACGTGGATGTCGAGCATCCGCTGCCACCAGTCGTCGCTCATCTTGTGGAGCGGCGCGTCGAGCGTGTAGCCGGCGTTGTTGACGATGATGTCGATCTTGCCCCAGGCGTCGATCGCGGTCTGGACGAGCTTGTCCGGGACGCCCTCCTTCGTCAGGTCGCCGGCGAAGACCGTCGTCTCGCCCTGGATCTGACCCGAGGCCTCCTCGGCGACGTCCTTGTCGAGGTCGTTGACGACCACCTTCGCGCCGTGCTCGCACAGCAGCTCGGCGGTCGCCCGGCCGATGCCGCGCGCCGAGCCGGTGACGATCGCGACCTTGTCGTCGAGGACTCCCATGTGACCACTCCTTCGTCTGCGCTCTGATGCGGAAGGGCGGGAAGATTACGCGGGCCCCGCCGGCGGTGATCCGCCCGGCGCGGGCGGTCAGAGCCGGAGCGTCTTGGCGAGGATCTCGCGCATGATCTCGTCGGTCCCGCCGCCGATCGGCCCGAGCCGCGCGTCGCGGGCCATGCGCTCGATCTCGTACTCGCGCATGTAGCCGGCGCCGCCGTGGAGCTGCAGGCACGCGTCGATGACCTCGAACGCGGCGCGCTGGGTGAAGAGCTTGGCCATCGTGACCTCCTGCACCGGGTTCTCGCCGGCGACGAACCGGCGCAGCGCGTCGTAGGTCAGGCACCGCGCGGTGTGGGCGGTGGTGTGCAGGTCGGCGAGGCGGTGGCGGACGGTCTGGAACCCGGTGAGCGGGCGGCCGAACGCCCGGCGCTCGCGCACGTACGCGCCGGTCCGCTCGAGCGCGACGGCCATCGCCCCGACGGCGCCGAGGGCCATGAGCAGCCGCTCCCACTGGAAGTTGGCCATGATGAGCGCGAAGCCCTCGTTCTCGCGGCCGAGCAGGTTCTCCTCGGGCACGAAGACGTCCTGGTAGGCGATCGTCGCGGTGTCCGAGGCGTGCCAGCCGAGCTTGGAGAGCTTCGAGGAGACGACGCCGTCGGAGCGGTCGACGATGAGGAACGAGATCCCGTGGTGGCCGCCCTCGTCGGTCGTCCGCACCGCGGTGACGATGAAGTCGGCCCGCACGCCGTTCGTGATGTACGTCTTCTCGCCGCTGACGACCCAGCCGCCGTCGACGCGCCGGGCGCGGGTCCGGATCGCGGCGACGTCCGAGCCGGCCTCGGGCTCGGTGATCCCGAGCGCCGCGATCTTCTCGCCGCGGATCGCCGGCGCGAGGTAGCGCCGCTTCTGCTCCTCGGTGCCGAACTTCCAGATCGGCGGCGTGGCGATGCCGATGTGCGCGCCGATCCCCGCGGCCAGGCCGCCCGAGCCGCACCAGGCGAGCTCCTCGGCGAGCACCGCGTCGGGCAGGTAGCCGCCGCCCTGGCCGCCGTACTCCTCGGGGTACTTCAGGCCGAGGTAGCCCTGCTCGGCGAGCGTCGTGAACACCGAGTCGGGGAACCAGCCCGCGTCCTCCCACGCGGCGGCGTGCGGCCGCAGCTCGGCCAGCACGAACCGGCGCACGACCCGGCGGAACTCCTCGAGCTCCTCGGTGAACGGGGGCATCGGCCCGGCCATCGCCGTGGAGCCGGCGCCCGGGCCTACGCGGCGTCGTAGTGCGCGACGATCAGGCGCCCGCTGCGCCGCTCGGAGGCGGGCTTGTTCGCCGCGCGCGCCTGGAGGTCGACCGCCCGCCGGACGACGTCGTCGAGCAGGGCGTGGAGCTCGTCCCAGCCTTCCTGGTCGAGCTCGAGCTTCGTGAAGTTCAGCGACACGTCCTCGGCCCCGCCCTCGAGACGGCCGGCGTCGATCGCGCTCGACACGTCGGCGAACGCCTCGCGGAACCACTGGACCGCGAACCCCTTGCGGGCCGCCGGCGGCAGCTTCGCCCACGCGTCGTCGTCGAGGATCGCGCGGCGCGTGGCGCGGTAGAAGTGCTCCACCGCGCCGCGGCGCTGGCGGGTGTCGACGAGCTCGACGCAGTCGAGGTCGAGCAGCATCCGCACGTGGTAGCTGACGTTGCCGATCGGTTCGCCGAGGACGCGCGAGAGGTCGGCGGGGCTTGCCGTCCCGTGATTGCTGAGGTGCATCAGGATCCTGCCCCGGAGCGGATGCGCCATCGCCTTGGCCATCCGCGTGGTCTCGTCGAGCTCGGGTCGTCCTGTCGAGGATTGGGTCGTCATGGTCGGTTCGCTCACACTAGCTACTTCCCCCGGATAAACGACGGCGACGAGCCGGAAACGTGAACGGCCGCGCTCGGGTGAGGGGCGCGGCCGTTCGGCGTTTCGGGTGGTGCCGGGCGGGTGGCGCCCGGCCCGGTTGATGC